>JRHI01002132.1_pt1 | contig 14419 bp, 13 predicted proteins | sample 215371 | NCBI WGS metagenome assembly JRHI01 (sample SAMN02929681, study PRJNA255918) | sediment metagenome | biome: cave system; feature: Ice Cave; material: Sediment; isolation source: sediment from deep within a dark volcanic ice cave with no known source of... ...
GACTATGCCGTTGCGCTGGCTGACGCAGTGGAGAACAGTGGCGCCCATCTCGTGCTGTTATTGGGTTGGATGCACGTCTTCGCGCCCGCATTCTTGGAGCGAAACTTCACCGTGCTAAACTTGCACCCGGCATATCTGCCCGAAGATCCAAGCGCAGACAGCGTTGCCTTTCCTGACGGCCGCATCACGCCGGCCTTCCGCGGTCCGCACGCGCTACGCGATGCGATCACGGCGGGCGCGCCGATCGTTGGAGCGAGTCTGATTGCGATCACAAATGAAGTGGATCGCGGTCCGGTGTTCGCGCGCAAGGCGATGGCGCTGCGCCCGAACGAGGACGAAGCCGCCGCCCTCGAACGCCTGCACGCTGTGGAGCAAGAAGTCGTCCGCGAAGGCGTCCTGCGCTGGATTGCGGAGCAGCCGCTCCGATGAGCGTTTTTCGCCGTACGAAAATCGTGGCCACAATCGGTCCCGCGAGCGCGGACTCGGCCATGATCACAAGCCTTATCCAAGCCGGCGTCGACGTCTTTCGCATCAACCTTTCGCACGCGAGCCACGACGATTTCAAGCGTTGGATCGCGTTGATTCGCGCGAGCGAGCGGGCTCTTCAGACGACCGTGGGCGTCCTGGCGGATTTGCAGGGTCCCAAGCTGCGCGTGGGTACGATGGAGGGTCACCAGCCGATCACGTTGCGTGACGGCGACCGCTTGGACATCACGACCGAAACGGTCGCGGGGAACGCGCGACGGATTTCAACTACTTATACGCGATTGCCGCAAGACGTAAAACCCGGCGATCGTATCTTGTTGGACGACGGCCGCTTGGAACTGCGCGTTGAGTCCGTCAAGGATGGGGTTGTTTCCACCGTTGTGGTGCACGGCGGCAAACTCGGCGAGCATAAGGGCATGAATCTGCCCGGTGTCGCCGTGTCATCGCCATCGCTGACCGAAAAAGACAAAGAAGACTTGATGATGGCTATCGGCGCGGGGGCGGATTTTATCGCGCTTTCCTTCGTACGAAGTCCGCAAGACGTGATTGACGCCAAAGCGGCGGTAAAGGCTGCCGGTTCGGATTTGCCGGTCGTGGCCAAGATTGAAAAACCGGAAGCAATCGATCGGCTGGATGAGATACTCGACGTGAGCGAGGCCGTCATGGTCGCGCGCGGAGACCTCGGCGTCGAGATGGCTCCCGAACTCGTTCCCACTTTGCAAAAGCAGATAATCAGCCGCGCGCGTGCCCATCTCATCCCGGTCATCACGGCGACCCAAATGCTCGAGTCGATGATCTCCAATCCGCGGCCGACGCGTGCCGAGGCATCCGACGTCGCCAACGCGATCATCGACGGCACCGACGCCATCATGTTGTCCGGAGAGACCGCCGCCGGCCAGTACCCGCTCGAAGCCGTGCAAACGATGGTGCGCATCGCGCTTGAGGCAGAGCGTAGCTTCCCGCCGCGCGAGCGCCGGCGCGCGCGAGTGGAAAGCGACTCACATGCGATTTCGCACGCAGCGTGCTATATCGCCGAATCGATCGACGTGCAAGCGATAGCCGCCTTCACGCGGACCGGATTCTCTGCGCGCATCGTCAGCAAAGATCGTCCGCCCGTGCCCATCTACGCCTTCGTCCCCGATGAGCGCATCGCACGGCGCCTAGGCCTGAATTGGGCCGTGCGCCCCTGCGTTCTCGATTTCGCGAAGAGCACCGACGAACTTGTGGCGAGCGTCGAAGAAGAGATCGTTCGGCTCAAGGTCGCTGAACCGGGCCAGGCGGTGATCCTCGTGGGCGGCACCCCGTTAGGAGTGCAAGGGCGAACGAATTTTTTGAAGATCATGCGAGCCGGCGAAACCGCTGCCAGAAAAGTTCTTTAATCCCTACGCGTACGCGGCGGGTTGCCTCGTAGGGCAGGCTTAACCCCGACCTACTGCGTGTGCGTGCTATAACCGATGTGTGAAGCGCTTTAGCCGTGCCAACCGCTACGGATCAGGAGAAACGCGTACAGCACATAGCTCAAGATGATAATGACCACGACGACGGCGCAGCCCTTGAGCCACTGGCGCAGCTCGAAAGCGGCTTGCTCCTTTTCCTTACGATCGTACTCGCCGTCACCAGGCAAAGTTCGGATCTACCCGCAAATTCTCAGGCTGTACGCGCGCCCGATCGCCACGATAAAAAGCGGCAGCAGCGATCATCGCTGCGTTGTCGGTGCAATATTCAAGAGCGGGGACGAGCATGTCGATGCCGGCGCGCTGCGCGCGCTCACGCATCTGCCTTCGCAGCGCTGAATTTGACGCCACTCCCCCCGCGAGCGCTATCGAAGACAGCTTCAGCTCGCGCGCTGCTCGCAGCGCCTTGTCGCACAGCGCATCAATCACCGCAGCTTGAAAACTCGCTGCCAGATCTGCGCTCCGCAGCTTGACATCTTCCGGATGTTTGTCGATATGATAACGCACCGCCGTTTTCAATCCTGAAAAAGAGAAATCGAAAGATGGATCCCGTGCCAGGCTGCGTGGAAAATTGAATGCGGCGGCATCGCCCGTTTTGGCCAACTCATCGATGAGCGGGCCGCCTGGGAATCCAAGCCCGAGCAAGCGCGCTACTTTGTCGTAGGCTTCACCCGCGGCGTCATCGAGAGTACGACCGATGACGCGATGGCGCCCCGGGGCTTCGACCACGATGAGGTCGGTGTGGCCGCCCGACACGATGAGGCAGAGGAAGGGCGTTTGCGGAACCTGATCGGGGCGATCGGGGCTGCCCGAAAGATAGTTTGCAAATAGGTGACCATGCAAATGGTTTACCGCATAGACAGGCAAGCCTCGGCCCAAAGCGAGCCCCTGAGCGGCCGCCACGCCGACGACCAGACTACCTGGTAGGCCCGGCCCGCACGTCACCGCAACCCCGTCTAAATCGCTCAGGCCGCGGCTCGCGGTTTGCAAGGCGAGCTCGATGACTGCATTAATTGTCTCGACATGCTTGCGGCTCGCGATTTCGGGAACAATCCCCCCATAACGAGCATGGAACTCATCCTGACTGGCCAGTACGTTGCTTTCAACGATGCGGCCGTCTACCACCACGGCGGCGGCCGTGTCGTCGCAGGACGTCTCAATACCGAGCAGTCGCACGCAAGCCTCTTCGCGCTTTAAGCATGAGCCGAGGCCTTTGACAGGGCCGCCTGGCAACCTGGCTCAACAAGGAAACGACAAAACGCATGCCGCACGACCCAGAAGTCAGCTGTTAAGCAGGCGCTCAATGCGCTTGTTTACAAGCGTTAGGCTGAGGGTACATGAGCATATGTAGCTGCTCACTATTTTACTTTCGCGTCATCTTTGGAGAATTCAAATAATGAAGATTGCATTGGTTTGCGCGGCTGCCGTTGCCCTGAGCATTGCGGCATGCTCGAGTAATAATCAGAGCTCGACTACGACCACTCCGGAGGCCAGTTCCGCGGCAATGGCAACCCCAGCTGGGGCACCGATGGGCGGCAATATGCACGCCGCGGTGATCACCGTCGTTCTCGCTCCGCTTAGCGGCTCCGGCGAATCCGGCACGGCCACGCTGACGGCGATGGGCGACAAAACACGCGTCAACATCGGTCTCAAGGGCGAGAACGCCACCGGTAAGCAGCCGGCACACATTCATCTCGGATCGTGCCCCAAGCCGGGCGCGGTGAAATATGCACTCAAAGACGTCGTGTTGGGCAAGTCCAATACGGTGATTGACGCTCCCCTCGCAAGCCTCACAGGCACCAAGTATTCCATAAATGTGCACGAGTCCGCGAAGGACCTCGCCAAGTACGTCGCCTGCGGCAACATCAAGTAAGCTTCACTTCCACAGGTAGAGGTTTCTAGACGTTGGGGCGTGGGTTAACCCCCCGCCCCTTCATTTATGGTTGGCCCCGTCGCGATTCGCCTATGAGCTCACGAGCGCGCCTGAACTTCTTGGCCTAGTTTTTGGATGAACGCAACCAGCGACATCGTTTGTTGGCTGCCGTCGCGAGCGCGCACGTTCAGTTGGTTCGCTGCGACCTCCGTTTTGCCCACGACCAGCATATACGGAATTTTCTGTAGCTGCTGATTCCGGATCTTCTTTTGTAGCCGTTCGTTCGAATCATCGAGCTCAACCCGGAACCCCGCCTCGCCGAGCCTCGCTTGCAAATCCCGAGCATATTGCACTTGATCGTCGGCGATGGGCAGAACGACCGCTTGCACGGGCGCTAACCAAACCGGAAACGCGCCGGCAAAATGCTCGATCAGGACGCCAAAAAAGCGCTCGAGCGACCCGACCAGCACTCGATGGATCATCACCGGCCGGTGATCGGCGCCGTCGTTTCCGCGAAACGATAGATCAAAACGCTGGGGCAGTACGTAGTCAACCTGCACGGTTGAAAGCTGCCATTCGCGGCCGATGGCGTCGCGCACCATGATGTCGAGCTTGGGACCGTAAAAAGCGCCACCGCCTTCGTCCACTTCATAGCGCAGCCCGGAGTTGTCGCAGGCAGTTCGGATCGCATCCGTGGCACGGCGCCAATTTTCGTCATCTCCCAAGCCTTTGTCCGGACGTGTTGAGATGAACAAACGATAGTCATTGAATTGAAAAGCTTTGAGAACGCGCAGCGCTGAGGCAACTGTCGCTTCGTATTCAGCGAGCAATTGGTCGGGGGTGCAAAACAAGTGTGCGTCGTCTTGCGTGAAACCGCGTACCCGCAACAATCCATGCAGCGTCCCCGAGCGCTCGAAGCGGTAGACCGTGCCGAATTCGGCGAGACGCAAGGGCAGATCCCGGTACGAGCGCGGCTGCGATTGATACACGAGGATATGACCAGGGCAGTTCATCGGTTTGACGCGATAGCGCTGCCCCTCAACCTCCATCGGTCCGAACATGCTATCGGCGAACGACTCCAGGTGCCCTGATTGCTGGAAGACGCTCTCGTGGACGATGTGCGGCGTGTAAACCATTTCGTAATTGCCGCGCCGCAGTTCAGCGCGGATAAAGTCTTCGACGACCGCGCGGACGCGCGCACCCTTGGGATGCCAGAAGATGAGTCCCGGACCCGCCTGTTCTTGAATGGAAAAAAGATCGAGTTCCCGCCCCAGCTTGCGGTGGTCGCGTCGTTCGGCTTCTTCCAAATGGTGCAGGTAGGCATCCAGCTCGGCTTGCGTCGGAAAAGCGGTGCCGTAGATGCGTTGCAGCATCGGATTGTGCTCGTCGCCCCGCCAGTACGCGCCCGCAATGGAAAGCAGTTTGACCGCACCCACGTCAACGCTCGAATCAACATGACCGCCGCGACATAAATCCGTAAACGAGCCGATCGTGTACATTGAGAGCGGTTCGCCAACGGGTATGCCGTGCAGGATGTCGAGCTTGAACGGTTGCTTGCGCTCTTGGTAGTGGGTTTCGGCCGCGTCACGCTCGATGGGTTGGCCCTTCATTTCCAGGCGGTCCGCGATCAGCTCACGCATTCGCTTTTCGATACGCGGCAAATCCTCGGGCACAAACGGCGTGCTCTTGTGAAAATCGTAATAGAAACCGTTCTCGATGGCCGGCCCAATGCCAAGCTGCACGTCATCGCCGAAGATGTCGACTACGGCATGCGCCAACAGGTGCGCGGCGGTGTGGCGAAGCGGTCCTAGGTCTTTAGGTGTGTCAGTGCTCACGGGCCGTTCTACCGGCCCTCGCCGAACGAAACCTTTTCTCGTGACGGAAAACGAGGAAGGTGACTCCTACCACGTGTAAGGCAAGCGCGCTAGGGGTATTCCTTTAGTAGAGGGTCCGCAATGCGAGCAGGTCTTGCTTCATTACTTGTGGGGACGGTGGCAACACTTGTTGCGTTCGCCGCTCCCGCTATCGCAGAGCCCACGGACGATCAGCAGCTCGCGAGCATTAATCGCCGGCTGTCTGCTCTGACCGTGCCGTCCGGCTCAGAGGCTCAGGCCCCCCAGCCAGTCGCGCATTTCATCGTTTCAAGGCTTGCGCCCGAGACAGCGACTCCACAATCGGGCGCAGTCCGTTTGCCGGCCTTCTTGACCCGGCCCGAAGTATTGCGCATAGTCGGACAGTTCAAAACGGTCGACCGCATGATGCATTACCATAGCCACGGCGTCGATGCCAATTTTTGGGGTATTCTCACCCATGGAAGAACGCTCAGCGTAAAATTCTCCCGGACGTTCTAAGCACTCGTGCTGCCTGACGCTCTCCTCATGCTGATGTCGCATACCGCTATATTCATAGTTGCATTGGCAGTTATCGTTGCTTTTATCGTGCTCACTGTTGGGCTATCGTGCCCCAAACGAGAACAAACGCCGCTAGGTCCCTATTTTTTTACTGTCTTCTTGAGCGCTTCATAATCGCTCAGCGGAACAAGAGCGGCCACGGCTTTTCGATTACGAGTGAGGATGAGCCGCTCACCCCCGAGCGCAACGCGTGACAAAATCTCCGCGCTGTTGTGACGCAGGTCGGCGGCCGACAGCGTATTCGGTCGCGAACGGTCTTGTAGCAGGCGCGCCAGATTAGCTGACGATTGCGCTTGCTTTATCGCATTGGGGGCTTTTGCGGACTTGGCGGACGGCGATTGCGCTCTTGCCGGCCCGGTCGCACGTTTTGATTTCGGCATGGCATCCTATCAGGTCGTTGTGGTGGGAGCGTTGGTCGGGACCGGCGGAGCGAACGCGGAATCATCGATGCGTATGTTGTCCTCGGTTGAAACCAAGGTGAAGGTCAGGTCCGGCACGGGGCCTGCCGAGCCTACGCTATGCGTGACGGCGGCAGTTGCCTCACCCAGCGGCCCCTTGCCGAATTTTGTGGCGATGGATAAAGTGGTGCCACTGGTCGCGTACTGCCGCATGATGACGGGCAAGAATGACTGGGTATCAAGCAGCAGATCGCGTTCCGAGCCGCCTTCCGGCCGCACCGCAACCACGTAATATTGCTTGCCGTCGACTGTCTCATTAGGTTTCAAGCTCAGTTGGGTGGGCCAGCGCTCGCGGATGATCTCGGAATTGTTCTGGCCGGCAGATTCGCTGAGGACGTCGGCGCGATTCTTTCCTGTTAGCTTGACGACGTCACCGCCAAGCGTTTGCGTCCAAGCGGTTTTTCCGTCAAAGCCGATCACCACCGCCGCATTCATTCCATCGGTCTGAATGCGTTGCACGAACTTCACCGGTGCTTTTGAAAGAGTGGTGACGGTGATAGTCCGTCCCATCAGCGTCGACTGGTAAACGGACTTCACGGTTTGGATGCGTCCCAGCACATCATGTCCGCCGATCGCGTCAGCGTATTTTTGCATGACCGAGTTAATATCTGGTTGATCCGCGGCAAGGCTGCGTGGTTGTAGCGCGATGGTGACCACGACCGTGAGCGCTGCTATGAGATAGAGCATGCGCGGCTGAGCTGCGTTACGGTTTCTCATTCGTTCAGACTGCCTGTGCGGTAGCCGCGCGAGTCGATCTCTACGTGCTCGTAACCGAGCGATTGCAGCGCGCGTGAGACGCTGCTCTGAGAGGCCACCAGACGCTGGACTTGGGTCGCGGGAACCTCTATTTTTGCAGTCGCACCAAAATGGCGCACCCGCACCACCTCATAGCCCAGTGCCCGCAAATAACGCTCGGCGAGATCGATTCTTCTCAGGTCGTCGACCTCAATCGCAGTGCCGTAGGGAACGCGCGAGGACAGGCATGGCGTCGCCGGTTTGTTCCATACGGGCAAGCCGAAGGTCTTCGCGAGTGCACGGATCGACGTTTTTCCCAGCCCCGCTTCCGCAAGTGGACTGCGTACGCCCAGCGCGACGCCTGCCTCATGGCCGGGTCGCACGTCGAGCGTGCTCGTGCCGTCATCCGCATTGAATCCGTCCACGATGTGCGCGAATCCACGCTCGTGCGCGATTTGCTGCAGCCGAGAAAAAAGCTCGTGCTTGCAATAGAAACAGCGGTTCTTCGGATTCACGCGGTAAGAGGGATCGTCAAACTCCGCGGTCTCGATCACCTCGTGCCTTGCGCCCAGCATGCGCGCGACCTCGCTGGCTGACTCGAGTTCGCCCAGCGCGAGCGATTCGGAGCGCCCCGTAACCGCCAGCACGTTATCGCCGAGCTCTCGCACGGCGACCGCCAGCAGCACCGCGCTGTCAACACCCCCCGAGTAGGCGACGATGATCCGCTTCAGCTCGCGCAAGAGCCGCTGCAGATCGCGAACCTGCTCAGGCTTGTGGCTCATTGTTGTCTCTACATGCGAGATGGTTGATACGCGAAGCAATGCAGGCTGCGCCGAACCCATTATCAATGTTGACGACCGCAACACCCCCCGGACATGCGTTGAGCATGGCTAACAATGCCGCAAGTCCTTGAAAGGAGGACCCGTATCCGATGCTGGTAGGGGTCGCGATGACCGGCTTGTCCGTAAGCCCGGCGATCACCGCCGGCAGAGCGCCATCCATTCCCGCCACGGCAACGATGACGTGCGCAGTACGCAATACATCGCAGTGCTTCAACACGCGGTGCAGCCCCGCCACGCCGACGTCGCGAATGCGCGTGACGTTGTTCCCCATCAGTTGCAGTGTTATAGAAGCCTCTTCGGCAATCGGGCCGTCCGACGTGCCGGCAGATACGACTGCCGCCATTCCGACTTTAGGTAAGGGCGTTTTCTCCCATCCTATGATACGGGCCTCGCGATAATACACGGCTTGCGGCAGCTGTGCTTGCACGGCCTGGAAAGAACCGGGTGTTGCTCGCGTTGCCATAACGACGGGCGCATGAGCCGCCAACTCCACCGCAATCGCAGCGACTTGTTCATCAGTTTTCCCCGGGCAAAAGATAACCTCAGGGAAGCCGGTGCGCTGTGTTCGCTCGCGGTCGATGGTCGCAAAATGTTCTACCGACATATCTAGAGCAGTTTGTTCGATGCCCCGTGTTGAATTCCGGCACAGACCTGCATCGCTTTCGGAGGAATTAATGGGAAGCATAACTCGCATTGTGATAGCGGCGCTCGTCGTGGCGCTCTCATCGGCGCCCGCGTGGGCCTATCCAGGTTCGCAGTACGCGAAACAAGCAAAGGTCAGCATGTTGCAAGCGCGCTCCATCGCGCTCAAGGCATACCCCGGCAAGATCGTCACGGAAGAACTAGAGAAAGAAAGCGGCGGCAGCGGGCTGCGCTATTCGTTCGTGATCCAGCAAGGTACGGGCAAGCACGAGGTCGGAGTGGACGCCGCCAGCGGCAAGCTGCTGCAAAACGCGGTTGAAGGCAAGGATGCCGACTAAGTCAACATCCACGCTTCGTTCCATTTTGTCCGCTAAACCGCTACCCAATTCGCCGGCCTTTGATGCCGGCGATATTCTTTTGTTTTATCGAGCAATAGGGAAGGACCTGGTCATCTCGCTTGTGACCAAGTCCCCTTATTTTCACGTGGCCCTAGGTTCCGAGCCACACGTCGTCGTGGAGGCAGTGCCCAAAGGTGTACGTCGCCGAGATCTGCGTACTTCGCGCGAGCAGCATCCGTATGTCGTCATACCGGCTTTTAGCGATTGCGGTGCAGCCGCTGCAGCCTGGGCTTTGAGGCAAGTGGGCGACGGATATGATTCAGCCGATCTGGCCGTGATCGTATTGCACCGGATTTTCAAGATGTTTCAAATCAACTACACGGTTGGCGACCGCTTCACGTGCGGCGAATTCGTCGCGAGCGCATACGAACACGCCGGCCGTAGACTTTTCCCGGACATAGATACGGAAGACGTAGTGCCGGCGGATTTTGCGCGCTTTCTGCCCGAGAAGCTACGACGGGCACGCAGCAGTAAGGAAATCTTAGCAGCTTTGGCGGGCTGAGTTAGTTACGGAATGGCTTCGTAGTAGTGTCGCGCGCGCGACAGGATGGCGCAGGCTCAGTCCGGATAATGCCGTCGCAGCCATCGATCGGGTACGAGCAGAAAAGTTCAAACGGAACAGTCTCGCGCAGCTCGTTCCATAGCTTTTCGAGCGCGACCGCTGCAGCGTACTGACGGGCCTGCCATAAAATGCCCACCATTTCACCATATGCGTGAAGACCCGTGATGCCGGGCCGGTTCAATATTTCACGCACGAAAGTTCCCACGTGAGCTTCGAACTCGGTCGCGTTCGGATAGCCTTCCACGAGAATGTGCTCCAGCAAATCATTCGCGTCAAGCAGAATGAGACGGCCCTCACGCTGCGCCTGAGCAGCATCGGTTCCGAGCCGGCTAATCTCATCGCAGAACGATGCGCTATGGGCGGGAGTCGCGATCACCAAAGCCGCGCCGTTTTGCCCAAGGGACTGCCACAGAAAATCGCCGACATTCTTTTCCAGAAGCCGGCTGTCATCCGCATATAATTGAAAAAGGTGATTGTGGCTGCCGCCGTGTGCCAACGTATCTCCGCGCCCGACTATTGTCATCGACTCTTGCGACCCATCATCTCGCTGCAGCATTTGACAGGTGCTACCCACTCACCTATTCTGCCCAACCTTTGAGCCCTGCGAGCCCTATTCGGCTGGCTGTACCCGCGCCTTGCGCAATGCTCGCCTCTCGCGCCCGCGCTCCTCGGCGCCGGCGATGAGCGCATACAAAAGCGGGATGATGAACAGGTTGAGCAGGGTCGAGAGGAGCATGCCGCCCACGACCGCGGTTCCGAGCGAGTGACGGCTCGCTTCGCCGGCTCCGGTCGCGAACACGAGTGGCATGATGCCGAAGATGAAGGCGAACGACGTCATGAGAATCGGGCGCAGCCGAGTGCGGGCAGCCGCAATCGCCGCCTCGCGCACCGGCATGCCCTGCTGCCGCAGCAAATTGCCGAACTGCACGATCAAGATCGCGTTCTTGCTCGACAGACCTACGAGCATGACGAGCCCAATCTGCGTGAAGATGTCGTTTTGCAGATGCCGTAGCCACACGGCGGTCAGCGCTCCCAAGATCGCCAGCGGCACCGCCATGATGATGATGAGGGGATCGACCAAGCTCTCATACTGCGCGGCTAGCACTAAAAACACGAACACGACGGCGAGACCGAAGATCAGGATGGTGACGCTGCCCGCTTCGATCTGGTCCAGCGACACGCCCGACCACTCGTAGCTCATGCCCTGCGGCAGCGACTGCTTAGCGACATCCTGCATCGCTTGAATCGCCTGTCCGGATGAGTAGCCAGGCGCAGCCGAGCCGTTGAACTCCATTGAGCGAAAGAGATTGTAGTGGTTGATCTCCGGCGCCCCCAGCGTGTGTGTCACCGACATGAACGACGTCAGCGGCACGAGCTTCTTGTCGTTCGTGTTGACGTACATACGGCTCAAGTCATCGACGTGCGCCCGGTAGGGGGCATCGGCTTGCACGTACACGCGGTACGATCTGTTCTGATAGTTGAAGTCGTTGATGTAGGCCGAGCCGAGCATGACCTGGAGAGTGTCAAAGACGTCGCTGAGCTTGACGTGCAGCGCTTCCACCGCGTTGCGATCGATGTTCAGCTGAATCTGGGGGCTATCGACCCGGAAGGTCGTGTACACGGGTGTCTGAAGCTGCGGGGTCTGAAAAGCGCGATACTCAATGACTCCTGCGGTTTGCGCCATGGCCTGCAGCCCGAGATTAGCCCTGTCCTCAACCTCGAACTGAAATCCGCCGATGTTGCCTGTTGGTATTGCCGGCGGAACAACCGCGTACGAGAGCGCGCCCGGCACCGTCACAAAATTTCCATTGAGGCGGTTCGTGATCGCCTGTACGGATTGATCCGCGTGCTTGCGTTCCGCCCAGGGTTTTAGCAATGCGAACATGATGCCGTTGTTCGACCCGACGCCGGTGAAGCTGAAACCGGAGACGCTGAAAATGTTGAGGATGTCGGGCTCTTGTCGCAGGACCTGCTGTAACCGTGCCATGATCTTGTCGTTGTACTGCAGTGACACGCCGGGCGGTGCTTGCTCGATGACGATGAAATATCCCTGATCTTCATCAGGCACAAATCCGGTCGGAACGATCCGCAGCATGTACACGGTCAGCCCCAGCAAGATGATGAACGCCGTTAGCACGATGGCGCGACGTTGCATCACCTTTGGCAGCAGGCGGCCATAGCCCGAGCGCATTCGCGAGATGAATCTTCCTATCGCCTGCATGAAACGTGCGTGTCGCGTTTCGCCGGAATCAAGCATGATCGCGGCGAGCGCCGGCGCGAGCGTCAACGCGGTGAAGGCAGAAATCGTGATCGTCGAGGCGATGGTGAGCGCGAACTGTTTGTACAGCAACCCTGTGGTGCCCGGCACAAAAGCGACGGGCACAAAGACCGCAAGCAACACCAGCGACGTTGCGATGACCGCGCTTGCGATCTCTTGCATTGCCAGAGGAGCTGCCTCGATGGGGTCTTTCTTGTGCTCTTGGACGTAACGAACGATATTTTCGATCACGACGATCGCATCGTCGACGACGAGCGCGGTCGCGAGCGTCAGACCGAACAGCGTGAGCACGTTGATGGAAAAACCGAAGACTTTCAAAAGAGCGAACGTGCCCAGCAGCGAGACTGGGATCGTGATCGCCGGAATCAGGGTCGTCTTCCAGTCCTGCAGAAAGAGAAAGATGACCAGCACGACCAGGAAGATTGCGATAATGAGGGTCTTGAGGACTTCGCGCACCGACTCTTTGACGAAGACCGTCGAGTCGAACGCCACGTTGTAGTGGACACCGGGAGGGAACTGCTTGGCAAGCTCATCCATCGCCGCGCGAACGCCTGCGGAGACGGTGAGCGAGTTGGCGTCCGTCAACTGCAACACGCCCATACCGGTCGCGGCTTTGCCGTTGAAGTTCAGATCCGTGGCGTAGTTTTCGGCACCTAGACTTACACGGCCGACGTCCTTGACGCGGACAAGAAAGCCGTTTCCTGACTTCACGATGATGTTCTCGAACTCGGGTACCGAGCTCAGTCGCCCCGCCACTCGAACTTTGTACTCGTACGCCTGACCGCTGGGCGCCGGCGGCTGGCCGATCGCGCCCGCGGCGACTTGGACGTTCTGCTCGGTAAGCGCGGAAGTCACGTCGCTGGGCGTGAGTCCGTAGGCTTGCATCTTTGCGGGATCGAGCCACAAGCGCATCGCGTACTTGCGCTCGCCGAAGATGATGACGTTGCCCACGCCTTTGATGCGCTTAAGCGACTGCGTGATGTAGCGATCCGCGTAGTTGCTTAAGAAGATGTTGTCGTACTTGGGGTTGTCCGACGTCAACGCGATCGCCATGACGAAGAACGACGAATTCTTCGTGACGGATATCCCCGTTTGCTTAACCTGTGCGGGCAAGACGCCTTGGGCGACATTCACGCGGTTTTGGACGTCGGAAGCCGCGCGGTCTTGATCGCGACCGAGGTAGAAGGTGGCGGTGATATTGCTGCTGCCGCTGTCGTCGCTGGCGGACGAGAGATAGCGTAGTCCCACGACGCCGTTGATCGCCTGCTCCAGCGGGTTGGTCACCGACGACTCCACCGCCTCGGCGTTGGCGCCGATGTAGAAAGACTGCACGCTGATCTGCGGCGGCGAGATCGCGGGATACTGCGCGACCGGCAACGAGGGCAGTGAGATCGCGCCCGCGAGGAGCACGAGCGCGGACATTACCGACGCGAAGATCGGCCGGGTGATGAAGAACTTAGTGAACACGTAGCGTGGTCTCGCTCGTGAAGGTCAATACGAGCTACCTGACTGCGACTTGCCCGGTTGGGTTTTTCCCTTTGAAGGTTTGGATTGTGCGCCGGGACCGGGCGGCCCACCGCTGCCGCGAGGCAAGGGCTGCACCGGTGAGCCCGGCTGCAGCGTCACGGAATGGTTGAGGATAACCATAACGCCGGGCTGGAGTCCCTGGCCGCTCACTTCCGCCTGCTGATCGTTCTCGAGGCCGAGCTCGACGGGAATAGACTTCGCCTTGCCCTGATCGATGATGAACATCGCGTAGCCGGCCTCGGCTTGAAAGACGGCTGACCGTGGGGCCAACAGAACGCCGCTCTTGCGGGTCCGCTCGAACGCGACGTTCGCGACCATTCCGCTGCGCAACGCAAGGTCCGGATTCGACACGCGCACACGTGCTTGATAGTTGAGCGTTCCCGGCAGGGCCGCGAGATTGAGGTACGCGATCTGCGCGTGCCACACCCGGCCGGGGATGCTGTCGATCGTCACCGTCGCCGGCTTGCCGACGCGCACGTACTGCACGTCGCTGCCGGAGAGGCCCGCGTCCACAAAGACCGGATCGAGCTGTGAAACCTGCATGAGCACCGTTCCAGGCGAAGCAAGGGTTCCCGGATCGACGTTGCGAGCGGTGACGACGCCGTCAAACGGTGCGCTCACATTAGTCTGCGCGATCTGCGCGTCGAATGCTTGCACCGCAGCTTGCGAAGCGCGCAGGTCCGCCAACGCGGCACTTTGGCCGTTGCCGCTCAGACTGGCATTTTGCGCGGCCACGAGGGCACTCTCGTATGC
>JRHI01002133.1_pt1 | contig 14419 bp, 13 predicted proteins | sample 215371 | NCBI WGS metagenome assembly JRHI01 (sample SAMN02929681, study PRJNA255918) | sediment metagenome | biome: cave system; feature: Ice Cave; material: Sediment; isolation source: sediment from deep within a dark volcanic ice cave with no known source of... ...
CCCTTGGGCGGCGGATGGACCTCATTTGACCGTTACAGTCCACTAGTCGGCGTAGACGTGAGTCGCCATGAGCTCCGGCAGCGGGTCCGGCTGCTGCTCCGCCCAGTCCGCCGCTTCGCTCGATTCCTTCTCGTAGTCGATCCGGATCTGCTCGGCCGCCGCGGCTGACAACCAACCACGGTCGGCGAGCCAGCCTTCGAACTTCAACACCGGGTCGAAGGCGAGCGCCTCCTCGATGTCCTCCGCCGTCCGGTATTTCGCCTGGTTGTCTTCGGAGGTATGCGAGTTGATGCGCCGGATCCGTCCCTCGATCAGTGTCGGACCCTCCCCCGCTCTCGCCCGCTGGACGGCCTCCCGCGCGGTGGCGTACACAAGAGGAACGTCGGAACCGTCGATCTGGACCCCAGGCATGCCGTAGCCCTTTGCCCGCACGAAGATGTCGGTATTGCCTGCCTGGCGGGCCAGCGGCACCGAGATCGCGTAACCGTTGTTCTCGCAGACGAATACCACCGGCAGGCGGTGGATGCCGGCGAAGTTGAGAGCCTCGTGGAAGTCGCCGGTTGAGGTGGCGCCGTCCCCAAAGCTGCAGAGGAAAACGGAATCGTGGCCCTGCAGCTTTGCCGAGTAGGCCATCCCCGCCGCCTTCGGGAGCCAGCTGGCCACGACCTGGGAGACGCTGGCGATGCGGCGCGCGCGAAGGCCGAAACAGCCACCCGGGATGTTCCGGCCGCCGGTCAGGGGATCGTCCGCCTTGGCGAAAACAGCGAGCATCCACTCCCTCGCGGTCATGCCCATGGCGACCGCGCTGCCCAGGCCGCGGTAATGGGGGACGAGCCAATCGTTAGGGCCGTCGATGGCGGCGGCGGCACCCACCTGGATGCCCTCGTGGCCGCGGGCCGAACCGACAAAGGGAGCCCGGCTCTGCTTCACGAGCATGTGCATCCGGTCGTCAAGGGCCTTGGTCATCGCCATCTGGCGATGGATGCGCAGGTAATCCTCATTGTCGCCGACCACGGGGATGTCGGCGGTCACTTCGGTAGCCTCCCTGCCAGGGCGGTGGCGATCTCGACCACCTCCGCCTGGCTGACACCCATGCCTTCGAGGTGGTCGTAGTAGGCGTGGACGAATTCGGTGTAGTCGGACCGCTCCGCGCGCTCCTCACGGATCCGCTTGACCTCGTTCATTACCAGGCCCACGAGCTCCGAATCGTGCGGAATGCCCGCCGCGGTGAGCGCATGCTCGATGACGACTGTGCCCGAGTGTTTGCCGTAGACGTAGCGGATCTGTTCGCCGAGGTCGGCGGGCGGGATGAACTGATAGATCGCCGGGTGGATGAGCATCCCCGCCGTGTGGATACCCGACTCGTGACTGAAAACATTGAGCCCGATACCGGGCGCGGTGGGCGCCACCACGATTCCGCTCAGCCGTTCCAGGGTGCGCGCCAGCTCGCGCAGCTTCTTGTAATGAAAGCCTGGAATTTCGATCCCGAAGAGGTAGCGGAGCTGCATGAGGACCTCATGCATGGGCGCGTTCCCCGTCCGCTCGCCGATCCCGTTGACCGATGTCGTGAACACTTCCGCCCCACTCCCAAGCGCCATCACGGTGTTCCAGGCGCCGATACCGAGATCGTTGTGGAAATGCACCACCAGTGGCGCCCGCGGCGCGGCGGCCTTGATCGCGGGGATGTATTCGCGGACGGCGAAGGGCGAGTAGCAGCCGACGGTGTCGGGCGTCGAGGGCCGGGTGCCACCCGCCTTCATTCCCTCGCGGTGGATCTCGCGGATGTAGGCGACATCGGCGCGCGAGCCGTCCTCACCGCCAAACTCGATCTCCCGCGCTCCCTGCGACTTCGCATAGGCGATCGCCTCGCAGAGCATCCTCAGGTTTGCGTCCCGGTAGAACTGAACGGGCAGTTCGAGCCATTCGCTGGCGGGCAGCCCCTCCCGGGCGAGGAGGGTACGCCCGAGCTTGTACTTGACATGCAGGTCGGAGGCGCTCGAGAAAATGAAATAGGTGACCGAGTCGCGCGGGTGACCCAGGTCATCCATGACGCGGAAGGTCGCGTCAATGTCGGCCTGGTTGGAGCGCATCATGCAGAGAACCTCCAGGTCCGGGCGGAGCTCGCGCCGGCGCCTGCCCTCGAGAACGCTGCGCAGGGTCTCCCGCTCGCTGCCGCCGACGGCCGGGAAGCCGACGTCCATGATGTGGACACCGATGTCGCTCAGTGCGCGCGCCAGCTCGTACTTGTCGGCCGGGCTGAAGGCGACGCCCGGCATCTGCTCGCCGTCGCGCAGGGTGTCGTCGTAGACCCTGATCTTGTCCGCGGGCGGAAAGACGAGGTCGTGGTCGAACCGGCGAGGATCGCGGGCGAGCTCCGCGAGCGGTTCCTGAAGCACCACCGAGGCGGGTCTCTCCGGCTCCTGGCTCTCCGGCTCCTGGCTCACCGGGTCTGGCTCACCGGGTGGTGGCGGCTTCTTTCTCAGCGAGCCGCTTGCGAACCCAGGGGGCCAGGCCTCCCATGTGAATCAGCTCGGTCATGAATTCGGGGAACGCCTCCGCCTGGTACTGGTCACCCTGCGTGAGGTTTCGGATGATGCCCTCCTCGAGGTCAACCTCCAGCTGGTCCCCCGGCTGGATCGCCTCGGCGGCCTGCGGCGACTGGAGGATCGGATAGCCAATGTTGATCGAGTTCCGAAAGAAGATGCGGGCAAAGGAGTCCGCTATGACGCAGCTGATCCCCGCCGCCCGGATGGCAACCGGCGCGATCTCCCGCGAGGAGCCGCAACCGAAGTTGGAGCCGGCGACGATGATGTCGCCCGCGGTCACCTTCTTGCTCCAGCCGGCGTTGTCCGGGACGTCCTCCATCGCATGCTCACCGAGCACCTTCTCATCCAGTGAATAGATCGCGTACCGGGCCGGAATGATCTGGTCGGTGTCCACGTTGACGCCGAACTTCCAGGTGTTGCCGCGAAGGACCAGGCCCCTCTCGGCAGTCATGCGCTCACCGGCTCGCGCTTCATGATCTCGGCCGGGTGGATGATCTCGCCGGCGATCGCAGACGCGGCGGCGACCACCGGATTGGAGAGGTAGACGAGGGCCTTCGGGTGTCCCATCCGGCCGGGAAAGTTCCGGTTCGTGGTGCTGAGGCAGGTTTCGCCCTCGCCGAGGACGCCCATATGGCCGCCCAGGCAGGCGCCGCAGGTGGACACCGTCCACGACGCGCCCGCATCGTAGAAGATCCCGATGAGCCCCTCCTTCTCGGCCATCCGGGCGGTCTCGGTCGAGCTCGGCGTGATCAGGAGGCGGGTGTTGGGATGCACCCGGCGACCCTTCAGAATGGCTGCCGCGCGGCGAAGATCACCGATTCGGCTGTTTGTGCAGGAGCCGATGAAGACCTGATCCAGCTTGACGCCGATCACCTCGGAGAGCGGCGCGTAGGCATCGGGCGACATCGGTTTGGCAACGGAGAGTTCGACCTTCTCCGCGTCGAATTCGAAGACCCGCTCGTAGCCGGCGTCGGGGTCGGAGGAGACGGGCGTGTAGGGCCGCTTCGCGCGGCCGCGCAGGTACGCCTCGGTCACCGAGTCGTACTCCATGATCCCGTTCTTGGCACCCGCCTCGATGGCCATGTTGGTCATCGTCAACCGGCCCTCCATGTCGATGTGTGCAAGTGCTTCGCCGGTGTGTTCCATGGCCTTGTTGCGGGCGCCGTCGACGGTCAGCTCACCGATCACGCGAAGGATCAGGTCCTTGGCCTCCACCCACTCCTGGAGGCGATTGTGATAGACGAACTTGAGTGTCTCGGGCACCCTGAACCAGAGCTCGCCCAGGCTCAGGACGCAGGCCAGGTCCGTCGAGCCGACGCCGGTCGCAAAGTTGTTGAGCGCGCCGTAGGTGCAGCTGTGGGAGTCGGCGCCGACGATCAGCTCGCCGGGCAGGACCAGGCCCCGCTCGGGCAGGACGGTATGGCAGATGCCACCGTTCCCGACCTCGAAGTACCACCGAATGCCCATCGCCCGGGCCCACTCGCGAGTCGTCTTTCCGAGCGCCGCCGAGGCGGTGTCCTTGGCGGGCTGGAAATGGTCCTGAACGACCGCCAGCCGCTCGGGATCCCACACCCTGGTGGCGCCCATCTGTTCGCGCATGATCTTGGCCGCGGGAGGGATCGTGAGGTCGTGGCCCATCGCGAAGTCGACCCTCGCCATGATCAGCTCTCCTGGCTTGACCGACTCCCGGCCCGCCCCGCGGGCCAGGATCTTCTCGGTCATGTTCATTCCCATCTCAAGTTCCCTTTTCGGTTGTTTTCGCCCCAACCTGCTGGAGGTGGCGGACGACGGCGTCGCCCGCCGCCGGCGTGGAGAGAGCCCCGCCGATGTCGGCCGTGCACTCGCGTGCCCGGATGGCGGCCACGACGGCCTTCTCGACCGCCATCGCCTGCGCCTCGAAGCCAAGATGCGAGAGCATCATCGAGGCGCTCAGTATCGCCCCTAATGGGTTCACAACGCCACGCCCGGCCAGCTTCGGCGCCGAGCCGTGGACCGGTTCGAAGAGCCCCCTCCCGGTGTCTGGGTTGAGGTTGGCGCTGGGCGCGATTCCCATTCCGCCGATGAGCTGCGCGGAGAGGTCGGAGAGCAGGTCGCCAAAGAGATTCCCGGTGACTATCACGTCGAACTGGGAGGGGTCCCGCACCAGCTCCATCGAGCAGGCGTCGGAATAGAGGTGGCGTGACTGGATCTCGGCATGGTCAGCCCTGATGGAGCGCCAGCGCGCCTGCCAGAGCCCGCCGGCGAAGCCCATCGCGTTGGACTTGTCCACCATGCACACCTCGCGGCGGGCCCGCGTGAATGCATACTCGAGGACGCGGGTCACACCCTTGTAGGTGTTGATGTCCTCCTGGATGGCCACCTCATCAGGGGTGTCCTTCTTGAACCTGCCACCGGCGCCGATATAGACGCCCTCGGTGTTCTCCCGGACCACGAGAAGGTCCACCTGGCGCAGCGTCTCGTCGCGGAGCGGCGACAGGCGTTCGTCGTACAGCCGGGCGGGGCGAAGGTTCGCCCACAGATCCATCTCGAACCGCATCCGCAGGAGGACGCTGGCCGCGTAATGCTCATCCACACGGGGATCCCCAACGGCCCCGAAAAGGATGGAATCCGCCTGCTTCAGCTGCGCAAACGTGGCGTCGTCGAGGGCCACGCCGGTCTGGAGGTAGCGGTCGGCACCGATGTCGAAGTCCTCGAACTCGAGGTCGGCACCCACCGCGCGAAGGACCTTGACCGCCTCCGGCACGACCTCCTTGCCGGCTCCGTCGCCGGGCACAACGGCAATGTGCCTAGGCACCTGGAGATCCGCCTGACATCCGCTCGCGGAGCTTAAACCGCTGGATCTTTCCCGTCAGCGTCTTGGGCAACTCGGTCACGAATTCGATCTGGTGCGGGTACTGGAACCGTTGAAGACGAGCTTTACAGTGCTCCTGGAGCTCGCCGGCCAGCCCCGGCGAGGGCGCCGACCGGGGGACGACGAAGGCCCTGATCTTCATGAACCCATCGACCTCGGCGCCGATCACAGCGCTCTCGTCGACAGCCGGGTGCTCCAGCAGGGCACCTTCCACCTCGATCGGCGAGACCCAGAGTCCACTCACCTTGATCATGTCGTCTGAACGGCCCTCGTACCAATAGAAGCCATCCTCGTCCTGACGATATCGGTCGCCGGAAAAGAACCACTCGCCGTTGAGGCTGCGCTTGGTCTTCTCGTGCTGGCCCCAGTACAGGGCGAGCGCGCTGTCGCCGCGCACGTGGAGGTCGCCCGCCTCGCCGACCACTGCCGGCTCGCCGGTGTCACTGAGGATCTTCAGCTCATACCCCGGCACGGGAAGGCCGCTCGAGCCGGGCCTCACCTGGTCCTGCCGGTTGGAACAGTAGATGTGGAGCATCTCGGTGGATCCGATGCCGTCGAGGATCGTCTGCCCGTAGGTCTGCTTCCAACGCCGCCAGACCTCGGCCGGCAGGGCCTCGGCCGCCGCCACGCAAAGCCGGATCGAGGAGAGGTCGGCCTCGGCTGCCCCCGGGTGATTGAGGATCGCGTTGTAGAGCGTGGGGGCGGAGAAGAAGAGCGTCGGCCGGTACCGGCCGATCATGTCCAACACCGCCGCCGGGTTGGGCCTGCCGCTGAAAAGGACGGCGGTCGCCCCCGCCCACAGGGGAAAGGAGAGGTTGTTGCCAAGGCCATAGGCGTGAAAGAGCTTGGTGGTCGAAAAGGTGAGGTCCTCCGGGCCGATCCCGAGGACGTGCCGGGCGTACGTCTCGCAGGTGTATTCGATGTCGTGCTGCAGGTGGACGACGGCCTTCGGTTTGCCGGTGGAGCCGGAGCTGTAGAGCCAGAAGGCCATGTCGTCGCGGCGCGTGGCGGCCGGCGTCGAGGTCGCCGGCGGCAGCGCCAGGATCTCGTCCGCGATCAGCACCTGGATCGGTTCGGACGCCCTCGCGACAGCTCCCCCCACCCGGTCCGCGGTGGCGGTATCGACCATGACGATGCGAGCCAGCGAATCCTCGATGTAGTGGTCGTAGTCCTCACTGCGCTGAAGCAGCGGATTCACGGGCACGGGCACCGCCCCGACGCGCATGGCACCCAGAAAGGCGGCCGCCAGGGCCGGCGAATCGTCCATCACGAGCAGGACTCGCTCCTCGCGGCGCACCCCGAGCTCCTGGAGTCGCCGGCCGGCGGCGCAGACCAGACCGTGCAGGCCGGCGTAGGTCAGCTCACCGCCACTCCAACGGATCGCCACCTTGTCCCCCCGGCCGGCGTCCAGGTTCCGGTCGACCAGCTCGCTGACGTTGAATCGTTCGGACACTCGACCTTTCCGTTGGTCAGGTGGCCACGAGGAGCTGGACGAAGTCGGTCTGCGTGATGTCCTTCACGAAGGCTCGCGGCTCGGGGTCGGGCAGCTCGACGGCTGCCTCATAGACGAACGCATACACGTTGTCCAGGCTCCAGGGTCCGTACCCCCGCATGGTGAGGCGGCGGGGCAGGTCGGCGTCCTGATTGCCGCGCTCGAATAGGTTGGTCGCCTGCTCGTAGATCGCCCGCAGGACCCGAACCTGCAGCTCGAGCTCGGCGATCTCCTTGGGGTCCCCCTCGGCCTCGACCAGCGTCTCCACCTCGCGCTGCAGATCGATGATCTCCTTCGCGTAGTCGTCCATGGGCCCGAAGTCTACCGCTCGAAACTGGCCGTCAAAAGTGCCAATCGGGTCGGTCTCGGCGCCGGCTGGCGGCCGGCCGGCCCAGCTGACCAGAGGACCGAAATTAATGGAGGAGCGAGTGCGCCGCCACGGAGGCTGCGATCAGGATGGCGATGATGTTCACCACCTTGATCATCGGGTTGATGGCGGGACCGGCGGTGTCCTTGTTGGGATCGCCGACCGTGTCGCCGGTGACCGCTGCCTTGTGCGCTTCGGAACCCTTGCCGCCGAGGTTGCCCTCCTCGATGTACTTCTTCGCGTTGTCCCAGGCCGCCCCCCCGGAGGTCATCTGGAGGGCTAGGAAGAGACCCGTGACGATCGCGCCCACGAGCATCCCACCAAGGGCCACCGGGCCGAGGATGTAGCCGACCAGCAGTGGCGCGGCGACCGGGATGATTCCGGGGAGGATCATCTCGCGCTGCGCGGCGGCGGTGACGATCGATACCGCCCGGCCGTACTCGGGCCGTGAGGTGCCGGCCATGATCCCCGGGTCCTCGCGGAACTGGCGGCGCACTTCCTCCACCACGAGGCCACCGGCCCGGCCGACGGCGAGCATGGCCAGCGAACCGAAGAGGAAGGGCAGGATGCCGCCCAGGAAGAGACCGACGATGACCGACGGGTCGCTGAGGTCGAATCGATAGTTGTGTCCGGCGCGAGTCAGCTCCTGCGTGTATGCGGCGAAGAGGACAAGGGCGGCCAGCCCGGCCGAACCGATCGCATAGCCCTTGGTGACCGCCTTGGTCGTGTTGCCGACCGCGTCGAGAGGATCGGTGATGCCGCGCACCTCCTCCGGCAGGTTGGCCATCTCCGCGATACCACCGGCGTTGTCGGTGATCGGGCCGTAGGAATCGATGGCGACGACGATTCCGGTCATCGAGAGCATCCCCACAGCGGCGATCGCGATCCCGTAGAGGCCGCCCAGGTTGTAGGCGAAGATGATGCCAACGCCGATCGTGATCACGGGCAGTGCCGTCGCCATCATGCCGATCGCCTGGCCCGCGATGATGTTGGTCGCGTGACCGGTCTCGGAAGCCCGGGCGATCAGCCGCACCGGCCGGTACCGCGTCTCGGTGAAGTACTCCGTGATGGCCACGATAAGGATCGTGATCACGACGCCGAGAACGGCGCAGAAGAAGAGGTTGTGCGCATCGTTGACGCCGCCCTTGGCAGCATTGGTTAGTCCGTTGGCCTCACTGGCTCCGACCATGAAGTTGGTGATGAAGTAGAAGAGGGCGATGGATATCAGCCCGGCGACGACGAGGGCCACGTAGAGCGAGCCCATGATCCAGTTCTTCCAGTAAATCCTGACCAGGAGGGTCCCGATGATCGAGCCGATGATCGAAGCGCCGCCCAGCAGGAGCGGGTAGACGATCCAGCCGGGTTGAGCCTTGAAGAGCAGCGAGCCGAGCAGGATTGCGGCGATCATCGTGACGGCGTAGGTCTCGAAGAGGTCGGCGGCCATTCCCGCGCAATCGCCGACGTTGTCGCCGACGTTGTCCGCGATGACCGCTGCGTTGCGAGGGTCGTCCTCGGGGATGCCCGCCTCGACCTTGCCGACCAGGTCCGCGCCGACATCGGCCGCCTTGGTGTAGATGCCGCCGCCCAGCCGGGCGAAGACCGAGACCAGGCTGGCACCGAAGGCGAGGCCGACCAGGTAGTCCGGGTTATGGAAGAGCAGGTAGCCACCCGCCACGCCGAGGAGCCCCAGACCGACCACCATCATGCCGGTCACCGCGCCGCCCCGAAAGGCGACCGCGAGGGCGGCGCTGAGACCGCTGCGGGCAGCCTCCGCGGTGCGCAGGTTGGAGCGGACCGCCACGTTCATGCCGACGTAGCCGGCGGCCGCGCTGAGCACCGCGCCGACAACGTAGAGAAGGGCGGTCTGCCAGCCGAGGAAGAGGAAGATGACGACCGCGATCACCGCGCCGATGATCGCGATGACGATGTACTGCCGGTTGAGGTAGGCGCTGGCGCCCTCCTGGATCGCGCCGGCGATCTCGATCATCCGGGCGTTGCCGGGAGACTTGCGGAGCACGAGAACCGTGAGCGCGATGGCCCAGAGGACGGCCAGGCCACCTGCGGCCACCGCCAGCAGAACAGTCGAATCCATTTCTTCTTTTCTCTCTCCGCTAACGGCTTCTACGTGGACGGACTCGGGCTCGGTGAGCCCAAGGGAGTTGGGGACGGTCGATAGGGCGGCTGGACCAGAGCCTTCTGGAATTTGCCCACCTCGGCGACGGGGATGATATGCACCTTTGCGTCGCCGTTGACGCGAGCGTAATTCCCGCTGCCGTCGAAGCTCTGACCGCCGACCGATAGGGTATACGAAGCGCCTCCCCGCAGGCTGCACGAGATGGTGGTGGCGGCGGGCTCAAGACCGAGGTCCTGGCCGGGGGCAATAGATTTCAGCGATTCGATGGGGCGGAGCAGGTCGATCGCGCCGGCCAGCGCGTCCACCGCCCGTGAGTCGGCCGGCCCCGGCTGCGGCTTGGTGACCGACCAGTCGTCTCGGGGTGAGGCGCGCTGTGCCTCGAAAGTCTCCCCGGCCGGCCCGCTGATGCGCAGCCCCACCGCCTCGGTGGGTCCGCAGGGGATCAATGCGGGGGCGGGGTGGGGATAACCTGGCTTGGGTCGCGACTGCACCGTGAATACCGCCACGGCGGCAAAGATGACGAGCAGAGCGGCGGCAACCTTCCAGTTGACGATGGCCGGCCGCCCTTCAGGCGATGCGCCGGCGGCGGGCCCAGACGAGGATCCCGCCGGCAACGATGAGCAGGGGAACGAGCGCGATCGTTATGAAGATGTTGAGATTCTGCTGCTCCTGGGTCAGGGTCAGCGGCGGGTTCCGCTCGCCCTTTGGCGGTATGGAGATCAGGTCCTCCTGCTCGGTCAGGTAATTGAGAGAGCCGGTGAGCAGCTGGATGTTGACCGGGGTTGCCTGGAGGACCTCGTTCTCCGCAAACGCCCCGGTGCCGACCACGACGATGCGCGACTTCTTGCCCCCGGTGGGAACCCGCTCGGCGGTTTGCATGAGTGTGTACTGACCCGCCCTGTCCTTCCCCTGTTTGGTGTAGGGCGGCTGACGGGGTTCCTGGACCAGGAAGGCGTCGGGAGACGTCTGCACCACGGCGGTTGCGGTCACGCCGGGTGCGGTCTTTGATTCGATGCTGGTGCTCTCGGGGAAGATGGAGAGCCGGTTGGTGAGGTCCTTGGCGATCGGGGACCTCCCGTACTCCACCACCGCCACGGCGGTCGGCTCGTTTCTGATCGCGTGCCGGGCGTCCGGCACCACCATCCCGCCGCTCAGGCTCAGGCCGTAGGCGGTCAGCAGAGAGTTGTAGCGGGCGATGAGCGCGGGGTCCCGCCAGGGATCCACGGCGATGAGGAGCCGCCCCCCCTTCTCGAGGTAGTCGTTCAACACCTTGACGGCGGGCTCGGGGAGCTGCTTGGTCGGGCCGATCAGCGCCACCAGATCGCAGTCGGCCGGCAGTTCGGTGACCTGGGAAAGGAGCAGGTCCTTGAGGCTGAAATTGTCCTTCGTGATCTGGTTGGCGGCTTCCGAGTAGCCCTCGATCGCGTCAGTCTTCTTGAGGTCCCTCTCCCCGTCGCCGACCACCCAGCAGACCTGCGGTGTCCGGTTCGATTCGAGCTTCAGGATGGCGGAGGTGATCTCCTGCTCGCTCTGCGAGCCGGCATTCAGGATCTGGGTCTTGCCGCGGTATCGGAGGACCATCGTGTCAAGGGCGACCACGCCCTGGGCACGGGCGGCGCCGGGATCGAAATTGGGATCGACGACCCGGAACTTGAAGTACCGGCTCGCCGTCTGGTAGCGGAGGAGAAGATTGCGGATCTCCTCGAGGCTGGGGTCCTTGTTGTTATCCCAAACCGTGATTTCCAGGTCGGAATCGAGCTTGGCCATGACCTGCTGCGACTGCGGCGCCAGCGTGTTGACCTTGTAGCGGGTCAGGTCGAGCGAACGCGTCGAGCGGGCGGCGAGGACGTTGCCCATGACGAGCAGTCCGAGGACGATCGCCGTGACCACGACGCTGAGGCTGCCGAAACGCGACCGCCGGCTGGAGACGAGGTCCCGCACCGAGCTGGGATCGAGGATGGCGTAGGCGATCAGCAGGGCGATGCCGGCGATCACCGGATAGGAGGCCCCCGAGCCGAACTTCTGCTCGACGAGATAGACGCTCCCACCGAGGAACAGGAGCATGACCCCGGTGATGAGGCAGATGATCGCGAACCGCCGCTCCCAGCCGCTCATCGCCACTTCCTCGACTCGAGCACCCGGGTCGCCAGGAAGAGAGCGGCGAGCATGAGCGTTGCGAAGTAGACGGCATCCTTCACCGCCATCTGACCGCGGCTGAAGCTGGCGTAACGGGCCTGCGCTCCGATGTATTGGAAGAAGCCGTCATACGGGGGTCCGAAGAACTGGGCGGCCTGGCCGCAGTAGTAGATGACGATCAGCGCGCCGAAGGTCAGGAAGGCCGCCACTATCTGGTTCTGGGTGAGGCTGGAGGCGAGGACCCCGACGGCGATGAAGGCAGCCCCGAGCACGAACAGGCCGAGGTAGCCCGACAGCAGCAGCCCGAAATCCAGATTGCCGATGCTCAGAGAGATGCCGAACGGCCGGACGACCACCTTCGGCAGGTAGACGAGGAAGAGAACCACGTAGACCAGCGTGAAGCTGAACATGGCTCCGAAAAACCCGAGCGAACCGAGCCATTTGCCGACCACCAGCTCCCAATCCCGCACCGGCGACGTGAGGAGCATCTCGAGAGTTCCCTGGCGGCGTTCCTCAGCGAAGACCCGCATCGTCATGAGGGGCACGATGGGAAGGATCAGGAGGAAGGCGACGAGGCTGAAGACGTTGTCCATCGTCGCCTGCTGGCTGGTCAGCACGGGCAGCAGGTAGCCGAAGAAGGAGACCACGACCACGACGATGGGCGTGATCACCCACCCGATCGGGGAAACGAAAAAGCTGCCCATCTCGCGACCCGCGATCGTGAAGACCTTGGTCAGACCGCTGGTGTAGGCCGGGCCGTAGAGTCCGGATCGCGGCTCCTCCGGTCTCGGTTCACCTTCGCCCTCCGGGAGCGGATCGGCGTGTGCGGGCGGAAGGGGCGACGACTCAGTCACCAATTCGTCCACTGGAGGGGGCTCGGCGGCCGTCCCCGCGCCGTTTTCGGGCGATGGCGGTGGAGGCTCGCGCGCCTCCAACGAGGGTTCGAGCGAGGGTTCGGGCTCGGGCGCTGCGCCGCGGCTTCTGGGTGTTCTGCCGGGCACGTCAGGCATCCTCGGTCGTGAGGGAGATGAAGACGTCCTCGAGGCTGAGGCTCTTCGAATGCAGTTCGCGAAGTCCCAGGCCGGCGCCGACCACGGCCTTGGCGAGCAGCTCACGGGGATCCTCGCCCGCAGCGTGCGCGCTGACCTGGCACTCCCCCGAGGCGAGTGCGGTGACCTCAACCGTGTCGAGGCCGGGCACCCGCCCGATCGCGGCCTCGACCTCCTGCCGGGCACCCCGGATCGTCAATTCGACGTCGATTCCGCGTCCTTCGCTCATGCGCCGGGCCAGGTTCTCCGGCCTGTCGTCCGCCACCAGCGATCCCCGGTTGATGATCACCACCCGCTCGCAGGTGGCGCTGACCTCAGGCAGGATGTGGCTGGAGAGGATCACCGTGTGAGCCTTGCCGAGGGCCACGATCAGGTCCCGGGTCTCGCGAGTTTGCGCCGGGTCAAGCCCCGAGGTGGGCTCGTCGAGGATCAGGAGATCGGGATCGTGGACGACGGCCTGGGCCAGGCCGACCCGCTGTCGAAGTCCCTTCGAGAGCCGGCCGATGATGTCCCGGCGGCGGTCCTGGAGGCCGCAGGCCTCGAGGGAGTAATCGATCCGATCGCGCCGGCGGCGTGGCTCGACGCCCCTCAGCTTGCAGCAGAGGCGCAGGTAGTCGGCCACCCGCATCTCGCTGTAAAGGGGGTTGTTCTCGGGCAGGTAGCCGACCCTCCGGCGCACCTCGACCGGGTTCGCGAAGACGTCGAAACCGGCAATCGAAGCCGACCCCGCAGTCGCCGACAGGTAGCCGGTCAGGATGCGCATGGTGGTCGACTTGCCGGCGCCGTTGGGGCCGAGAAAGCCGAGGATCTGGCCACGGGGGACCGAGAACGTGATGCCGTTCACCGCGGTCCGCTGGCCGTAGCTCTTGGTCAGGTCGGTTACTTCGATCAAGGGCGCCGTATACCTTACCGGGAATGGCCTCATCCATCGTCGCGATAGGCGACGAGCTCCTCGCCGGTCACACCCTCGATTCCAACTCGCACTGGATCGCGGAGCGCCTCCGCCTGCTCGGTCATTCGCTGAAGCGGGTCACCCTGGTGCGGGACCGGGAAGCCGAGATCGTCGAGCAGCTCGAACGCGACATCGCGGACTCCGAGATCGACAACATCTTCTGCACCGGGGGGCTCGGACCGACACCTGACGATCGGACCTTCGCCGCGGTGGCGGTCGCGCTGGGCCGACCGCTGGTGATCTGGGAGCCGGTCCGAGCGCGCATCCAGGAACGCCTGGGCCGGATGCTGGCGGCAGGCCTGGTCGACGCCGCCGACCTCAACGAGGGTCACCTGCGGATGGCCACCATCCCGGCGGACCCGCTCGCGGTCCTCGCCAACCGGGTGGGCTCCGCTCCCGGCCCGGTTTACGAGGTGCGGGGGAAGCGCCTCTTCATCCTGCCCGGTGTGCCGCCCGAGATGAAGGCGATCTTCGCGGAGGAGATCGAACCCGTCTACCTCACCGGCGGCACCGCGGCCGAGGTGCGCGAGCTCCGCCTTCGCTACGCGGTGGAGGGCCGCTTCTACAAAGTGCTCAAGGAGCTGGAGACAACCCACCCGGATGTCGCAGTCGGTTCATATCCCAACTTCGACTCCAAGGAGTTGGTGCTCCGCTGCTCCGGCGTGGACCCAAAGCGCGTCGAATCCGCCCTCGCAGTGCTCCGCCGCCAGGCGGAACTCCTGGGCTATCTCTAGACCCGAATTAGTTCAGCAGCCATTGTGGCAACGCCGGCCGCCAGGCCGGCCCCGCCGCGAGTGCGGCGGTCGGGGGGAGGCGGCATGGGCACCATGGCGCCCGGGTGTGTCAAGACCGCCGGCAGGCGGCGGCGCGCAGGCGCCGCGCAGTCTTGACG
>JRHI01002134.1_pt1 | contig 14412 bp, 10 predicted proteins | sample 215371 | NCBI WGS metagenome assembly JRHI01 (sample SAMN02929681, study PRJNA255918) | sediment metagenome | biome: cave system; feature: Ice Cave; material: Sediment; isolation source: sediment from deep within a dark volcanic ice cave with no known source of... ...
CCCGCCGCCGCGCGGGCGTGAATTGGAAAAACGGTTACAGTAGAAGTATGCTCGGAGCAATCGCCGGCGACGTCATCGGTTCGATCTACGAGGGGCAGGCCCTCAAGACGACCTTCTTCCCGCTCTTCGACGAGCATTGCTGTTTCACCGACGACACCGTGCTGACCGTGGCGCTGGCGGATAGCATCCTGTACGGCGCCGATTTCGTGGACAAGCTGAAGGAGTACTATCGCCGCTATCCGCACGTCGGGTATGGCGGTACCTTCCGCGACTGGGCACGGTCGCCAAGCCGGGCGTCTTACAACAGCTGGGGCAACGGTGCGGCGATGCGCGTCAGTCCTGTCGCTTACGCATGGACTTCGCTGGCGGAAGTGTTGGAGCAAGCGGAGCGCAGCGCCGCGGTAACGCACAGCCATCCTGAGGGGATCAAGGGCGCCCAGGCGACGGCGGCGGCGATCTTCCTGGCGCGCTCGGGCAAGGGGAAGGCGGAGATCAAGGATTACGTGGAGCAGACGTTCCAGTACGACCTGGGGCGAACATTGGACGAGATTCGGCCGCATTACTGCTTCGACGTATCTTGTCAGGGATCGGTGCCGGAGTCGATCATCGCTTTCCTGGAATCGACGGGCTACGAAGACGCGGTCCGCAAAGCCGTCTCGCTAGGCGGCGACGCCGACACGATGGCCTGCATTGCCGGCGGCATCGCCGAGGCGTTCTACGGCGGCGTGCCGGGGGAAATCCGCCAGGAGACGCTGGCGCGTCTCGACGTGCCTCTGCGCGACATCGTCGCGGCGTTCGACAAGCGTTACGGCGGCTGCTGATTCGCCGCCGCCAAGCCGCAACCCGCATGCTGCCCACGATCACGGCTCGGGCTCCTGCCGTTCCACCACGGCCACGTCGCATAGGTTGAGCGCCGTCTCACCCGTCCAGCCGACCAGTTTCTCCGCCACCCAGTCCGGCAGACCCGGCACGCGCGGCAGACCGAGGTGCGTCTCATCCTTCAACCGCAACTCGGGCGGCAATGCCTGGCGAAATGCCCGCAGGGAATGGCGGTGCGTGAACAGGATCACGGTGCGCCGCTCTTCCAGCAACGCCAGTCGCAGCGGATCGATCTGCTTGCTGCGGAAGCTACGCAGGTCGGCGCGGCCGAGGTAGAACGCCACGGAGTCGCAGTTGCGCGGATAGCAGATCACCGGCGTGTCCCGATCGCCGCAGTAGCGCGCCATCAGCTGGCCCTGTCCCATCGGCGAACGATACCAGGCGTACCACGGCACCACGAGGTAATGACCGGCGCAGAGCAGCACGAAGGCACAGCCGGCAACCTTGGCCGGGGTACGCGACTGCTGCCACGCACTGCCGGCCAGATGGGCGCCCAGCGCCAAAGCCAGGAGTGGGAATGCCGGCAAGACATAGGTCGGCAATTTGCAGCCGGACAGCGTGAAAAAGAGGAGGCCCCAGCCGCCGGCCAGCAGCATGAAACCCAGCTCGGGCGAACGCTGTGCCCTGGCTTCTTCCTTGCCGGAGAGCAGAAAGCGGATAAACGAGATCGCCCATAGCGTCCCTGGCAGCAGGCCGGTCAAGACGATGGGGACGTAGTACCAGACCGGCTCCAGGTGGTCGAACGGCGTCAGGAAGCGCACAACATTGTGCTGCCACAGGAAGTAGCGGGCGAATTCCGGCATGCGTACGCATACAGCGACGTACCACGGCAGGGCCACGGCCAGCACGACGCCGACGAATGCCATGCGCGTCCTCCGAGACAGGACGCAGCCCGAGCCCGCGAGGCGGCGCTGTGCCCACAGCGGCGGCAGCATCAATAGAACGGCGACCGGTCCCTTGGTGAGCACGCCGAAACCGCACGCCAGCGCCGCCAGCAGCCACCAGCTCCAGCGCAGGTTGGGGCCGCGCACCGCCTCGAACGCGCTTAGCAGAGCCAACACCACCCAAAATGACAGCAGCCCATCGAGCAGCAACAGCCGGCCCATGCTGAGAAAGCCCGGCGCCAGGGCGAGTAGCAAGCCGCCCCAGGAGGCCGCGCGTTCGCCGAGGCTGCGCCGGCCGAGGAGATAGGTCAGGAGCACTGTGCCATGGACTGCCAGGGCCGGTATCAGACGCGCTGCCCAGTCGTGGACGCCGAACAAGCGGTAACTGACCACGACCAGCCAGTACAGTAGTGGCGGCTTGTCGAGGTACGGCTGTCCCTGGAGATACGGCACTACCCAGTCGCCTCGGGCCAGCATTTCTCGGGGAATCTCCGCGTAGCGCCCTTCGTCCGGCTCGAACAGGCGGAACGACAGGCACGGATAGAGCAATACCGCCGGCACGATCAGCAAGACCAGCAGGGCGGAAATGCGAATATGGCGGGCGGAGGTCGGCGTCCCAGGAAAGAGGACGCGGCGCCACAACAGCGGCAAGCACGCCAGGAGCGAGCACGGCCAGACGGGTTGATCGGTCTCAACCTCCGTGTGGTGCATGGTGAGCCTCCGTGCTCGAGCAGGCCGGAAAAGACGCCAGGGCAGGCGAGATGATGCCAGGGTGGCGGAGACGGGTCAATTGGAGAATTCGCCAAGCGGCCCAGCCCGCAGCGCGAGCAACGGCAAAAATACCCTTGCTCCCGCTGCAGTCTGGTGCTGGGAGTAGGGCCGCAGGGAGCGCCGATCAATACTCCTCGACAAAGCGCCGGCGGCGTTTGCGGCCCTCGGGAGGTTGCGATTTCTTGGCGTTCAGCATGCAAACGACGATGATGCCGACGACGATAAGCACCACCGCCGCAAGGAGAGCGGCGATGCCAAGCATGATCCGCGCCAGCAGACCGATCGTCAAGCCGCGCCGCGATGGGCTGGAAGCCAGATTTGAGACGTCCTCGACGGGCGCAGGATTGTTCTGGCCGATCTGCGGCACGGTTTCGAGAGGTGCCTGCTCCACCGGCCCGAAATTGGGCTGTTTCGGATCGTTGGGCATCTGCTGCTCGGGCGCCGGCATGTTCGGGAAGTTCGGCATCATCGGGTTGGGCGTGGGCGGCACCATGCCGCCAGGGGGCATCATGCCTGGGTTGGGCGCCCCGTTGCCAGCGCCGGGCTGCGCCGGCCCGATGCCGTTGATCATGCGCGCGCCGCAGAAGGGGCACTGGCTCGGCGGGAAGGCGCCATTGCCGATCTCCTTGCCGCACCCACCGCAGGTCCAAACCCGCTCAAAGAGGGGACCACTGGCGCCCGGCATGTTCGGGGCGAACGGGTTCGGCCGCGGACCAAAGGGGGCGCCTGGCATGCCCGGGTTGTTCGGCGGCCCGAAGCGCGGTCCAATCGGTCCCGGCGGCCTGAAGCTGGGCTGGGCATGCACAGCCTGAAGGCAAACACCGACGACGAGGGCTGCCAGAATAGCCACAAGACCCCAGCGAACCCGAGTGGCAACACGCCCAAACATGGCTCATCTTCGGGGACGAAACAACGGATCGCTTACCGCTGCAAATGACACCATCGTAGCCGTGCGCGGCGGCCGCGTCAATCAAGCAAGCGGGTGGCTCACGCCCTCGCTCGCCACGGTGTCCACTCAACCTGTCAAATGAACGGCGACCGATTGCGTTACCGAAGCGGTCATGTCCTGGGCCTGCACAGTCGCCAGATAATCCCCAGGTGTCGGCGCCTGCGTGACACCCGTCCACTTAAACGTCCAGGTAGTGCCGCTTTGGGTGAAGCTAGTGGCGCCGATTTGCGTGCCAATGACACTCACCCAGGCCATGGCTATCTCTCCGTTGCCCCCTGAAACGGTGGCGGTCACCACGAGATCCTTCAGGGCACCGGAATAAGTACCAGGTGCCGGACTGGTGATATTAACGGAGAGACCGAAGGACGATTCTGCTTCGCAGGGTCGTGGAATCGCCTCGCCGACATCGAGAATAGGCGGGTTCCCTTTGGTTAGCTTTAAGTAATTCCTGGAAGGACGCGGAGGCATAAAAGGCACCTCTTACGGTAAAGGTTTGAGGGGTTGGAGAGGCGTTACCACCACATTACGAAACAACGCCGATCCGCTCTTGACGAACAATCCCAGCCCACCGCGGGGAGTAAGTCTGGGAGGCTGCACAGGGTTCGGCCCGGGAGGTAATACCGGCCAGAAGTCGTCGACGAAAATGCGCTCTTGGGCGCGGGTCACTTCCAAGGCGTGCTTTCCCTCCCAAGACACGATAACTTTTTCGGGCGTTACCTCCACCACAAGCCTGTGCCAGTCCCCAACCCGGTCGAACTTCATGCTTCCCAGAATTCCGTACCGCTCGACAGCAGGATGATCTGGTGCCGACTCACGGTATCGGTAAATCAGCAACCTCACGCTCCGTGCCTGGGACCCCTGCTCGGCAAAAGCGACGGCGCGAAACCGATGTTCCGGTCCCTCTGGGGTCGGCTGCTCCTCGGCCGCGAAGTAAAGGCCTACATCGCCGTCGGTTACATTATCACTCTGGCGGATTTCGGCGGAGAATAAATAGTGTTCCTGCAGGGGATCGGGCAGAAGTTCGAGTAGGCCGATCGTAAAGGAATCCAGGCTCAGTATTCGCCCAGGTTTCAGTGTCGGGGGGGGCCGATTGGTTTGGGTACGCCAGCGAAAGTACTCCGGCAGACCTGCCATCCCCACGAGGGTGGCCTGATTCATTGCCGCCAGATCGCGTTGGTGGAGTACGAGCGCCTTATCCTGCTTCACTCGCTGTTCATCCTGCCCCTCCGGAGGAGTAGGGCGAGGAGTTTCCCGGGATGGGGGGCGGACAAGCAGCAGCGTCCCGGCCAGCAGCAGGGCCACAAGGATAAGCGCTGCCGTCCCACTCCGCCTGCGGATCTCAACCAATGCACTCCGGAAGAGCCTGGCCCCTGTAATTGACCGGGTCCGGATTGGCTTGCCGTCCAACCAGAGAGCCAGCTCGTCGGCCAGTTCCCCCGCGGTGGCGTAGCGCCGCGACGGTTCCCTCTCCAGACACTTCAGAACGATCGTCTCCAGAGCGCGATCCAACTCCGGACGGACGCTCCTGGGCCGTGGCAACTGGTCGCTGCCGAGCCGCGGTGTCGCCTCGCCCTCCCGTTTGCGGAACGCCCGTTCCCCTGTCAACAATTCGTAGAGGATAACGCCCAGGGACCAGACGTCGCTGGCGGGCGTGACCTTGTTGGCATGGCCGGCCGCCTGCTCGGGCGACATGTAGGCCGGGGTACCCATCGCCTGGCCCGTGTGGGTCATCTCACCATCCACATCCAGGAGTTTGGCCAGGCCGAAATCGCTGATGAGCGGCTCTCCCTCCTCGTCGAGCAGGATGTTGCTCGGTTTCAGATCACGGTGGATGATCCCCTGCGCATGCGCCGCCTGCACGGCCCGTACCACCTTCTCGAGCAAGACGACCGACGTCCGCGGCTCGACGGTGAAGCGTTCGCGGTGATCCGCCAGGGTGCCCCCGGCGACGTAAGCCATGGTGAAGAAGGGCTGCGCCTCGTGTTCCCCGTAGTCGTAGAGCGGCACGCAATGGCGATGGCGGAGTTGCGCCACCGCTTGCGCCTCACGCCGAAACCGTCGTACTTCCTCCGCGCTGGCCCGGGTGCCGCTGCGCATCATCTTCAGCGCCACCACGCGGCCCAGGATCTTGTCGCGCGCTCGCCAAACCACCCCCATGCCGCCGTGGCCTAACTCTTCCAGCAACTCGTAGCGCTCGAGCGAGACGGGGCATTCCGCGGGCGGCGCTGGCGAGCCCGGCGGAGTAACGTCCGGGTTATCGCAGAGAGTCGCCGGACGGGTGGCAGCGCTATCCTCCAGTTTGCCGGACATGCGGAACTGCTCTTCGAGTCGCTCGCGCCAGTGGGGGAAGCGGGCGTACCACTCTTCGAGTGAGAGCCGTTGTCCAAGTTCGCGGCGCAGCAGGAACTCGGTGCAGATGAGATCGAGGGCCAGGGTTTCGTCGGCGGCCAGCGCGGGAAATGCTTCAAGGAAGTCCTCGGAACGGCAGGTTTCGCCCCTCTCCAGCCGGCGCTGCAACTCGCTGCAAGCGTAGAGTAATTGCTCCTCAGCGCTGCTGCCGACTTTGGATTCGACGGGCATGAGGTCGTCCTCGCAAAGAAGACGATACGTCTCCCGGGCAATGGCAAGAGAACGAACGCAGATGGATGCAGGCTATCCACGACAATGGAAGACAGCGTAACAGGGCGTCAGGCGACAATCAAGAGGTCGGTTGGGAAAAAGGGACAGGTGCTGCGCGGAGTGGCACGAGACTACCCGCGTGCCCGAGGACCGATCCGCTCCTTGCCGATCCAGGGCCGCAGGACCTCCGGCACCACGACCGAGCCGTCGGCCTGCTGGTAATTCTCGAGAATGGCGAGCATGGCCCGGCCGGCGGCGACGGCGGTGCCGTTTAGTGTGTGGACGAAGCGCGTCCCTTTCTGCCCAGGCGCCTTGTAACGGATGTTGAGCCGCCGTGCCTGGTAGTCGGTGCAGTTCGAGGTGCTCGTCACCTCTCCGTATTCGCCTTGCTGGCCGCGGCCAGGCATCCATGCCTCGAGGTCGTACTTGCGGTAGGCCGGGCCACCCAGGTCGCCGGTGCAGGTGTCGATGACATGGTAAGGTAATCCCAACCCCTGGAAGATCTGCTCCTCGACTGCCAGCAATTCCTGGTGGATCTTATCGCTCTCATCCGGCGTGCAGAAGACGAACATCTCCACCTTGGTGAACTGGTGGACGCGGTACAGGCCGCGCTGATCGCGTCCTGGGGCGCCGGCCTCGGTGCGGAAGCAGTGCGACAGGCCGACGTACTTGAGCGGCAGTTTTGCGGCATCGAGGACCTGGTCGCGGTGCATGCCGCCGAGCGTGATCTCCGCGGTGGCGATCAAGCAGAGATCGCTATTCTCAATACTGTAGATCTGGGTTTCCGGCCCGCGCGGGATGAAGCCAATCCCTTCCAGCACCTCGATACGTGCCAGGTCCGGCGTGATGACCGGCACGTATCCGTGGCGGATCAGTACGCCCATGGCGTACTGCACCAGGGCCAGCTCCAGCAACACCGCCTCGTTCTTGAGGAAATAGAACTTCTGTCCCGTGACCAAGGAGCCGGCCTCGAAATCCACGAGTTCGAGCGCCTCGCCAAGGGTGACGTGATCCTTCGGCGGAAAATCGAACTTGCGCGGCTCGCTCCAGCGCTGGACAACCTTGTTGTCCTCCGCCGTCGTCCCGACCGGGGCGTCCGGATGCGTCACGTTGGGGATGGTCTTGAGGAGGGATAGCAAGTCATTCTCGACCTGCTTCCGCTGGGTTTCCAGGCCCGCGATTTGTTCGCGCAATCTCTTGCCTTCCGCGATCAGGTCCTGTTTGCGCGCTGGATCTTTCTCCTGGGGAACTCGTTTCTGCGAATCGTTGGCCCGCTGCTGCAGCAGCTGCGTTTCCTGGACAAGCCGCTTACGCTCGTCGTCGAGCTGCACGACCTGGTCCACGTCGCAGGTAACGTTGCGGTTGCGGCAATTGGCCTTCACCGCATCCAGATGCTCACGAACGAAGGCGACGTCGAGCATGGTTTCGCCCCAAGACCTTCCCGGTCCCAAACCCGTTACGGTCGCTTGTCGAGTGGCACGTAGGTAACGTCGTGCCGGCCGACAAAAATCTGCTCGGGGCGGAAAATGCGGTTGTTCTTCAGCTGTTCCAACCAGTGCGACAGCCAGCCGGCGACGCGCGAGATGGCAAAGATTGGTGTGAATAGGTCGCGCGGTATTCCCACCGACTGGTAAACGCTACCCGAGTAAAAATCGACATTCGGATAGACCCCCTTGGGTCCATAGATGGTGGCGGCCAATCGCTCCAACTCGACGGCCATCTCGTACTGTTTCGGGCGCTGCGACTCGGCAAAGACGTTCTCGGCCAGTTCCTGCAGCACCGTTGCCCGTGGGTCTTTCACCTTGTAGACGCGATGGCCGAAGCCCATGATCTTGTACTTCGGATCGGCCTCGCGGTTCTTCTCCAGCCACGGCCGGATGTTTTCGATCGCGCCAATCTGATCGAGCATGTCGAGGACTTCTTCGTTGGCGCCGCCATGCAGCGGGCCGGTCAAAGTACCGATGGCCGAACTGATGACCGTGTACGGATCTGCCAACGTGGAGCCGGTGACGCGGGCACTGAACGTCGAGGCATTCATCGTATGCTCGGCGTGCAGGATCAGGCAGGCGTCGAGCACCTTGCGCACGGCCGGCGACGGCTCGCGCTCGAAGAGCATCCAGTAAAGGTTGGCGGCATGGTCAAGGTCGTCGCGCGGGGCGACGGCCTCGTCGCCAGTGCGGAGCCGGTGAAACGCGGCCACCACGGTCGGCAACTTGGCGATCAGTCGCACAACCGATTCCCAGTTGCCCTGCGCGTTGGAGACATCGCGGGCCGGGTAGAACATGCCCATGGCGGCGACGCTGGCCTGCAGCGCATTCATGGGATGGCCGGTTTCCGGCAGACACTTGATGAGGTCCTCGAGCTTGTACTTGATGCGGCGATGGTGCCGGAGTTCGTCGTCGAAGTTGGCCAACTCGCGCTGCGTGGGCAGGTCACCCCGGAGCAGCAGCCAGGCGGTCTCCTCGAAGCAGCTCTCCCGGGCCAGTATTTCCACGGCGATGCCGCGATACTCGAGACGGGCCCGTTTGCCATCAATGAAGCTGACGGCTGACTCCGCAACCGGCACGTCCGCCAGACCGGGATGTAACTCCACCTGACTCATGGTGCTCCCTGATTTGTCAACGGCTCCGCGGTTCACACGTGGAGAGCTTATTCGCGGACATTCCTCACGGCCAGTGCGCAGAGGATCGGCCTGAGTGCCGCCCTACGATCCCTGAGTACTCTTCTATTCTAGAGAATCTACCCGCGAATGGATGCCGCTTTGTGCCGGTATTGGAGAGGCCCCTTCGCTAGTCAGAGCCAGAAGGGCCGCCGCCAGGTTTGCTGGTACCGTCGCTCCTGTTCCGGCCGCTGAGCGGACAACCTCTCCGGGTGGCGCGCTCGTGGACTGCCTGCACCTGCCCCGTCGCCGCAAAGCTGATAGGATTCTTAACGAGGGACAACCATGAACGCCAACGCGAAGCGCTGCCGCCTGGTCACGCTGGGCTGCAAGGTCAACCAGTACGAAACGCAGTACGTCAAGGAAGCATTGGAGGCCAACGGCTATCGCGAGGCTGCAGCCGGCGAGGCCGCCGATCTGTGCGTCGTCAACACCTGCACCGTCACGGCCGAGGCCGACGCCAAGGGCCGGCAGCTGATCCGCCGCCTCGCCCAGAGCAATCCCGGAGCCGCCCTCGTGGTCATGGGCTGCTTTGCCACCCGCGCTCCAGAAATCGTCGCCCGGCTGCCCGGCGTCACCAAGGTCATCACGGACAAAACGCGCCTGGCGCAGGAGCTGCGTGAGTTCGACGTCGCTGGTCTGCCGGAAGGCATCAGCCGGTTCGACGGCCACCACCGGGCGTTCGTCAAGGTGCAGGACGGTTGCCTCCTCAACTGCACTTACTGCATCATTCCCCAGGTGCGCCCCAGTTTGCGCAGCCGGCCCGTCGCGGAGATCGCCGCGGAAGTGGGGCGGCTCGTCGCGGAAGGCTTTCAGGAGATCGTGCTCACCGGCATCCATCTCGGCCATTACGGCATCGACCTGAGCAAGGGGAGGCCGACGGCGGAATGGTGCCGGTTGTGGCACCTGCTTGAATGCCTCGACCGGGTGCCCGGCGACTTCCGCATCCGGCTGAGCAGTCTCGAAGCGGCGGAGGTCCGCGACGATCTGGTGCGTGTCCTCGGGGAACGACGGCGTATCTGTCCCCATCTTCACCTGTGCCTGCAGAGCGGGTCCGACCGCATGCTGGCGCGGATGAGGCGACGCTACCGCAGCGCTGGCTTCCTGGAGCGCTGTCGCCGGCTGCGGGCGGCACTGGACCATCCGGCCTTCACGACCGACGTCATCCTCGGTTTCCCGGGCGAGACAGAAGCGGATTTCCAGGCGACCTGCCGGGTGGTGCGCGAGGTCGGCTTCGCCAAGGTACACATCTTTTCCTACAGTCCGCGCGCGGGGACGCCAGCCGCCGAAATGCCGGACCAGGTGCCGGCCGGTGTCGTGGCGGAACGGCGGCACCGGCTGCTGGAAGTCGAAGAGGAACTGGCCGAGAGATACCGCCGCAGCCTGGTCGGCCTTCGACTGGACGTGCTCGTTGAAGGCGCCGATCCGCAGCATGCCGGATGGGTGCGCGGCACCTCGTGCCGTTATGTACAGGTGGTGTTCGCGGGACATGCACCCGCCCTGTTGCGCCGGCGCGTCGTGGTGCGAGCGGTCGAGGTGTGCAACGGTCTCGTGATCGGGCAGCCCGAGCCGCTCCCGGAAAACGAATCCGCCGCGGTGCATCTCCCTGGCCAGCGCCTTGCCTTGACGGTCATCTGAAAGATTTGTTGGCGGTGACAGCATGCGCTTGACAAACTCAACTACCCTGGTAATACTACCAGGGTAGTTCACTTTGGAGTGCCATCGAGCCATGAGCAGTGTACGGACCTATCGGCTGGGCGATTTACAATTAAAGATCATGAAAGTGCTGTGGGAGCGCGACGCGGCGAGCGTTGCCGACGTTCTGGAGGCGCTGGGCCCCGGGCTGGCATACACCACAGTAGCGACGATGCTGCGCAAGATGGAAGGGCGAGGCCTGGTCCAACATCGCAGTGCGGGTCGACGTTTCATCTACGAGGCGGCAGTGACGCCCGATGCCATCACGCGCAGCATGGCCAACGACGTCCTGGAACGGCTGTTCGAGGGACGCCTGGCCGATCTGCTCCACCATCTCCTGTCTACCCGCGAGGTGAGCCGGGCGGAACTGCACGAACTGGAGCGGTTGATCCGGGAAAGGAAGAAGCAGCCGTGAACGTCTCATTCAGCCTGAACGTCTGGCTCGAACCGCTGCTTGTCCTGGCCGCCGGTGGCGCCGTGATCGTTTGCCTGGCGGCGCTGCTGGCGCGAGCCGCGCGGACGGCGGCCGGGCGGCGGCTTGCCTGGCAGACCGCGACGCTAGGGCTGGTCGGCTTGATCCTTGGCGAAATGAGCGGGTTGGGCGGCGGCGCGAGCGATTGGCTTGTCCAGATGCGGCGATCACTCCCCGAGCCGGCAGCGACCCCAACAGCGGCGGAAACGCTTGTATCCGCCAGGACGGAGCCTGTGGTCTCGAAGCTTGTGGCGGTCGAACCACCACCGCAACTGGCCGCCGGACCGCAGGCGGATGTAGAGGCAACCACCTGGTGGCCCGGTCTACTGTGGCTACTGGGCCTGCTGGTGGTGACTGGCCGCGTCTGCCTGGCCCGCGCGCTGCTGTTCGTCTTTCGCCGCCGTCATCGGCCGACGAGGGACGCCGCCCTGGCTGAGCGCGTCCATTTCGTGGCGGATCGACTGGGAATGCGACGGCGCGTGGTCGTGCTGCAAGCAGACGGTCTGCTGGGTCCAGTCGCATTCGGCATCCTGCGGCCGACGATCGCGTTGCCGGGACAGTTCACCTCCGCATTTACCTCGGCGCAGCAGGAAGCGATCCTGGCGCACGAGTTGACTCACCTGGCCGCAGGCGATCCTGCCTGGCAGCTGCTCGGCGATCTGGTCGCGGCTGTGCTGTGGTGGCACCCGTTGGCCTGGTGGGCGCGGCAGCAGCTACGTCTGGCCTGCGAGATGGCGGCGGACGAGGCGAGCCTGGTCGTGACGGATGGCCCGGCAGTGTTGGCGGCGTGCCTGGTCGACCTGGGCGGCGTCCTCGCAGGAAGGCACTCGCCGGGCTGGCTGCGCATGGCGGGCAGCGGCTTCCGCTCGGGACTGGGGCGGCGCGTGGAGCGTCTGCTTCACCTGGGCGGCACGAACTGGCGGCCAGTGGGAATGAGACGTTCACTTGTGACCCTGGGATTTGCCCCGGTGGCTCTGCTGGCCGCCGCGATCCTGTGTACGGCCTGGGCGCGTGCCTGGGCTTTTGGTGAAGGAGACGAACCGATGCGACCTGTGTGGAGACGCTCGCTGGCGGCACTGGTGCTGATGGGAGCCCTGGGGACGGAAACGCCTTCAGCAAGGACTGACGAGCCGCCAAAGGCCCCGCGGGGTACGGGCACAGAGAAAGATCTACAGCGGCTGATCGAAGTTCGAGTAACCCTGGACAGGGACCTCGAACAGTTAAAAAAGACGGCGGCCCAGCAGCTGACCCAGCAGATGCAGAAGGCTCCTTCGGAGCAAGCCCTGGAGAAGATCCAGGACCAGCTGGAAGCGGTCAGGGCGCAAATGGCCCAGCTAGAAACGATGCGGGCACAGTTGGAGGAGCAGATCCACGCTGTCAAGCAGAGGGAAAAGGAATCGGAGACGACGCCACACATCAAGGTCTTCCGGCTGCGCCATCTCCGTCCGCAGGAGATGCAGGTAGTCCTGTCCCAGTTCCTCGCGACTCAGGTAAGTGCTGGGAACGGAGCAGGCGCTGGACCCGGGGGGGCCATGGGGTCCGGGGGGGTGTGGCGCACACCGATAATGGCTGGGGCGCCGGGGACGATGCCCGGCGCTGGGCTTGGGCCTGCAGGCGGCGGCTCAGGCGGCATGATGGGTGGGATGTCGCCGGTAGTGTTGGCCAGCAGATCGCCTTGGAGCATTGCCATGGATGAGCGCACCCGCAGCGTCATCGTACGCGGCACGACGCAGGAGCTGCAGATCGTGGCCGAGCTTGTCGCCGCGCTCGACGTACCGGATGGCAAAGGGGTGGGACAGGTGAAGGGTTTCCGCATCTTTCACTTGCGGCATGCCGATGCCCTCGAGTTGGAGCGGATTCTCCTACAGCTCAATATCCATGCAACCATCATCTCCGCGCAGAGAGCCGGCGTTCTGCTCGTGTCGGCGCCGGATTCGTCTCTGAAGGAGATCGGCGAAGTGATCGAAGCCGTGGACGTGGAGCAAAAGCCGGCGGCGAAATCGGATTCTGTGAAGGAGACAAAGCCGTAGGGGCAACCGTGAAGCCGCGACGCGCACCGCAGCGATGTGCTGCGCGCCACGGCTTCATGGCAGTGCTAAACCCGCGCGTACAACTGGCGTACGCGCCGCGCCAGCAGTCGATCGACCATACCCGGCAGCATGCGATGGGCCAGCAGCATCCAGTACGCATCCCAGCCGACCACCGTTTCGGTGCGGTTCTTCCGCAGCGCCAGCAACACCCGGGCTGCTACCTGCTCTGGAGGCATGCCGCGGTCGAAGTCGATCTTCATCTTGCCGTCGTTGCGCAGCAGGTGGCGTGGCAGGTCGCTCCTGGTCAGTCCCGGCAGCACCAACAGCACGTCGATGTCAAAGCGGGCCATCTCGCCGCGCAATGCTTCGGTCAGACCGACCAGGGCATGCTTGCTCGCCGAGTATTCCGTCCACGCCGGCAGGGCGCGGCGGCCGCACATCGAGGAGATGTTCACGATTGCTGGTTGCCGGCCCTGCGTCAACACCGGGACGGCCAGGCGGATCAGCTCGGCCGGCGCGAAGAAATTGACCTCCATGATCTGTCGCAGCAGCGCTTCGCTCGAGGTAGCGAAGTGGCCCCAGCCGCCGACGCCGGCGTTATTGATGAGCACGTCCAGGCCGCCGAAGCGCTCGGTGACCGTCTCAAGCAGGCGGTGCCGGTCCGCATCGGCAGTCACGTCGGCTACGACCGGCAGCACGTCGGCGCCGCGCGCGGCCAGGCTGCGGGCTAGTTCCTCGAGCCGGTCGCTTGAGCGTGCCGCCAGGGCTACGCAGGCCCCTTCGAGGGCGGCCTGCTCCGCAAGGGCACGGCCAATGCCGCTCGAGGCGCCCGTGATCAGAATCCGCCGACAAAGCAGGTCGCGCACCATGCTCCCCTTCCTCTCCGCTGCGGAGTGCCAGGTTCTCCAGGTGCTCCAACTTTACACGATGCACAGGCGTGCTTAAGGAGATTCGAGGGGAAAAAGCAAGGAAGCGACGCCTCAAAGATGATCCGGACAGGCATGCCGAACAAATCCGCACCGAACGGCGCGACCGGATCGGGGGGAGATGCCGGTTATGAGTGTCCGTCCGTCTCGTGCAGGACCCAACCTGGCCGAGCCCAGCTTGATGCTGGCGATGGACGCCACACTGTCGTTCATCGCCCACATGCCGTTACTCGCCAATCCCTCGACAACGAGGGAGAAATCGAATCCATTGCCGACGGCGAGACGGGGCGGGTTCATCCCTTCACCAGGTGGAAGAGAAGTGTCAAGCTCGCCAGTAGGGCGAGAACCAGGACCGGCCCGCCCACGGTCAACTGCCGTCCCCGTGCCGGGTCGGCGCGCAGCCAGGGGCGCAGCACATATTCCAGTGCCGGCACGACGGCCCACTGGAGAATGGCCACACTGAGCGCGTTGCCGATCAGCTGCACTTTCCCAAAAAGCCTAATTCCGAGTGTGGAGATCGCTTGAGGA
>JRHI01002135.1_pt1 | contig 14409 bp, 12 predicted proteins | sample 215371 | NCBI WGS metagenome assembly JRHI01 (sample SAMN02929681, study PRJNA255918) | sediment metagenome | biome: cave system; feature: Ice Cave; material: Sediment; isolation source: sediment from deep within a dark volcanic ice cave with no known source of... ...
AATTTAAGACTCAGTACACTAGAGCATTGCGTGCGGTCGGATTAATGAATGATCGATGACGCTCCGTGTGCCACTCTGGTTCTATCCTTATGCAATGAGAGGATGCCGTGAGCAGTGTCCGGCAGGTAAAATCCAAAGTTTGCCTGTTGTTGTGCACCCTTGGATGCCTTGATGCTCGAGCCCGGTTTCGGACTGACCTTTCACGACCTCTACTCCTGCGCCGGCCTGCGCCGGGTCGATGACGCGTTTGGTGCGTGGATCGATCACGCCGATGCAAGCCTGGCGGCACGGCTTGCGACCGCGCGCGCCGATCCCACGGCGCTGACGCGGCTGCAGGAATCGGAGCTCTTGATCGCGCTCGCGCCGCATCTCGAGGATTGGCTCGCCCGGCTCTTCGGCATCGAGCGCGAAGTCGCCATTCTCCAGGCTGCGCAGCACGAGCTCGCTCCCTTGTTCGCCTGCAAGCGTCAGGTCGTGCAACGAAAGGCGATGAACAAGTACAAGGCGGACGAGGCGGCGAGCTTCGACGGCGCGGCGCTGCGCTCGGAGCTGGAGCAGAAGATCGGCGAGCGCCTGACCAGCCAGCGCGGCGAGCTGGCCTTCGCGCAGCGGGTGGCCGAATGGGCCGGCGCGGGGGCAGGTGAAGACGCGAAACACGCGGACGACATCGACCTTGCGCTGCGTTACGCGGCGTGGGCCGCGCATACGCCGGAAGGCAAGGCGCTGCACAAGGCCGGCGTGCTGTTCAAGGCGCCGCGGAAGCTCGACTACATGCGGCTCGTTCCCGTCGAGCGTGAGAGCCGCGACGGCGTGGACCGCCTCGCTTTGAGCGAGAGTCACATCCGGCGCCGCGAAGGCTTCGCGCTCACCGACGCGGGCACCGATCTCGTCGGCGCACTCGATCAGGCGCACTACTGCATCTGGTGTCACGAGCAGCAAAAGGACTCGTGCTCCTCGGGCCTGCATGAAAAAAAGCCCGCCGATGGATCGGCTCCCGCGTTCAAGAAATCCCCTTTCGGCGTGACGCTGGCCGGCTGTCCGCTCGAAGAAAAGATCTCCGAGTTTCACAAGCTGCGCAGCGAAGGCTGGGCGATCGGCGCGCTGGCAATGATCTGCGTCGACAACCCGATGGTGGCTGCCACCGGTCATCGCATTTGCAACGATTGCATGAAATCGTGCATCTACCAGAAGCAGGAACCGGTCGATATCCCGCAGTCGGAGACGCGCACGCTCAAGGATGTGCTGGCGCTGCCGTGGGGGTTCGAGCTGTACAGCCTGCTGACGCGGTGGAATCCGCTCGATCTCCGGCGTCCGGTGCCGGCGCAGCCGACGGGCAAGCGGGTGCTGGTAGTTGGCATGGGCCCGGCAGGATTTACGCTCGCGCATCATCTTCTCAACGATGGGCACACCGTGATCGGCATCGATGGATTGAAAATCGAGCCGCTGCCGCCCGCGCTTTCTGGCAGAACCGCGTTGGGTGAGCGCGTGCCGTTTGACGCTATCCGCGACATCGGCACGCTCGATGAGCCGCTCGAAGCACGGGTGATGGCCGGCTTTGGCGGCGTCGCGGAGTATGGAATCACGGTGCGCTGGGACAAGAATTTCCTCAAGCTCATTCGTCTTCTGATCGAACGCAGTGAACGCTTCGCGATGTTTGGCGGGGTTCGCTTCGGCGGCACGATCGACGCGCAGGGCGCCTTCACGCTCGGGTTCGACCACATTGCACTGGCGACCGGCGCCGGGCGGCCGACCGTGCTCGAGCTTCCGAATGGGCTCGCCAATGGCGTTCGCGCCGCGTCGGACTTCCTGATGGCGTTGCAGCTCACCGGTGCCGCGCGTGTGGATTCAGTGGCCAATATGCAGATCCGCCTGCCGATCGTGGTCATCGGCGGCGGCCTGACCGCGATCGACACCGCCACCGAATCGCTCGCCTATTACCCGGTGCAGATCGAGAAGTTTCTGGCACGGTACGAGGAGCTGGTCGCCCAAGGGGGCGCGCAGGCAGTCGAAGCCGCGTGGACTCCGTCCGAAGCCGATATCGCGCAGGAATACCTCGCGCATGCGCGCGCAGTGCGCGCGGAGCGCGCCGCGGCGGCAAAGGAGGGACGTGCGCCACGCGTGCTGGAACTGCTTCAGCGCTGGGGCGGGGCGACCATCGCCTATCGCCGTCGCCTGATCGACAGCCCGTCGTACACGCTCAATCACGAGGAAGTCGAAAAAGCGCTGGAGGAGGGCATTCGTTTCGCCGAAGGATTGACGCCGATCGCGATCGAGGTCGATGACCACGCCCACGTGCGGGCGCTGCGAGTCGCGGTGCAGAAGATCGATAGCGGCGGTGGCGTGAGCGAAGGCGCCGAGGCAGAGCTACCGGCCCGCACTTTACTTGTGGCCGCGGGAACGCAGCCCAACACCGTTCTCGCCCGCGAGGACGCGACGCATTTTCAGCTCGACGGAAAGTATTTCGTCGCGCTCGACGAGGAAGGGCGGCGCGTTGCTCCCGTGAAAGGTCTGGCCAAGCCCGATCGCGTTTCGATACTGACCGCGGTCGAAGCCGACGGCCGTGCGATCAGCTACTTTGGCGACCTGCATCCGTCTTTTTTCGGCAACGTGGTCAAGGCGATGGGCAGCGCGAAGATGGGCTATCCGATCGTCAGCCGGATGCTGTCGCGGATCAAGGCCGCTTCCGCGGTGAGCGACGATCATTTCATCGCGCTTCTGAATGACGAGCTGCGAGCCACCGTGGAGCGTGTCGAGCGTCTGACGCCGACCATCGTGGAAGTCGTCGTCAGAGCCCCTGCCGCGGCCCGCCGCTTCGCGCCGGGACAGTTCTATCGCCTGCAGAATTTCGAAACGTTTGCGCGCGCGAGCACCGGCACGCGGCTGACGATGGAAGGCATCGCGCTCACCGGGGCGTGGGTCGACAGGGAGCGCGGCCTGGTGTCGACCATCGTCCTGGAAATGGGCGGCTCGTCGAACCTTTGCGCAACGCTTAAAGTCGGCGAACCGGTGGTGCTCATGGGGCCGACCGGATCTCCCACCGAGATCGAGCCCGGAGAAACGGTGGTGCTTGCAGGAGGCGGGCTCGGCAACGCCGTGCTTTTTTCGATCGGGCAGGCGTTTCGCGGCGCGGGGTCGAAAGTATTGTATTTCGCCGGTTATCGGAAAATGATCGATCGCTACCGAGTGGCGGAGATCGAGGCCGCGTCCGACGTGGTCGTCTGGTGCTGCGACGAAGGGCCGGGCTTCGCACCGGGCCGGCCGCAGGACAAGAGCTTTGTCGGCGACATCGTGCAGGCGATGACCGCGTACGCGACCGGAGCGTTGGGCGAGCAGCCGATCGCGTTTGCCGACGCCGACCGGCTGATCGCGATCGGCTCGGACAAGATGATGGCCGCGGTCGCTGCCGCGCGCCACTCGGTGCTCAAGGCGCACCTCAAGGCTACGCATCGCGGGATTGCCTCGATCAACTCGCCGATGCAATGCATGATGAAGGAAATCTGCGCGCAATGTCTGCAGCCGCACCGCGACCCGGTCAGCGGCAAGCTGAGCTATGTCTTTTCATGCTTCAACCAGGATCAGCCGATCGATGAGGTTGATTTCGCGGCGCTCGACGCGCGCCTGTCGCAGAACGCAACGCAGGAGAAGCTGACGACGCAGTGGATCGCGCATTGTCAGACCGTGGACGACGCGGCGGTTTGATACGTTCGCTCGGCTTCCACGCCAAGCCGGCGGCGGGCTGAAACGCCTTCGCAGCTGCTCGCACGGCCTTCTCACGCGCCACCGCATTTGAGGCGCTGTCATCGCCCGGGCCCGACAAGCGTTAATGGACTCTGCCGCTGGATCCGCGATCGGCACGCTTTCTGTTCGATGCATCGGTCGACGTGGCTTGTCCCTCAATCCTTGCGTGGGACCGTGTATTTTTTGCGCCCACCTCATTCCGGAAAAGAAAAAAGGAGAAACTATCATCGTCATTCGCCGCATCAATCTGCGCAGCGTTAGCCATGTAATCATCGGCTTCGCCGCGCTGCTCGCCTGCGGCATGGCCGCCGCCGATCCGCCTTCCCGCGTCGCGAGATTGGCGAACATTGGCGGGGCGGTCAGTTTTTCCCCCGCGGGCGAAGATGAATGGGTATTCGCGACGCCGAATCGGCCGCTGATCACCGGCGACCGTGTTTGGGCGGACGCGGGCGCTCGCGCCGAGCTGCAGATCGGCTCGCTGGCGGTGCGCCTCGGCAGCCACACCAGCGTCACGATCCTCAACCTCGACGATCGCGTGGCGCAGTTCCAGCTGGCGCAGGGCGCGCTCAATGTGCGGGTGCGGCGCATCGATCCGGGTCAGACGATCGAAGTCGACACACCGCTGCTCGCGTTTTCGCTGCGACGGCCAGGAGATTATCGGATCGACGTCGACCCGGCGAGCGGGGCGACGACCGTCGCGGTCAGGAGCGGCGAAGGCGAGGCTTATGGCGAAGGCGCGGCGTACACCATCGGCGCCCGCCAGTGGTACCGCTTCGTGGATTCGGGCCTTCGCGACTACGAGTACGACGCGCTCCCGCCGGCCGACGCGTTCGACCGCTGGACGCGGGACCGCGATCGTCGCGAAGACCGTCCGGTCGCCGCTCGCTATGTGTCGCCGGACGTCATCGGCTACGCCGACCTCGACGATTATGGGACCTGGAGCGTCGTCGAGGGCTATGGCAACGTGTGGGTGCCGACCTCAGTGGCGCGCGACTGGGCGCCCTATCATTACGGACACTGGGCCTGGATCGAGCCGTGGGGCTGGACCTGGGTCGACGACGCACCGTGGGGCTTCGCGCCTTTCCACTACGGTCGCTGGGCTTACGCGCGCGAGCGCTGGTGCTGGGTTCCGGGCCCGGTCCGGGTGCGACCCGTCTACGCACCGGCGCTGGTTGCCTTTGTCGGTGGCAATAATTTCAGCATTACAGTGAGCTCCGGCGGACCCGCGCGCGGCATCGCATGGTTTCCGCTCGCCCCTGGCGAGGTGTATCGACCCGCCTATCCCGTCAGCCGCAACTATTTCACCAACGTCAACATCAGCAATACCAACGTCAGCAATACTTACGTTACCAACGTCTACAACGCGCCTGTCGCGTCCAGCGCCGTCTATCGAAACCGCGATCAGCGCGGTGGGATGACGGCAGTACCAGCGGCAGCGTTCGTGCAGTCGCGGCCAGTCGCGCAGTCCGCGGTGGCGGTCTCGCGTGACGTCGCCGCCGCTGCGCAGGTCACACCCGTTGCCGCGATCGCGCCGGTGCGCGCGAGCATCATTGGTGGTGGAGCGCATGCCCCGGCCGGCGGCGCTCCCGCCGCCGGCCCCGGGCCCGGGACGGTGAGCCGGCCCCCGGCGGCAACCATTCAGCGCCCTGTCATCGCCCGGGTCGCACCACCCCCGCCGCCGGCGTCGTTCAACACCCGCGAGGCGACGCTTACCAAGGACCCCGGTCGACCCGCGGCAACGGTCGTGGCCCCTCGGGCTTCCCTCAACGCCACGCCGACAGCGCCGGCCGTCAAGGTGGTCGCGCCGGCAACGCCTGGACCGCCTCCGCCCGCTCCGACGGTTTCCCGGCCACGCACCAACGCGCCGCCGGCAGCCGCAGGTGGCCCGCCCGCAGCGGGAGGTGCCGCACCTGCGGGCAGCGGTGCCGCACCCGCCACGGTTCCGCCTGCTGCCGCGCCTCCCGGAATGCCGCCGCCAAGGCCGGGAGTGGCTGTCCCCACCCTGCCAGCACCGGGAGCCCCATCGCCGGTACAGACCAAGCCGCCTTCCCCTGGCCCGGTACCGAGAGCGGACATCCCGCCGACGTCGGCCCCGACTGCGCCTCCGGCTCCGCCTGCCGTTGGACGAGTGCCTCCTTCCCCGCCGCAGCCTGCGCCGCCCGGGCCGGAGCCGCAGCAGCCCAAGGCGATGGAGAGAAGCCCGGTGCCGCAGCCGCCTCCCGCGGTCGCGCGGCCTCCTGTGCCCGCGCCAGCACCTGCCGAGTTGCGACGTGAAGCGCAGCCTCCGCCGCCGGTAGTGAACAGGCCCCCTGTGGCCCCGTCACCGCCTCCCGCGGAGTTGCGGCGCGAGCCTCCTCCGCCTGCGCCCGCCGCCGTCAAGCCGCCGGCGCCACCGCCGGCAGAGTTGCGACGCGAACCACCTGCTCCGCCACCGGCCGCGGTCAAGCCTCCTGCTGCTCCGTCGCCACCGCCGGCAGAGCTGCGGCGGGAGCCGCCTCCAGCGCCAGCACCAGCCGCGGCGAGGCCACCGCCTGCTCCGTCGCCGCCGCCAGCGGAGTTGCGGCGCGAGCCGCCTCGGCCGCCGGTGGTCGCGAAACCGCCGGCCGTGCAGGCGCCGCCTGCCGCCGTCCCGGCGCCGCCAGCAAGGGTGCGGGAGCCCGAGCCGAAACCCAAAGCGGAACCCGCAAAGGGCGAAGCACCCAAAGGGAAGCCCGAGGAAAAGCGCGAAGATCAGAAGTAATCGTTCCGGCGAACGATTCCGCGCCCGGCCAATATCGCCGGGCGCGGGTCCGCCACGACTCCGTACTGCATCAAATCAGCGTGGCTGCCGTCCATGCGGCACGCTTTCTGCTCGGTCGCGGGTACGTCACCGTACTCAGACGTCGAACGCAGAAGTATTTACCGAGCCGATGTAATTCTTGCGTCCTTGGCGACATGTGCGGTACATCGCATTGTCAAACGCGCTACTGATGGCGGGCATGACGAGCCGCCACCGCGCAAGGTCGAGGAATGCTCAATGACCCCCATCATTGCAGGACGCTTCGAACAGGAAAGTCAGGCGAAGGCAGCAGTGGCCGCGCTGCGCCGTGGTGGCTTCGGCGCAGATGATGTCACGGTTTTTTTGGCGACACGGAAGAGAAGACCGCGGCGGCGAAATCGGACGAACATGTTGCGCCCGTACGTCCCGGCGTGCTGGTCGCGGTCCGCGCCGTCGAATTCGCCAAGCGCGTGGCCGCGGTCAATGTATTGCGCGCCGAGGGCGCCCACGACATCGAGCGCGCTGACGGAACGTGGCAGGCCGGAGAATGGATCGACTTCGATCCGTCGAAGCCTCCACTTCTCGTCGATCTGCCCGCCCCGGAAGATGTTCAACTGCGAAAATAGGCGGGCTGCGGCAGCAGCGAAAATTTCACCAATCCAGGAGAAATGAACGATGAACATCCATTTGACACTCGGCCCCCTGATGGCCCTGATCGCCGGAATCCTGATTTTGCTGGTGCCGCGGCTTCTGAATTACATCGTCGCGATTTATCTCATCATCATCGGGCTGATCGGTATCTTCGGCTACGGAGGCACGCTCCTGCACACTTAGCTACACGACCTTGACGCTGATGTTGGGCAGCTTGTCGATGTGCCCTTCCATGATGTCGTCCTTGACGACCGGGCCCACATTCTCCGGCGTGCCCGAATAGATGATACCGCCGGGCGCAAGCTCGAACGCCTCGGACAGCTTGCTGATCTGTTCAGCCACTGACCAGACATCTGATTCAAGTCCGCGTTTTGCTTGACCTGGCCGTTGACCTTGAGCCAGATCGCGCCTTTGGTGAAGTGCCCGACTGCGGCGACGGGCTGGAGCGGGCCGAGCGGCGCCGAATGATCGAAGCTCTTGCCGATCTCCCACGGCTTCTTTTCGTCACCCATCGCCCGCTGAAGGTCGCGGCGCGTCATGTCGAGTCCGACGGTGTAGCCGAACACGTGCTCGAGCGCGCGGTCGATGGCAATGTTGCGGCCACCCTTGTTGATCGCGGCAACCAGCTCGATCTCGTAATGATAATTTTTGGTCAGCGGCGGGTACGGGTGATCGACAGTCGCGCCGATCGGCACGTTCTGGACCGCGTCGGTCGGCTTCTGGAAAAAAACGGCGGCTCGCGCGTCGGATCCGAACCCATCTCCCGCGCATGCGCGGCGTAATTTCGGCCGATGCAGTAAATCCGCCGAACCGGAAACAGGTCGCTGCCGCCGGCGATGGGAATGAAGGTCGGCGACACGGAGAACGGGCTGCGCGTTTGTGCTGTCGCACTGCCGGGCATCGCATAGGCTGCGACACCGCCGGCGGCAAGCATCGACGCGCCGCGTAAAAGCTGGCGGCGCTTGCTGGATTTCACACTGACCTCCTAAACGATTGTTGCAGGCCACACCGGTCAGCGCCCCTTGGGGCTCGCCTTGGTGCGCGGCATCACCCGTGGAACCGATGGCGCGGTGGGCCGCTTGATCTGCGGTATCTGGATCGGCTGTCCGGTCTTGGAGTCCCGTCCGCGGAAGCTTCCTCCACCCTTGTTTTTCGACATGGTCTTGCCCTCGAGAGTGTATTCGTAAGACACGATTATGCTACTCGCACGGTACCGCAGCGCAAGCGGGTTGCGCCATCAGGTCTCGGGAATGCGTCGGCGGGCGCGCCCCTCAGGCCTCGGGCGTCAGCAGTGACACGCCAAGGCGCGCGCGGCGCGAAAGCCACAGGCTGGGTCGATAACGGGAGTCGCCATACGCTCGCGCAAGTTCCTCGAGGATCCGCAGAACACTGCGCGGTCCGATCGCATTGCCCCACGCCAGCGGCCCCGCCGGGTAGCCGAGACCTATCCTGACCGCAAGGTCGATGTCACCTGGGGTCGCGATGCGCTGCTGCGCAATATCGCAGGCGATGTTGACGATATGCGCCAGCGTTCGCTGGACGACGAAGCCCGGACTGTCGTGAATGACGTCGACCGGGACGCCGTCCGCGCCAAACACGCTTTGCGCGGCGTCGCGCCATCGCTGCTCGGTCACCGACGTTGTCATGAGCGTACGGTGCTTGCTCATGTCGAACAGCGTGTCCAGCGCGATAGTGCGTCTGGCGTCGAGACCCTCGTCGAGCGCAGCGCTGGTCGCGTCCCGACCCGACGGGAGAACGAGGCATAGCGAATTCGAATCCGGCGCATCGTAGTCGTCGACCTCCGCGCCGAGACCGTGCAACAGAGCGACGACCCGTTGCTTCGCGTCGGGATCGATGGCGCTGACCCAGACGCGATCGGCGAGTACCGTCTTGTTTCCCGCGGCCGCGGGTGTGGGCACCGAGGGACGGGCCATAGCATCGATGCCGCGATAATCGTAGAAGCCGCGCCCCGATTTGCGCCCCAGCAATCCGGCCGCCAAGCGCTGCGCGGTGAGCGGCGAAGGCCGAAAACGCGGCTCCTCGTAGAACTGGTGGTAGATCGATTCCATTACCGGGTGGGAGACATCCAGCCCGGTAAGATCCAGGAGCTCGAACGGCCCCATCCGGAAGCCGGCCTCGAGCTTCAGGATGCGATCGATGGTCGCGGCGTCGGCAATGCCTTCGCCGACGATGCGCAAGGCTTCGGTGCCGTAACCGCGTCCCGCGTGGTTGACGATGAATCCGGGGGTGTCTTTGGCCCTGACCGGCGTGTGGCCAAGCGACGACGCGAATTCGAACAGGCGCCCGATCACCATTGGCGAGGTCAGCAATCCGTCGATCACCTCGACCACCTTCATCAACGGCACCGGGCTGAAAAAATGCAGCCCGGCGACGCGCGCGGGATGCGTCGATGCAGCCGCAATCGCGGTGACCGAGAGCGACGAGGTGTTGGTCGCGAGGATGCACTCCTTGCCGACCACGCCGTCGAGAGACGCGATCAACGCCTGTTTGGCGTCCAGTTTTTCCACGATCGCTTCGATCACCAGATCGGTATCGGCAAATCCGGCGATGGTTTCAGGCAGTGTGATATGAGCGACCGCGCTTTCGGCCGCGGCGGCGGAAATCTTGCCTTTCGCGGCCAGCGTGGAGAGCTGCTCGGCAATCAAGCGTTTCGCGTCTGCGGCGGCGAAGGGTTTGGCGTCGAACAGACGCACATTGAATCCGGCCTGCGCCACGATCTGCGCGATGCCGCGGCCCATGAAACCCGCTCCGGCAATACCAACCGTCTTCAGCGCCTTGTGCGACGCAGCCATGGCCAAGCCTTATTCAATTCGAAGGGAGCGCGCTCGGTCTTCGAAAATCGCATCTGCGGTCATTCGCGCGTTGAGCACGCGAATGACCGCAGTGACCGCAGAGACGTCGTCGCCGCGCTCCGAAGAGCGACCACGCGAAAGCGGCCATTGTAAATCTTACAGCTGATCTCGTCGCGTCGAGCGGAGAACCTGCGAGGATGAAGTAAAATCGGAATCGATTGCCCGCACAATTCCTGTGCGGGCTGGAAGTCGTTCGACCGAGCCTTCTCTCGCGCGATGAAATACAGCGATCTGCCCGCGGTGATCCTGGTGGCGACCATCTGGAGCTATTGGTTCGGCGTCGGCGTCATGATCGTACGCGCCCGCCGCAAGACGCGCGATCTGAAGGGACTCGTTCCCGAGCAGGCGTTCGAACGCGCGATGTGGGTGGTCTGGATTCCGTTGGTGATCGCCTGGATCGTCTTGCCGTGGCTGGCGCTCCGCCGCACAAACCCGTTGCTCGCGGTGCCGCAGTTTGCGACGGAGGAACCTCTGTACGCCGCGCTTCGCTGGCTCGCCGCGGCGACCGCGCTCGCATGCCTCGCGATGACGGCATGGTGCTGGTCGCGCATGGGCAAAGACTGGCGCATGGACGTGAGCGAAAAACGCAAAGGGACGCTGATCACCGACGGGCCCTTCGCCTATGTCCGGCATCCCATCTATGCGCTCTCGATGCTGCTCATGCTGTGCTCGGCCATCATCATCGCGACGCCGCTGATGTGGGGCATCTGGGCGGTGCACCTGGTGCTGAATAACCTCAAGGCCCGCAACGAAGAGCGCCATTTGCTCGCCACGCACGGCGAGGCGTACGCGCTGTACCTCCGTCGCACCGGCCGTTTTTTCCCGCGCCTCGGCGCGCAAACATCATAGATCGCGTTTGCCGAGCCGGAGGCCGGAGCGCGAGAGCGCCCATGGGGAGTCCTTCAACCGCCGTTGCCGCCGCATTGCAATGGCTGGTTGCGGTGGTGGTGGTGCTGGTCGTGACGCATGTGCACGCGATCGCAGGCGCCGTAGCGCCGCAAGCCAGATCCGATCCTGCGCCAGCCGAGTCGACAATGGATCGCTCGGTCGAGGAGCGCGTCCTCGCGCTCGATCCGGGGAACATTTCGCCGGCCGACGTGCGTGACGTGCTCTCGCACGCACCCGCGCCGCGAATCATCGTCCTCAATGGCAGCGTGGCGCTGATAACGATGGAGCCCTTCGCCGAGTATCTGATAGCGATGGGCTATCCCGAGTCGCGGCTCAAGGATCCGCGCGACGGAAGCCTGTCGCAGAGCAGCTATGCCGACAGCGAGCAGCTCGCGGGGACACTGGCTTGGTATTACGAGACCGAGGGCATGATGCCGATGCTGATCGGCCATAGTCAGGGAGGCATGCTCGCGATCAAGGTGCTGCACGAGCTTGCCGGCGCATTCCATGCCGCGATTCCGGTGCGGAATCCGCTGACCGGGCAATCCGAGCAACGCACGTCCCTCGTCGATCCGCTGACCGGGCGCGAGCGCCCGGTGATCGGCCTCAAACTCCCCTACGTCGCCGCGCTGGCGACCGGCAAGCTGCCGCGCTTTCTGCTCGGACAATGGCAGATGCTGGACAAGCTGCGCGCGATTCCCGACACCGTCGAGGACTTCACGGGTTTCTCGATCGACTGGGATCTGATCGCGGGGACCTTGCCGGGCAGCGAACGCTATCGCGCCGAAGGCACCGCGCGCGTGCGCAATGTCGAGCTCGCGGCCGGGACCAGCCACATCCGGATGCCGCGCACGCGCGATCTCGCACACAATCCGGTCACCCGCGCGTGGATCGATGGCTACGATCCCGCGTCGCCGCCGGCGGCGCTGCCGGAAGGGCCCGGCGTCGACGCCTCGAACGTCGTTCATGCGGCCGACATCTGGTACAGCGTCAAGAAGCACTGGTGCCTCGGGGCGCAGCGTCTGATCGGGGCGCGGCGCGCCGCGACTGCGCAGAAGGGTGGCGCCGGGTGAAAGGCAAGCTGAACCTGTTCCAGGCGGCGATGGTCCGATGGCGCGAGATGCATCCGTACAACGCCGTGCATGTTGTTCACGTGTCGCGTCCGCTGGACACGGCGCGGCTTGAAGCGAGCATCCGGCGGCGACTCGAGGAGCTCGGCCTTACCGGCCTCGCTCTCGATCCTCGTCGACTGCGCTATGAATGGTCAGGCGGCACCTCGGCGGCGACCGTCGCGGTTCTCGCGCGCGGCGCCGATCCGCTCGCCACGGTCCACGGCGAAATGGAGCGGCAACTCAATCTCGCGTTTCCTACCGCGGGGCGCTTCGATCCATTCCGCTTTTTCGTCGTTGCCGACGAGGCATCTTTCCATCTGGGCATCGCCTACGACCACTTCGTCGCCGGCGGCGACTCGATCGTCCTGCTGGTGCAGCACTTCGTCGAAGACTATTGCGGCATCGAGCGCTCCTGTATGGCATCGCCGCGCCCAGGTCTGTACCCGCCCAAGTACCGGCACCTGTTCGCGCGCCAGGCGATTCCGCTGGTCAAGGGTCTGGCGAGCATGCGTCATCTGGTCGCGAGTTGCCGTCGATCGGTGAGGCCGCGCTATGCGCGCGCTGAAGACGGGTACAACGGCGTCGCGTTTTTCCGCCTCGATTCCGTCGCGCATGCGAAACTGGCGCGAACGGCACGCGACTGGGACATGACTCAAAATGACCTGTTTCTGTCGATTCTGCTCTGGACCTTGTCGTCGAGGGTCGTCGAGCGCCGACAGGCGAAGCGGCGGCGCGAGCTGGCCGTGGCGTCGATCGTCAATGTCAGGCGCGATTTCGGCGCGAAGGCGGCCAACGGCTTCGTGCCGCTGCTGGCCTCGTTTCGCATCGCCCATCCGGTGCCCGCCGGCATGGGGCTGCGCGAGCTCGCGAGCTTCGTGCACGCTGAAACCAGTCGCGTCAAGCGCCGCAAGCTGTATTTGCAGACGCTGCTGGCAATCGGCTTGTCCGGACTGCAGTGGCGGTTTCTGTCGGTCGAGCAGAGGCAAGGCTTTCACGCCAAGAATTATGCGGTGTGGGCGGGCGTGACGCCGCTGCAGCTGGACGTGCTCTGGCCTGCGGCCCGCACTTACCCGTTTCGCGTCGAATACGTGCGGGCGGTGCCGACCGGTCCGCTGTCGCCGATCGTCGTCGCGCTGACAACGCTAGGTGAGGTCGTGCAGATCACATTATCATTCAGGACCGCAGCGCTCGACCGCGAGCAAGTCGACGGCATCATCGCCGATATTTTTGATTGCATCAGGAGTCTTTGAAGATGACCAAGCTGTACCGTGCCTCTTGTTTTTTCGCCGCCTGTGCGACAGTGCTTGTGGTGGTTGGCTGCGCGAGCACGCCATTCCAGCCGCCGAGCGAGGACTTGAGGGCGGCGACGGCAGGGAGCGTGCTGCGCTCGCTGTCGGTCGACCGCGCGGTCGAAGACCGCATTCTCGCGCTCGACCCGAAGCACGTCGGCGAAGACGACGTGCGCAATACGCTCGCCAAGGGACCGACGCCAAGGATCTTCGAGGTCCATGGCGGCGTCTACCCCGTGCATTTGCTCATGGAGTCGTTCTCGGAGTTTCTGACCGGAATGGGATACCCGGAGGACCGGATCCGCGACCCGGGCGACGGCGCCTTTTCGCGCAGCCCGTACGATGACAGCGAGCGCCAGGCCGGCGAGATCGCGTGGTATTACGAGCACGAAGGCGTGCGGCCCATGCTCGTCGGCCACAGCCAGGGTGGAATCCAGATCGTGAAGATCCTGCATGAGCTCGCCGGCACTTTCGGCGCTGCGCGGCGCGTGTTCAATCCGCTGACCGCTCAGTTCGAGGAGCGCACGACGATCGTCGATCCGCTGAATGGACGCGACCGGCCCGTGGTGGGGGTTTCCGCCGCCTATGCCTCGGTCGTGGGCACCGGCGGCTGGGCGCTGGTGCTGCCGGTGCATTGGAAAGTGGTGCATGTCATCCGCTCGATTCCGGATACCGTCGACGACTTCACCGGCTACCGCATCGGGGTCGATTTCTTCGCCTGGGACGCGCCCGGATTTGAGGGCGTGAAGACATTTCACGCCACCGGAAAGGCGAAGGTGCGCAACGTGACGCTGCCCGCCGAGTATTCGCACGTGTTCGTCCCCGCGACCGCGCAGCTCGCCCTGTCTCCCGCGATGCGCACATGGATCAATGACTTCGACCCTGACGACGAGAAGGGCAGGGCGCCGCTGCCCGACGGCGCCGTGAGCAACATTTTGTGGGCGGCCGACGTCTGGCACAGTATCAAAGAGCACTGGTGTCTCGAGGCGCAGCGCCTGATCCGCGCCCGGCGTGCCGCTCTCGGGACGTCGTAAGTCGGATCCGCGCTGTCGCGTTTTCAGGACGGATGCTGAAAACGGCTCCAATTGCGCACCCGATGA
>JRHI01002136.1_pt1 | contig 14400 bp, 11 predicted proteins | sample 215371 | NCBI WGS metagenome assembly JRHI01 (sample SAMN02929681, study PRJNA255918) | sediment metagenome | biome: cave system; feature: Ice Cave; material: Sediment; isolation source: sediment from deep within a dark volcanic ice cave with no known source of... ...
AGACTCAGGCATGCCTGAGTCTGACCCTACGCTGCTCTTATGTCTTTATTTATAACCCAAGACGCATGCGATACTCTTGCCACCAAGCGGTGACGCGACTACGTATTTCTGTACCTGAAATTGGAGTATAGAGCAATGTGAGTACTAAACCGACTACAATGCCCCAGCGGAAGAGTGCTTGCGCCCGTTTCCGCCTGCGAACTTGTACTTCATGCTTACTCTGCATGCTATCTTGCCAGTCCTGTACACTGGATTGTGCTTGTGAGAGGCTACTTGCGGCTAGTTTTGGCGCCTTATTAGCAATATCCTGCACATTGCTCAACGCAGACTGAACACTATCCTGTACAGAAGCTTGTGTCTTTTTGAGATTCTTCTGCGCTTTTTTGAGGTTCCTGGCAGCCTTTGTGCTATTCGTCTGCAGGACATCTTGGGCGACATCCAACCCTGTCTGCATAACGCTCTGTGCCTGTGATAGGCCGGACTGGGCATTATTCTGAATGGTGCTCTGTATGTCACTTAATGTATGCTGTGCCTTTGCAAGCTTCTTGTTTGCCTGTTTCGTATTGGACTTCAATAACTTTTGTGCTCGTGTTGTACCAACTGCCAGTGCGTCTTGTGTCTGATTTGCACTGGACTGTACATTATCCTGTGTATTGGCATAGGCTCCTTGCGCGACATTTTTGACACTTTCATACGCATATTTTGCTGCATCTTTTGCGTTCGCATACGCACTTTTTGCGGACTCTTGGGCGTTTGCCGCGTAATTAGCTTGGTCCTGACGCGAACGGCTGATACCGAAAAATTTTGGCATATGTTTGTAATTCCTTTCTCTTTTTCCCTTTTTATATAGTATGTGGTAGTTGTAGGGGCACAATTCATGGCGCCCATATGCATCAAGCTCGCGAATGGATGGGCTTCAAGAAGTGAAGACGTTCCTCGTCCCGTAGGGGCGGCGTGGCGGGATGGGCTGGGCCCCTTGCGGTCGCCCTACGTCGGCACAATTGCTTCTTATGCCTGTTGTGCACCACCCCAGGGCGCGCCGCTTGGGTCCCAACCCCACCGCCCATCCTCCCCCGCCCCTACGGGGACGAGCGCCGTTCCCTTGCCAAAATCCCATCCACTCTTAGCTTGATGCGTATGGGGCGCAATTCCTTTCGCCCCACTTGTCTGCTATTCACACGCATGAGGTGCCATGTAGGTTTCAGAAATGAAAAACTTGACATATAACTTCTTTTTTGGGCATACTGATGAGTGTAGACGAGAAACTATTTGAGGTAAAAGCGCATTAGAACGAGAGGAAGGAGCGACTTAATGGAGATTCTCCGTACAGCGGATGAACACTTTGCCAATTTGCCCGGTTATGCGTTTGCCCCGCATTATGTTGAGGTGAATGGCGTGCGTATTCACTATGTTGATGAAGGTCCAGAACAGGCTGAACCTGTGTTGATGTTGCATGGGGAGCCGTCCTGGTCGTATTTATATCGCAAGATGGTTCCCATAATTACGAGTGCGGGCTATCGTGCTATTGTGCCAGACTTAGTTGGTTTTGGGCGTTCTGATAAGCCATCTGAGCGTACCGACTATACGTATCAACGGCATGTAGACTGGATGCGTGGCCTAGTTGAGGCGCTTGATCTGACTCGCATTACCTTGGTGGGTCAGGATTGGGGTGGCTTGATTGGCTTGCGTTTAGCAGCAGAACATGAGGGACGCTTCGCACGTATTGTTGCCGCGAACACGTTTTTGCCAACGGGCGATACTCCGCCAGGAAAGGATTTTTTGGCGTGGCAACAATACTCGCAAACGACACCACGCTTTCACGCGGGTGGTATTGTGAGGGGCGGCTGTGTGACGGAATTGTCGGCAGAGGTGATCGCGGCCTATAACGCGCCGTTTCCCGATGATCGCTATCTGGCGGGTGCGCGGCAATTCCCGTTGCTGGTACCAACGACGCCTAATGATCCAGCTGCGGAGCCAAACCGTAAAGCTTGGGCGGTGTTGCAGCGTTGGCAAAAGCCGTTCCTGACGGCGTTTAGCGACTCTGATGCTATTACACGCGGCGCTGATCGCTTCTTGCAATCAGCCATACCAGGGGCACAGGGTCAACCACATACAACCATTGTCGGCGCTGGTCACTTCCTACAAGAGGATAAAGGGTCAGAGTTGGCCCAGGTGGTCGTAAATTTCCTCTCTCTTCCAAATTCATAAAAACACGCATAATCATAGTCGGACCAGCTGGTCCGACTATGATTATGCGTGTTTTTATACATCTTTGATGCTAAGGGAGAGATGGCGTTTCTCTTTATTGATGCGCACAATCAGAACCTGCACGCGGTCGCCGACACGTAATTCTCTACGCGCATCGGTCACACCCGCACGTATATCATGCTTATAGACGAGTCCACTGGCTCCCGGTTCGATCTCTACGAAGGCCCCATAATACTTCACGTCTGTAACCGTGCCAAATTCAATATCGCCCGGCTGGTAATATTCGAGCGGGTCATGTTCTGGTACCAGCATACTCAGTTCTAGGCCATTTTTTTCCAGGTTTGTGCTGAGCACACACACGGTCACTTGCGCACCAACGTGAATGATGTCGCGTGCATCCTGTACAAAGCCCCACATCTTGGTTTTATGGACCAACCCGCTCACACCGGGGGCAATATCAACAAAGGCACCGAAGTCTTGTACGTCGGTGACAGTGCCAGTGATGATATCGTCCTCCTGATACTGCAAGAGCGGATTATACTCCGGAATGAGCATACTCAGCTCGAGATTATTATCCTCGGTGTTCACCTGTAATACGAGCACTTCAATGTCCTGATCGAGCTGCACGACCTCATGTGCATCGACAACATAGCCCCACATCTTACTCTTGTGGACCATGCCGTAGATACCAAGCTCAATTTCGACAAAAGCACCGTACTCCTGTATGCCCGTCACTCTGCCTGTCACACGGTCTCCCGCGTGATAACTTGCGAGTGTGTGTATGCTTGATAGGGGAGCCTCCTGATTGGGCGGCGCTCCACCAGTGCTGTATTCCTCGAATATTGCCTCAACAAGGTCTTCAGGTACGTTCTGTGTTGCAGTCTCTTGCATAGCAGATGCTTTTTCCAGGCTCTCTACCAGAGGCGGGAAGGTATGTTTGATTTCGACGACTGTAACGATGAACTGATGCGAAAGACGATAGAGACGACGTATCGCCTGTTGATAGGCTGGTTCGTTACTCAGTGCTAGGAACTGTATACATTTCCCGTAGGCCATGCGCCCATGAAAGTGGAAACGCTCTTGTTTCCACATAAGAGGTGGCTGACCCTGGAAGACGTCGAGCATTTGCCTGACCTCAAGTGGTAGAGAATGGAGCACCTGGGAGGTTACGTAATCGGGAAAAGAGAGATGGAGTAGTGCTGTGTCTCCTACTCGGTACGATGTTTGGGTTGCTGGTAAGGAGTTGCTTGCGACTTGCACTGCATAAATGAAGCCGTGTGCTGGCTCATGCCAAGGCAGGTGCATATATAAAGAATCATGTACTATGGCATCGATAGAGGCTTCAAGTGCATAGGTTCCATCCTCCTGTTTGTGCCCTTGCAGCATTTTGTTGAGGTGAACTTCCATCAATGGGAGCGACGAGAGGGCAACTGTTCCATACACTTCATCGATATCGTCAATGAGCATTGTGAGCGTCGTGCCAAGCGAAATATCCTTAATAGCGGGTCCTATCTCGAGAAAGCTGAGTTGTTCTGGCTCTAGCAACAACTCAAGTTGAGAGACACGCTCTTGCACGATCAGGGCAACGCAGGTCTCTGTATATTCCGTATAGCCCTGGACGGTCACGTCGATTACATCACCAATTTGATACTGCCTACTAAATATCTCAAACGGCTGCAGTTCTGGTACGAGTGTCACAAGGACGCATGGGTGTGTTGGGTCGGTGAAAGTGTATCCGCTCACCTCGACCTGCAATGTATCCCCTATGTGATAGGTGGCAACGGTTGTGCGAAGCTGACCAGTAATACCCATCCATTGCTGCTGCACCCCTTCGAGCGGTTCTTGATGGGTAGTGTCCCTAGGGATATGAGACGAAGAGATGTTGTTGCCCCCCGAGATAATGGAGAACCCTTCCTGTATATAGGGAGCCTCGGCCATGCACTGCTGTAGCTGTACAAGGATGATGCCATTGGCACCGATATGGCTGACAGAGCAGATGTAACGGCTTCCTAATGGGACCCGCAGATCAAGAAACAGGCGTTGATATGTTGCATGAGAGATAAGGTCGCCCTTATAGGTGTTGTGGCGTGTCTTTTGGGTGATAAAGCGTGCGAGTGCTATGGTTGAACGCTCTGTTTGTTGCAGCCAGCGTTGCCATTCGGGCTCAAGATAGATATTGCAGGGTAGTTCTGTGATGTCGCTGGCTGGAGTGGTAAGACAGCAGGAAAAATAGGCAAAAAGGAGACGCACCCGCTCCAGTAAGTCAAAATTAATGGGGCGCCGTTCCACTTCTTTTTTGTTGACCTCAAGGTCGGAGAGGAGTCGCTCGCGCTCAGGTTCAACCATAGTGCGTAAGAGGGCGTGCTGAATAAAATAGGCATTGGCCCAGGCTTCTTGTTGTGCTTGTAAAAACACCTTTTGTGCCTCTGCAAGCCAAGTCTCAGCAACTTCTTGCAGACCATAGGAGTCAACAAATTGGAGAATGTGAGCAAACTCTGTGGCCTGCACTACGTCTTGGATGAATTGCGTAGCTCGTGTGTCCAGCAGCTTGCGCATCTCTGTGGAAAAGCCTGGTAGACGACGTGGATACCATGTGCGTGCTAGTATACGCGGCGAGACGAGCGATTGTTGCTCGTAATGTACCTGTGACCACGCGACATACAATTTGAGGGCAAGTTCTATATCATCACGACATCCCTGCGCTAACGTGGTATGTATACGCTGAACGGCGTGATGTGTTGCGGCGTCCCAATGGGGGTCCTTATAGAGCAAACGTTGTGGGCCACCCACGCTCAAAATTGCGAGTAGCGTTGCCATTTCTGTGGTACAAGTAAGGCGATCTGCCAACGTCATCAGGTATGCGACAGTCTGATCGGTTGACCGATGTTGCTCAATATATTGAGCTAACAATTCGTCTGCTGTATTCAAAATGGGCAGTACACGGATATTGCGTGGAATAGATACAAGATGCTCAGGAGCTATCTGCTGTGTTTGTAGCGCTTGTGGCAGTTGTGAGAGCGTATATACTTCTATGGGCTGGCCATTGTGTTCAGCAGATGGTGGGCTACTCGTATATGTGTTACCTTGTTCGGTTGTATCTTGATTATCTGTTTGGTGTAATTCTTGTAGAAAGCTAGGGACAGAATCTGCTTTTGGATCGTTAAGAGGCGCGGGTGTTTGAGTATCTGCTCTCGTACTGAATCTGCGTAAGAAATGTTTTACTTGATTTATCATATTCTGTAAATCCTACATCTATTAGACTATTCCCTTTTGCTGTCGTAGGGGCCTGATTGATCGCGCCCGTCGTGGGCATGTACGATGTCTGAGGAATTAACTCTCGCCACGATGGGCGCGATCAATCAGGCCCCTACGACGTAACGTTCCAGTTCCAAAATGTATTTTACGTGTTAATTCCATACTTCACCGCGCCCGTAGCAGCCCATCAGGCGCGAAAAGTAGTATGGAGTGACCTCAAGTACAGAGGGTTGGTTATTACGTTGTAGGAGTTCTTCTACTAAAGCACGATAAAAGCCTACTACTGCTGGTTGGAGGCCAGTCTGGTAGAGGTATAATTTGAACGCTCCCTCCCTCAATCCGTCCTGCAATTGTAAGCGTGTTTGTTGATAGCTATACTCGTCAACAGCTTCAAGGCTACGTTGTGTGGGAACATCTTTATTCAAGAGCCAAGCCATATCAACGAGGGCATCCATTTCAAGGTGGCGCATACTGATGAGTGCAGCACGCAAGGGTTGAAGATGTCTGACGGGGGCCGCTTGTGCAGAGTGCCGTTTGCGCAAGCAACGTACAGGAAATGGCCTGCCGTGTGAACCATCTCCATAGACAATATTGATGGTGATAGGTTGGGTTTTCTCAGTAGAATCGGTATAGACGAACTCATAAAGGGTTTCAGTGATGGTATTGTGAAACTGATTGCTGAAATCGACCATACCTTGTTTGCCACTTTGCGCTGTCTGTATGGCTTCTAAGAACTGATCTCGTAAAATACCGCGTAAATTTTGTTCTCTGCTATTCATTAGAATCCTCCATAGTATATTTACGAATAGCGATGGTGCTAAGTTTGCCCGGATTATTATGTACTATGAGCGAAAGAAAAAAGAAAGTAAGTGATTACAAAGAGATCATTCTCAGGCCATCCTTGAAAACAGGAAATAGGAGGATGGCCTGGAAGAGCTTGCCAGTGCTCATGGGCGGAATGACGGTGTACTTATATCGTATCAAATTCGTTAGGGTTTTGCCTACGTGGTGAGCGTGGAGCACGTATATGTCGCTCTTCCATTACCTTGAGTGCAGTTTGTCGTAGCCACTCACTAGAACTAAAGGTTGCGTGGTTTATGGCTGTTTTGGCTTCCGCTGGAAGATCGTTTATGCTAGCTAAGGCATGTATAGCTGCGACACGCACATAGACGCTAGGGTCTTGCTTTAGTGCTCCCGCCAGGGCAGACGTGCTATCTTTATGATGAATGTTACCAAGAGCATGGGCTGCTGCTTCTCGCTCGTGCCAGTTCATATCTTGGTCTTCATTGCCAGGAGTGATATCTGCCACCTCTACGGGTGGGTTGCGCAGAATAGTGATCAGGAGTTTCAGTGCGCGTTGATCTTGTAATGTACCCAGAGTCTGTATAGCGGCGGCACGTACGAGCGAATGCTCACCTGCATCAGCAACGATAGCCCGTAGAAGGGGAGCCTGTGTATCTTTCGTAAAGAAGCCCAAAGCCCAGGCAGCGGTGGCACGAACTGACCACTCGTCATCAACAAACGCTGCCACGACAAGAGCGGCAGGGAAACGATAGGCAAGCTCTGCGTAGGTTTCTAGTGCAGCGATACGCACAGCTTTTGCGGGATCGGTCAACGCTCGTGTTAATACTGCTTGAGGAACCTGATCTCCAAACATAGCTAGTTGTCTGATTGCTACCACACGTTCTTGTGTGCTGCCGTGCTTTTTCACGATCTCTACGAGTTCAGGAAGTGGTCGCTTTTTAGGCACAGGGTGGAAGTAACTGGCGGTGGTATACTCTTGAGGGTCTTTCCGTGCTGATTTTGCCGTAGACAGCTGTGAATCTTGCGTAGCGAGATAATATCCCGACTCGGTATGTGTGAAGTCTGTCGTGGATGTCTGGTTATCCTGTGTAGTCTCTATGGGAGGGTTTATGTGAGCATCAGTGCGATTGTCATGCAGAGGGAGGTTTAGCTCACCCGTTTCCTGTTCCTGTTTACCCGCTTGCTGCTTTTGGCCGGAGGAAAGCGGTTGCTGTGGATTGTGGTTACGATCATTTTGTGACATATTACTCCTCTTTCCCGGCTTGCTTCTCTTTTTTCAAGAAAGCTTCAAATAACTTAGGTAAATGTTTACTCAGAAGGGTTTGTATTCCTTTGAGAGACATTACGGGGGACTCAGAACCATCACTCATCTGATGAGCGATTTCTCGTGCATCCATGCCCGATACATAGAGGCCAAGAATATATTTGACAGTGAGCGTCTCTGCGGCAGTCCGGCCCTTGTATGTTTTGATGCAGTTCAGCATCCTTAGTTTCACCTGCGGACGCTCTTGTAGGTAGGCTTCAAGAATTTTAGGGGGAAGCGTTTGAAGCAGATCGCGACGTTTACGCTTAATCGTAGAGCGAACGGTTTCAATGGCGATGTCAAGTTCTTTTGCAATCTCTGTAGCACTTGCATTGTGGAAGAAAGACCGTTTCATGATCTCATAGTGTTGAGGAGAGAGATCTGCTGCTCCAAGCAGATTTTTGAGTTGATCCCATGACTCTCTATTCGTCACCTGCTCTTCAAGAGAAGCGTCAGGGTCAAGAAACCGTTCCTGCTGCCCTTGTTGTTCGAGTAGCTCTTCCAAAGAGGCAGTTCCAGTAGAATTTTTTCTTCTTTCATCAAGAAAAGCATGACGAATGATGCATCTCATCCATGCTTTGAATTTGTTTTCTTCTGGGAAATTTACTTCAGCACTGTGAATGAGGTAATGTAGAGCGTGTGCGAGTCCTTCTTGTACGATATCTTTTGCATCGCTCTCATTGTTGTTAGTAAGTGTTTTAGCATAGGTATGAAAGTGCTCTTGATGTTGTTGGAAAAGCTGATTGAGTATCGCCATGTACATTTTGCGCTTGTACAGGTCCTGTAGCCATTCGTGTATCTTCTCTTGCGTTGGTTCCTGAGAAGGAGAAAGTCGCTGAAAGATGTTGTTTTGAGCAAAGTTCTTGACTTCCTCGACTAAGTTGATAATATCAACGAGCGCAAGCGAAGACGGGGGTTGCGATTTTCCTGCGTCCAGAAGGACTTTAGATTGCCAAGTTGGAAGATAACGTTCTAATTCGACAGAAGCATCTTTATGAAAAATTGCCAATCTACGTAACCAATTGAATATATTTGGTGCGGTTGTTGGGCACTGGCCTAACGTGCGGAGGGCATAGTTTTTTGCACTCTCGCAATGAGATATTGCCTCGTGGGGCTTGCAATTAGGCCGTTGTGTTACGAGGTCTTGTTGAAGCGCGTTTTTATCTTTCTGATATACTTTTTCAATGGCATGCTGCTTTTCAGCATTACTCATACGGGCATATCGTTTATCGTCATTACTCATACGTACATTTCGTTCCTTCAAAACCATGCTCTTACCTCACAGCTTTCTGTACGTAGGCCACGAGCAGAGACAGTGACAACAGCCAGCTTATACTCTTGCGTGGTGATAGCATGACACCGTGTACGTACCTGTCTATCTATCAAGATCATGTCTGTCTTCCCTTTATTGTGTATTCAAAACAGAAGATAGATAAGAATGGCTGCTATGAACAACGATGTTCGTTCAAAGCCCTCTCTTAGGTAAGACGAGTTCTTGGGAAAATAAGGTGCAAAAGTACAAGTTCTTTGTATTGTACCTAACTATCCATGCGTTTTTCAATAAAATTTGGCTTTCTTTTGCTCTTGTGCCGCATTTTCACGGTATACCACCCATACCTACCTACCTACCTACCTTCAGTATTCCAGAAGGCAATGTAAGAAAATGATAAGAATTGGATAAGTGCGCTCTATTTTGCACTGAAAATTGGGTAAGAGCCGTCTCTTTAGTAAGAAACTGTTTTTAATCGCTTACATGATACAAGATGACTCTAACAACTGTAACAAATGTAACCTATTGCATGCTTTAAAAGGAGCCTATTAGTTATGAAGGATAATGAATTGATGTTACAACGCATAAAGGAGGCATTACAGCAATCTGATTGGAAGATACGTGCCGAAGCTGTGAAACGACTGCCACTCTTAGGAGAAGTGGTTCCTTTATCGCTCATCATTGATGCTATGACGGACCCACATCGAGCGGTTCGTGTTGCCGCAGTTGAAGTTTGTGCCGAGCTAGCTTATCGTATACCAGTGGCCGTAGTTGAAGCAGCGCTAGCTGATGATCACTGGAGCGTCAGGGCTGCTGCTGCTTGGGCGTTGGGGCATTTCGGAGAGAGCGCGCCAGGACCGCTCTTGCTAGCTCTTATTGATGATAAAGAAGAAAGCGATCTCGTACGCGCTTCTGCCTTGCATGCGCTTGGAACATTAGATGATACGACTCATGGCGAGCACATTATTGCCGCGTTAGGTGATACTAGCTCTCATGTGCGCGAAGTGGCTGCCCTCGTGCTTGGTAATCGCCGTGAAAAAGCTGCTATTCCGGCTCTAACATATGTACTCACACATGATGAAGATGAATTTGTACGTGCTACTGCTGCTGAAGCTCTCGGTCAGATGGAGGATGCTATTCCTGAAACTGCTCTCCTCGCAGCCTGTAGTGACGATGGTAGGCAGGTAGCTGTTGCAGCTGCTCATGCTTTAGGCATGATGCGTTGGGAAGCTCTGGAAGAAGACAGAGGAGAACGTGAAGAGTACTTCCCTTATTATAAATCGTCCCGAGTGGACTCTGCTCGCTCGTCAGCATATGAACAGCGTATGCCGCACAAGCAACTTCGCTTCAGCGACCTAAGTTTTCTCTCGATTATGATACTTGCCCTCGTGTCTGGATGGATACCATCTGCATTGCGGAAGCCCTTGGCAGAAGGCAAGCTCACCTATCCTGATCTTACAAAGTACTTTGAACAGTTGATACGCACGGAGTATATTCGGGCTTTGCTGATAAGTAGACAGGTGGTTATTCATCTAGCATGCCTCTGGTCACAGCCAGCGATTTTCAAAGATTATATGGTCGATCAACCAGCAAGAGACGCTTTCAAAAGATTGTTAGATACTGGTGTCATAGTTCCTTTGCTCTTACATGAGACAACTCCTGAAGAAACCCCTCCTGATGATGCCTCTGCTCCCGCTTTTGCTTTATGGAAAGCCGTGTGTCGGCAAGTACGCGTGCATTATCTACGCTTTGATGGGGATGATGAAAGCAGGCAAGAGCTAGCCCAAAAGAACTTTGCACATATACTTACGCCTCAAGGCTCCCAGCTAGAGCATGAGTTGCAGGTATGGCCGCAGGGTGTATCTGAGCAACATATGTTACCAGAGATCACAAGTCAACAACTGATTTCACTACTGGACCCTGATGTGTGTCCGCCTCAATCGGTAGCTCTCTGTCCTATCTCTCTTGGCTGCTTGCAATTGGAGGATGTGCTCGTGTTGCGGGCGACAGAAGAATGGATCATCTATATTGAGTGTCTTGAAACACTGTTACAGTACCCATTTGATTTTGCCTTATATGCGCCAAAGCTCTATACGGCCTCATTACACTATGCACGCTCTGCTAGCCGACTTCTACAACAAAAGCATCCTCAAAGGCAATTGACCACCCTCTGTAAGCCTGTAGCTGAACTCTCGATTTCGATTGGTGGTGCATTGCTCGTCATCATCTGGACAAAAGAAGGGCCAATCTACATGAAAGCACATGAGGAGCGACTACAGATGCTAGAGGGCCATGAAGCAAATGTTAGCGTGCAATTCTGCATACGAGAGTGGAGTAATGCCAGCGAAAAAGAAAAGTTTTTTACTGGCATTGAGTTTATACATGGGAGAACTACAATGGCGCGACAGCAGTGGAAGGCATTGCTCATACACCTAGCACATACGCAAGCATTTAGAGAAGTCAAAGGGGAAGATATAAGACAAAGAGCTATATTCAATCAACCTTAATGAATTATCATGGAGGGGCAACAAGTGCCCCTCTATAAATATTTTTATTACATTTTACCACAGCCATTTCTTCTTTCGGCGAAACCGATTTATAGTTTCAGTTTCCATTGCTTCTGGACTTTTATCCTCTCCTTGTTTCTCGATGCATCTTGCACAGTGTTGGCCGCTACCATGATCCTTACAGAACCAATGCATGCAGCCTTCACCTTGACATTTAGTAGTTTTTGCCTTAAAACAAAAAAAACACCTTTCATCTTCTGGCATCTTTTTCCCCTTTTGTGTAAACAACACAAGGCCCCTCTGTCGGTGCCTTCTCTCTGCGACGGACGCGCTAAAGCTGGTCCCTACGAAAATGCTCTACAGGATGATGATGGTGCTCTATAGAAAGAATTGCTCATAGTGTTAGCGTCATATGTGCGTCTCTGCATATATCGTACACAAAGGTCTATTGTTTGTTTTTATACAGGAAAAAGAATACCGCCTTTATTATACCATCCTGTATAGTACAGACGTTACAGGAGTACTTTTGTCAAATGCTACTTCATGCCTTTCACTTCGGCTTGTAGCGTTTTCACGACCTCTTCGGCTTCGCTGGCTTCGGCAAAATAGCCCTCGTCAACGGCATTGAGGGTGACATTTTGCTTTTTGACGCCGATGCCATATTCTAGCAACATGTCGAGCAGTTTCTCTCCATCGATAAGTCCAATGGGGGCAGCGTTGGGGATGAGGGCAGCCTCGATACAGTCTTTGCTAAAACGTCCAAGTGTGATAATGGTACCGCGAATGGCGTTGTGGTGATGGAGGGCACCACGAAATTGATCGAGCATTGGGCGCCCTACGCTATCTTTGTAACGCTTAACCTGAACCACCTCTTTGAGTGTGGTGATGCCAAATTGTACTGTGGCGATAACATCAACACCTTTATCGCCGCTTTCTTTTGTGACGATGACATCCTCATAACCCATAGCCTCTAGCAGGTCACGTATCAGGTGTTCAAAGCGGTAGGGGTGCATCGTGCTGAGTTGCTTACGTAACGCTTCACGTGATTTGGCGTTGAATTCGTTGATGGTCCCAAGAACGTTCCTTCGTGCATCTAGCTCGCGCTTAGTGAGGTAGGTTGTGGCATAGTCTACTTGTTCTGCGTATTGCATTCCCTTTGTGCTGATGGTATAGGTATTGCCTGTTCGCGTGACCAATTTGCGATCTGCCAGATTGAGCAGGCGGCGCCGCAAACTCTCTTTGGTCATAGAAGGCGAGGAGATATTAGAGAAGGCATGCAAGAACTCACCCCATTCTGGTAGCACATCATTGCTTTTCACCTCGCCCTTTCCCATCATGAGTGCGAGAATATGCAGTAGCCCTTCGTCATCATCGATTTTTTGTAGCAAGCGGGTGTCATTAGTGTTGAAAAATTTGCCTAATTCTGCGATATGGTAGATGCCTGCTGTATCCGCTGTAAGAAGACCATAGGTGTTGATGAAGGTGTAGGTGCCGTAGATGTGACGCGGGTTAATGGTGCGACCGCTCTGTTTCCAGATGCGTGCGGCTAGTTCCGCCTCTTTGCCACTCAACCTCCGCGCAATCCATTCGTCTGGCTTAGACCAATCGACTGGAGCTTGGGACGCTCCGGCCTGACTGTTGGCGCTACTGAGCATGTTGCGCACGATTGCTTTGGGAATGCCGTTGAGGATGCCGAGCAATTTTTGTACTTCCACGTAAAGTGGAAAGTAGGGTGTACGAACTTTTTTAGCGTCGCCAGTCATGGAAACCTCCTGGAGTGTGTTGCTTTGCTTGAGCGATGCGTTGTTCGGCCAACACGTCTGCTGCACGATAAGTGGGAATATGCTGCTCATGGGCGAGAGCAAGGAGGTGGTTCATCGTCTCATAAATATGGGCTACCGCGGCTTGCGCACGCGCGCGCTGGAAGCCATTAGGATTGAGGCTATCGACGTTGAAGAGTGCTCCGCCAGCGTTGACGATATAATCTGGAGCATAAATAATGCCGCGCTGTTCTAGCTGGTCGCCATGTCGCTCTTCGGCGAGCTGGTTGTTTGCTGAGCCGCAAACAACCTTACACTGTAGTGTTGGAATCGTTTCATCGTTGAGAACTGCACCGAGGGCGCAAGGGCAATAGACATCGGCGGGCAGGCTATAGATAACTTGGGGAGAGACAGTGTGTACGCCATATTGTGCAGCGAGTTGAGCTAATTTTTGCTGATCCACGTCGGTAATTGTCACCGTTGCTCCAGCTTGTAGAAGCTGTTCTACCACTGCCTGTCCGACCTCGCCAACTCCCTGCACTGCTATGTGCCTGCCGTATAGGTCGGGACTTCCATATGTGGCTTTGAGACAGGCTCGCATCCCTTGCACAACACCAAAAGCGGTGGCGGGTGCGCTATTGCCGGGGCCACCTGCTGTCTCGGAGGTAGCTACTACATCGGATGACTCCTGGCGCATGATGTCCATGTCTTGTAGTGTTGTGTCAACATCGGTGCCTGTGAGGAAGAGGCCGTGAAGACGTTGTATGCTACGACCTAATGAGCGTAAGGGTGCCTCGCTCTTGTCGCGTTTAGGGTCGCCGATCACGACGCACTTGCCGCCGCCAACATTGAGGCCTGTCGCTGCCCATTTATAGGTCATCGCCCGCGACAGACGAAGGGCATCATTGAGGGCTTCAGCTTCTGTTGCAAAAGGCCACATGCGTACACCGCCTGCTGCTGGTCCTAAGGTTGTGTTGTGAGAGCGCAAACTCAATTGTCAGGTGGACCTCCTAGCGAGTATGTTCTATTCAGTATGATAATCCATGTGGCGGCGGTAATCAATGGAGCGCACTCGCTTAAAGCCTGTACGCTCCATAAAATCATGAAACGACTGCTCATCTTCATCAACCATACGGTGTTTTGGGAAGAACTGCCATCATGAGATAACCTGTGCTATAATGGTTACTCTATGCCCGGACTGTCCTTCCAAAACACCCCCTGTGACCATACCTGTTTATCCCAACCAGGAGAGCGAGCTGTCTTTACCCCAGGTGACTTTATCCTCGTTCGAGG
>JRHI01002137.1_pt1 | contig 14389 bp, 12 predicted proteins | sample 215371 | NCBI WGS metagenome assembly JRHI01 (sample SAMN02929681, study PRJNA255918) | sediment metagenome | biome: cave system; feature: Ice Cave; material: Sediment; isolation source: sediment from deep within a dark volcanic ice cave with no known source of... ...
CGCGAGATCCACACCTTCTGGCCGCGCACGATGTACGTGTCGCCGCGGCGGGTGGCGGTCGTCTTCAGCTGCGTGGTGTCCGAACCGGTCGTCGGCTCGGTGACGCCGAACGCCTGCAGGCGCAGCGCGCCGGTCGCGATCTTCGGCAGGAACTCGCGCTTCTGCGCATCCGATCCATGCCGCAGCAGCGTGCCCATCGTGTACATCTGCGCATGACAGGCGCCCGAATTGCCGCCGCTGCGGTTGATTTCTTCGAGGATGAGAGAGGCTTCAGCGATCCCGAGACCCGATCCGCCGTAGTCTTCCGGGATCAGCGCGGCGAGATACCCCGCATCGGTGAGGGCCTTGACGAACGCATCCGGATACGCGCGCGCCGCGTCGAGATCGCGCCAGTAGCTGTCCGGGAACGCCTTGCAGAGATCGCGCACGGCGCTTCGCAGATCCTGATGAAGGTCGGCCGCCACTGCGCGATCATATCCGGATACTGAGGTTACGATGCTGCCGACGCGGTCCGCGAACGCCTACACGTCAGTGGTCGTCTTCAGCGACGCGTCGCCGAGCCCTCAGTCGACATCGAGCAGCGGCCGCGTCAGCACACCCCTCGTCCGCGGTCACGCCGGGCGCGATCGATTGGTGCGGCCTGGGCGGAAGTGTGGGCGCCGCGCCGCACCGCGTGGACGTCGAAGACGTGTGGCGCGCGCGCTCGCCCTGGCGCTGGCGTACGGCGGGACGAGCCTGATCGAAGCGCGGATTGACCTCTGCGCGTACGGCGGGACGGCCGTGGCGTGCGGGGATGATGGATGCGCCGGTATAGTATTTCGTCACGATGGAGGTGTTCTCGATGCGAGGTCGTTTGTCGTTCGTGGCGGCGATCGCGGCGGTGCTCCTGTGCAGTCCGTCACCGATAGCGCAGCGCGCCTCGGCGCGGCTGCTGGTTCTCAACAAGGAGGAGGCGACGCTGGCGATCGTCGATCCCGTGTCGGGGAACGTGCTCGGCCGCGTGCCGGTCGGTCAGGGACCGCACGAGCTGGTGACGTCCACGGACGGGAAAACCGCGTTCGCGAGCAACTACGGCACCGGCCCCGCGGCGGGCCGCACGATCGCGATGATCGACGTGTCGTCGCAGAAGGAGCTGCGGCGCATCGACGTCTCCCCGCTGTCGCGGCCGCACGGCCTGGCGTTCGCCAACGGCAAGCTGTACTTCACGGCGGAGGCCGACAGGAAGATCGCGCGCTACGACCCCGCCGCCAACCAGGTGGACTGGCAATTCGACACCGGCCAGGCGACGACGCACATGGTGCTGCCGGCCAGGGACGCGCGCACGATCTTCACGTCCAACATCGGCGGCGACAGCGTGTCGGCGATCCAGCAAAGCGCCGCCGCCCAATGGACTCAGACGGTGATTCCGGTCGGGAAAGGACCCGAAGGCATCGACCTGTCGCCCGACGGGCGTGAGGTGTGGAGCGCGCACTCGCGAGACGGCGGCGTATCGGTCATCGACGTGGCGTCGATGAAGGTCGTGCAGACGATCGCCCTCGGAACGAAACGATCGAACCGGATCAAGCTGACGCCGGACGGGAAGTTCGCGCTCGTATCGGATCTGGATGCGGGCACGATCGTCGTCCTCGATGCGCCGGCGCGGAGGGAAGTCACGCGCATCACGGTCGGCAGGATGCCCGAGGGGATCCTGATGCCGCCGTCGGGCGGCGTGGCGTACGTCGCCGTGAACGGCGACAACTTCGTCGCCGTCGTCGATGTCAAGACCTGGCGGGTCACGAAAAAGATCTCGACCGGCACCGGCCCCGACGGCATGGCGTGGGTGCAACAATGAAAGGGATCGTGTGACCACAACCGGGGCCGAGACCGCATACCACACGTCGGGGATCGTGCGCCTGACGCGCCCACAGCTCGTCGGCACGCTGACGGGCCTGCTGCTCGCCGCACTCCTGGCCGCCATCGATCAAACCATCGTCGGCACGGCGGAGCCGCGCATCATCGCGCAATTGTCCGGGTTCGATCGCTATCCGTGGATCGCCACCGCGTACCTGCTGACGTCCACGGTGTCGGTGCCGATCTTCGCGAGCCTGTCCGACATCCACGGGCGCAAGCCGTTCTTTCTCCTCGGCGCGACGCTCTTCGTGTTGACGTCCGCGCTCTGTGGGGCCGCGGGCAAGCTGACGTTCCTGCCGCTCGACGGGATGGGACAGCTGATTCTGTTCCGCGGCCTGCAAGGCGTCGGTGCCGGCATGGTGATGGGTTTGCTGTTCACGATCGTCGGCGACATCTTTTCGCCAGCCGAGCGCGGCCGGTACCAGGGACTGTTCGCGGCCGTGTGGGGCGTGGCGTCGATCTTCGGACCGACGCTCGGCGGCTGGCTCACCGACCACTGGTCCTGGCGCGCCTGCTTCTGGGTGAACCTGCCGGTTGGCGCCGTCGCGGTGGCCGCGATTTACTTCGAGTTCCCGCACATGAAGGCGCGCGCCTCGACGCGCCGGCTGGACTGGGCCGGGTTTGCCACGCTCATCGGCACCGTGGTTCCCCTCCTGCTCGCGCTGACGTGGGCGACGCAATACGGCTGGACGTCCACGCGCGTCGAATCGCTGCTCGCACTCTCGGCCATGATGCTTGCGGCGTTTCCCGTGGTGGAGTCGAAGGCGTCGGAACCTGTGATTCCGCTTGCGCTGTTCCGGAATCCGATCATCGCGATCTGCTCGGTCTGCGCGTTCGTGCTCGGCATGGGGATGTTCGGCGTCATCATCTACCTGCCGCTCTTCATGCAGGGCGTCCTCGGCGTGTCGGCGACACAGTCGGGCAACCTGCTCACGCCGCTGATGATGGGCGCGGTCGTCGGAAGCATCGCGGGCGGTCAGACGGTGTCGAGGACCGGCCGGTACAAGGGGGTCGCCATCCTCGGCTCGGCGCTGGTCGCCGCCGGGATGATCGTGTTCGCACGGATGGGCATCGACACGCCGAGGATGTACGTCGTCTACGGGATGATCATCTCGGGGCTGGGGATGGGGCTGCTCCAGCCGGTCTACACGCTCGCCGTGCAGAACGTCGCGCCGCGGCGGCAAATGGGCGCGGCCACGTCGTCGACGATCTTCTTCCGGTCGATCGGCAGCACGGTCGGCGTCGCGGCGTTCGGGTCGATCATGCTGACGCGCTACCACACGGCGTTCGAGCAATCGATGCCGGCGCACGTGCCCCCGGCGGCGCTGCCGTACTTCGCGAACCCGCTGCTCCTCGTGCAGGTGCGCCCGCAGATGGAAGCGGCCTTCGCCAGGTTTCCCGGCGGCTCGGCCATCCTGCAGACGCTGTTCGACAACGTGCGCGCCTCGCTCAGCAGCGGACTGCACCTGATCTTCGTGTGCGCCGCCGTCATCATGGTCCTCGCGGCCCTGCTGCACCTCCTGCTGCGCAGCGAACCCCTGACCACGCGCGCGGTGGAGCCTGAGCTGACGGCGCATCGAACCTGGGGATCATGAGGGCCGCCGGAGCGCCCATCATCCGAGTCTCCGGCTGCCGGAAGACCTACGGCTCGATCGTCGCCGTGGACGAGGTGTCGTTCGACGTCAACGACGGCGAGATCTTCGGTCTGATCGGCCCCAACGGCGCCGGCAAAACGACGACGATGGAGTGCGTGGAGGGCCTGCGGAAACCGGACGCCGGCGCGATCTCGGTCCTGGGAATGGATCCGGTCCGCGACGTCTACAAACTGCAGGAACGGATCGGCGTCCAGCTCCAGCAGGCGCAACTGCCCAAGCGAATCAAGGTGTGGGAAGCCGTCGATCTCTGGGCGTCGCTCTACCGCAAACAGGCGATCGACGGCGATCGCCTGCTCGATCAGCTCGGCCTGGCAGACAAGCGGAACGCCTGGTTCATGACGCTCTCCGGCGGCCAGAAGCAGCGGCTCTTCATCGCCCTCGCGCTCATCAACGATCCCGACGTCGTGTTTCTCGACGAGCTGACGACCGGGCTGGATCCGCAGTCGCGGCGGACGATCTGGGAGCTGGTGCGCGGCATCAGCGAGCGCGGCACAACCGTATTCCTCACCACGCATTTGATGGAGGAGGCCGAGCGGTTGTGCGATCGCGTGGCGATCATCGACCACGGACGGATCGTCGACATCGACAGCCCCGACCGGCTCGTCGCCCGCCATTGCCCGGAGCGGACGGTCGAGCTCTCGACCGGCGATCCGGGCGCGGACGAGCAATTCCGGCGGATTCCGCGCGTGGACGCCGTATCGCGCCAGATCGACCGGGTCACCATTCGCGGCAGAGGCGACGATTTCGTCACCGACGTGATCCAGTGCGTGTCCGAACACCGGATCCGCGTCACCGACTTTCGCACGCTCGTCCCCACGCTCGAGGACGTCTTCCTCGCCGTGACCGGCCATTCGATTCGCGACTAGTTACGTTAGGCGGCTGATCCTATGTGGCGTGGACTCTGGAAACTGACCTGGCTCGAGATCAAGATCTTTTTGCGCGAGCCGCTTGGCGCGCTGGGGACGATTCTGATCCCCGTGGCGATCTTCGTGGGGCTGGGCCGCCTCGCGGGCGGCAGCCGTCGCATGCCGTCGTCGCGCGTCGACAGTGCCGTCCTCCGCGTCGATCTGCCGGTGTTCGCGGCGGTCCTCATCGCCATCAGCGCGGTGCTGTCGCTGGTGACGATCATCTCGATCTACCGCGAAGGGGGCATCCTCAAGCGGCTCCGCGCCACGCCGCTGCGGCCGCACACCATCCTCACCGCGCATGTGCTCGTCAAGCTGCTGCTCACGGCGGTGACGCTCATCCTGATGGTGCTGGCGGGCAAACGCTACTATCCGGTGAACGTGGACGCGCCCGTGTTCGATTTCACGATCGCGCTGCTGGTCAGCACCGCGAGCATCCTGTCGATCGGGTTCGTGATCGCGGGCATCGTCCCCACTGCGCGTTTTGCGCAGCCGATCGGTGCCGTCATCCTGTATCCGATGCTCGGCCTGTCGGGACTCTTCGTGCCGGTGGCGGCGCTGCCGCCCGGGCTGCAGGCTGTGGCGCGCGTCCTGCCGCTGACCTACGCCGTGTCGCTGCTGCAGGGGATCTGGAATGGCGACGCATGGTCCGCGCATCTGGTCGACCTCGGAGCGCTGGCCGCGGTGTGCCTGGTGTGCACGGCGCTGTCGGCGAGAGTGTTTCGCTGGGAGTAGGTGGAATGAAGTGGGAGCACCGATGAAGAGAACCGCGTTCGTCCTCGCCCTGATTGCCCCGCTGCTCGCCGGATGCGCGAAGGCGCCGAAATACGATGTCGTGATCCGGCGCGGCACGATCTACGACGGTACCGGCGCCCCGGTAAAAATCGGCGATGTTGCCATCCTCGACGATCGCGTCGCCGCCACAGGCGACCTGGGCGGTGAGCGCGGACGAGAGGAGGTGGACGCGGCCGGGCTCGCTGTCGCGCCGGGTTTCATCGACATGCTCAGTCACGCCGAGACGTCCCTCATCGAGGACGGCCGCTCTCAGGGCGGGCTGCGGCAGGGCGTGACGCTCGAGGTGTTCGGCGAGAGCTCGATGGGGCCGCTCACCGCGCAGATGAAGACAGACCAGATGGAGCGGCAGGGCGACATCAAGTTCAACATCGTCTGGAACACGCTCGGCGAGTATCTCGATCACCTGGTCGCGCGCGGTATCTCGACCAACGTCGCGTCGTTCGTCAGCGCGGCGACCATCCGCGCCAACGAGATCGGTCTCGACAACCGGCCGCCGACACCCGAGGAGCTCGAGCGCATGCGCGCCCACGTGAAGCGCGCGATGGATGAGGGCGCGATGGGGCTCACCACGGCGCTCATTTACATCCCGGGTGTCTTTGCGAAGACCGACGAGCTGGTGGAGCTGGCCAAGGTCGCGTCGGCGTCTGGCGGCATGTACATCGCGCACATGCGCAGCGAGGGCGACCGGCTGCTCGAGGCGATCGATGAAACGCTGACGATTGCCCGCGAGGCGACGATTCGCGCCGAGATCTATCACCTGAAAGAGAGCGGGCAGACGAACTGGAACAAGCTGGACGCGGTGATGGCGAAGGTGGAAGGCGCCCGTAAGGAAGGGCTCGAGATCACCGCCGATATGTACAACTACACGGCGGGCTCGACCGGCCTCGACGCGTCGATGCCGCCGTGGGTGCAGGAGGGCGGCTACAAGGCGTGGGCGCAGCGGCTGCAGGACCCGAAGATCCGCGATCGCGTGCGCCGCGAGATGACGGCCCCGGGCCCCGCCTGGGAAAACCTGATGCTCGCCGCCGGCGGCAACGGCACGCTGCTCGTCGGCTTCAAGAACGAAGCGCTGCGGCAGTACGCCGGCAAGACGCTCGAGGACGTCGCGACGCTGCGCGGCAAGAGCGTCCAGGACACGGCGATGGATCTCGTCGTCGAGGATGGGAGCCGCGTACAGGTCGTCTACTTCCTGATGTCCGAGGACAACGTCAAACGGCAGATCACGCTGCCCTGGGTCACCTTCGGATCCGACGCATCCTCGATGGCGCCCGAGGGTGTGTTCATCAAGACGAGCACGCACCCGCGCGCGTACGGCAACTTCGCGCGCCTGCTCGGCAAGTACGTGCGCGACGAGCATGTGATTCCGATGGAGGAAGCCATCCGCAAGCTGACGTCGCTCCCGGCCGCGAATCTGCGCATCAAGGAGCGCGGCCGCCTGGAGCCCGGCTACTTCGCCGACGTGGTCGTGTTCGATCCGAAGACGATCGCCGATCACTCGACGTACGAGAAGCCGCATCAGTACGCGACGGGCGTCAAGCACGTGTGGGTGAACGGCGGGCAGGTGATCAAGGACGGCGAGCACACGGGCCAGAAACCGGGCCGGGTCGTGAGAGGACCGGGGTGGAAGCCCAGACGTTAGATTTTCGACTAAAGGCTCGCGCCGAGTCGGCGAGCTGATCCGAGCACATAGTGAGAAGGTCGGTGGACATGCGGCGATCGTGACAGACCCGGACGTGGGGCGAATCACCCAAACGGGCAGCGAACGGCCCGGGTATCATTACGGGCCGTAGTCGCTGGTCGCTGGTCGTTGGTCTGGAGGCTCTATGAAACGCGTTGCCATGCTCGCTGTGTTCCTCGCTGCGATGACGCCCGTCAGCGCGCAGCGCGCGGTGCTGTCGGCCAGGCCCGACACGCCGTTCAAGCTGGCCACGTTCGAAGCGGCGGGCAAGGTCCGCGTCGGCCTCGTGATCGGCAGCCGCATCCTGGACATCGAGGCGGCCAACGCCGTCATCGTGCAGGCCATCGACCTGCGCGGCGGGCCCGCGATGCCGCGGGACATGCGGACGCTCATCGAGGACTACGAGCGGATCGCGCCGAGCCTCTACCGGATCGCGAATTACTTCAAAGATGTGAAAACCGCGGGCGCGCCGTTCGCGTTCGACGTCGAAAGGGTCGCCCTCAAGGCGCCGATCAAATATCCCTACAACATCCTGGCGATCGCGGCGAACTACAAGCTGCACGCCGGCGAGATGTTTGCGCCGGGCAGCCCGCAGCAAAAGGCGGCGAACGAAGCCGATCAGGACAAAGAGGATCCGGTGTTCTTCGCCAAGTCGCCGCGATCGTGCATCATCGATCCGAACGAGCCGTACACGATGCCGCCCGGGCGCAACATCGACTGGGAAGGCGAGCTCGCCATCATCATCGGCAAACCGGCGTTCAACGTCCCGCAGGCACAGGCGCACGACTACGTGTTCGGCTACAGCATCATGTACGACCTGAGCGATCGCGGCGGCAGCGGCCGGCGGCCGCTGACCGGCATGTTCCCGGGACCGAACTGGTTCGCGGGCAAGAGCGGCGACCGATCGGCGCCCTTCGGCCCCTTCATCGTGCCGAAGGAATTCGTGACCAACCCGGCTTCCTTCCACATCGTCACGAAGGTGAACGGTATCGTGAAGCAGGACGGCGACACGAAGAACCTCATCTGGGACGAGGCGCACATGGTGCGGTACCTGACGTCGATCCTGACGCTGTATCCGGGCGATGTGATCTCGAGCGGCACGCCGGACGGCGTCGGCGCCGGCCGCAGGCCGCAGGAATTTCTGAAACCGGGCGACGTCGTCACGATCGAGATCGACGGCATCGGCACGCTGCGCACGCCGATGCGCGCGGCGGCGGCGCCCGCCACGCCATGACGACTGCCGCCCCTCGGCTCACGCCTCGCGCCACGGGTCGCGCGGCGTGTTGCGCCACGACGGATCGCGCCACGTCCGGCGTCGGTCGCGTCGCGCGACGCGTCAACGGGGCGGGCGTGGTGGTCGCGGCGGTTGTCGCGCTCGGAGCGCAGCCACGGCCCGCACCGGCCGACACGATCCTGGTGAACGGCCACGTCGTCACCGTCGATGCGCGGTTTTCGATCGCCGAGGCAGTCGCCATATCCGGCGGGCGGTTCACGGCCGTCGGCACGAACGCCGCGGTTCGCACACTCGCCGGTCCGAAGACGACGACGATCGATCTGCACGGGCAGACGGTGATCCCCGGTCTCGCGGACGGTCATCTGCACGACGCGGGCGGCGGACCCGGTGTCGATCTCTCCAACGCGCGCAGCCTGGCCGACGTCCTCTCCGCCGTCGCGTCGCGCGTCAAGCGGAGCCGGCCCGGCGACCTCATCGTCTCGAACAACGACTGGCACGAGGCGCAGCTCACGGAGCATCGGCTGCCGTACCGGCACGATCTGGATACGGTGTCGCCTGCGAACCCGGTGGTCCTCGTGCGCGGCGGGCACGAGTACATCCTGAACTCGGCGGCGCTGCGGACATGGAACGTCACCACCTCGACGCCGCAGCCGGCGGGCGGCCGCATCACGCGCGACGCGAAGGGGGAGCTGAACGGCGAGCTGATCGATCGCGCGAAGTCGCTGGTCCAGCTGCCAGCGTCGCCGCCGCTGACCATCGACGCGCTGAGCGCGCAACACCGGAAGCTGAACGAGGCCGGCCTCACGAGCATCCGGTATCCGGGCGCGTCGATCGAACAGTATCGCCTGCTCGAGGAGATGAAGCAGCGCGGCCTGCTGACGATCCGCGTGAACCAGCTGATGCGCGTCGGCGCGGACAGCGCCGCTACGATGCGCGCGGCCGTCGCCGCGCTGAACGTCAAGCCGGACGAGGGCGACGAGTGGCTGCGCGTCGGCGGGATGAAGCTGGGCGTGGACGGCGGTTTCGAAGGCGGCTGGATGCGCCAGCCGTATGCCGAGCCGTGGGGAGAGGGTGGGACATTTTTCGGCGTCAACACGATGAAGCAGGCGCCGTACACCGACGTCGTGAAAGAGTTGAATCGTCTGGGATGGCGCGTCGCCACCCACGCAGTCGGCGATGCGGCTATCGACGAAGTGATCGCGGCGTACGAAGCGGCGGACGCGGAGAAGCCGATCGCCGGCCGCCGCTGGACCCTCGAGCACGGCTTCATCGCGCAGCCCGATCAGTTCGCGCGCCTCAAGAAGCTCGACGTCGTGATATCCGCGCAGGATCACCTGTATCTGGCCGGCCCCAGCCTGTTGAGCTACTGGGGCCCCGGGCGCGCCGCGCGGACCACGCCGCTGCGCGCGATCATCGATCACGGCTTCGTCGTCGCCGGCGGCACCGATTCAGCCGTCGTGCCCTATCCGCCGCTCTGGGTCATCTATCACTTCGTGACGCGCGACACGATCAGCGGCGGCGTGCTCGGCGCCGATCAGAAAATCACGCGCAAGGAAGCCCTGCAGGTCGAGACGATCAACAACGCGTACATGACCTTCGAAGAGCACATCAAAGGCTCGATCGAGCCGGGCAGGCTTGCCGATCTCGTCGTCCTGCCGGAAGATATTCTGACCTGTCAGGAAAAGCACATCGAGCAGATGCACGTGGCGATGACCATGGTGGGCGGTGTGGTGGTGTATCGCAGACCGTAAGAGCTTACGTTCCGGGTAACGCGGCTCGAGCCGTTTACGCTTCTTATCAACACGTTAGGGTTGGTCTCGACTTTGCTCAGGATATCGCATTGTGACCCGATACTCGTTCTCTGCCGTTCTCGCGCTGTGGCTTGCCTTCGCGGCCTCTGCCGCCAGGCCCGTTTCCGCACAATCACCCGCCGCCGGCGCGCCGCCGCCTGCGGCCGCAGCGCCCGCGTCCGATGACGACGACGAGAAGCTGCGCCCGCTCGAACCGGACTTCAGCCTCGTCAACCTGCCGACTACGCTGCCGCTGCCGGTGCACGCCGGGAATTTCCACCTCACGCACCGCTTCAACGAGAACCTGCGGCGCGACAGCTTCGGCACCCAGGCCAGCAACCTGTTCGGCCTCGATCAGGGTGCCACCATCCAATTCGAGTATCGTTTCGGCGTGATCAAGCACCTCGAGGCGATGGCCTCTCGCACCAACGTGGACCGCGACATCCAGTTCGGCGCGAAGTACGACGCGTTCCATGAGTCGGCCTCGAGCCCGATCGGTTTTTCGGCGATCGCCAGCGTCGAAGGGAGCAACAACTTCCGGGAGCGATACGCGCCTGCGCTCGGCGCGGTCGTGTCTCGAACGCTCGCTGGCGCGGCGGCCGTGTACGTGACGCCGGTCTGGGCGCACAACACGTTCCCGGGCACCGGCGTCGTGCGCGACACGTTCTACGTCGGCCTCGGCGCGCGCGTGAGGATCGTGCCCACGCTCTCCGTGGTAGGCGAAGTGGCGCCGCGGGCCGCGGGCTTTGCACCGGGCGACGCGGAGTTTGCCTTCGCGCTCGAGAAGCGCGTCGGCGCGCACGTGTTCTCGGTGACCTTCTCGAACACGTCCGCCACCACCTACGGACAGCTGGCCCGTGGAGCCAGTCCGGAAAGCCTGTACCTCGGCTTCAACCTCGCCAGGAAATTCTTCTAAGCCGGAAGGGAGTCTACTGATGCCACGTCTATCCGTTCTCGCCGCCGCCCTCGGGTTCCTCGTCGCCGGATGCGGCAGCTCGTCGTCGTCCCCGTCGCCGACGATTGCTGTGTCGACCAATACTTTTACCGCTGCGCTGTCGCCTTCGAGCGAGGTGCCGCCCGTGACCAACGCGGAAGCGTCCGGCAGCGGTACCGTTACTGTTACGATGCTGAGCACAAAGGATTCCGCGGGGAACGTCGCGGGCGCGACCATGACGTTCGTGGTCAACTTGTCTGGATTCCCGGCCGGCACGCCGATCAACCTTGCGCACATTCACCCAGGCGCCTCCGGAGAGCTTGGCAGCCCGCTGGTGAACCTCGCTCTCGCGAGCGGAGAAGTAGTGTTGGCCAGCGGGTCCGGATCGTTCACGAAATCATCGATCGGCGTGGACGCCGCCGTGGCGCAACGGATTCTCACGACGCCGGCCAACTATTATTTCAACCTGCACTCGACGCTGAACCCGGGCGGCGTCGTGCGCGGTCAGCTCGTCAAGGTCAGCTAGCGGTTACTATCACTCCGTGCACGTCCAGTGTGCGGTGGCTGGCGGCGGTCCGGCCGGCATGATGCTGGGGTTACTCCTGGCGCGTGCCGGCGTCCGCGTGACCGTTCTCGAAAAGCACGCCGATTTCCTGCGCGACTTCCGCGGCGACACCATCCATCCGTCCACCCTCGAGGTGCTGTACGAACTCGGGATTCTCGAAGACTTTCTGAAGCGGCCGCACCAGGAAGTCCGCCAGCTGACGGGACGCGTCGCGGGCGAGAGCGTCACGATCGCCGACTTCACGCACCTGCCGACCCACTGCAAGTTTCTGGTGCTCGTGCCCCAGTGGGATTTCCTCGATTTCCTCGCCGAGCAGGCGCGGCGCTTCAGCACGTTCGAGCTGCGCATGGAGACCGAGGTCACCGACCTCGTCGAGGAGGGGGGCGCGTTGCCGGCGTCCGCGTGAAGACGCCGGACGGCGCTCAGGAGATCCGCGCCGATCTGGTCGTCGGGGCCGACGGACGGCATTCGGTGGTGCGGGAGCGCGGGGAACTCCACGTCGACAACTTCGGCGCGCCGATCGACGTTCTCTGGATGCGGATGTCGCGGCGCGCGGACGATCCGGCCCAGGCGCTCGGAAACGTCGCGGGCGGTCACATCCTGGTGATGCTCGACCGCGGCGACTACTGGCAGTGCGCGTACGTGATCCCGAAGGGCGGCTTGGATGACATCCGGCGGCGCGGCATCGAGCGGTTCCGCGCGGACCTGGCCTCGATCGTGCCGTTCATGCGCGAGCGGGTCGGCGAGCTCGGCGACTGGAACGACATCAAGCTGCTCACCGTCGTTATCGATCGCCTGCGCCGCTGGCACCGCCCGGGTTTGCTGTGCATCGGCGATGCGGCGCACGCGATGTCGCCGATCGGCGGCGTCGGCATCAACCTCGCGATTCAGGATGCGGTGGCGGCGGCGAATCTTCTCGCGGATCCGCTGGCGCGGGGCGCGTGCTCGGACGCCGATCTGGCTCGTGTCCAGAAGCGTCGCGAGCTCCCGACGCGCCTCGTGCAGCGCGCGCAGGTGATCGCGCAGAAGAGAGTGATCGAGCCGGCGCTCGGCGGAAAAGGGCCACAGCAGCTTCCGTGGCCGTTGAAGCTGCTGCAGCGCTTCCCGGCGCTTCGCCGTATACCGGCGCGGCTGGTCGGGGTGGGGCTCAGGCCCGAACACGTCCAGATTGCGGATCGCGGATTGCGGATTAGTAGGACCGCAAATCCCCGCGAAAGGGGATGACCTGTCCCGGCTGGATGACGACGTTGAACAACAGCGGCTCGTAACCGGGCGACTGCACTTCGATCTGATGGGTCCCCGAGGACAGCGTCAACGGCTGGTTCGTGCCATCGAAGTCCTCGACGTGGCCGGCGTACTCACCGTCCACGAACACGTCCGCATCGTACGGCGTGATCTCGAGGGCAACGCCGCCGTAGTACGCCGACCCGGGGGCGATCATCACACGCGCGCGCGGCGCCCGGTGTCCGTACACGGTGATCGGGTACGGGTAGCTATAGGTGTAGGGCACCGGATAGCCGCAGAAAAGGCCGAACCCGAGCGAATAGCGGGGGCGGAACACATACGGACGATAGTATGAGCGCCAGGTGTAGACCCACGGAGAATAGCGCGGGTCGTCATACCGTCTCTCGTACCGTCTGTCGTAGCGTGGGTCGTAGCGTGGGTCGTAGCGTGAGTCGTAGTGTGGCTCGTAACTCGGCGAGTAGCTGCCTCGCGGCGCGATGACCTCGCCTCGCGGCGCGACGGCCTCGCGGCGCGGGACGCCGCGGCCGACCTCGTCGCGACCGTCATATCGTCGGTGCTCGACGCGCGGCTGCTCGGCCTGGCGCTGCGGCTGCCGCGGCTGCGAGTCGGCGCCCGGCGTCTGTTGAGGTGCCTGCGCGTGAGGGGGGTGCTGCTCCGTACCCGCCGCCTGCTGAGGCGACTCGGCGCGTGCCCCTGGGCCCTGCGTCCGCGGCGCTTCGCTCCGCGGCCGGGCCCGCTCGGCGCTGCCGGATTCCTGCCCCGACCGGTTTTCACGGCCGTGGTAACGCTCCTGCCCGAACGACGGCGTCGCCGCTGCCGTCAACGCCGCGAGCATTGCAAACGGCGTGATGAGTGGCGTGAGCTTGAACATGCTGGTGGCCCTCCGGCGACGACCTACGGGCGCAAGTAGCTTGCCACCGAATCGGGCAATGTTTTCGAGCCTCTCGCTTGACGGCTGAGGCGTTTTGAGGACAGCCGTCCAGGTTGTATCATCGCCTGATGCCCTTCATTTCGCGACTGGGCGTCTGCAGCGCGGCCTGCGTTTTTGGCACCGCGGCTGCTCTCGCTCAGAGCCCCGACGCGCCCCGCGCGCTGACCGCCGCCGACTACGTCCGCGCCGAAAATTTCATGTCCTACAACACGACTCCGCTCGTGCTGCGGACCGGCGTACGGCCGTCGTGGCTGCCCGACGACCCGGCGGATCGGTTCTGGTATAGCGTGACGACGGAGAAGGGTGTCGAGGTGCTGCTGGTGGATCCCGCCAAGGCCACCAAGTCCGCGTGCGATCTGCCGCCGTGCAAGACCGCGGGTCGCGACGATCCCGCGCGAGGCGCGCCGGGCGCGGGCGGGCGGTATGCGGAGCTGTCGCCCGACCGCACGCGAACGGCATTCATCCGCGACTGGAATCTCTGGGTGCGCGACGTCGCCACGGGGCGCGAAACACCGCTCACCAACGACGGCGTCAAGGACTTCGGCTATGCCACCGACAACGCCGGCTGGACGCGCAGCGACCGCCCGATCCTCCGCTGGTCGCCCGACTCGAAGAAAATCGCGACGTTCCAGCAGGATCAACGTGGTGTCGGCGAGATGTACCTCGTGGATACGAAGGTGGGCCACCCGACGCTGCAGGCCTGGAAGTACCCGCTGCCAGGCGATGCCGCCGTCACGATGATTCAGCGCGTCGTCATCGATGTGGGC
>JRHI01002138.1_pt1 | contig 14374 bp, 12 predicted proteins | sample 215371 | NCBI WGS metagenome assembly JRHI01 (sample SAMN02929681, study PRJNA255918) | sediment metagenome | biome: cave system; feature: Ice Cave; material: Sediment; isolation source: sediment from deep within a dark volcanic ice cave with no known source of... ...
CTCAATCTGCGCACGGTACAACGCCTGGCGCGTGAAGGAACGATTCCGGCGCATCCTTTCGGTGAAAGGAACCGCAAGACCTGGCGCTTCTTGCTATCCGAGTTGGACGAGTGGATGAGGGGCAAGGTAAACTCATCGCGTCGTCCGTGCCGTTCCGTAGGGAGGTAATACCAACCGATGGGAAGGACACGGTATCAAGAAGGAAGCCTGCGTCTTGAGAGTCGCAAGGGAGGCAAGGTTTGGCGGCTTCGTTTCCGCATCACTCGTGCCGATGGCAACAGAGTCGAGCACGCCATCGTGATCGGAACGCAGAAAGAGCTGCCGACCCGAGCCGCTGCCCGCGAATTCGTCAAGTCGCTTTACCTGCCAATCAACCACCCAGCTCCGAACAACAATGGGCGCCCCGTGACGTTCAGCGACATTGCGGGTCACTACATCCAAGAAGAACTCAGCGAAGATCAAAACCAAGCATCGGTTCCGAAAGCGTATTCCACAACTGCAACCTACCGCCGCTATCTCCGCAAATGGGTTCTGCCCCGTTGGGGCGATCAGGCGGCCTTGATGATCGAACCGCTCGCCCTAGAGAACTGGCTGAAAGAGCTGGGGAGGAAGAACGGCCTCGAGAACCAAACCCGGTCGAAGATCCGACAGGTCATCGGTCTGGTTTACAAGCACGCCCAACGTGTCGGATTTCTGCCTCGAACAGAACAGGCGAATCCGATCCGCTTTGTCCGCCAGTCCACAGCCAGCAACTTCGAACCGATCATTTTGACACCGGCTCAGGCCTTCGCCATCATCAACCAACTGGAGTTGATGCTCCGTACGCTTGTTCTGGTCACTGCGGCCACTGCTCTACGGATCTCCGAGATCCTTGCACTGCAGTGGAGGGACATCGACGTCAACAATCAATGCATTTACGTTCGTCGGGCCTATGTCTACGGGAGATTTGGCAAACCCAAGTCGAAAGCCTCAAAGCGTCCCGTTCCGCTTCATCCTGTTCTCGCGGCTCATCTGCTCAACTGGCGCCGGGAAACGCCGTACAGCAAGGAAGAGGAACTTGTGTTCCCCTCTTTCAAACTGAAGGGCAGGACGCCACCGCGAGCCAACATGCTGTTGTCCGATCATCTTCGGCCTGCAGCCGTCAGAGTCGGAGTTGTAGCCCCGCCCCGAGCATTCGGGTTCCATACGTTCCGGAGGACGCTGGCGTCGGTCCTAGTGGCGAACAACTACGATCCAAAACTCGTGCAAGAACTACTCCGCCATTCGAACATCAAGACCACCCTGGACATCTATGCCCAAGCCATTACGTCGGCCAAGCTGGAGGCGCAAGGGATGTTCCTGACAGAACTGCTGAAGGGGACCTGGACGGAGAAAAAACCGGCAACGAGCTTCGTTGTTTAAACGCAACCCTTGTTTTGTGGGCATATTGTGGGCTAGCTCAAATCGAGGGATTCCCAATAAATGCTTTGAAATGTGGTGGCCAGGGACGGAGTTGAACCGCCGACGCCAGCCTTTTCAGAGCTTGGCTAACAAGTGTTTTGAATGACTTGGAACGCACGGACGACACCGTAAGTCATTGAAAAGCACCCCAGGTTACGAGTTTTGTGGGCTTTCTTGTGGGCTAAGAACAGCGAGCGGATAAGGAGTGGATCTGAACCACTCGTCCCTCCACCTGGGCCTTGGCATTCGCAGGTGCCTTTACGCCGATGCTGGTCAAGCCAGCCAGAGACTCAACTTGATTGATACCCTTCCCGTGGGCGTGGACCGGATTCGGAGGAACTTCGAACCCACACTACGTTATCCACCTCCGGTAATGGGGATTCGCATTCAGCTTCTCCAATCTGAATCAAGATGGCCTAGCAATCCTCGGCGACGATTAGCGTGTGTGCTACAGGGATACGCTATTTGTGCTACACTGTGCATTGCGATATGTCTGTAGGGCGGTACTGTCTGTGTCTCAAGGAGGAGCAACTATGAGGCGTAGTCTCCAATCTGGACCTTCACCAAGTTCGCGACGAAGGAAGCACGCCGAGATCGCCGGGTTGAGCTCCATGCATTCCACGAAGCTGCGCGACGTGATGATCATTGCCGAACAAGAGGGTCTGCTGCATGGCGAAAGGACGCAAGTGGTGCGGGGCCGAATGCCAGAAGCCTTGGTTGCCCGGGCCAAGAAGCGTACCGGGATTGATTCTGACACGGATTTGATCGAGGTTGCGCTTGCCCATGTTGCGGTTGCAGATGACTATGCTGACTGGCTACTTTCTCGCCGGGGTGTCATTGGTCCGGAGGCTGACCTTGAGTTCTGAGTTTCAAGGCATGCTGAGACGCTTCAGACTTGACAAACATGGAGCGCCGCTCAGAAGGCGCCCGGAGTCGGAACTCGAGTTTATAGGGACCACTTCCAATAGACCGGCGAAGCTGCTCTACGACACAACGGTCTATATCGACATTCTCCAAGATCGCTTCCCACGAGATGGTGAACGCATGCTGCGCGCGACCGACGCATGGCATTCTCCAGTTACGGAGGCGGAACTGGCAGCAACCTGCGGTCTGCTCGATCCTACTCACCCTGAAACGCGGGAGATTATCGGGCAAGTCGCGGCAGTCATCGAGCGGAGGCCCAGCTACCGGACGATTGCACCGGACCGTGAGGTTTGGCGCGAGGCTGGGGTTCTGTCCGGCTTACTCGCCCGATTGCAGGGATACGGGAAAGATCAACGGAGAAGAGCCTTGAATGACGCGCTCCTGTTGGAAACCGCCAGAAAGTACGGATGCACCGTGCTGACGCGTAATCTTGTTGACTTTGATTTCCTACAGCAGCTGGATCCATCGGGTCGCGTTCTCTTCTATTCGATATGAGAACGCGGGTTCAATCTTAACGCGATACCCGACCTCGTAAACTCGCGCTGGACGTCACAGACTTCTTGCCCCTCGCGCTTTCTTCGCATGCTTGCTCTTGGTAGTTGTAGTGCCAGGCGAGTTGGCATGGGGCGGGCTGCTTTGAGCCATATCCAATCCGAACAGCTCAGAAAGGTCGTCGCCACGGAGGATCTTCCCTGGAACAGCTCTCCTTTTTGCCAGGGGAATCGCGGTGCCGGCCTTGCTAATGAGTTCCTTCTCGTCCAATTCATGAAGCCTGAAGAGCAGTTCGGGCTGCTTGTCGAGCCGGGCGCCGATCCCGTAAAGCACGGCGGCGACGTGTTTGCACATGGACGCCCAATCCGGGCAACTGCACGAAAGCTGGATCTCTTTTGGCGAGGGGAAGAGTCCGGTTTTTTCCCTGCAAATCCGTTCCATGACGCCCGTGGACAAGCGCCCTTGCAGCAGCTCGACCAGGGAATCAATTGCGCCCGCGCAGTCTCTGCAGATGGACTTCCAGCGTGCCTTGGTCACCGGGGTGATTCTCACCGCGATTTCGTAGATTTCCGAGCCGCTAACCAAGGCTCTGACTTCGCCAGAGGCAATCTGAAGATCGAGGACCGAGCCGTTGCGCACGTAGGTGCGCCCGCGCGGCAACCGGTTTGCGAAATCGCTGTAGCGTTCGAGGTTCTCGCACCAGGCTTTCCCCCAGAAGGTTTTGGCAATGGTACGGCCTTCGACAGTTACCGGCGAGACGGGATGTCCCCTCTTCTTTAACTTCTCTATCTTGCGCAGCGCTTGCAGACGCCGCTCCGCAGCGGACACATAGGGTCTCCATCCCGAGTCGTAGTACATGGATCACATTTCCCGCAGCGCGCTGTTCAGGTCCAGCGCAACCAGCTTCAGCAAATCGTTGTCTTTCATTTCCGTGAGCAGGAGATCGGCGCCGCCTTCCAGCAAGTCTTGGGAAAGCTGCCGTTTTGATTCGATGAGTGCGTCGATTTTCTCTTCCACGGTCCCGCGACAAACAAACTTGTGCACCAGCACGTTCCGGGTCTGGCCGATGCGGAAGGCGCGGTCGGTCGCCTGGTTCTCGACCGCCGGATTCCACCACCGATCGAAGTGCACCACATGGGAAGCGGCCGTCAGGTTGAGTCCGGCGCCTCCAGCCTTGAGCGAGAGCACGAAAAATCCAACCGCCTCATCTTCCTGAAAGAGGCGTACCAGTTCCTTGCGTTTTTTCACCTCGGTCTCTCCGTGCAGAACCAGCCCAGGCCGCCCGAAAACCGATCCCAGAAACGTTGCCAGCGGCGTGGTCACTTCACGAAACTGTGTGAAGATCAAGACTTTCTCCTGCTTGGCGGCGATGACTTCCGCAATGTCGCGTAAGCGAGCCCACTTGCCACTGTCTTTCTCGCTCCAATCGCCGTCGCCGAGCCATTGAGACGGGTGGTTACAAATCTGCTTGAACCGCATCAGGAACGATAACACCAGGCCCTTGCGCTGAATGCCTTCGACTTTGTTGAGTCGTTGCGTTAGTTCCTCCACGCCCTGCTGATAAAGCGCTGCTTGCGTGCGGCTGAGCTGGCAGAATGCCTTGACCTCTGTCTTGTCGGGAAGATCGCCAATGACGGTCTTGTCGGTCTTCAAACGCCGCAGAATATACGGGCGCACCAGCTCGCGTAACGGGCGGTATGGATTGTGGGGCCTGTCCGCAAGGCGCTTCGTGAAGTTCGTGAATTCCTTGGCCGAGCCGAGCAGCCCTGGGTTGATGAAGTCGAAGATGGACCATAGATCGCCGAGCCGGTTCTCGATGGGCGTCCCGGTGAGGGCAAACCTCACCCGTGCCTTCAGCTTCTTGGTTGTCTGGGTCTGTTTTGCAGAAGGATTCTTGATGGCCTGCGCTTCGTCCAGCACCAGCAAATTCCACGGGATCTCCGTAATCCAGGGAACGCGGAGCAGGGAGCCGTAGCTGGTAATCACCAGATCCACATCCTGAAGTCGTTCTGGCGCCATTGTTTTCAGATCGCTGGCCGGGAGCTCAGAAGAATGCGCGATAATCGCCTTCAAACTTGGCGCGAAGCGCTCCATCTCGGAAGCCCAGTTGGCCAGAAGAGAAGCGGGCGCAACCAACAGGTTCGGCTGCCGATTTCTCCTGGACTGGCGACTGTCGGACTGACGACGGAGCACGAGCAGCAGGGCCAATACTTGAATGGTCTTGCCGAGTCCCATGTCGTCGGCAAGACAAGCGCCGAGGCCCAGCTTCGCGAGATGATAGAGCCACTGCACGCCAGCTTGCTGGTAGGGCCGCAGCGTGCCATTGAGCGCCGGGCCAGGATCGATGCGGGCCAGACCATCGGGGCTGCGCAGTCCTTTAAGCGTTTCCGCGAGCCATGGCCCTGCGACTACGTTCGCCCATTCGGCGTCCGCAGGCGCGGAATTGCCATCGGCGGCAACATCGGTGCCCGAAAGCATGCGCATGGCTTCGGCAAAACTAATGCCTTTGCCTGTGGCTTCACGCTCGACCTCAGCCAAATGCTCCATCATTCGTCTCAGGCGCTCGGCATCGACCTCGACCCAACGCCCTCGAATCAGGGCAAGTCCCTCGGACTTGCCAAGCAATTGCTTGATCTCCGCCTCTGTGAGTTTTTCGCCATCGAGGCTCACTTCCAAGCGGAAATCGAGAAGCGCATTCTGCCCCAGTCCCGACGGCGGCTTGCCCCCGACGGTGGCGGTGACTTGTGCGCGGGGAGGGCGGTTGGCTCGCCAGGTCGCGGGCATCCGCACTACCACCCCGGCACTCTCCAGTTGCGGCACGTCCCTCAGAAGCTGCATGGCCTGTTCCGGCACCCACCGCAACGGGTGGAAAAGTTCTCCCGCGTCGGCCATGGCCTTCAGCCAGGGACAGCTCTCGGCCGCCCGCTGCACAGGAAGAAGCAGCGACAGCAGCCGCTCTCTGTTGGCGGCGCCTGCATACTCGCGCAGAGCCTGGCCCAGCGGAAGATGCTGCGCCTTGGCGTGCGCCGACAGCCGCGTCGTGTAGGTGGCAAGGAACGCGAACGGCGCCGCTTCGTCTTTGAGGTTTTCAGCCAGGTTAAAATGGACGCGGCCAACCAGGTTCCAGGCCGGATTGCGCCGCTTCAGGAATTCCTCAACCCCGCATTTCGATTCTGACAACTCCAGTCGGAAGGCCGCATCCAGTTCGTGCCAGAGAGCGCTCAGGACCGTTGCTGTCAGATATTCGGCACCCGTCATGGGAGGCGCAGCCAACACAAGCTGGTCGAACTCCGAGGTGGGAGGAACTGGGACATGACCTTTTGGTGGCTCCGCACCGGTATCTGGCAGAGTGCAGACGGCCGTCACATACTGTGCGGCAAACTCGCGCCAGTAGGACAAAGTCGGGGGGAGAGCGACTCCGATTTCATTCGCACCCAGTTGGAGTAGACCGTGTCCCGGTCCGCGGGCGAACGCATTCTGAAGCCGCTGTGCAAGGTCGGCCTCAATCGCCGCCGCGTCATCGTCTTGTACCAGAGTCAATCGGCCGTGCGGGGTGAGGATTAGGGCTAGACAGGGCAGGGGCATCGGATTCCCTTGCCAGATTAGCAGACTCTCGCGTAGCCGACTGCGAGCTTCGACTACGCAGGTTGCTTGGGTGATGGTGGAGGCTGTATTGGTGCTCAGCCAGGTCAAGGAGGATACCGCCAAGTTTCGAGCACACGATCGAGGTCTTCGCGAATCGAGTCACGGGCGTCGGTGCGACTGTAGCCGCGCATCAGGAGCTGATCGTACCGTGTGTGACGATGACGTACGTGCGCAATCACCGCGGCGGTCAGTGCTGCCTCCTCGAGCGATCGGCCGGCGGACGTGCGCCCCACGCGGCCACTGCCCCGGCGTGCAGTGTGTTCCGCAATTGTTCGCGCTTCTTTGGGCGGACACCCAGGGTACAGTTTCAAGATCGCATCGGTCATGTGCATGATGAGGTCGCGATCATATTCGGCACGGCGAACCGCGTCCCGTTCGCGCCGTAGCGCGCGCCGCTCACTATCCGCAAGGCATTCCTCTTCAGCCTGCTCAAGCGCGGTTTCCGAAATCAAAATGCCCTGGCGTTCGTATCGGCCACGTGACTTGCTGAAACGGACCACCACTGCGGAAAGAGGGCTGTGCTTCCTGGCTCGGCGGGTCAGTGCGGCATCGCCGCTGGGTAGGTAGATGAGATGATCAAGATCCGCGCAACTCAGGCAAAGCGGGCGGTCGGCTTCGATGAATAGAAAATTACCCTTCCACAGTTCCTTGTTGCACTCCTTGCATCTGGTCTCGCGGAGGATGGAGAAAACAACCAAATCCATGAATTTTGCGGACGATGCAGTTTTCACTTCCTTTGCCTATGCCTGACCGCTTGCCGATCCGAACTTCGTGCGCCGGGATCTCCATAGTCTACTGCTATTTTTGACAAATGCTGTTGAATGACGCAAATGGATTTCAAGTGCCGTTGCGAAAAGGCTCAGCTCAGCGCGGACGCTCCGGCAGACTTGTCGATAGGCACGACGTTTCACGTCAATTCGGGAACATTGTCCTAGGTGCGTTTACCCCGGTGTCACGAAACACTCGAAGTCATTTTCGCTAATCGACTAATCGACTGCATCTCCGTTACTGTTGATCGAATGCAGCGGAAGTTTGAGCCGATGCGAAAGCAGGCCGAAGCATGACAGAGACGTGAATTGACGGACGTGACGGCCAAGATGGTCATCTATGACCCTGCTCATTTGTTCGGCAAGTCCGAGGGCCTTCCAGATGAGATTATTTGGCTTTTCGTAACCCTTACTTGGACGAGGCACGCGCCGTATTTCATCCTAGCCGGCATTCAAACGATGCTCATTTATTCAGCAATCTGGCTTGCCCAAAGGAGAGATCTGAATGGCGCACAGACATCAACGCGGTTGGTTAAAAAAAGAAAAACGCCGTCAAGGTGAAACTTGGGTGTTGTTCTTTCGCACAATTCGGAAGTCCGACGGCAAGCGAGTTGAGAACAAGATTCCGATTGGCCTTGTCAAAGACTTTCCCGAAAAAAGCTGTGCGTGGGCCGAAGTCGAGAGGCAACATCTTCACATCAACCAGGTGGACTTCCACCGGTGTATAACATTTTCGTGGATCCCAACCAGATTGTGCTCATCAGCGAATACACCGGCGGCGGTTTCGGCACTGGCTACATCTTCGCAATTATTCCAGCGCTGCTGTCAAAGAAGGCCAATGCCCCGGTTGATGATGCGCATCAGCCGCGAAGAAGAACATTTCATCGGACGCGCGCGGCCCGGTTTCCAGGGCCGGATGAAAATCGGCTTTTCGAAAGACGGCAAGATCACCGCCGTGGATATGTTTGCCATCTGCAACAACGGTCCCTACGACGCCGTCGGCGACGTGGGTGCCTCGGGACTGGTCGTCTCCCTGCTCTATCAACCGCCGGCCATGCGCTGGCGCGGCGTGACCGTGCTGACCAACACTCCGCCACGTGGTCCGCAGAGCGCGCCGGGCGGCATGCAGGGAATCATCATGATGGAACCCATTCTGGCGAAAGCGGCGCGGAAACTGTCGGTCGACCAGGTGGACATTCGAAGAGTCAACGCTCCCGAAGGCAAAGCGCCCTGGGGACCTGAGCGCGACGGCAAGCGGGCCCACTCGACCAGCGCGTTTCTCAAAGAGGCGTTCGACCGCGGCGTGGAGCAATTTAAGTGGAAGGAACGGATCGCGCAGCCCAAGCGGAGCGGAACCAAGGTGCGCGGGGTAGGCGTATCGTCGAGCGCCTTCTTCGCCGGTTCCACCGGATACGACGGCCTCATCGTTATCAAGCCTGACGGACGGATCGCGATTCAGTCGGGCATCGGCAACCTGGGAACAGAGTCCATCAGCGACGTCCACCGCGTAGTTGCCGAAGTGCTGGGCGTGCCCTGGGAGAAGTGCGATGTCACCTGGGGCAACACGTCGCAGAACCTGCCCTGGACCTGCGTCTCCGGCGGCAGCCAGACCACCCACGCCATGACCCGGGCGGCGTACGCCGTAGCCATGGATGGAAAACAGAAGCTGCAGGAAATTGCAGCCAAGACTCACGGCGGCAAGCCGGAGCAGTACGACGTAGCCAACGAGCGCGTCTTCCGCAAGGGCGGCGGCGCGACCATGACCTTGGCCCAGGCGGCGCAACGCGCGATTCAACTGGGCGGTATCTACGACGGCCACCAGGCCCCCGAAGATGTGAACAAATATACCAAGGCTTCAATCGCCGCGCTCGCCGGACAGGGTGTGGTCGCGGCCGCCAAGGACAAGTATCCGCACGACGGCCAGTCGTTTTCCTACGTCGCGAGTTTTGCTGAAGTCGAGGTCGATATCGAAACCGGCAAATACTACATTACGGACTTTCTCGCCGTTGCTGACGTGGGCACGGTGATTCATCCCAAGGCGCTGGGCGGACAAGTGCTCGGCCGGTCCATACTGGGCATCGGCCATGCGCTGGGCCAGAAGTGGGTGTTCGATCCGCAGTATGGCTACATGATTTCGCGGCGCTTCCACCACACCAAGCCGCCGACCATCCTCGATGTGCCGGTGGACATGCAGTGGGCAGCGCTGGATATTCCGGACCCGGAGACTCCGGTCGGTGCTCGCGGTATTGGTGAACCTCCTGTGGGCGGCGGTTGCGGCGCCATCCTGAATGCTCTTTCGGATGCGCTGGGAGACGCCATCTATCGGCGCGCGCCGGTCAACCTTGATACCATTCTGACGTCGCTCGAAGCCGGGCGGCCGATGCAGGATCCGTTGACCGCATTTGTGTAGGGCATCATCCTAAGTGGCCTTCAAGCCGCGAAGGATCTAGCGTGAAGCGGATATGCACTTTGCGCAGGCGATACCAGCCGCGCTTCTGGCGTAGATGCTCGCGCAGCAGTTGACCATCGATAAGAGCGAAGGCTGTGTCAAGCACAAAAGTGTCCTGTCCGGTGTTTGTGGCACCGCGTGTCGCCAGAGAAGGTTGAGGACCAAGGCCCTGGTGTCTCACGCTGAATCACCACTCGGGGAGCGAATCGCTCCACCAACCATCGATACGGCCTAAACTGCGACCATGATTCTTCCATGCGAACATCCAGCCGCCGGGTCGGTGCGGAAGTGAAAAACGCTGTTTCGCGTTTTCCAAGGCGCCCTAGCGCCGTCTTCTGCACGGACCAGTCTGGATGCGAGAGTGCCCACTCAGTTTTTCGGTCTAGCTTTCGCCGACCACGGCCAACGTCGGGCTGCTCTCGATACGAACGATCTCCGGATACTTGGTGTTGGTGCGTAGCATCCAGAACAGTCGTACGGACAATCTACGTGCTGCCGCCACCTTGGCCACACCCTTTGCCATGCGGTGGCAGCGGTGCAAGTACTGCTTGCGAAATCCTTCATCCAGCCGGGTCACGGTCTGTGCGCTTTCGACGAGCAGGGTGCGCATGAACATGTTGCCCTGTTTGTTGATTGCGCCCAGCCGTTGTTTGCCTCCCGAGCTACGCTCGCGCGGAATCAGCCCCAAGTAGCTGGCTACCTGCTTGCCGCGTTTAAATCGCGTTACATCGCCCAAAGTCAGCACGAATGCCAGTGCGGTGATAGGACCTACACCGGGTTGCGTCATCAGCAGACATGCTTGGGGATTCTCCTTGGCGGTTCGTTCCACCGCCGCGTCCAGTTTGTCGATCAGCTGGTTCAAACTCGCCAGCAATCCTAGAAGATCCTCTCGCCGGCATGCCGCCCAGCTATCCAACCGCAGCTCGCGCAGTGCCTTCTGCCCGGCCGCAGTCCACAACTTGTTCTTCTTCTGCACGCCACGGTTCAAAGCCAGATGTTGCAAACCGCCCTTTACCCGCGTGCGGATCGACACCAGCTTGTGCCGATGAACCAACAACTGCCGGAGATCGCGCTGCTCCGCGTTCGGTGTCCACAACCGCGGAAAACGATTCTCCACTAAGAGCTTCAGAATATGGCCCGCATCCCGTCGGTCCGTCTTCTGCTTCCGAACATAGCTGGCCCGGATCCGCGCTGCATCTCCAATCCACACTTCGTGCCCTATCTGTTCCAATAATTCGATCAACCATTGGCTGTTGCCACAAGCTTCAATGCCAATCAACGACGGCACGGGTAATGCTCGGTAAAACCGTTCCGCATCTCCATTTCCATTGACTAACTTGTGTTCCGTAATCTCGCCCGTTTCGACATCAAGAACCGCTATTTGTTGAAAGCCCGGATGGAAATCACACCCTACAATAGTCATGAAGGCTTCTCCTGACCCAGTTGGTCTTGGTCCTCAACCAAAGAACATACCGGATCGCTGGAGCCTTCGCTCTTATCTAATCAGTTTTAAGGTGACCCCTGAGGGTGGACCTGAATATTGAAATGGAAATCCGAACGTAGTCCGCTTGGGGGAAGCGGCGGGAGCGGCGGTTTGTCCTCACCCTTATTATCGCTCTTCTTTGCGTCGGGTTTCGATGTCCGTGTAAAGTCCGCGTTCTTTGCAATTGCGTTGAACGTGTAGGCGACCTGTCCGACTATGGTCTTGTCACTCCCGGTAACCTGAGCGATCAGGCCCTTCAAGTCTTCGGGCGATAGCTCGTTTGCCTTCTCATTTGCCTCGAAAAGAGGCGCGTACACTTTACGAAGACCCTCAGCAATGGCTGTCTTGGCGACACTCTTGTTCTTCAGCAACCCATAGGCTTCTGTCGGCCGTCCGGTCGCATCAAGAAAGCCCATCTTCTTGAGCATGTTAATCAGACTTCGGTCCGCGGCGGATTTCAGTCCTACCACATCGGCAAGGAAGCGAGTAGTGAACGCCTCTGGAGCTTTCGCTGTTTCTATCTTGTCGAACAGAGTGCCGACGTTCTTATAGGAGCCTAGGTAAAACAAATCCTGAGCCAAAGTGACGCCTCCGACAATGCGCGAAGAGGGGTATCTGCTTGACTCAGGTAGCCCCAATATGTAGTGTGCGGGGATGGCGGAAGAATATCCCCGGAATCTGAGGGAGTTGGAAGCGAACTTCGGCACCGAGGAGGCATGTCGGGGATACCTGACGCGACTGCGGTGGCCAGCGGGGTTCCGCTGTCCCCGCTGCGGGTCGGGGAAAGCATGGCCGGTTCGAACTCTGTGGGAGTGTGCCGGATGCGGGTACCAGACTTCGGTGACCGCCGGAACGATTTTCCAGGACACCCGGACTCCGTTGCCCGTGTGGTTTCGGGCCATGTGGTGGGTCACAACCCAGAAGAACGGCGCCAGCGCGTTGGGGTTGCAACGAGTGTTGGGGCTGAAGAGCTATGAGACCGCTTGGACGTGGCTGCACAAATTTCGCCGCGCCATGGTGCGGCCGGGGCGCGACCTGCTCACCGGCAGAGTCGAAGTGGACGAATGCTATCTCGGCGGCCTGGAGGAGGGCTTGCCCGGTCGGCTCAATGTGGAGAAAGCCTTGGTTGTTGTTGCCGCGCAGGAAGACGGACCGGGGATCGGTCGGATTCGCATGCGCCAGCTTGTAGACGCTTCGGCCGCCAGCCTGGTGCCTTTTGTGCAGGATTCCGTAGAGCCGGGCAGCGTCATCCATCCGACGGTTGGCTGGGATACCTGCCTTTGGAAAACAAAGGCTACGAGCATGAGGTCACGTTTCTAAAGGGAAAGAAGAAGACTCCGTCGGAGTTAATGCCGCGAGTTCACCTTGTAATCGCCTTGCTCAAACGGTGGCTGATGGGAACCCACCAAGGCGCGGTCAGTCAGAAGCACCTGGACTACTATCTGGATGAGTTCACGTTTCGGTTCAATCGCCGGCGATCAAGAAGCCGCGGCAAGTTGTTCTTCCGCCTCGTGCAGCAAGCGGTAGCGATCGAACCCGTTCCCTTGGACCGGATCCTTCACCCCGCATCCAAAGCTAAAGCCAAAGCCAAACCACAACCTGTTGGGGTTACCTGAGTCAAGCAGATACCCATCTCAAAAGATTGCCACTTCCACCTAGGACCGAAAACCCATTTAAACAAAGAGTCGAAGGGAGGCACGCCACCACGTTGTCCAAGATTATTCCAGCCGAACTCGCTGCCACGTGGGATGCCCGGGTAGATGGATGCGTGTGTGCCTGGATTCTGCGGGCCAGTATAGAGTTTTCTTACGGCCGTGACTTGATCTGCCGTGAGACAGTCGGGAGCGTCTCCGGCCTTGCACTCAAGTGCGTGCGGATCCCATGCGCAGTTCGACGGACTCGACAGGAAGTTGTCGGACACGACGGCTTTCGCCGCCGTGCAAGCATTGAGTATGGCTTTGGTGATAGCTGGTAGCTTGGCGGATGGAATATTAGCTTCAACCATCACAACAAAATTCCAGAGGATATCCATATGGAGCCGCGTGCGGTTACCGGCGGGCGCACCGGCAACGATGCCCTCGTAGTCGTCCGGAAAACGCTGAGCCTCCATCAGTCCTTGTTCCCCACCAGTCGAACAACCTGCAAAATACGCGTGCGCGGGCGCCTTTTCGTAATACGCGCGGATAATCTGTTTTGCAGCGACAGTCATCTCGTGCGTGGAACGCGTACCCCAATCCAGCCACCTCTCCGGGTGCCCGATGACAGCGTCGCCTTCGACCGAAGAAGAAGAAAAAGTGCCCATATCGGTGTTTGCGGTAGCATAACCGCGACGAAGTCCGGCAGCGAGCTGGTCGTAAGCAATGTGCCCGGCATATCCGCCGTTACCGGTTCCTTCATACTTCCCGTTCCAGCCGGAGATGGGCATCCATATCTCAACTTTGATGTCGGAATCGGACGACGGCATCAGCGTGGCTGCCACACGGCAAAAGCCAGGGAGATCGTCGATCGACGGAGACTCGGCTGGAGTAAATTTTCCCGGCGGAATTGGCTCTGCGACGGTAATCCTTGCATGAGGCAACGATAAGCTTGTGAGGTCTTGGCAGGTGGCAGCCGCCGCGGGCAAACATAGCAGCGAATTGGAAAGAAGAAACGCGAACAGGTATTTCATAACGTGCTCCTTACGCATAGCATGTTCCCGCTCTGCTGCTGCGGCTTTCTCGTTCCTCACAACAACAAAGGCACCTCATTGGCCACAGCAGCTCGATGGGCAGCGGTTTCCATTGCGCTTTCATTTCCACCACGCAGTCCGAAGCTTCGACCGTGTGCCGCCGGTTTAAGATTGCCTCCTCTGTGCCGCTTCGGCATAGCGAGATTTGTCTTTTGGAACCCTGACGAATGGCTCAAGGATCACCGTTTGCCTTCGGTAGCGTGCCCAGCCTTATCCACCAGATAAAGGACCGCATCTCCACTGAAGGGCGGAGTGAACGGTTGGGAAGAGGCTCCGGATGGGACCGAAGCGTTGCCGATGGTCGCACCGGTTGCTGGATTAAACCACTCCACCGTCAATCTCCTAGAGCTGGGCATCGCCGATAGATCCACCGTGAACGGCCCGCCCGCCGGGGCGTAAACCAGGTACTCCGCGCCTGGGGAAGAAGTCTGGGCAAGACAGTAGCC
>JRHI01002139.1_pt1 | contig 14366 bp, 13 predicted proteins | sample 215371 | NCBI WGS metagenome assembly JRHI01 (sample SAMN02929681, study PRJNA255918) | sediment metagenome | biome: cave system; feature: Ice Cave; material: Sediment; isolation source: sediment from deep within a dark volcanic ice cave with no known source of... ...
ACTGAAGAACGTGCCGTCTGACGCGCCCCCCGTCGCCGGCCTCGCGGCTGTGAGTCTCGCCGCCGCACCGAGGTACAGCGTCGTCGGCTTGGCCGCGGGCAGCGGCCAGTGACTGGCGTTGACCCACCTGTTGGCCTCGAGCTCGTCGAGGTGAAGTGGTGTTCGCGTGTGATCGATGCCAGTGCGCTCGCTCTTCAGCCAGCGGTCAAACCAACGCAGCTCGAGCGCGTAGATGTCATATCCGGTGCCGGCGTCGAGGTGGTACCACGGTCCGTACAGCAGCTGGTAACGGCCCGTGACCGGCTGGCTCGGCAGCATCGGCACGCTCACCGGGCGGTGCGCCCAGGCATTCTGCAGCCCGGAGTAGTTCAGCACCCCTCCGCGCTGGTAGACATCGGACCAGCCGCCGACCATGTACGCCGGGACCCCGTTGGCGACGATCCGCGCGAGCATGTTTCGCGGCGCCCGTGCCTGCCAGTAGGACTCGTCGTACGCCTGCTCACCGCCGAGGCCGATGCTCAGGATCTGACTGACGTTGTAGCTTGCCAGCCCCGGCAGGTGCTGGAGTTCGACCTTCAGCAGGTCCGCGAGGCTGCCCGACTCCACCACCGGGTTGATCTCCTCGAGCGGTCCGAAGATGCTCGAGATGACGGCGAGGTCGAACTCGGCGTCCATCAGCCCGCCGTCGAACACGATGTCGCGGTAGGTGTCGTTGCCCGCGACGATTGGGAACAGCGCTTTGAGCGGCGACCGCGGTCCAATCACCGCTGCGGTCATCAGCTGGTCGAGGCCCATGTAGGCCGGGCCGTACAGACCGACCCGGCCGTTCGAGCGCGGGAGCCGCGCCGCCCACCTCACCAGCGCCGCGCCGTCCTGGCCCTGGATCGGGTCGAGCAGGGCGAACCTCCCGCCTGAGTTCCCGGTGCCGCGCACCTCGGCGACCACGTCGATGTAGCCGCGCTCGATCAGATATGGCACGGCGCCCGTCTCGCTGCCGGCCTCGACGCCGCCCTGCTGGCCGCTGAGCGCACCGAGCGCCGAGCCATACGGGGTCTGCACCATCACGACCGGAAACGACCCCGGCGCCGGCCGACCAGTGCGCGGATCCGACGGCCGGTACACATTCGCGCGCAACACCGTCCCGTCCGCCATCGCGACGGGCACGTTCTTCTCCTCGCTGACCCCGTACACCGGCCGCTCTGGAACCCACGCGTTCACCTTGGTGGCCGCGGTCGCTGGAGCGATCACAACCGCGGCGAGACAACCCGCCAAGGCAACCGACAACCGCCGTCCGAATTCCACGACGCAAGCCTACTTCGCTTGTCAAGCGTTCAGCAAACCAAATGATAGACTTCTCCTCGTGCCCATCGACAGCCAGGTCCTCGAGCCTCCGAACAAGCGCACCGAGCAGGCGGCTGCGACCCGCCGGCGGCTGATCGAAGCGGCGGCTCGGCTGTTCGCCCAGCACGGCTACAGCGCGAGCTCGGTCGCGGCGATCGGCGAGGAGGCAGGAGTCAGCCGCGGACTCGTCAACTTCCACTTCGCGTCCAAGGCGAACCTGCTGCACGCGGTGATCAATCAACTGGTCTCTGAGCTTGAGCAGCAGATGTTCCCGACCGAACCCACCGGCGACCCGCTCGAAGCCCTCGCGGTGCTCGTGCAAGCGCACCGCCGGTTCCTGACCGAGCAGCCCGAGCGCGCGCGGCTTCTGTTCCGCCTGCAAGCCGAAGCGCTCAGCCCAACCCTCGGACTCGACGCGTTCGCTGAGCTCCACCGACGCTGGCTCGCCCGAACCAAGCCCTGGTGGGAGCAAGCTCTCGCCAGTGGCCAGATCGATCCTACGCTCGACCACAACGCAGTCGCGACGTTCACGATCGGCGCGCTGCGCGGCATCGCGCTCGAATGGCTACTCGTTCCCGACGCCGTCGACGTCAACGCCGCCTACCAGCACCTGGTCAGATCATTGCAAGCCGGCCTCGCCGAGCGGTAGAGCCCGCCGCACAGTAGGGCAGTTGCCAACGTCCCGTCCTACCTCCTTGCCGGCGACTCGCGCATCGCCGCGTCGCCGGGACCTTCCCTTTTTTTGCGCGTGACAGAGGTGAGACCTGCTCGCGCGATCCCAGGTCCGCGCGCTCGGGAACCCGCCGCCCGTAGCCCCTCACGTTGGAACTGTTCGTTGGACTGTTTTGTCAGTCAGCGGGCGGTTTCTGGCGGTTCATAGCGGTTGGTAGCCGCGCGACGAAATCCGCCAAATCCCAACCAACCACGGGACCGTCCCGCAAACGATCTAATGCCGGAGGAGGGACTCGAACCCCCGACACGCGGATTATGATTCCGGGCGCCAAGGCACGCTCGGTCCAGCAAACACGGGGGATTCGCGCTGATCGTGCCTCTCGGTGCAAGCGCCGTTGCAATCATTTGCACTTCTCTTGTCGCTCGCGGCCTGTTGCGGTCGCTAGCGGTGCGTTGCGGTCTGACGTCGCCGAGGCGCCGCGGATTCATGGTCCGCGCGTCCGAAGCAGGCAAGGCACTCTCCGGCCGCCGCGACCCCAACAAGACAGTCAGCAGGCTCCGACGAGTTGCCCATCTTCACGGCCGTCCTCACGGCCGTCGACCGACTCAAGCGACTCGGGTATTAGGGCCGCATCGAGCACTCGACGAACCCTCTCCAGGCAAACGTCCGAAAGGCCACACACCACTTGCATCAACGATGCTCGCCCGGGAGACCCGCGGCCGTGCTGACGATCGGCAAGCTCGGTCGGTCGGCGGACCAGCTCGCATACTACGAGCAGCAGGTCGGCCACGGGCTCGAGGACTATCTATCCGGCCGCGGTGAGGCGCCGGGGCGTTGGATGGGCCGCAGCTCTGGCGCTATCGGTCTCTTTGGCCAGATCGATCGCGCGGGGTTCATGCGCACAATGGCCGGGTCCGACCCGCGGACCGGGGAGCGGCTGCGACCAGACCAGTCGCGGACGAAGCTGGCCGCGTTTGATCTCACCTTCTCGGCGCCGAAGTCGGTCAGCGTGCTGTTCGCGATCGCCGACGAGCAGACCTCTGCGGCGCTGGTCGACGCACACCAGCGGGCGGTCCAAGCGGCGCTGGGCTATGTCGAGCGGGAGGCGTGCTGCACCCGGCGTGGTCACAACGGGGTCCGTCGCCTTCGGGGGGAGGGCTTCGTCGCCGCCGCCTATCGTCATCGTCTCTCGCGCGCCGGCGACCCCCAGCTGCACACTCACGTGGTGGTCGCCAACATGACGCGCGCCGAGGGCCGCTGGACGACGCTCGACGCGCACAACCTGTACGAGCACATCTCGGCCGGCGGCGCGGTTTACCGCGCGGTGCTGCGCGCCGAGGTGCGCGAGCGGCTGCCCTGGGCCTCGTGGCGCTCGGTGGGCCGCGGTCTCTTTGAGATTGACGGCGTACCGTCGGCGGTGTTGCGGGAGTTCTCGCGCCGGCGGGTCGAGATCGAGGAGCGCGCCCGCGAGCTGACCGGGGTGGCGGCTGCCGAGCTGTCGCGTGAGCGGCTGCAGGGGATCGCATTGGCGACGCGCAAAGCGAAGGAGTACGGGGTCGACGGGGCGCGCTGGCAGGCGGAGGCACGGGCCCGGGCCGCCGAGCAGGGCCTCGGCCGGCGGGAGCTTGAACGTCTGCGCGGCCGGTCAGCCACGGTGGCGGATCGCCCTGAGCCAGACATCGTCCGGTCTGCTACCCAGCGGCTCTCGGGCCCGGACGGGTTGACGTCACAGCACAACACGTTCGCGCGCCGACACGCGTTGGCTGAGATTGCCGGCGAGTTCGCGCAGGGCGCCAGTGTCACGCAGCTGGAGCGCGCGACTAGCGGTTACCTCCAGCACCGGTCGGTGGTCGCGCTCGGCGTCGTTGAGGGGGAGCGCCGCTGTACCACCCGGGATTTGCTCGCGTGTGAAGAGGCGATCGTCGACGGAGCCCAGCGGCGGCGGCGCGAACGCGCGGGCGTGCTCGCGCCAGCGCTTGCGGATCGTGTATGTGCGGACCGACTTGACGGGCTGAGCGAGGAGCAGATGGCTGCCGTGCAGCACGTGATTGCCGACGGCTGCGGAGTATCTGTCCTCCAGGCGCTGGCAGGGACCGGGAAGACGCGGGTGCTCGGTGCCCTGGCTCGCATCTACGAGGCCGGCGGGTATCAGGTGCTGGGCGCCGCGCCCACCGGCCGGGCCGCGCGAGAGCTCGCCGACGCCGCCGACATCCGGGCCACGACGATCCATCGCCTCGTTTCCGACCTTGACGGGTCGGACGGCCTCGGCCGCCAGAGCGTGATTCTCCTCGATGAGGCCGGCACGGCGCCGACGCGACCTTCGGCGGCGCTGTTCGCACAAGCCCGAGCGCGCCGGTGCGAAGGTTGTCGCCGTCGGAGACAGCGGCCAACTGCCGTCGGTCGCCGCGGGCGGCTGGTTCGCCGCGGTGAGCAGCCGCCTGAACGGTCCGGGGCTGCGACAGGTGATGCGCCAGCGTGACCCAGCCGAGCGCGACGCACTGGCGGCGCTCCACGACGGCGATCCGGACGCGTACCTCGCTCACAAACGGGCTCGGGAGACGCTCGTCGTCCACGAGCGGGAGGACGACGCAGTCGAAGCGACTCTGGCCGACTGGAACGCTGCGCGCCGGAAGCTCGGCTTGTCCGGTGCAGTGATGATCGCGCGCGACAACGCGACCCGCTCGATCCTGAACGAGCGCGCGCGGGCGCTGCTGATCGCGGAGGGATCGCTCCCAGTGGATGGCGTTCGGATCGCCGACCAGGAGCTCCGGATCGGCGATCGGGTGATCGCCCGGCGCAACGACCGCCACCGCGAAGTCGACAATGGCACACTTGCGAGGATCGAGGCGATCGAGGCCAACACCGGCGAGCTGACGATCATCACCGACTCAGCCCGCCGGTGCGTGCTTGACGCCGCCTATGCCGCGGAGCATCTCGAGCCGGCCTACGCGCTGACCGGCCACGGCGCACAGGGCGCCACCGTGGAGTGGGCAGGCGTCGTCGGCCGCCCGTCGGAGTTCGGTCGGGAATGGGCGTACACCGCCCTGTCACGCGCCCGGGGCGGCACGCGGGTGCATCTGATCGCCGAGGCGACACCGAAGCAGCGCGAGCGCAGGCAATACGCGCCGCCTGAGCCGGACCGCACTGTCGATGAAGCACTCGCTTCAATGAGCTCGGCGATGCGGCGCAGCGAGCGCGAAGCCCTTGCCGTCGAGCAGCTCGAGCCGATCACGCTGTCCGGGGGCGAGGGGACAGTCGCTCGGGCGCTCCCGCTGCCCGAGCTCTCCGAGGGGGTGCCGAGCGCCCGATGCTCGATTCCCAGCCGCGGTCGGCCGCGCCGGCACGGCCACAGGAACCGAATTGGATGGCGTTGCGCCAGCAGCGGGAGCGCCTTGCCCGAGGCAGGAGCGTCGGGCGATAGCTCGGGCCGAGCCGACTCGCAGCCGGAGGACTGACACGGGTCGTGCTCAAATGTGTGTCGGCTCGCGGCGCCCGACATGCAGGGACGCCTGCCGTCGTCGCAACGGGGGCTGACGCACGCTGTTGGGCGGATGCGAGCTTCCGCCGCGATGACTACCCGTCCCGATCTCGAGCTCGCTAGGTCGCCACGGGAGTCGTCGGAGGCGGGAGAGCTGACGATCCTCTTCGTGTGGCCACAGACCCGTGCGATGGGCCGGCAATCTGACGATCACGTTCGTGGCCAAGCACTCGTGGTCGAGGCCGCACGCCCCGCCTTGTGCATGGCGTGCGCGACCAAGGCGCTCGCCTACAGCCCGCCCGCCGCCGTCGCGGACCTTCTCGACCTTCGCGTCGAGCCGCAGATAGCGGGAGCGGTCCTCGAGTCGGGCAATCCCCTGAAGGCCTCGACCTTTTGTGATCGGGCCAGTGGTAGGGTCAGGCGCCCGTCGCTCGTGTGAGATGGTTGGCGGGTGACCGCATTCGAGCAGTCCACCGCCCGGCTCGTGGCCGTATGACCTCGGTGCTTCACAGGTTCTCGTCGTGGAGAAGGTGCCGCACGGCGCTCTAGCCGTTGGCGTTAGCGCGGGTAAGCCGTTTGCGGTCTCTAACCGCTGTCGCCATCTGTTTGCCTCGCTGGGCAAGGGGCACGTGACCGACGATCGATGCCTGCAGTGCCCTTGGCACGCGGCGCTGTACGACGTCGGCACCGGCGCGATCCGCAGGGCGCTTTCAAGCCGCTAGCGGGCGCGGTGAAGGCGACGACCGGCGCGCGAGCGCTGAAGACATTCCCGGTCGAGGTGCGCGACGGCGCAATCTGGCTCGTCGGTTGAGCAACGGTCCCACCCGGTCGGCGTCTCACCCAGGCCCGAGATCCAGGATCACCTCGACGGGCGTCTAGCTTCGGTGCCCGAGCGTGTGTAGCGCAAAGCCTGAAGCGATTTCGACGTCGTCGCGCAGCTTCTGGGCTTCAGGGAGGTTCTGGAGCTTCTTGAGCGACTGGTTCTCGATCTGGCGGATGCGCTCCCGGGTGACGTTGAACGTCCGCCCGACCTCGTCAAGTGTGCACGGGTGCTCACCGCCGAGCCCGTAGCGCAGCTCGAGCACGCGCCGCTCGCGATAGCTGAGGTTCTCGAGCGCGTCTCGCAGGGCTTCGTTGGTGAGGATCTCCACGGCCCGCTCGTACGGTGACTCGGCGAGTTCGTCGGCGATGAACTGGCCGAACTCGGACTCCTGCTCGTCACCGACGGGTTTCTCGAGCGAGATCGGCGCTTGCGCGGAGCGCTTGATCGAGTCGACCTCGTCCGGCTCGATGCCCGTGAGCTCGGCGACCTCCTCGGGCGTCGGCTCACGGCCAAGCTCGGTCACCAGCATCCGCTCAGCACGACCGATCTTGTAGAGCTTCTCGACGACGTGGACCGGGATCCGGATCGTCCGGGCCTTATCAGCGAGCGCACGGGCGACCGCCTGACGAATCCACCAGGTCGCATAGGTCGAGAACTTGAAGCCCCTGCGGTAGTCGAACTTCTCCGCCGCGCGGACCAGGCCGATGGTGCCCTCCTGGATCAGGTCGAGAAACGGCAGCCCCTGGTTGCGATAGTTCTTCGCGATCGAAACGACCAGCCGCAGGTTCGACTCGACCATCTTCTGCTTCGCGTCGAGCTCGCCGCGTTCGATCCGCTTGGCGAGATCAACCTCCTCCCGGGCGCTCAACAGGCGCACCTTGCCGATGTCCTTGAGGAACAGCTGCAGCGCGTCGGTCGTCCCCTCCGGCTTGAGATCGGGGGGAGCTCTGCGGCGGGTGCGCTTCGCGGGCGCACGCTCGATGTTCAAGCTCGCCGCTGTGGCTGGGTCGATTTCCTCGACCAGCTCGATCTCCCAACGCTCCAGGAAGCCGTGCAGCTCCTCGACGTCGGTTTCGTCGAGGCTGAGCTCGGCCGTGGCGATCGCGATCTCGGCGTACGTGAGCACGCCAACCCTCTGGCCGCGGGCGATCAGACCCTTGACCTCTTCAAGCTCCCGAAGTTCCGCTACTGACATCTGGTCGCGTTCGCGTTCATCCCGCGTCGCTCAAACGGGCTCACGACGGTGCGTGACTTGCCGACGATGTCACCGAGGTCGCCGACTGGCTCGAAAGGCGAGCCGTGGACCGGACATAGACCCCCGATCGGATCGGCTTGGCTTTCCGTGCTGTGTACGCGCGTTTTACACCCCAGACACTTGAAATGCGCCATCGGAGTGCCCCCCTAATCGTACGATCGCGTCAGATACGCGTAGCGGGGATCGCTCGGACCGAGCGGGTCTGCTTTGGTCCGGGTGTTATCCGCTCGCCGGGTGTTCAGACGTCGTTGGGCATCGACCGCCTGCGAGAGCCGCCGTGGCCCGCGATCAAGCTCCCCGCGCCTGCGCACCGCCAAGTCCACTCGCCTCAGGGTCATGGTCTTCAAAGCTTCCCGTCCCTCTATTGAGCTCGCGCGAACCCCGCGCGTTCAATCAGATTGGACGCATCCACCGGGCCGGTGGGATAACGCCGGTAGAACCACGGCACCGGCCCCACAGTCAAAGCCAGTGACTGCCGCCACACGCCTCATGGCGCACGTACGCCGTCGGTGGGCCTCCGGGCTTGGGCTACGGAATCCTGGTCGCAGAGCCAGCTCGTGTTTGACTCTACTCCTGCTGCGGGCGCCCGCATGAATGCCGACCCTCAAGGTCGACTGGATCACATAGACCAAAGCTCTGTCGCGGTTGGGTAGCGGAACGTTGCGACATCGACGTTGTCCTCCGCGCCGATCAGCGGGCGCCGGGGCGCCATCGCTGGGGCGGTCGCCGCCGAGCCGGTCGCTTACTAGCTTCAGACCGGAACGGCCGCCGGGCAGGCCCCTGCCGCCTTCGACGCTCGCCGGCCCGAGCGCTCGGTTCTTACGATGCCCCGGTCAGAGCAGCACAGCCGGATAGGTGCTCGCGGAGTTGATCACAGGTCTCTACTGACCAGCGTTCACTGGTCTGCAAGTCCGCGATCAGAACCTCGGCCCAGCGGACCGTCCGCTCGCTGTCAGGCTCGCCGAACAGCAAGGCATCTGCGGCCTCCAGCAGTTGCTCGCGCTCTCCGGCGTGCAGTTTGGTGGCTCCCTGGTGATCGATCGTGTCGAGCAGCGCCGTGTAGTGGGCGCCCCGAGCGATCATTGGCTCTGCGGTCATCATCGTGGCTCGCACGTTAGCGAGCGCTTCGCACGCGCGGGCGGTCGATCTCGTCGACCACAACAGGCTCGCGTCGACGGTGCCGCTCAACGACTCAGATTCCAGCTAACGCAAACCCCTAGCCGGATCTTGCAACAAGGCGAGCGCCCCGGCCGGGGCCGCGGGCGCTCATAAACGGGTGCGCGCGGCGCCGCGGTCGCCTTAGCGGCTCGCAGGCGTCACAGAGCGCCAGCAGCAGGTCGAGCCTCCGGCTATGGTCGGCTACCACCAACGAGGAGGGATGATCATGGCCTTTGAAGTCGGCGAGCGCGTCGTAGCCGAGTCCGAGTCAACGGACCGTCGACCGCGCCCCGGTGTGATCGAGGAAGTCTTGCGCGGCGATCCGTCGCCGCGCTATCGCATCCGCTGGAACGACGGCCACGAGAGCATCTACACGCCCGCGAGCGGCGCCCTTCGAGCCGAACCACGCCGCAAGCGGCCGCGAAAAGCGCCACCACGGAAGCGCTAACCCAACCTGAGCCGTGACGATCCACGCGTCAGGCACCGACACGGCTCCAGCTACGCAGCCTACGCCCGCAATCCGAGTGCCCGTGCGTGGCGCAGCTGCTCGGTGTAGACGGGCCGGTCGGGTTCGGGTAGGAGGCTCTGGCGAAACGATTGGCGAAACCCAAGGGCCAGCCGCTCTCTCGTCGTCTCCGCAGATCCGGCGAAGGGCTCGACTGCCCGATCGGTCAGGGGTTACCCCGCGCTGGACCCTATTCCCTGCGGGCGGCCGGGGCAATAGGAACCCTGGGCGAAGTCAGCGCTTAGGCGAACGCGGATGGATCGGTCTTACTTTCGCCGACGCCGTGATCTGGGTGATCTCTGAAGTCCAGATCGGGACTGGCGCATTCGTTCCCGGGCGCTACGAAGGGCAGGCCCGACCGACTGGCCGAGTTGACGCCGATTCCTGAAATGGCCGATCAGGCGCGGAATGTAGCTCAGCCACCACCCGATGTCTCGCCGTGGTCGGTCCATGGTTGCCACCGAGCCTACTGCCGCGCCACGGGCAGTAGGGTCAACCTAACCCACTACCGCCACGGACGCGGAGCGGGAGCAGCCACCACTAGCTCGCTTGTCGGCTCGCAGCCTGAGCGATCTGCGAACCGCAGGGCGTGCAGCGGCTGGCTACCGATGCGACCACGGGCGTCGACGGCGCCGGGGTGCGGCGGTAGCTTCCGGGGGTTCCGGGCCGAGCAGGCGCACGCCGATCATCCGTCGGTGGTCATAGACGCGCTCGATCGCGTACCCGGTCAGCTCGAGCTCGGACACGACCGCGGCCGGGAAGTCAATCCCGCTAGCGTGCAGCTCGGCAAAAGCGACGGGCTGCTCGCCGGCGTGGCGCAGTCGCTCGAGCAGTCGCTGTTGCTGGGTGTCAGCGAGTGCCATCGACCGGATTGTCGCCCCTACCGGGCTCGGGGACGCCTCGGAAGGCTGTGCCCGCGCCGGAGCCCAGCGGGCGGCCGCGTATCGGTCACCCGCCTGCATTGCGCGAGCCGCGTGCGCACGGGTTGGGTCTGCTCCCGGCTTGGCGCCCGTGTTCACGACCTGACAACGGGTCTGTAACAGAGATGCGACATCTGCGCAACAGCAGCCGGCGACCCTGTGGGTCGTGGCGACGCTGCCCCCGTTGTATGCGCACCGCCTCGGCCGCGAGCTCGGACCGGACTCGTCGCGAGCAGCGCTGCATGCCACGCTCGCGGGTCCGGTCGATGGTCTCGAAACCGACGCCTGCCTGACGCGGACGGACGGCTGGTCCTGCTGCACGATCCGTGGCTCGGCACCGGTACGACGTTTCGCGGTTGGGCGCACGAGACGGATTGGCACGACCTTGGGCACGCCGGCCTGAGTGACCGTTACGGGGCCGCGACGAGACGCCGATGCTCCTCGACGGGCTGTTGGACGCCGCGCCCGGTGACCTTCCGGTGCAGGTCGAGGTCAAGGCCCACGGCGATCCTGCCCTGGCGCGGGCTACCGCCGCCGCAGTCCGCCGTGTGGCGGGCGCGCGGCCGCCACACGGCCGGCTGGAGGTTCTCTCCTTCCATACGGCCGCGTGCGAGGAGGCCGTGCGCCATGGGATGCCGGCGCGGCTGGTGGCGTGGGCCGACTATGCGCCCGACGCGCTCGCGCGTTGGGCGGCGCTCGCCGGGGTCGGCGGCGTCTGCATCGAACACATCCTCCTTCACCCTGGACTGGTCGACCGCCTTCGGTCGGACGGCCTCAGCGTCACGACAGGGACGGTCAACGACGCCATGCTCGCAGCGCGATCCGCAGCGCTCGGCGTAGATGCGATCACCACCGATCGACCGGCGGCGCTTTACCGCGAGCTTGCCGCGACGCCCTTAGCGGCCTGAGCAGCGCGGCCGTAAGGCGCGGTCAGCCCGCGGCTCGCAACACCACGAGGATCCGCGGGTGGCCGTCGACCTCCAGCCGGTCGACGACCTCGAGCTCGTCGAGGCCGACGATCTCGCGCATCACCACGACGTCGGCAGGGAGACGCGACCCGTAGGTCTCCAGCACGGTCTCGCTGCCCGGCGCCAGCACGCTCGCGAGCGCGCGCAGCAGCGTGATCGGGTCGGTCACCCGGTGCAGGATTCCGAAGCACAACGCAACATCGAAGCGCTCGCCGAGCTCGTGCACGTCCAATGCGTCCGTGCGGCGGTACTCGACCCCGGACGCGATCAGGCCGGCGATCGCCCGGAAGCCGACGCCGCGACTGCTAAAGCATCCAACGCATCACCTCCAGTCGGTCGTCCGCGCGACAGGCGCAACCCAGACGCGGGCGTCCATCGCGATCACCTCACCACGCTACAGACCCGTGCCCGGGAGCCCGAGCCTCGGAGCGCGCCAACGGAGTGGCCGATCAGTCTCGTTCGGCACCGCCCCAACCGAAGGTACCGTTGCGGGCTGCCCCGTCGATGGGCCAGAGCGGGGCTACGTCTTTTTGCCGCTCGCGGCGCCTCCGCCCTCTCGGAGGGCTGGTCTCGCTCGGGTGCTCCAACCGGCAAGCGCCTGAAGCGCACTCCCGGCAGCGGTCGACGCCAACATGATCACGACGACCGCGACCTAACCCAGCCTCCGTGGAACAGGTCCGGCTCAGCGTCAGCGACCGAGTGGGCGTCGGTGTGCGCGGGGTCGCGCCTCCTCGTCCGTGCTGTACCCGTGTGATGTCCTCTTGATCTCGCCGGCCTTCGCCAGCTGCGTCAAGCGGGTAGAGACACTTCCGGGATCGAGGTTCAGGCCCTTAGCGAGATCACCCGCGGTGCTCCCTGGATGCTCGGCGAGGAAGTCAATGATGCTCGCCTCGGTGTCGCCTTGACGGCTGCGCGCGGTTGCGCGCCGATTGCTCGCGCGCCGCGCAGTCGCGCGCCGGACCGAGCGCGCCGGAGCAGCCTTGGGGCGACAACGTGTCGATTCTTCGGTTAGGACCTCAACTCTGAGCATCTCGGGTGCTTCGTTCGTTGAGATGCCGTAGCGGGAGCGTTCTGCCTAGCCGTACGATGGCCCTGAGGGTCCGCGCTGGGGCCGCTCGGACTTGTCGGTCTGCTACAGGCCCGGGCGATTGGCGCGGGATGCTCAGGCGTCGTCGGGCCTCAATTGCCGGCGCGAGCCGCAGTGCCCCGCGCTCACGCGCCAACTTGCCTCGCATGCGCGCTTCTTGATCGCGTTCTGTATGCGTCATCGCCGTAAGCCTTTCCCGCCCCTTAATCGAGCGCCGCGCGGAGGAGAGGGGCTAGAACCCCGAGCGCTCATCGGGTAGAGACGAGGTCACCGAGTTGGTGGGGTAACGCCGGTAGAAGTACACCACCGGCCCCGCAGTCAAAACCAGTAACCCCGGGCCTCTCGCCTCGTGACGCACGATGCGCCGTTGGTGACATTCGGGCTTGGGCTGAGAATTCTGGCCGCAGGGCCAGCGCCACAACTGACAGTACTCCTATCGCGGCACTTGTGTGCGGCAATCCAAAATTCTTCGCGAACCGGGGAGGACTCGACGAGGCGACGCCAGATCAGCCAGATTGGTCGGTTATCCACCTCGGAAAGGAGTACGGTTGTCATGGGCCGTTATCGGCCGCTACTGCTCGAATCTCTCGCGCAGGCCCCGGCGGGCAAGACCTGCCTCTCGCTGACCTCACGGGCCGTTTCGTCCAAAGCGACAGAAACGCCGTTTACAGCAGGACCCGCCCTCACTTGCGGGGGTCCAGGTCGGAGGTCAGCCATGACAATCCTGCAAAACCCGCCACGGAGCGGCGCCGGCCACGCCGGAAAGGGCTGGTACAGGTTCGGCCATGCCGACGAAGCTGTGCGTCACACCGATGCCTGGGAGCACGAAACCTTTGCCGAAGAACAAGCGCGATGGGAACGAACCGATCCAGAGTACGCCCGGATCTGCGAACAGGTCCGACTAGCAAAGAAGGACGGCGAGGAAGCGTCACGGCGCGCTGATCACGCCAAGGCCACATGGGACGCTCGCGTCGCCACACACCGACAGGTGACCGACGATGCCCAGAAGGCACGCCATCGACTGAAGACCGGCCTGACGGCCAGACGCCAGACGGCGAGGTCGCGGGTACTGGCGCTGCGGCGCCAACAGAATCTCCAAAAGCGGGCCGCGGACCCGCACTGATGACTCCGCCCGCGCCTAACAGCAGCCGCAGGCGTCTCCGTGCCACGCGTCGCGCGCTTCGCGCAGCGCAACCGCGCCGATTCCGAGAGCGACGGTGGGGTCAGCCCACCACCATCCGGCGATCGCGTTGGCGAGCAGGCCCACGAGCAGGCCGGCCGACATGTAGGCGCAAAGCATCGTCTGTCGGCTCTCGCTGGTAGTCGCGGACGATCCGAGTCGCTCACCCACCTGCCGCTTCGCAATCGCCAGCGAAGGCATCGTTACCAGCGTGACCACCGAAAGGCCAACTCCGACCCAACTCACCCCGGGATGCTGACCCCCTAAGAGGTCACGGCATGCTTGAACGGCGACGTAGGCAGCTAGGACGACGAAGGAGGCGGCGATCAGCTGCTGGGCGTGACGCTCCGCTCTGAGCGAGCTCGAACGACTGTCGGCGAGCAACCAGAGGACAACAACCCCCGCGCCGGCTTCGATAAAGCTGTCGGCGCCGAAGCCCACCAGCGCTACGGATCCGGCCATCACACCCGCACCAATTGCGACTGCCGCTTCTAGTACATGCCACGCCACACCCAGCTGCGCCAAACGCCGTGCTTTGACGACAAGTCGCTCCCGCTCGGCCGATGGCAAAGCGGCCAGCGTCGGCACCACCGGTAGAACAGGCAACGATGTCTTGATGCCCATTCGGCAACCGTAGCCGCTTGGACTCCCTCGTCCGAGTCACCGTCCTAAGCGCACTCAAGGCGCTTAGCCCGGCCGACTTCGCCAGGGCATCCCGGGCGGTTTGGTAGAACTGGCCGCATGACCCCTTCCACGAACCAGGATCTGGTCCGACGGCTCGTCGAGAAGGCAGTGAATGGCCGCGATCTCGGTGTTTTGGATGAGGTCGCGGAGCGAGAGATCGCCAAGGCCGCAACCGGTGGATCGGCCCGTTCAGAGAGGCATTCCCCGACTTCAGCATGGAGATCGTCGATCTGATCGCCGGGACGACAAGGTCGTCGCCCATTTCCTCTGCTCAGGAACACACGAGGGAGAGTG
>JRHI01002140.1_pt1 | contig 14365 bp, 9 predicted proteins | sample 215371 | NCBI WGS metagenome assembly JRHI01 (sample SAMN02929681, study PRJNA255918) | sediment metagenome | biome: cave system; feature: Ice Cave; material: Sediment; isolation source: sediment from deep within a dark volcanic ice cave with no known source of... ...
GTACTATACCATCTTGGAGGCAACGGTTACAGTAGAACTACTATGCTGGTAAGTCATGCGATGGGAATGGCCGGCGCAACTCTTTGACAAAGCATGGTCACGCCGCCTGTTTCGTCGTCTTTGACTTCTTCGCCTGCGGCTGGTGCTTCCAGCGGCGGTGCAGCCAGAAGTACTGTTCCGGATGCCGCTGCACGATGCGCTCCAGCCCTGTCGTAAAGCGCTGCGTGATGGCCCGCACCGCGTCCGGCCGGCCCTCGTAGTCCTCCGGATAGATGACGTCCTCGATCTCGACGCGGTAGCGAAACGGCTCGCCGATGCGCACAACGCCGGTCACCACCAGCGGCACGCCGAACTCCAGGGAAAGCAGCGCCACCGCCTTGTGCGTCGAGGCCGGCCGGCCGAAGTAATCGACGAACAGACCGCGCTGGCCGGCATCCTGATCGGCCAGCGTCGCCAGCACGCCGCCGCGCGCCAGCAGCGCCTGCATCTGGTCGAAGTCCCCCTTCTTGGCGAGCAACTTCTGGCCGGTGCGCTCGCGGAACGAACGCAGGTAATCGTCGAGATACGGATTATCGAGGGGCCGGGCGATGGCGTGCGTGGTGAAGCCGAGCAGGCCGAGCGCGTAGCCGCCCAGTTCCCAGTTGCCAAAATGGCCCGTGACCACGAACAGCGGCCGGCCCGACAGCAGCAGGTCCACCCAGCGACCCTGGTCGATATCGATGTGCCCTCGCCAGTTGTTCGGATGCAGCCGGCGCGGTAAGTGGATAATGTCGATGAGCAGAGTACAGAAATGGCGATAGACGGCCCGCACCTGCCGATCCAGTTGCACCGCGTTGAAACGGCCGGGGAAGGCGTGCTGCAAGTTTTCCTTCGCCACGTTGCGATGGCGGACATCGACGTAATAGAGGACCCAGGCGAGCACCCGGGCCAGGTCGCAGGCGGCGCGGTACGGCAACGCCTGGATCAGCGCCACGACACAGCGCACCGCGAGATAGACCAGATAATCGACCAGCGCCGAAGACGGCTTGGACATGAAGGTCACTCCTTGACCCGGTGGCTAGTGGCTCGCAGGAAACGGTATCCGGGGATATTCCTGTGAAGGTTGGCGGCCTTCTTCACTAGCCACTTGCCACTAGTCACTTGCCACTAATCTCAACGGTTCGCCCCGTTTCCGCGGAGCGGTAGATACCCAGGATCACTTCGACCGCCCGTCTTCCTTCTCGACCATCGACCAGCGGCTTGCGGCCGGTGCGCAACGCCTCGACGAAATCGGTCAGCTGGCGCGCATGCCCGACGTGCGAGATGGCTGCCGGATTGCTGGAGCCGCCGGACGCGCCGACCTTTACCGCGAAGCGTTCCTTGATGGCCCGGTCAGCCGGGGTCTCCGGCGCGAACTCCCAGCGCAGCACGTCGTCCTGTTCGATGACCGCGGTGCCCCGGTCGCCGTGGACGGCGACCGTCTTGGGGAGGCCCGGTGACACGCTCGTGGTCGCCTGGATGACGCCGAGCGCCCCGCTGGCGAAGCGCAGGCAGGCGACAGCGGTGTCCTCGACCTCGATGCGCTCGTGGGCCAGGGTCGCGGTGAAGCCGCTGAGGTGCGTCACCGGCCCCATCAGCCAGAGCAGCAAATCGACATTGTGGATGGCCTGATTCATCAGCGCCCCACCGCCGTCGAGCGTCCTGGTCCCCTTCCACCCGCCCTCCTCGTAGTACGATTGCGGCCGCCACCACTTGCAAGTCGTTTCGCCGAGCGTCAGCCGGCCAAAGCGTCCCGCCTCGACGGCGGCCTTCAGGGTGCGATTGGCGTCGCCAAAACGTGACGGAAAGATGGTGCATAGCCCGACGTTATTGCGGTGGCAGGCCTCGATGATGCGGTCGCAACGTTCCAGGGTGACCTCCAGCGGCTTTTCGACGACGACGTGCTTGCCGGCCTCGGCGGCGGCGACGGCCGGCTCCTGGTGGGCGCCGCTGGGCGTGGTGACGATGACGAGGTCCACGTCGCGGCGCATTAGGACGGGAGCAAGGTCGGTGTAAAGGTCGCACGAGACGCCGAGCTTTTCTGCGAGGGCCTGGGCATTGGCGCGGTTGCGGCTGACCAGCGCAACGAGGCGCGTGCCGGGCACCTCGGCGAGAGCCTGGGCGTGAAAGCGGGCGATCATGCCGCAGCCGACGATGGCACAGCCGAATTGCCGATCCAATGAAGACATGGTGCTATCCAGCAGGTCGCGGGGCGAAGGTCGAGCGCAGCACGGCCACAGGATAGCGTGTTCCGCAAATCCGGGCAAGCTCCCCTACTGGGGCTCTCCGGACGGGCGCAGCCCTGGCGGCCGGCCCGCCCACTTGCCGGCCTTGCGCGGGTGGCCTCGTTCTTGCGGCTGCCGACTTGTTGACGGCTGAATTCTTGCCAAAGGAGCGTTTATGAACGCGATCTGCCTCACAGCCATTCGCGGATCGGCCGGCCTTCATTCAGGCGGATCGGCCGGCCATCCGGCGTCTCGGTGGTGAGATCGAGCGGGATGCCGAGCTTCGTCCAGATCGTCGCGGCGATGTCCTCGCTGAAATACTCGTTGTGCGTGGGCCGGCCGCCTTCCTCGTCGGTGCGGCCGAGGACCGCTCCGCCCGGAACGCCGGCACCCGCCATGAGCGCAAAGCCGGAGGACGCCCAGTGATCGCGGCCGCCGGCCGAGTTGATCTTTGGCGTGCGGCCGAAATCGGTCAGCCACACCACCAGGGTCGTCTCGAGCAAGCCGCGTGCCTCCAGGTCGATGAGCAATTCCGGCAGTCCCTGATCGACCGGCGGGATGCGGTGCTTCTTCAGCGTGTTGAAGTTGTCCGCATGCGTGTCCCAGCCGCCGTCGGAGACGGTGACGAAGCGCACGCCGGCCTCGATCAGCCGCCGGGCCAGCAGGCACGATTGACCGAAGCGCGTACGGCCGTAGCGGTCGCGCAGGCGGGGATCTTCCTTGCCGATCTCAAAAGCGTGCTTCGTCTCCGGCGCCGTGATGAGGTTCAGCGCCGCCTGGTAGTGCTGATCGAGCGCGGCGAAGGCGGCCGGCTGAGCGTCGGCCTTGCGCTGCAGCACGTCGATGGTGTGTAGCATGCCGCGCCGGCGCTGCACGCGGCCCATGTCCACGCCCTGCGGCGGCGTGATGTCGCGGACGGTGAACGTGTCGTTGGCCGGGTCGGAGAGGATCTCGAAGGGATTGTACTCCAGTCCCAGGTAACCGGCCGTGCCGCCGCCGTTCGTGTGATCGACCTGATCGCCGAGCTGGACGTAGGGCGGCATGCGCGTCTTGAAGCCCTTTTGCTGGCTAAGGATGGAGCCGTAACACGGATAAATGAGCGTCGGATTGACCTGTTTCCCCGAGAGCATGTATTGATCGGCGACGCCATGGCCGGCGTTGCGTGGGTTCCAGCTGCGCAACAGGGCGTAGCGGCCCAGTTCCCGCGCCATGCGCGGCAGGATTTCGGTGAACTTCACGCCCGGCACCGCGGTGTCGATGACGCCGAACTCGCCGCGGACGCTGACGGGGGCCTCGGGCTTGGGGTCGAAAGTATCGTGATGGCTCGTACCGCCGCGGGTCCAGACGAGGATGCAGTTGACGTCGCGCGTGCCGCGGGCTTCCCGGGCGAGCGCCTGCTTGCGGGCGAACAGCAACGGCAGCGACAGGCCGAGGCCGGCGAGAGCGCCAACCTTGAGGAAATCGCGGCGGTGCAGCCCTTCACAGGTGCGCGTCCAGGCGGGCAGGAGGTTCAGCATGGCGGGACCCTCGGTCGGTGGGAGGGCGATACGTGGCAGTACCAGAGTCTACCACAAGGATCGGTTGAGGCAAAGAGATGCTGGTGCCATCTTTCTTTTCCCTTGCTTGCGCTACGGGCTGGTAAATCATTTGACCCGCGCCCACTTCTTCCGCTATGTTAGGTGTACCTGCCATCCCCCTGCCCGCCCGGTTCCCGCCCCTGGCTTTCCGGAGGTCTAACCGTGCGACGACCCTTGCCTCTTGTCGCCGTCGCTTGTGCTCTCGCCATGCTCTGGCTTCGCCCGGTGCGCGCCGCCGTTGACTTCCAGGTGTCGCCGCCCACCGTGACGCTCGACGGCAACTTCGCCCGGGCGCAACTCGTTGTCACCGCCAGCCCCGTCAACGAACGGTCCACCGACCTGACGCACCAGGCGGCCTATTCCTCGTCTAATCCACGGGTCGTAGCGGTCGGCTCCACCGGCCAGTTCCTGGCCGCCGGCAATGGCGAAGCCACCGTCACGGTCACCGTGGCCGGCGTTGCACACACCGTACCCGTCAAGGTGACCGGTGTGGTGGCCGATCCATCCATCCGCTTCGCCGAGCAGGTCATGCCAATCATCGCCAAGGCGGGGTGTAACGCCGGGGCGTGCCACGCCAGCCAGTACGGCAAGGGCGGCTTCAAACTGTCCGTATTTGGCTTCGCTCCCGACGAGGACCACCGCGCCATGGTCCGCGACGGCCTCGGCCGGCGCGTCGATTTCGTTACACCGGCGCAGAGCCTGTTCCTGCTCAAGCCGACCAGCGCTGTGCCGCACGAGGGCGGCCATCGGCTGGACAGGGGCTCGGTCGATTACCAGATCCTGAAACAATGGCTGACTCACGGCGCCCCGCCGCCGGCCGCCGGTACGCCCACGGTCACGGCCTTGCGCGTAAGGCCGGACCGCCACGTCGGCGATATGGGCTTCACGCAACAGTTGCAGGTGACGGCCACGTACAGCAACGGCGTAACGCGCGACGTCACCGCCTGGGCGAAATTCGACAGCATGGATGAGGGAGTCATCCGAGCGACGCGCGATGGCCTGGTGCGCGCGATCGGCAAGGGACAGGGCGTCGTCATGGTCCGCTTCGACAACCAAGCGGAGATCGCCCAGATGATCGTGCCCTACGCGCCGTCCGTGGAACTGGCCGGCTGGAAGGACAACACCTTCATCGACCGCCTCGCCGCCGCCAAGTTCCGCGAGATCGGCATCGCGCCGTCGCCGCTGTGCGACGACGCTACCTTCCTGCGCCGCGCTTACCTCGACGCGACGGGCAGCCTGCCGACCGTGGAGCAGGTGACGGCGTTCCTTGATGCAAAAGATCCAAATAAGCGCGTGCGGCTGATCGACGAGCTATTGGGCCTGACCGGCGACCCGGCGCGCGACGTCCACAACAACGATTACACCGCCTACTGGGCGCTCAAGTGGTCGGACCTGATCCGCTCCAACAGTGCGGCGATCGGCGAACAGGGCATGTGGGCACTGAACAACTGGCTCAAGGAATCGTTCCGCGACAACAAACCGTTCGACCGTTTCGTCCGCGAATTGATCGTGGCCAAGGGTTCGACCTTCAGCAACGGTCCGGCGAATTACTACCGGATTGCCAACAACCCGCAGGACCTGACCGAGGCCACCTCGCAGCTGTTCCTAGGCGTGCGCCTCCAGTGCGCCAAGTGCCACAATCATCCCTACGAGAACCTGAGCCAGGCCGATTACTACGGTTTCGCCGCCTTCTTCGCCCGCGTCGGCAACAAGGGCAGTCAGGAGTTCGGCATCTTCGGCGGCGAGACGGTCATCGTCGTGCGTGCGGAAGGCGAGGTGGGCCATCCGCGGACCGGGCAGATCATGAAGCCGACGCCGCTGCACGGCAAGCCCGTGGCCGAGCAGCTCGACCGGCGGCAGGCGCTGGCCGACTGGCTGACCTCGCCGCAGGACCCATGGTTCGCCCGCAATGTGGTTAACCGCTACTTCGCCTACCTCCTCGGTCGCGGCCTGGTCGAACCGATCGACGATCTGCGAGCCACCAACACGCCGAGCAATCCCGCCCTCATGGACGCGCTGGCCGAGGATTTCGTCAAAAACGGCCACAATGTCAAGCTGCTGCTGCGAACGATCATGAACTCCCGGCTGTACCAACTCGACTCGGTGCCGGTGCATGGCAATGAGGCCGACAGCCAATTCCACAGCCATTACAACGTCAAACGCCTGGCCGCCGAGCCGCTGCTCGACGCCATTGACGCGGCTACCGGCGTGCCAACGAAGTTCGAGAAGGTGCCGCTGGGGACGAAGGCGATCGAGCTGCCGGATGCGAAGTACAACAATTACTTCCTGAACACCTTCGGCAAACCGCGGCGCGAGGCGGTGTGCGAGTGCGAACGATCGTCGGACCCAAACCTGGCCCAGGCGCTGCACACACTCAACGGCGACGACGTGTCGGCGAAGATCGCGGCCGGGAACGGCCGGGCCGCCCGGCTGCTGGCGGCAAAGAAGACGCATGACGAGATCGTCGGCGACTTCTACCTGGCAACGCTCAGCCGGCGGCCGACCGCCGAGGAACAGGCAACCTGGCGCAAGGCGCTCGCGGAGGCGCCGAATCCGAAAGTCTTCTATGAGGACCTGCTTTGGTCGCTCATCAACTCGAAGCACTTCCTGTTTGTTCGCTAAGCCGCAAGCGGCCGAGGAAGAGAATCATGAAACTTCTGCGTTTTGTTGCGTTTGCCTGCGTGCTGGCTGTGGCGACGATGGCTCGCGCCGATACCTTCTATCCGATGGTCATGAGCATCAGGCCCGTGGCCGTCCAGGTCGGTACGACCTCCACGTGCGAGGTCTCGGCCCGCTACAACCTCTACGGCGCCTACCAGGTCTTCGTCACCGGTGACGGCGTCGTGGCCGAGGTCGATCCGCCGGCGAAGCGCGAGACCGATCCCGCCAAGAAGCCGCAAGTAAGCAAACTCAAGGTGCGCTTCAAGGTCGCGCCGGACGCCTTGCTTGGCGTCCGCGACGTGCGCATTGCCACGCCGCAGGGAGTCTCCACGGTCGGCCAGCTCGTCGTTGTCCGCGACCCGGTCATCTGCGAAGCGGCGAACAACGACACGCTGAAGACCGCCCAGCCGATTAAGGTGCCCTGCACGGTTTGCGGCGCCATCGAAAAGGCCGAGGACGTGGACTATTACAAGTTCACGGTCGCCGCCGGCGCCGCCCTGACTTTCCATGTCCGCGGCCAGCGCCTGGAGAATCGGATCCACGATTTGCAGGAACACCTCGATCCGATCGTCACGCTGCGCAACGCCACCGGCACCATCCTGGCGGCGAACGACAATTACTTCTTCGGCGATCCGTTGCTGCACTATCGGTTCGCCATGGCGGGCGAGTATTACCTGGAAGTGCGCGACGCGCGCTACGGCGGCAACGCCGATTGGCAGTACAGCATCGAGATCAACGATCGGCCGTTCGTCACCAACGTCTATCCCTCGCGGGTGACGCCGGGCAAGGCGACGCGCCTCCGCCTGGTCGGCTACAACCTGCCTGCGGACCCGACCGTGTCGTTTACCTTGCCGGCCGAGGCGCCGGACGGTTTGCAGTGGGCGCTGCTGCCGCTCGGCAAGGAGAAGACCAACGCGGTGCCGCTCGTCGTTAGCCGGCTGCCGGAGGTGCTGGCAGTGGACGGCGATCACGGCACCGCCGCGAAGGCGCAGCCGATCCCGGTACCCTCCGGCGTCTGCGGCTGCATCCACAAGGAAAACGAGGTCGATTGCTATGCCTTCGAGGCGAAGGCCGGCGAGCACTTCACCTTCAAGATCGTGGCCCGCGAACATCAGTCGATGCTCGACTCGAACCTGCGCATCCTGAATGAGAAGGGAGAACGCCTCATCGAGAACGACGATGGCGGCGATCGCTTCGTCCATGCGGATTCGCTGATCGAGAACTGGGCGGCGCCGGCGAATGGGCGATACATCATCGAGGTGCGCGACCTGCACTTGCGCGGCGGCCCGGAGTTCGTCTACTTCCTCGAGGTGATGCGCAGCCAGCCGTGCTTCGCGCTGGAGATCGATACGGACAAGACGTTACTGGCTCCCGGGACGGCAAGCGTGCTCTTCGCGCGGGTGACACGCAAGAACGGTTTCGCCGGCGAGGTGCAACTGGCCGTCCAGGGTTTGCCGCCGGGCGTCAGCGCGAGCTGTGGCCGGGCGTTGGCGACGGAGAAAGACGGCTGCATCATCCTGAAGGCAGCGCCGGACGCCAGGATTGAGGCGGCGAACGTGCGCGTCACCGGCACGGCGACGCATCCGGAAGGCAATGGCAAGAGCCGGACGCTGACGGCGACGGCCCAGCCGTTGCAGGAGATCTACATGCCGGGCGGCGGCCGGTTCCATTACCCGGTTGAGACGCATGCTGTCTCGGTAGGCGATCCGCTCGACATTCGCTCGATGAAGATCAGCCCGACGGCGATCGCGCTGAAGCCGGGCGAGTCAAAGCGTATCGACGTGACGCTGGAGCGAGCGCAGGGCTTCAAGGGGAACGTGTCGCTCGACGTGGTTTATCAGCACCTGGGCAGTATCTACGGCAACAGTGTCCCGCCGGGCGTGACGATCGACGACAAGGCGAGCCAGACGCTGCTGACCGGCGAGCAGACGAAGGGATACATTACGCTGAAGGCGGCCGCGGACGCAAAGCCGGTGGAGAAACAGCAGGTGCCGGTCATGGCGCACGTGTCGATCAACTTCGTGATGAAGTTTACTTACTGCGGGGAACCTTTGGTGGTGACGGTGGTCAAGTGAGTGCAGCCATGCAGTATTGGTTGATCGGACGCGAGTTCAGCACCATGACCAGATGCCTCTCAGCGATTGCATTCCTTGTATGCCTGCTGTGCGGGACGCCACACCTGACGGCCAGCGAGCTTCACTGGGCGTTCCGGCCGCTGGTTCAGCCGCCGGTGCCGGCAGTGCGGCACGGGGAAGGACTGCGCACCGATCTCGACCGCTTCCTCGCCGCCGCACTCGAAGCGAAACACCTGTCCCTCGGCTCGGCGGCGGACCGAGCCACCCTCCTGCGCCGCGTCAGCTTCGACCTGACTGGCCTGCCGCCGACGCCGAGTGGGATCGAAGCGTTCCTCACCGATCCGTCTACCGCCGCGTACGAGGCCATGGTCGAGCGCTACCTTGCCTCGCCGCACTACGGCGAACGCTGGGGCAAGTACTGGCTCGACGCCGCCGGCTACGCGGATTCCAACGGCTACTTCAGCGCCGACAGCGATCGGCCGTTCGCCTGGCGCTACCGTGACTACGTCATTCGTGCCTTCAACCAGGACAAACCTTACGACCGCTTCGTTCGGGAGCAGCTTGCCGGCGACGAGTTGGCGGGCTACATCCACGGCGGCGACGTGACGCCCGCGATGGTCGAACTGCTCACCGCGACGCACTTCCTGCGCAACGCGCCGGACGGCAGCGGCGAGAGCGACGGCAATCCCGATGAGGTCCGCACCGACCGCTTCACCGTGCTCGAAGGCACTCTACAGATCACCATGAACTGCCTGGTCGGCATCACCATCCAATGCGCCCGCTGCCACGACCACAAGTTCGAGCCGATCGCCCACGAAGACTATTACCGCCTGCAAGCGATCCTTTACCCCGCTTATTGTCCCGACCGCTGGCTCAAGCCCGCGGCACGAATCGTCATCGTGGCCAGCCGGGCCGAGCGCGCGGAACATCAGCGGCGCACGGAGCGTGTCGACCGGCAGATCAAGGCGCTGCAAGCCGGCTTGCAAACCATGGCCGGCCCGCTGCGCGAGCAGCTGCTGGAGGAACGCCTGCACAACCTCGATGCCGGCGTGCGCGCGGCAGTGCTGCAAGCCGTTGCCACGCCGAAGGAGAAACTATCGAAGGAACAGACCGCCCTGCTGAAACAGCACGCTGAAGCGGTGAAGATTGGCGAGGACGAACTGGCGAAGCGCTTCCCTGAATACGCTGCCCTGCGTACGGAAGTGCGCCAGGCCGTCGCCACGCGCGAAAAGGATCGGCCGCCGCCGCTGGAACAACTGTCCGGGTTCGTGGAGACCGATCCGAATCCGCCGGTGCATCACGTCTTGAAACGTGGGCAGCACAATGCCCCCGGCGCGGAAGTGCAGCCGGGCGTCCCCGCGGTCCTCACGCTGCCGGGGAATGCGTTTCACCTCGACCCGCATCCGGAAGGCCGCGTCAGCACGGGACGGCGCACCGCTCTTGCTTGCTGGGTCACGTCGCCGCAAAACCCATTATTTGCGCGCGTCATGGTGAACCGTATCTGGCAGCATCACTTCGGCACGGGAATCGTGGCGACGCCGGACAATCTTGGACAATCCGGCGCCCGGCCGACTCATCCGGAGTTGCTCGATTACCTGGCCACGGCATTCATCCGTTCCGGCTGGAGCGTCAAGGCCATGCACCGGCTCATTCTGCGCTCGGCGGCCTATCGCCAGTCCGGCACGCCGCGCGCCGAGGGAGTGCGCCTCGATCCGGACGATCGGCTGCTCTGGCGCTTTCCGCTGCGGCGTCTCGATGCAGAGGCAGTGCGCGACGCCATGCTCGCGGTCGCCGGCGAACTGGATGGCCGCGCAGGTGGTCCCTACGTGCCAACGCGCCGTTTGCGCGACGGCGTCGTTGTCGAGGACGAGAAGCACGATGGCGCCCGGCGCCGCTCCGTGTACTTGCAGCAGCGCCGGAGCCAAGTCGCGACGCTGCTGGAGTTGTTCGACGCGCCGGCCATGGCCAGCACCTGCGGCCAACGGACCAGCACCACGGTGCCGCTGCAATCGCTGGCGCTGCTGAACTCCGAGTTCGTCCGCGCCCGCGCCCAGGCCTTCGCCGTTCGACTGGAGCGCGAGGCCGGGGCTGCCGTTGACCGCCGACTGACACTGGCCTTTCGGTTGGCGGGCGGGCGCGAGCCCGCGGCCGAGGAAATGGCTGCCGCGCGCCGCTTCCTCGACCGGCAACAGCCGCTCCACGCCGCGGAGCCGGATGCCAGTCGGCATGCCTGGACCGACCTTTGCCAGATGATCCTGGCCAGCAATGCCTTCCTGTACGTGGAATAGCGGAGTTCGCGAGGAGAGGACCATGCCGCCAGCCGACGACTTCGCCGTAACCCGCCGCGCCTTCCTCAACCGCTGCGCCGGCAGTCTCGGAACGCTGGCCCTGGCGGACCTGCTGGCCCGTGACCGCCTGCTGGCGGGAGGAATCGACGGTCCACTGGCGCCGAAGGTTCCCCACCATCCGCCGCGGGCCAGGTCGGTGATCTGCCTGTTCCAGCATGGCGGCCCCAGCCAGATGGACCTGTTCGACGCCAAGCCGGAACTGACGCGGCGGCACGGCCAACCGTACCCCGGTCAGCTGGAGGTCCATTTCCACACGCAGGTCGGCAAACTGCTAGCGTCGCCATTCCGCTTCCGCAAGTGCGGCCAGGCCGGGACCGAACTCTCCGAATTGCTGCCGCACACGGCCCGGATCGTGGACGACATGACCCTGGTGCGGTCGATGACCACCGAGGTCGTGGATCATGAGGCCGCGCTACGGGCGATCCACTCCGGCAAGCCGATGGCGGGCCGGCCCACGTGGGGCTCGTGGGTACTGTACGGTCTCGGCGCGCTGCGGCAGGACTTGCCCGCCTACGTCGTTCTGTCCGACCCGGGCGGCCTGCCGGTCGATGGCACCGGCAACTGGTCCTCCGGCTTCCTGCCCGCCGTGTACCAGGGGACAGCCTTCCGCGCCAGCGGGGTGCCGGTCACGAACCTCGGCCGGCCGGCAGACGTGTCATCGGCCGCCCAGCGCAGCCAGCTGCAATTGCTCCGCGAACTGAACGGCGCCCACCTGGCCCGGCATGCGCCCAACGCCGAGCTGGAGGGACGCATCAGCAACTATGAATTGGCCGCGCGCATGCAGACCGCGGTGCCCGCCGTGCTGGACATTGCCGGCGAAACGGAGGAGACGCGCCGGCTCTACGGGATCGATCAGCCCGCCACCGCCGAGTACGGCAAACGCTGTCTGCTGGCGCGGCGACTGGTCGAGCAGGGCGTGCGCTTCGTGCAGGTCTTCCTGAGCGGTCAACCGTGGGACACCCACAGCAAGAACGCCGAGCAACTGAAGAAACTGTGCGGCATGACCGATCGGCCGAGCGCGGCACTGGTCCTCGACCTGAAGCGACGCGGGCTGCTCGATTCGACAATCGTGCTGTGGACCGGGGAGTTTGGCCGGCAGCCGGTGTCGCAGGGACCGGATGGCCGCGATCACAACCGGCATGCCTTCTCGCTGTGGCTGGCCGGCGGCGGCTTCAAGAACGGGTACGTTCACGGCGCGACAGACGAGTTCGGCTATCGAGCGGTCGAGGGCGCGGTGCGCGTGGTCGATCTGCACGCAACCCTGCTGCACGCCCTGGGACTGGATCACGAACGGCTCACCTTCCCGCATGCCGGCCGCGACGACAGCTTGACCGACGCGGGCGTAACGCGGGCGCGGATCGTGCCGGAGTTGCTGGCCTGAACCATGCAGCCGGTGAGGTTGTCCGCTCCAAGCCGCAAGCGGCAGCGCCGGTTTGGTGGTTCCTGTCGCTAATCAGAGCCGGAAGCGTCAGCGCCCGGGCCGGTGCTGCCGTCGCTCACGCTCCGGGCTCTGAATGGTGGGTCTCTTCTTATGGGTCGGTCAACCGTTGTAGGTCCGCAGAGGAAAACAGCGATGGGTGTGGAACAGACGGTGACGTTTGCTCCGGGAACGGTGCCGGCATGGTCGGCGGTGCAGGAACTGCTGGCGCAACGCGGCTATGCGGTGCAGATGCGCATGATCGACGGCGCACTCGCCTTTCCCGACGAGACGCCGCCGGAGGAGTGGCGCGAGCTGCGCGCCGGCACGCCGGGCGGCATGGTGACGCTGCGCCGCGAGGCGGACCGGGTGACGTGTGTGATCTGGGGCAATGCCGACGTCGCAATGCGTCAGGCATGGAACGCACTGGCGTGGGCACTGGCGGAGGCGGGTGGCGGGCGCATTGAAGCGCTTGGCGCGGACGAGTTTCGCCGCGGCGCGGAATTACCCGATGGATTGCACAGTTAGTCCGTAGCGAGCAAGGGAGAGCAAGCCCCTTGCCTGTTTTGCCTAAGTGCAAGCCGGCAAAAGACGTTATGGGAACCCCGCCGGAACCCTTGGCCCAAACCTTGGCCCGTGAAACGCCAATCGACCCCGCCTTGACCCGTCTGATCGACGCTTGGCCGACTCTCCCCGCGACCGCGAAACGGATGATCCTGGCCGCCCTGGAAGCGAGCGGCGAATAGACGCCGGGTATACTGCACGCGCAGGCTTCGTCGGGGGGCTGAGGATGATAGCTGGTGAGTGCCAATGAGTGCCGGACAATCAAAAATGGGCCGCAAGCAAGAGGCCGCGATTGCCGCCTTGCTGACCGAACGCACGCACGCCGACGCCGCCACGTTAGCAGGCATCAGCGAAGCGACGCTGCAACGCTGGCTGCACGATTCGAGTTTCACCGCCGCCTACCGCGCCGCCAAACGCGCCGCCGTCGAGAACGCCGTCGCTCGCATTCAAGGCGCGACTGGCCAAGCGGTCGATACGCTCTTGGCCGTGGCGAAGGACGGAGCGAAGGACAGCGACCGCCTTCGCGCAGCCGTCGCCCTGCTGGACCATGCCTTCCGCACCTTGACCGATGCCGACGCCTTGCACGGCAACCAGCAAGCCGGCGACGCTTCACCGATGGATACCGCCGACGTGGTGAAGCTGTTGTCCGCGCGCCTTCGCCAGCTGGACGCCGCCGAATTGCCGACAGCGGAGAAAGCCAGGCTGACGGGGACGCTTGCCGACGCCTTGCTGCGTGCCATCGGTGTTGACGTACTCGACAAACGCCTGGAAGCGATACAGGCCGTGCTGCTCGGCCGAACGGACAAGAGAAAGGACAAGGGACGATGACGGCAAACTCGATTGCCAAGAGCTATGTCTGCCTGACACCCGAAGAGCGATTCCGGTTGATTTTTGCCGCCAGCGAACGCAACGACGAAGCCGAACGAGACCGGCTGGCGAAAGCGGGTGGACACATCAATCTGACCATACAAGACCATGCACCCTACTCGACGGCCTTCGACGAATTGTCAACGCTGACTTTCATCGAGCTGATAGAAGAGTCTACCCGCTATCGCGAAGCCTTGGAGTGGTCCAACGATGTCCGGGACACCCCAGGGGCGGGTGACGCCGATTATGCCGCCGAAGAGGACAACGGCGTCGGCGCCGAAGAAGTAGACGAAGAGCCGACCGCGGGAGAAGACGACGCGGGCAAACAGCCGACCTGGCAGCGGGCGCTGAACCTGGCGCTTGTCGCCGGCTTCGTGTTGCGAACAAAGATGGACGGCTGGAAGCTATTTTGTAAACGATTGAACGTCCCGCCATTCTTGTTATGGGAGGACTATCCGGGCTTGGAGCGCCTGCAACGCGCCCTGGCAATGGCGGAGAAAGCAGCGTTCACCCCGGAAGGATTTCTTTGCTGGGCAAACCGCGACCGTCCGTTGGGAGAGCCGGAGCTGACGGAGGCGCCCCTAAGTCGCCGTCCAAGAAATACTTCCAGGAC
>JRHI01002141.1_pt1 | contig 14351 bp, 17 predicted proteins | sample 215371 | NCBI WGS metagenome assembly JRHI01 (sample SAMN02929681, study PRJNA255918) | sediment metagenome | biome: cave system; feature: Ice Cave; material: Sediment; isolation source: sediment from deep within a dark volcanic ice cave with no known source of... ...
CGCCGCAGACGACTCATCTATCATTTATCAGGGCTCGTGAATAACCCTCAGTAGAGGCCGGTACCGCTAATCCCCGGCGGCATAGTCTCAGGACGCCACCACCCACAGCTCGCCTTTGCAGGTCGGCGACGAGCGTGTGCACCTGGACCAGGCGTATAGCCACGCGGTGTCGCTCGACGCCTACGGGTTGTCACCCCGACCGTGTCGCCGAACCTGTTGAGCCACGCTTGCGGGTCCTGGTCGGCCCGTCGGATGGTTTGCGCGACACCGACGATCTCCCCGGAGGGGGTGGCCCCGGTGCGTGCCCACTCATCGAGCTCGGCGGCCGCGACGAGGCGTTCTCGGCGAGGATGACGACGATCACGCATCCTTGCCCCCGCAGCTGGCTGACCAGTAGAACACTGAGCAGTATTGTGCGCTCATGGCAACTCGTCGCCCCGTGCCCGTGGAGATCGACACCGGCACCGTGGCAATCCCCGAACTGGCGCCAGCCCAGGAATGGTGTACCGGTCGCCGAGTGGATCGCCAGGGCAGCGCGGCGCGAGTTCGCCAGCATCAACCCCGGCCCGAACTACGTTGAGTTCACCGTACAAACCGCTCTCGACCGCAGGCGCTCAGCGCCACGCGCTATCCGGAGGTGCGCCAATCGGCGACCGTCGAGGCCCTGGGCGCAACTACCTTCGCGTCGTCGACGGTCGCGACGCCGCTGTCCAGCAATTCCGCAAGCAACGCCCATCCAATGCTCGACTGGGACGCAGCGCTCCTGTCGCTGCTGGGACATGCCCATACGAATGAACTGGTCTAGCTTCCCGGGTGATGCGAGCCACGGGTGAGCCGTTGCAGCGGGTGTGGTGTCGCTCCGGACGGGGCGATCGCGATGCCGTCTGCATGCACTGTCGGTAACGGTGGCAGTTCACCACGCTGTGCGTTATGCATCAGGTGACGCAGTCGCCGTTGAACAGCCCGGTAGAAGCGTTCCTGGGTCCACCGGCCGAATATCCGAAAGCCCCATCGGATCACCGGGTTTGGGACGGTAGCCCGCCGGGAGTAGCCGCTGACTCTGAATGCGATGTCGCCCGACGCCAGGTTTTTGATCACCTCATAGTTGAGCCGGCCCTGTTCCAGATGACCCTGGAGCGTCTGGTAGCTCCAGCCCCAGACTCGTTCGGCTGCGGCTCCGCAGCCCCTGGTTTCGTCGATCACCCTGGTGACCCGAACCCCGAGATAGAACCGCAACCCGAAGAAGCGGCCTTCCAGCAGCATGTCGCGGCCGAGCAACTCGTCGTCGTAGCGGTATACGGCTCGCAGGATGCGCGGGTCGGTGAACTCGTAGTGCCGCACCAGCAGGCATGCGTTCTCCCAGGCGCCCGCGGGCAGTGGCGGTCCGGGCGGCTCGTGCCCGATCACTGTGTCGCTGGAGTCGACATGCCAGTGCCCCTGGGGCCGGCCGTCCAGGGGCGCTGCTGTCGGGTCGTAGTTGATCCGGCGCCAGCGAAGGTCGTCCAGCGCAGCTGCGGCATCGATTGAACCGAATAGCCGCTCGCGCACCTACTGAGGCTTCCGCAGGGAGTCACCGATCAGCCACAGCGTGGGCGGCCAGAGCCCGACGAACAGTGCGCGCCGTTCGGCGTTGCCGCGTTCGTCCTGATCGACGGTCTTGGCGCGGATCCACAGAATGATGCACAGCGCGACCGAGCCCAGCGAGGCAAGGTGCAGGTGTGCGCTGCGCAACCCGAGCCGCCGAACGGCTCCAACGACGGTCACCTGACACCTCCCGAGAGCACACCGACAGCCAGCGGTGGCCCCGCTGGCATGGTGTCATACAGCCATGAAGACTGCGAGCCGTCCGACTCGGCTGGCCACTGTCCTGGGGTGGCCGCTGGCCATCGGGCTGGTCAGCTGGCGCTACCTGTGGAGAACCACGCCGCTGCACCGTAGCGAGGAGGAAGGCAGCACCGCGGATCTCCCCTCAGGCTGGGACACCGACAAGGGGCTCGGTGAGCGGGGCCAGGGGATTGCAGCCGGCGTCGGGCCGCTGTTGCACCGCTGCTACACCGTGTGGATCGTGCACAGCCCGATGGACCCGGCCACGCTGATGACGGCGGTTGGCGTCAACCTCAACCGCGTCTCACCCGAGATGGCGGTGTTCCGCAAGACACGTGGCGCGTCTGGTCCGCCGCGACCCGGCGACGAGTTCGTCGTGCGCATGCCGGGACCCTGGGACGGTCCGGTGCGCGTGGTGAGCCAGGACAGCACCTCGTTCCGGCTGGCCACCCTGGACGGTCATCTGGAGGCAGGACAGATCGAGTTCCGGGCAGCGCAGGACGGCGACGCGCTGCGCTTCGAGATCGAGTCTTGGGCCCGAGCCGGTGACCGGCTGTCCCACCTGCTCTACAACCGGCTCAGGCTGGCTAAGGAGATCCAACTGAACATGTGGTCGCACTTCTGCGTCCGCACCGCCGCGCTGGCCCGCGGACGCCCCCGAGGCGGCGTCACCATCCACACCCGGCGACTCGACTGGCCCCCACAGACAACCACGAACCAGTCCGGACAGGCACCACTCCAGCCGGAGGGCAAGATCCACTCGGCGCGGCCGCGCGAACACGCCTACACTGCTAGTGCGGCCTCAGGCCTGCGCTGTGAGGTGAAATCTGCTCACGTGCACGATCAACGAAAGGAGTGCATTGTGCCGCGCGAGCATACTCCCGGCTTCTACCCGTTTGCCTTTGCGTCCTCGTTCGGTTTCGTGCTCCGGGCGATCGGGGTCCGGCCGGATACGAGCGGTCTCAGGGTCGACGATGACAAGCTCGAGGTCTGGTTTGGTCCTTGGCGACTCGTCACGCCGCTGAGCAACATCAGCGGAGCGGAGCTCAGCGGCCCGTACCGGGCCTGGAAGGTGCTCGGTGCCCGCCTGTCACTGGCCGACCGGGGGCTGACGTTCGGTACCAACACCGTCGCAGGGGCCTGTATCCGCTTCCACCGACCGGTGGCGGGAATCGAACCGACTGGGCTGCTGCGGCACCCCGCGCTGACCGTGACCCTCGCTGAGCCCCACCTGCTCGTCGAGCGACTACGCCGCCAGCCAGGAACCGGGGTATCTGCTCCGGGATGAAAGTGCTGGTCGCGGGCTCGTCCGGATTTGTCGGCAGGCGGCCGTGTCCCGCCTTGGAGGAGGCCGGCCACGCGGTGCGGGCGATGACTCGGCGTCCTGAGTCCTACCGCGACGCGGTGAGGCGCTGCGCGGCGACGTGCAGGACGCCGGGTCGCTGAGCACCGCTCTGGCTGACCGGCAGAAGCTTGGCCAGGGCGGGGACGAACTGGACAGCCAGCGGGGCGGTCCAGGGACGCAAGCCGGTCCCAGGATCGTTTCGGACGCCGAGACGGGCGGCATGTCTGACACTGACATGGCACCGGCTGGCCCACACAATGTGGGACAAGCGACTAGCACCTCTGGCGATCCTTTGGCACCTCTGGTGAAGATCTAACGGGGTTTCACCCCAGCCCGACAAGGCATGCCGTGGTCGGCTTCCGGTATCGGCGCAGGCTCGCGCAGGGACCTGCGGTCAGGGCGCCGACCGCCGCCACTCGCTACGCCGATGCATGGTGACCATGACGCGAAGTGCGTATGTGCAACTTTTTGTCGATCAGGAGGCGTAAGCGCCTAGCGCCGATGTCAGAGGATGCGCATCGCGAAGGTCGGTTGAACACCGGAGTCTCCGACGAAGACCAGATTAGTGACCCAGCCACGCACTCGGGCAGCCAGGGCGGCTGACTGTTATCCCGCATCCCACGCAGCGCCGCCCCATCCATAGCGTGATGGGGCGGCGCTGTACCGCGTCTGCTCACGGCCGGGTGGCGCGGTTCGTCGTCGTCGGGTGGCCAGCAGGTCGGACTACTCCTCGTAGAGACGCAGCGGGCATGCGCAGTGCGCTGCGTCGACGTATTCGTTTGAGCCATCCCCGGTGCGGAGTGTTGACCTGCGCCCAGCTGTCTGCGGGATGCTGGGCGGCCTGTTGGGGCCGGTGCCGCACCTGCCGGATGAGTGCCCCCAAGCAGAGCAGTCTGGTCGCCGTTACCCGTAGGCCGTCGCGGCCGGGTTTCCTCAACCCCGACTCCAACGGGGCCAACATCTACTTCACGATGACCCAGTCGACAGCTACAACGTCTCGCTCATGCACGCCACACTGCCGACCAACACAATGAACAGCGCACCGGCCCCCTGACCGGCCAACCTACCGGGCTGGCACCGCTTTAATCGCGGAGTCTGTCCTGGCCCGAGTCGCGGTCGATGATGGGAACGCCCTAGCCGGGGAAGTGATTTTCCGGGCGGTCGGTGACGTCCCGGGTGAGTCCGCGCATCTGTTGCGGATCGCCGTTGTCTCCCAGGAAGACGCGTCCAGCGGAGTGCAGCCAGCGGATGCCGCCATCGGGGTGCACGATGCGGTGATCGGCGCTGTACGGCTCAGCCAGGGTGAGGCTGCGCCGGATGGCCCGCTCCACGGCCGCCCGATCGTCGACGTACAAGCGCTGCAGACCGGTTTCCAGGCTGAACGCCGACCCGGGCGCAAGCCCGTAGATCTCGAACATGCCCTCCGACCACGTCGCCGTGTTGGTGGGGATGTGCCAGTCCCACGAGCCGACCAGGACCCGTTTGTCGGTGACCATCGGTTCGCGATCGGTGATGTCCAGGCCGACGAGGTATGTGCGCTGTTCTTCGTGGTTTGACCGGATGTCGCACTGGACCAATCGATAGGCGCCGTCCCGGCGCAGCATCCGGACCTTATGGCCGGATACGCACCCGGGCCCACTGAGCAGCATCCGCTGCCTGACCTCGACAGCTCGTTCCTGGTCATCGGGGGAGGAATCGGAAGCGTAGGGGAGTGGAGGCGGCGGTCTGCGTCTCGACGGTGTCCGCCACCGGTAACGGTGTCGCTGTTACCGGTGGCGGAGGCGCGTGTGGCGAGGGTAGTGGTGATCATCCCGGTGGCGTGGATGGCGTCGAGTTGGGCCAGTAGCCGGGCGAGGGCGGCGGGGGCGTCGGTGGCGGGCGTGGGGGTTTGGATGAGGGTGCGGTGCAGTGTGCCGATGGACCAACCGTCGGGACGCCCATTGCCGATGGCTGGCCTGCCCGGTGCGGTACACCTTCAAGCGTCCGCGACCATCCACACCGCCCGCTCCCACAACTCTCCGGGGGACATACGACCCCCTACTCGATGCGCGGAAGTCCTCGCCATCGGCTACTTTAAGGTCGTCGATCAGCTGGAGCGGGGTTTGGCCCAGTTCGAGACGAGCTGGGCCAGCACCGCGGGCCGGAAACTCGACAGGGCAGCAAGCACCCTGCGGGGCCGATCAGGCTCAGCGGCGACACATGACCGAACGGATCTGGGTAGAAAGACCCGAGTGACTGACACCGAGTCCACGCCGCCGCCAGGTGCGGTCCTGTTCGACATCGATGGCACCTTGGTCGATTCCAACTACCTGCACGTCAACGCCTGGCTGCAGGCGTTGCGCGCGGTGGGTCATCCGATGGACGCCTGGAGGATTCACCGCGGGCAGGGGATGGGTTCCTCCGAACTGCTGGCCACGCTGCTGGGTGAGGCTGCCGACCAGGTCGGTTCGCAGGCCAAACAGCAGCACAGTGAGCACTATCGGCGGAGCGCTGACCTGCTGCGCGCCTTCGACGGCGCTCGGGAGCTGGTGGCGGCGGTGGCCCAGCGCGGAGTTAAGGTCGTGCTCGCGACCTCCGCCTCACCCGATGAGCTGGAGCTGCTGCGCTCCGTCCTCGACATCGAGGGCAACATCGCGGAGATCACCGCCGCCGAAGACGTCGAGGCGGCGAAACCGGCGCCCGACCTGGTTCACGTCGCCCTGCAGCGGGCTGGGATAGGCGCGGAGCGGGCGGTGTATGTGGGGGACACGGTGTGGGACGTCAAGGCCTGCGCTAAGGCGGGGGTGGCCTGCGTCGGCGTGCTCACCGGCGGCATCAGCGCCAGCGAACTGACCGAGGCGGGCGCGGTCGCGGTGTACGAGGACTGCCGGGCGTTGCTGCGCGAGCTCGACACCAGCCCGCTAGCCGCCCTCTGGGCCTGACCCTCCACCATTCTCATCCCGGATGTCGCTGATCCCGCCGATCTCCGACCCGTCGGTGGTGGCGCAGTGTCGCTGACGCTCCGTGCCGATGAACCCGATTATGAGTAGGAAGAGCAGCACCATGCCCGATGACCAGTACACCAGCCAGGATCCGACCCGGCAGTACGCGCAGCCCGACACCGAAGGGGAGCAGATCGACTACCCCGGGCAGACCGGCGCGATGGGTGTAAGCCCGACCACGGCGAAGCCTCCTACCGCGGCAGCCACCGGCTCACCGACCGCACGGCGGTGATCACCGACGGTGACTCCGGCATCGGCCGGGCCGTCGCACTCGCCTTCGCCCGGGAAGGCGCCGATGTCGTGATCTCCTGTCTGCCCTCCGAGGAGAAAGACGCGCAGGACACGGCGCAGCTCATCCAGGACGCCGGGTGTCGCGCCGTGACCGTGCCCGCTGACCTGACCAACGAGGAGCAGTGCCAGCGACTGGTCGACCGGGCGGTGCAGGAGTTCGGGCGCATCGACATACTCGTCAACAGCGCTGGCTATCAAATGGTCCAGATGGGCGCATCGAAGACATCACCACTGAGCAGTTCGACCGTGTCCTCAAGACCAACCTGTACGCCATATTCTGGCTGTAGATCGGGCAGACCCGGGTTGGCGGAGTCGACCTGAACAAGTCCCGGATCCGGGCCGCGCTGTCCGCGACGCTGGCGCTGTCGGTCGCACCCAGCGGGTTCACCGTTGCCGAATTCACCACCAAGGTCCACACCATGACCGGGCAGACCGACTCCGACTACACCAGCCGCCAAGCCGCTTACGACTTGCGCAAACTGCGTGGCAAACAGCTCGTGGTCAAACCCGACCGACCCGCCGCGTAGCGGGTGTTGGTGCCGGGTCGGCCGCGGTATTCCTGCCGGTAGGTCTCCTCGGTGGTCTCGTCGATGGTGTGGCTGATCCAGCGGTCGGCGCCGGCGCGGGCGAGCACGGCATCGGCTTCGACGGCGACACGGGTCTTGAGCCGGCACTTGGGCCCGGCGAGGCGGGTGGCGAGGGTGTCGATCGCGGCGGCGCCGGATTCGATGCGGGCCTGGCGGGCGGCGGCGTCGCGGGCGGCTTTAGCGGTGGAGTGCACCCAGATGATGCGGTGGCCCTCGGCGGAGGGCAGCGGGGCGGGAAAGGTCGCGTACACCTGGTCGGGCTCATCGGCGGGTGACCCGGGTAGCCGCACCGCCTCGGTCCACTGTGGCCGGTTGGTCTGCGCCCAGTCGCGGAACCAGCGGTCCTCGCCGCGGGAGCGGGGCAGCACGGTGACAAACCGCCCGCCGCCGGCGGCGATGTGGTTCATCGCGTCGCGGGAGCACAGCTTGGAGTCGGCGATGTAGAGGAAGTCGGCGTGCCCGAGCAGCCTGACCAGCTGATCCCAGGTCGGGATGTGGGTGGGGTCGTCGTTGGTGTTGCCGTCGGCGAGCCGGTAGGCGATGGACACCGCGCCATCGGAGTAGCCCGGGGGCGAACGGGGCCGCCCACTCCGCGAGCCCGTAGAGCGGCGCCGGGGCCAGCCGCACCCGGGCGTCGGTGGCGGGCAGGTAGCGCTCCAGCAGCGCCGGCGGCCCGGCGCGGTCCCAGAAGTGGTTGACCAGCGGCAGCGCCCCCAGCCGCTGGCTCGACAGCTCGAACGGGCCGGTGTCCATGGTCGCTCCCTCGCCGCCGCTGCTTGACCTCGACCGGGCTGACAGTATTAGCTACTGTCTGCTCAGAGGATGCGACATGCCGAGGAAGGACCAGATGACCGACGCCGAGCTCGCCGGGCTGCACGCCCGCTACCGGGATCTCAAGGACCAGGTCCGCGAGCTGGGTTTCATCGCCCCGGGCAGCGTGATCGAGCGCTACACCGCCTGCGCCAACCCCGGCTGCCGCTGCCACGCCGACCCACCAGCGCGGCACGGCCCCTACTACCAGTACACCCGCAAACTGGCCGGCAAGACCCTCACCCGCCGGCTCAACCCCGAGCAGGCGCAGGCCTACCGCGAATGGATCACCAACCGCCGCCGCCTCGACAACCTCCTCGCCGAGATGGACCAGCTGTCCCGCCAGGCAGCCGAGCTACTCGTCGCCGCCCCGCCAGCCCAGCACAAACGCAGCCCTGACTAAGCAACCAGGGTGGGGGTCGATATCACGTCCGAGAAGTGCGGAACGTCAGCTGGGGGGCTGGTGATTGGTGGTTTGCTGGAGGTGGGCGATGTGCCGGTGGGCTTCGGTTGATGGCGCTCAGGTGAATCTCCCCAGAGCTGCTTACTGAATTTCCCCACCCGCGTGGCTCCGCCGAAAAGGCGGAGGTCCCCTCGAAGCTGCCGGTCTCTGACCACCACGCAGCCCGAAGGGACCTCCGGCTCTCATGCTCACACGGGAGGACGATGTGGACGCTCACGCGCTCCACCGCCGGGGTTGGTCGATCTCCGCGATCGCCCGGCACCTGGGTCATGACCGCAAGACCATCCGCGCTTATCTGCGTGGTGACCGGGTCGCCGGGGCGCGGTCCCGGACCGACCCGGACTGCTTTGAGCCTTATGTCGCCTACTGCCGCGAGCGGCTGGCCGAGGACCCGCATCTGTGGGCGACAGCACTGCTCGACGAGCTGCTCGCGCTGGGGTACGACCGCTCGTATCCGACGTTGACCCGGGCGTTGCGGGCCCGCGGGTTGCGCCCGGCGTGCGAGCCGTGCCGCCCGGCCAAGGACCGGCCGGTGGCGGTGATTGAGCACCCGCCGGGTGAGGAGACCCAGTTCGACTGGGTCGAACTACCCGACCCGCCCGCGCACTGGGGCTGGGGGCGCAAGGCGTTGCTGCTGGTCGGGGCGCTGTCCCACTCCGGGCGCTGGCGCGGGGTGCTGGCCGAGTCCGCCGACCAGCCGCATCTGACCGACGCGCTGCACCGGGTCACCGCCGCGTTGGGCGGGCTGAGTCGGGTGTGGCGGTTCGACCGGATGGCCACCGTCTGCCACCCCGACTCCGGGCGGGTCACCGCCAGCTTCGCCGCGGTCGCCAAACACTACGGCGTATCAGTGGCGATCTGCCCGGCCCGGCGGGGCAACCGCAAGGGCGTGGTGGAGAAGGCCAACCACACCGCCGCGCAGCGCTGGTGGCGAACCCTGCCCGATGACACCACACCCGAGCAGGCCCAAGCCAGCCTGGACCAGTGGTGCGCCCGCCACGGCGACACCCGACTGCGCCCCACCGGCGAGGGCGGCGAGGGCGGCAAGGCCACCGTGATCAGCATCGCCGCCGCCGAGCCGCTGCGCCCACTGCCCGCACCGTTCCCCGCCACCCTCACCGTCGCCCGTGTCGCCTCGGCGCAGGCCCTGGTGGCCTTCCGCGGCAACCGCTACTCCGTGCCCCCCGAACTGGCCCGCGCCCAGGTGAGCGTGACCCACCGGCTCGGCGCGACCAGTATCGACATCACCACCGCCAGCGGGATCGTCATCGCCCGGCACACCCTGGCCACCCCCGGCGCCGGCGCCACCATCCGCGACACCGGACACGTCGCCGCCCTGGAGCGTGCCGCGCTCACCGCGCACACCGACGCCCCACCACACCGACGCAAGCAACGCATCCCACCCGGCCCGGCCGCCCGAACAGCCGCCGCGGCGCTCCGCGCCACCGCCACTGATCACCCCGCAGCCAGCGAGGTCGTCGATCTCGCCGCCTACGCCGCCGCGGCCCAAGGAAGGAACACCCTGCGATGAGCACCACGACCCCCACCGCGCCCGCACCGGCCACGCCCGCCCAGGCCCGGCTCTACCAGCAGCTCCGCGGTCACCTCGCCGCCCTGAAACTGCACACCGCCGCCGAGCACCTGCCCGCCGTCCTGGACACCGCCACCACCGAAGGCCTCTCCCTCACCGCCGCCCTCGAACGCCTCCTCGCCCTGGAAGTCGACGCCAACCAGACCCGCCGCCTCACCACCCGGCTGCAGTTCGCCTCCCTGCCCACCCCCGCAACCCTTCAGGACTTCGACTACGACGCCCAACCCGCCGTCGACCGCGCGCTCATCACCGAACTGGCCACCTGCCGCTACCTCGACTCGGCCACCAACATCCTGCTGATCGGACCCCCGGGCACCGGCAAGACCCACCTCGCCGTCGGCCTGGCCCGCAAGGCCGCCGAGGCCGGTTACCGCACCTACTTCACCTCCGCCGCCGACCTCGCCGCCCGCTGCCACCGCGCCGCCATCGAAGCCCGCTGGTCCTACACCATGCGCTTCTTCGCCGGCCCCACCCTCCTGGTCATCGATGAACTCGGCTACCTACCGCTCCCCGCCGAGGCCGCCTCCGCCCTGTTCCAGGTCGTCGCCCAGCGCTACACCAAGACCAGCATCATCCTGACCACCAACCGTGGCGTCGGATCCTGGGCCGAGATCCTCGGCGACACCACCGTCGCCGCCGCCATGCTCGACCGCCTCCTCCACCGCTCCGTCGTCCTCAACCTCGACGGCGACTCCTACCGACTCCGCGACCACCACGCCCGCACCGACACCCTCCGGCGCGCCACCACCGGAAACACCCGCCGACCCCTATCCTGACCACCGCCACCAAGTGGGGAACTTCGATGAGCAACTCTGGCCAAGATCGCTAAGCGTCATCACGGTGAGTTGGTGTTCGAGGCTGACGATGCGGGTGGCGGCGGCCAGCGGCATGTTCTCATCGAGCAGTTCACGCACCCGGATGGCCAGGGCGAGATCAGCGCGGCTGTAGCGGCGCTGCCCACCGGCCGAGCGTCCCGGGGTCAATAACCCGGCCGCGTCGAGGCTGCGCAGAAAGGCCGGTTGCACGCCGAGCAGGTCCGCGGCCAGGCCCATGGTGTAGGCGGGGTAGTCCTGGTCATCGAGCTTGTCCTGCATGCCCTGCGGTGGTGTCACCTGAATCCCCGAAAATCGCGACCGGGGCCCTGGCCGCCGTCCTAATTCGCGGCGGCCAGGGCCCAGCGATGTGTGACCCCGTCCCGGTGCTCGACCAGGACAGAGAGCGCTCTCCGTGGGCGGCGCTAACCCCCTCAGGGTGGGGCTATCACCGCGTGGTCCGGTCACTCCCGGGCCGGGTGGTCGCGGTGCGAGAGCGCAACGCACCAGCGCCACCAGTGTCACAGTCCGCGGCCATCACCTCCTTGCGAAGGAAACAACATCGTGCTGTAGCGCGATAGACCTTATAACAGCTCCGCGCGGATTGTCTACCCCCTCGTGGGCAGTACTGGGTCCCGACCACCGTGGACAAGCCGTGGTCAGACCCGAGGCGGCGCCGGAACGCTGGAGGCACCAGGGCACCGGTTACCCGACACCAACCCACCGTGACCAGCACGTTCACCCGGGTACCGTTGCCAACATGCGCCTAATGATGTCAAGAACTACCGATCGTTGGGAACACCTTCACATCGTTGACCGTTAGTTGTATGCTGCTGCACCGCAACCGCAGTATGTACCGACCGCGTCGTGACGACGCTGGGGAAGGAGAGACCCACGATGCTGATGCGTACCGACCCGTTCCGGGAGCTCGACCGGCTCACCCAACAGCTGTTCGGCACCAACGGCACCACCACACGCCCGGCTGTCATGCCCATGGACGCCTACCGAGCCGCCGACCAGTTCGTCGTGCACTTCGACCTGCCCGGAGTGGACCCCTCCGCAATCGACCTGGACGTCGAACACAACGTGCTCACCGTCAAAGCCGAACGCATCCCCACCTACCGCGACGACGTCGAACTGCAGGTCGCCGAGCGGCCCCGCGGAGTGTTTTCCCGGCAGCTGTTCCTCGGCGACACCCTCGACTCCGACCGCGTCGAGGCCCACTACGACACCGGGGTGCTGACCCTGCGCATCCCCATCGCCGAGAAGGCCAAACCCCGCAAGATCGAAATCACCGGTGGCAGCGCACCCCAGCAGATCCACGCCTGACCCGCACCCCACCACCAGTCCCTCGCCACGCCGGGTCAGCCGGGGGGTGGCCACGCAACCTCGCGAGGCCACCCCCCGGCTGACAGTCGTAGCTGCCACACCAGTGCGGGATCGGCAGTCCCCCGCTTGCAGACCCCTCTGACGAGCACCGACCGGCACCGCACCCGCGCGGGGAACCGACATGACCCGCACCAGCTGCCCACGTCCGCGGACGGCAACAGAGACCCACCATGTCGACATCCATCGACGCGCAAACGCTGTCCACGCTGCTCCGCATCAGCAGCGAACTCGACATCATCGGCGACGTCACCGCCACCGTCGCCCACCCCTCCGAGCTGCTGGCCTGGGCGCACGCCCTGCCCGAGCCGACCATCTGCGCCTGGCGCGCCGAGGACTCCGGCAACCGCTACGTCCACGTCACCGCCGCCCGCCGCCGCAACCCCGTCCACGGCCGAGTCACCGCCGTACTCACCGGCGACGACCACCGCCCGTTCTGGGCCGTCCTGCTCCCCGGACAATGACCTGGCCGCCGGCGAAGAACAGCTCCTACCGCTGGGCGCCCTGGTCACCGCCTGGTCGGCTACCGCACCGGCGTCGCGCGTCGAGAACACCCCACAACCCGGTGCTCCACCCGACATGGACGGGCCCGTGATGCCACCTGAGAATCGCGACCTGTATGCCGTCCTGGGCGTGGCCCCCGACGCCTCCCCAGACCAGATCGGCCACGCCTACCAACGGCTGCTCCGCGCCCACCATCCCGACATCCATCCCCACCCCGACTCCGCCGCACTAGCCGCCATCGTGGCCGCGGCCGACATCCTGCGCGACCCCGCCCACCGAGCCGCCTACGACCGCAGCCGACGCCCCACCCGCACCCAGCACACCGCACCACCCCCACCAGCACACCGCACCACCCCCACCAGCACGCCGTACGACCCTCCGTTGATCTTGCTCATCCACAGGTTTCAAGCATTGCTCTATGCAGGCATGCGCAGTGGCTGACCGGCAGTCGCCGTGGCTGGTGATGCGACATAGGGTGTTGCCCGCCGTGCAGCAACCCAGCGGTGGCGTCGCGCGAATGATGAGGGGTGACAACATGTCCGAGCAGATCTCACGACACCAACCCGACGATCGGCGACAGGCCAACCAGGGCCTTTTTCGCGCTGCTGGTCAAGACACCGAGGGCCGACAGCCGGCGGCCCGGCCCATCACCTTCGGCGCCGCCGCTCAACCTTCCTGGGCCGTGTTCTCGAACGGTTCTGAGTACGACGTCGCGGAGCAACAACGGCCGACCACTCAACACGACGAGGTTGCCATGCGGTCGCTGCGGCTTCCGTTCGAAGCCGAAGCCGATGTCGTCGACGCACTCGATCAGCGGCGGTTCGTCCCCTTCGATGAGGACGACTACAGGTAGGTTCCGGCTGCCTGCCCGCGACCTGTTCCATCCCGCGGTTGAGCACCGACACGTGCCCGAGACGCATGACCCCACCGCTACCGGATGGGTCGACGTACTCGGGGCGGCGCTGAGCTCGGTGGGTTTGTCGGGATCACCTTCGCGATCATCGCTGCCCCCCGACCAGGGAGCTTTCGCTCCCACGGTACTCATCAGCGGCGGGCTGGGGATCCCCGCGATCGCTGGTTTCTTCGTCGCTTGGCTGCGGTCGTTGCGCCTGCCCATGTCCTCGGAGGATCGGCTACTGGTCGCCGCTCGACGGTTCAATCTGACACCGGTCGAAACCCTGGAGGAGTTCCTGCGGCGCGTCCAATTCGGTCGAACCAGGCGAGTCGACAACCGTCCACACCCGCAACCAGGTATCAGTCGTTCCGCCTATGAGTTTTGACGCACTGATGGCCGCCACGAGCTGGCCAGCGGTGCCGGCGAGGGCGGCATCAGCCCGCGAGTTGTCGCCCGGGCGACCCTGTCGCGTATCGCCGCCGGAGCACGTCAGTGCTCACCAGCTGCACTGTTTCAACAGATGGAAGGACACCACTGGGATGAGAAGGGCATCGCAGAGTACCGAGGCTTACCCGGTACGGGCCGGGCGTTCCGCGATGGCCCCGGCCCGCCACCGGCGTGGCGGGCGCAGTTGGTGTATCCGTGTTGGCGTCGCGGTGTTCGCGATTGTCTTGGTCGGGATTGTCGGCGTCCTAGCGATGCACCTGGACAGGCACTCCAACAGCCCCAGCAGCCCCAGCAGCCCCGCCGCCGAACCGGACACCAACCCCGCGGTGCTGGCTTCCCAGGCGGGCCTGACCGGCCCGGCGGTCGACGAGATCCCCTCCAGCGCCACCGAGCAGGTGCTGTTCCACCTTCACAG
>JRHI01002142.1_pt1 | contig 14343 bp, 12 predicted proteins | sample 215371 | NCBI WGS metagenome assembly JRHI01 (sample SAMN02929681, study PRJNA255918) | sediment metagenome | biome: cave system; feature: Ice Cave; material: Sediment; isolation source: sediment from deep within a dark volcanic ice cave with no known source of... ...
GATGTGGAAGCGCTGGGAACGGGGCGGCCCGATGGAGCTGTGGCATCCGTCAAGGATCAACCGAAGGTCGACCTGTCCACCACAGACCTTCTTGTCCCATGAGGACAATTGACACAAGCGTCGACAGTGAGGACTGACGACTCACACAAACAAGTACGCCAGTGCGGTCAGGCACACCTCGCCAGACAGGACTACGCTGCCCGTTGTCACGTGCTGGTTAGAAGTGGTTCGGGGGATGACATGCTGACTAGTGGCAGGGCCGCTCTAATCGCTGGTGTGGTACTCGCCGTGTCGGGCACCGGGTGCGGCGGCAATCCGTCTCCCACGGGCAGGGCAAGCATCCACCTCAGCGCGGAGGGCGCCAACTTCCTCGGCGCCGAGTCCAGGATGATGTCTGCTGTCGCCGTCATGGTCGGACGAGGCTCCCTCAAGGACGGCTCCCGCACGAGCGTGAACGACAGCGACCATGGGGTGGTCGCCAGCGAAGAGGTGTGGTTCGGCAAGTCCCTGCAGACGGCGAAGGGCTTCACGCTCGGCTACAGCGCCTCCTACAGCAACAAGCCTGGAGCCCAGCACATCCTCGGTGACGGCAACCTCTTCATCGCATACGTCGCCAAGGGGCCGTCGCTTGCGTCCGCCGCCAGCACGCTGCCCGCAGGACCTCGCGTTCTCATCGCCCGGCGCCCCTCGCTGCTGCTCGACGTATCCGCGGCCAACGGGACCGGGTTCGACGTCGGCTTCGGTCAGGGGGGCCGACTGCTGTTCAACGGCAACGACCTCACCTACACCGCCAGCGACGGCGCCGTCGTCGCCCGCCATACGTTCGACGCGAGCGACGACCTGGAGAACCGGATCAACGGGGTCATCTCTGCCTCGGTGCCCCCACCCAGCGCTGCGCTGGTGACGGAGAAGTGTGGGGCTGGTGCCCCCAGCGTCGCGGACGCCAGGGCTTTCTACCTCGACGTGGGCAACCAGAACGCCAGCTCCACAGGGGCTGAGTCACAGTACCTGCTCATGGTGCGCGTCACCAAGACATCCTCCGTGGACTGCACCACGAAGCAGGCCACCACCCAGATGGTGGTGGATGTCGAGGGCCAGATTGGCAACACTATAGTGGTCGCATTGTGGGCCTCCCCGCCGACACCAGCCGCCACCCCCGACGATGGCCCGGTGGCGGCGGATCCGCCCTTCGTCACCTTCTCCCTGGATCCGGCGGATGCGAATCTCCTGCCTCCCGACCTGCTGCCCCCGGGCTCCTCATCATCGTCCTCGGCGACCCTAGCCCCGACGCCAACCCCTACGCCGACCCCCGCGCCGGCCACGACCTTTGACGGCACCTACACGGGCAGTAATTCCCGAGGGGGGCCGCTCGTCTTCACGGTGTCCAATAACACCGTCTCGGTGGCGCAGCCAGCCCCGGGGTCAGGGACCGTCGATGCCGGTGGTGCTGTCTCGTTCAACTTTGCTGGCAATATCGGCGGGCGCCCCGAGTCGTGCCATCTTTCTGGGTCGATCCAGGTGGGCTCGGGTGGACAGAAGAACGCCCGCGGGACAGCTAGCTGCAACGTCACCGGCGTAGTGGACTGGACTGCCATCGGGTCCTGATCGTGCTGGACCCCGACGAGAACCGTCGGAGAGATCTCCACGAAGTCCGGATGCCGCGAGGACCAGCGAACGGGGTCGGTCACCTCGGTCAGCCCGAGAGATAGCGCTGGCGCTCGGCGGCGCTGAGCGGCCGCGTGAGGCGCGACGTGGCGATCCCCTGCACGACGTCGAGCGCCGCTGCCAGCTCACTGGACCAGATGACCAGCGTCCCCACCTGGTCGACCGTCGCGACCGAGCCCCGTGAGCTGAACGCGGCTCGCCCCATCGCAGCGCCGCCGGGCTCCCCGAACACCGTCAGCGCGTTGCCCGTGGAGGCATCCCAGACCCGGGTGGTGCCGTCGTCGGACGAGGTGACGATCAGCTTCCCGTCCTCCGAATAGCGCGCCCCTGTCGGTGCGGCGCCCCCGGGATGGGTCAAGGCGAACTGTTCGTTCCCACTGATCGAATCGAGCACGCGGGTGCGCCCATCGGCGCCGGCGGCGAGAACCCCGGTGCCGTCCGGGCTGAAGGCCACCGTGATGACGGCAGGCTTCCCCGTGACCGTCCAGGTCGCCAGTGCCTTCCCGGTCGTGCTGTCGTAGACACGCACCATCCCATCGTCGGAGCCGGCCACGATGCGCGTCGCATCGCGGCTGTACGCCGCCGAGAACACGGTGACCCCGGGCGCCGCGACGAGCCGGTGGAGCACCGCGAGCGTCTGCACGCTCCAGACCGTGGCCCCGCCCCCCCGGTTCGCGGTGGTGACCACCTGGGTGGCATCCGGGCTGAAGCGGCCGTCGAGAAGGGGCAGGTGGCTGGTCGGGTCGCTCAGGGCCGAGATCTGCTTCCCCGATGCCAGATCCCAGATCCGCGCGGTGCCGTCGCCGCCGGCTGTGAGCACCCTGCCACCGGTCTGGCTGAGGTCGACCGCCGTCATGTCGAGGCCGCTCGGGTCTGTGAATGTCTGCAACTGCTTGCCCGAATCGGTCACGTAGACCCGGGCGACGCCGTCGAACCCGACCGCGGCCACCGCGGCGCCGTCCTTGCTGAAGGCGACGTCCGACAGCGAGTGGCCGCCGGGCGTGTGCACCACGACCCTGGCCTCGCGGGGCCTGGCATCCCAGAGGCGCGCCGTCCCGTCCTGGCTTGCCGTCAGCAGGGTGCCACCGTCGGGGCTGAAGGCGACGGAGGTGACGCCGCCGGTGTGACCGGCCAGATCGAACAGCCGGTGACCGCTGTCCGCGCTCCAGACCGTCACCTGGCCGTTGTGACCGGCGGTGGCGACGTCGGCGCCGTCGGGGCTGATCGCAGCGCCGACGATGATCGGGCCGCCGATGGATCCGAAGATCTGTCGTTGGGCACCTGAGCTCGCGTCCCAGGTGCGGGCCGTGCCGTCGCCGTCCGCCGTGACCACGGAGTCGCCGGCGACCGTGAATGCCACGGAGACTGCCACACCGTGGGTCGAGATCTGCGTCGGCGGATCACCGTTGGCATGCAACACCAGCGCAGTCCCGTCCTGGCTGGCGATGCCCAGCGCCGAGCCGTCGTGGTTGAAGGCCACGGCAGAGAGTTGGCGGCCGGGCGGGGTCTGTGGCCCGCGAAGCGCCAGTGCGGCGTCGTAGAGACGGCAGACGCCGTCGGAGCCGGCGGTGGCGACGAAGGCCCCGTCCGGGCTGAACGCCACCCCGCTGTCGAAGACCCCGGCCGGCTCCTGAGTGACAGTTCCGGCCTTCCCGGACGCGGCATCCCAGAGCCGCAACGCGCCGTCGGCCCCGGAGGTCACGAGGCTCTTCCCGTCCGGGCTGAAGGCCACCGCCAGCAATTGGTATCCGCCGGGATCCTTGAGGACGCCGAGCTGGCGGCCGTCCTTGACGTCGTGGAGCGTCACCGTGCCCTTGAGGCCCGCAGTGGCCACCCGGGTCCCGTCGGCGCTGAAGACCGCGGTCTGGAGCGGCTCGCCCGCGTCGAGGATGTGAAGCACCTGGAGCCGCGGCGTGGCGTCGCGAAGGGCGGTCTCGGCCTGGGCGGTGCGCTCGACCTTGAGCGCCTCGATGCTCAGCAGCGCGCTGAGCTGCGGGTCGGACGTGAGTGCCGCCTCCGCATCGGACGCGATGCGACGCGAGGTGGCCGTCCTGGCGTTGGCGACTGCCTGGTTCTGGTTGCGGACCGCCTCGTCCTTGTTGGCCACGGCGGTGCGCCACTGCCCGACCGCGACCACGGAGAGCACGATGGCCACGATCAGCGCGACCGAGACCAAGGCCCGCGTCCGCCGCAGCCGCGCCGTCGCCGCGCGCCGGCTGCTGAGCACATACAGGTTCTGCAGCGTGGTCGGTTCGGGCTTCTTCCCCGACTGCGCCCCGAGGAACTGCTCGGCCGACTCCAGCTCGGTTCCCGACAGCAGGAAGCTCGGATCGCTCCGGTGTGCCTCCCATTCCAGCGCCTTCTGGCCCAGCTGGGTGTGGCCGCGCACCCAGTCGAGGTCGGTCTCGATGCCCCGCATGAGGGCCTCGAAGGACCGCTCGTGGTCGTCGGTGAACAGGCCGGTCTGGGGCACCCAGTTGTGGGTCGACAGCGGGCTGGCCAGCGAGCGCGGGTCCACCTCCTTGAGGTGGAGCGGCACGATCCGCTTGTTGAGCGACGCGGCGTGTTCGAGCTCTCGGGCGCACTCCGGCGATGCCACCGAGTCGGGGCTGATCACGAAGACGAAGGCGTCGGCCGCCTCGATGGCGTGCTGCAGCTCCTCGGCCCAGCGCGACGCCGGAGCGATGCCCTCGACATCGACCCACACGTCCTTGCCGCGGGCCTGCAGCGCCCCGAGAAGCCAGCGGGTGAACTCGCCGTCGCGCCGGGAGTAGCTGAGGAAGACGTCCGACACGGCCGCTCAGGTGCCGGCGACAGCGCCGGCGCATGGTGCGTACGGCGCCGCGACCAGCGCGTCCCCACCCTGACTGGTCGTCCGCCCCCACACGTGGGTGACTGTGCCACAGTCTCGGCTCCCTGGTCACGAGCGGGCCTCCCCCTCTCGGCCGGCGGGAGGCTCCGGACGAGCACCGGTCGTCAGGGGATGCTGTCCAGCTGCGACTCGATGAGGGCGCGGTCGTCGGCGTCGTCCTCGGCCTGCGGGGGCCGCCCGCGCCGGCGCGACATGGCGGTCGCACCCCCCGGCGCATCGTCGTAGCGCGAATACGTGTTCAGGGCAACTCGAGAATGGTCTCCTCGATATCGGCGGCCCGGCCCGGGGCAAAGGACACCTCCGTACCGACCGGGTGGAAGCCCGCCTTCTGAAGGACGCGTAACGACCCAGCGTTGTCGCTGGCAGCACGGGCTCGGATCGGCCGAACCGAGATGTCCTCCAGGAGTCGGCCGAGCGCCCAGGTTGCCATCCCTTGCCCCCAGCAAGTGCGATCTATCCAGTAGGTGACCTCGGTAGCTCCCTCCGAGGGGTAGCTCGCGATGGTGCCGACGAGCCGAGAACCGCAGACTATGGCCCGGAGTCTGTTCTCAGAGGAGGATATGACCTTCGCCATATGGGCGTCGAAGGCGCTTCGATCGTTCGGGTCTTCAGGTGTGAATGCCGCCATGCGTACTGACTCCGAATCGCCCATCTGCTCGAAGATCGCGTCGAGATCCCGTGCTTCCACCGGACGAAGCGCAAGCTGCGGCGAGGATCGTCCGATGTCAACCCGCGCAAATGAGAATGGGCGCCCCCTCGGCCAACGGGGTCGACCACCATGGAGAGCCGGCTAGCGCCCGGCTCCTGAGTCCGCATTGTGCGAGAGTAGAGTCGAGCCCGTCGGCGACGCGCTCGCACACCACCTTTGCGTTGGGTAGGTGCGCGACCATGATCACACCCACGATAGCGCCGATGATGGCCCCCTGGGCGAGCGTCCTCTGGGCAGAGGGACCCTCGACCAGGCCACGGTGCGCAAGACACGCCGGAGCGGCGCAGGTCGTCGGCCGTCAGGCGAGGGTTCTGTGGTCGCCCACGGAAACTGGGCATTGACAGCCGCCGCGGCGGCGCTCCACCGTTGTAGGGCGTGGCGAAGAGCGAACACGGTCGGGCGAGGGTTGTGGGGAAGGGGGAGGGCACGAGTCTGCCGCTCCTCGGCCTGCTGCGGGCATCGAGCGCCGACACAGCTGGGTCTTTCGAACTCATCGAGTACGAGGGCCCGCTGCAGCCGCCGCCGCACATACACCACGAGCACGACGAGGCGTTCTACATCCTCAGCGGCACGTTCACCTTCACCCTGGGCACGGACGAGTTGGAGGTGCCGGAGGGGTCGCTGGTGGTGATCCCACGGGGCACGCGGCACGGGTTCTCCGCCTTGGCCGGCTCGCGGGCCCTCCTGGTCATCGTGCCGGCCGGCCTTGGGGGTTTCTTCACGGAGTTGGGGAGCGGCATCGCAGCTGGCAGGTCGAGCGCCGAGATGCGTGAGGCGCTGGCTGGGCGCTACGACTCGCATCCCGCTTGAGCTGGCCCTCTCAAGGGAAACAACCAGGCCGGCATGGGCAGGATCAGGAGGCCGTTCTTCGGGTCGCCTACGGCGCTCATCGCCGTTGAGCGCGAGGATGCCCGTCAGGGCGGCGAGCGCAGCGTCCACGCGGTCATGGTTCCAAGGAGGGCAGTCTCCACGCCCTCATTGCGAAGCACCGACGAACGGAACCCCATCCTGCCGACCGGCCCTCGCGGTTACCGTCGAAGCTGTGCCTACCTCTATCCCTACTCCTGGATCTTGACGAGGACCGTCGGTGGTCCCGTTGCCGGGAGCATGGCCGCCGGTCGCCGCTTGATCGACCGACGTCAGCTGGGCGCGGCGTGGGCTGCCGACCGGGCTGCCAACTCAGTGCGGTTGGTGACGCCGTCGAGCGTGAGCCTGGCCCCGTCGGCCCGAGCCGCCTCGACTTCCTCCGCAGGGAGGGCCGCACCGAGGTCGCGGACCGTCGCGGCGATGGCTCGACGCTGGTGCGGCGTCGGCGGCATCCTGGCCAGCTCCACCCAGCACACGCCGTCGGGGAACCCGCCCACCATCCGATCGGCCGCCTGGAGCGCGAGTCGGGTCTTTCCGCCCCCGCCGGGTCCGGCCAGGGTCACCAGCCGGTGGTCGGCGAGCAGCGCGCACACGGCGTCGAGCTCCGTAGCACGGCCGACGAAGGAGGTCGGCGGCCGCGGGAACTGGTACCGCCCCGGTTCCCCCCGGCTTATGGCGAGGATTGTGGCACGTCCATCTTGGTGGTCAGATTCGGCCAGTTGGCAGATGTTCCGCCGGCGCGTGGCGTTGAAGATGGACCTGCGGCGCGACCGCAAGACCACCAGCACAGGAGCATTCGATGATCTTGGCCGGCCCCGGTCAGACCACGCCCTTGCCCATCACTCCGGGCCCAGGGCCCCTCGTGGTGTCACAGCGCAACCCGCGCTACTTCACCCATCGCGACGACGCCAGCGGCCGGGCGGTGTACCTCACGGGTTCGCACATATGGAACAACCTGCAAGACGGCATGGGTCCCGGTGCCGATGGGCCCGCCTGTTGGGCGCCGCGCTGAATCAGGATCAGCGGCCGCGTAGGCGTCACTGAGCGCTGGGCTGCGTTCGGGACGGGGAAGGAAGGCGAGGCTGCGGGCGAAGGACGTGGCCAGCCAGTGGGATAGGCGGCGCGTCAAGCTGCGTGCGACGTACCAGACGCGGCAGGACCCTCCCGGGAATAGTTGATCGCTGATCTCCGGAAGGGCCCTTAGCGGATGCCGGAGGGGCACCCATGGACATCGTAGTGGCTGATCACGACCAAGTGGAAGGCGATCTTCGGGCCGGGCGGTTCCGCTGCCCACCGTGCGGCGGAGAGCTGAGGCCGTGGTGTTGGGGGCGGCCGCGGGTGCTGCGCCGGCGATCGGGCAGTCGGGATCGGCTGCGGGTGCGGCGGGCTCGATGCCGGGGATGTCGGGTGACCCAGACGCTGTTGCCTGATGTGAGCCTGCTGCGGCGACTGGACGACGTCGAGACGATCGGGGCGGCGATCGTGGCCAAGGCGGCTGGGCAGGGGCACCGCCCCATCGCGACGGCGCTGGAGCGTCCCCAGGACACGGTGCGGGGATGGCTGCGCACCTTCACCCGGACGGCGGAGGCGATCCGCGTCCATTTCACCCGCTGGGCGCACGCGCTCGACCCGCTGCTGGGGCCGATCCTGCCCGCCGGGAACGCGGTGGCCGACGCGGTGTCGGCGATCGGGGAGGCGGCGCGGGCCGCGGTGCTGGCCTTGGGACCGCGGCCGCTGTGGTCGCTGGTGTCGCGGCTGAGCGGAGGGGTGCTGCTCTGCAACGCGAGTAGCCCCTTCCCGGCGGTGCCCTGAGGCCGCGATGGTTCCTCCGCCCCGCCCTGGGAGCACGGAGGGAAGCCATGCAGGACCGACATCGCGACGTTGGGCTCTTCCGGTACAGCCTCGTTCGTGAGCCGGGCGACGCCGCGCTCAGCAAGGCTGAGCGCGGTGCCCTGGTGCGCGCGCTGGCGGCGCACGAGCACGTCACCCCCGACGGACGGCGCCTCCGGGTGGCGCGTTCCACCCTGGACGAGTGGATCCGGGCCTGGCGAGCCGGCGGCTTCGAGGCGCTGGTGCCCAAACCCCGACGCAGTGAGCTGCGCACCGACCCCGCGGTGCTGGCCCTGGTCGAGAGGCTGAAGCGCGAGGTGCCCGAGCGCAGCGCCGAGCAGGTGGTGCGGGTGATGTCCGAGGCGGGCACCAGCCCGCCCTCGGTGCGCACCGTCCAGCGCCACCTCAGCCGACTGGGCCTGCATACCTGCCCCGACGGAACGCCGCCCCGCGCCTACGGCCGCTTCGAGGCCAAGGCGGCCAACGAGCTGTGGACGGGGGACGCCCTGCACGGTCCCGACGTGGCCGGCGCCAAGACGTATCTGCTGGCCTTCATCGACGACCACAGTCGTGCCGTCGCCGGCTACCGCTGGACGCTGGCCGAGGACACGTTGCGGCTGTGCGCGGCGCTGCGCGCCGGGGTGAGCTCACGCGGGGTGCCGCGGGCCATCCTCGTGGACCGTGGCGCGGCCTTCGTCAACACCCAGTTCCTGCGCGCCTGCGCGGTGCTGGGCGTGCGGCTGATCCACGCCCGACCCCGAGCGGCGACCACGAAGGGCAAGGTGGAGAGGTTCTTCCGCACCGTGCGGGGAGCATTCCTGGTGGAGCTTGCGGCGCGCGGCGGCGCCGCCGACCTGGCCGAGCTGAACCAGCTCTTCACCGCCTGGGTGGAGGTGGTCTACCACCGCGGCGTCCACTCGGAGACCGGCGAGCGCCCCATCGATCGCTTCGCCGCCGCCGGCGCCCCGGTGCTGCCCTCGCCGGCGCTCCTCCACGAGGCGTTCCTGTGGTCGGAGACGCGGACGGTGACCAAGACCGCCACGGTCTCGCTGCACGGCAACGCCTACTTGGTGGACGCGGCGCTGGTGGGACGGCGGGTGGAGCTGGTCTTCGATCCCTTCGACCTCACCGACATCGAGGTGCGCTTCCAGGCGCGCGGCATGGGCAAGGCGGTGCCCATGCGCATCGGCCGTCAGGTGCATCCCCACGCCCGCCCCGACGCCGCGCCGCCGCCGGTGCCCACCGGCATCGACTACCTCGAGCTGATCTCCCGGCGGCGCGCCGCCGAGCTGGCGGGGAACCGCATCGACTACGCCGCCCTGGCGACACCGGACGACGCCGGCGCCGGCGCCGGCGCCGGTACCGACGCGGCCAACGAGCACGAGCACGAGCACGCCGACGAGGAGGACACCATCGCATGAGCATCGACCGCCTGCAGGCCTATTACGGTTTCACCCGCGTGCCTTTTGGCAAGGACCTGGCGCCGGGCATGCTCCATCTGCATCGGGCGCACGCCGAGGCGGTGGCGCGGATCTCCTGGTGTGTCGCCGAGCGCGCCATCGGTGTGCTCACCGGCGAGTGCGGCTCGGGGAAGACGGCGTCGGCGCGCGCCGCCATGGCTGCCTGCGATTCCTCCCGCCACACCGTGGTCTACCTGGGCACGCCCGGCGTGGGCACCCGGGGAACCTACGCTGCCATCGTTGCCGCCCTGGGCGGGACACCGCGCTTCCACGCCTCCGACCTGATCCCGCAGGCACAGGAGGCGCTGGCCGCCGAGGCGAGCGAGCGCGGCAAGACGGTGACGGTCATCCTCGACGAGGCGCACCTCGCAGCCTCCGAGACCCTCGAGGGGCTGCGCTGTCTCACCAACGTCGGAATGGACGCCACGTTGCCGTTTTGCCTGCTCCTGCTGGGGCAGCCGACGTTGCGACGACGGCTGCGCCTGGGGGCGCTCGTGGCCCTGGAGCAGCGGGTGGGGTTGCGCTACGCGCTGGCCGGCCTCGACCTGGCCGAGTGCACCAGCTACATCGCCCACCACACCGCCCTGGCGGGTCGGAGCGACAGGCTCTTCTCCGACGACGCCATCGCCCTCATCCACCAGGTCTCGCGCGGCCTGCCCCGTACCGTCAACAACCTGGCGGTGCAGTCGCTGGTGGCGGCCTTCGCGACCAGCAAGGCCATCGTCGACGAGTCCGCGGCGCGGGCGGCGGTGGTCGAGGTCACCGCCGAGTGAGCCTGGCGCAGTCCGCCAGGCCAGGTCTGGCCACGCTGGCTCCGCCTCCGGGGTGGCCGGACCCGCCCGGCCCGGCGGCCTACCAGGGCGTGGCCGGCGCCGTGGTCGAGGCCATCGCCCCTCACACCGAGGCCGACCCGGTCGCCATCCTCGCCCAGCTGCTGGTCGCTGCCGGGAGTGCCGTGGGCCGTGGCGCCCATGTCGCCGTGGAGGCGACCCGGCATCACCCCAACGAGTTCCTGGTGCTGGTGGGGGATTCAGCCAAGGCCCGCAAGGGCTCGTCGTGGGACCACGTCGCCCGGGTCATGTCCCGTGCCTGCCCCACCTTCGCCTCGCGCTGCTCCACCGGCCTGTCCTCGGGCGAGGGGCTGGTCTGGGCCCTGCGCGACCCCGACGGCGCCGACCCCGGCGCCCGCGATCCCCGCCTCCTGGTCGTCGAGCCGGAGTTCGCGACGGTGCTCAAGGCCGTCGCCCGTGACGTCAACACGCTGTCGCCGGTGCTGCGCTCCGCCTGGGACGGCCGCCCGCTGGCACTGCTCACGCGCACCGCGCCGGCCCGCGCTTCGACACCACATCTGTCGGTGATCGGGCACATCACCGCCGCCGAACTCGCCCACCACGTCAGCGGTCTGGAGGTGGCCAACGGGCTGCTCAATCGCTTCCTCTTCGTGGCCTGCCGGCGCGTCCGGCTCCTCCCCGAGGGCGGCCATCCCGACCCGCTGGCAGCCACCGACATCGGCGCCAAGCTCGCCGCCCACCTGGCGACTGCCGCCACCCGAGGCCGGATGCGTTTCTCGGACGCCGCTCGTGTGGCCTGGTGGGAGGCGTACCGACGCCTCGCCGAACCGGTCGACGGCATCGTCGGCGGCCTACTCGCCCGCGCCGAGGCGCACGTGCTGCGGCTGGCGCTCCTCTACGCCCTCGTCGACGGCGCCGGCTCCCTCGGACCCGCGCACCTCGAGGCCGCTTTGGCGCTCTGGGAGTACGCGGCAGCGTCGGTGGCGTGGATCTTCCGCGACGTCACCGCCGACACGCTCGCCGAAACCATCCGCGTGGCCCTGGCCGGCCATCCGCAGGGCATGACCCGCACCGAGATCCGCGACCACCTCGGACGCAACCGCTCCGGTGCTGCCGTCGACGCCGCTCTTGGCGTTCTGGCCTGCACCGGCCGGGCCCGCGCCGAGCGCCTGGTCACCGCCGGCCGGCCCGCCGTGCTCTGGAGTGCCGCTGTCGTCCCGCCGCACTGAGCGGCGCGGCGCCACACCCCTCTGCCTCAAGGAGGCTGCCCAGCAGCCTCCTTGGTTGACCCGTCGCGGCCGGCGCCGTCGGGGTCAAGACCGGCCCGACCGGGCCGTCCCGTAGGGACCGAAGCGCAGCGGAGGGTCTTGACGCCGAGGGTGCCGGCTGCCATCCGTGACCCCTCGCCTCATCCATCCCTGCGCTGCAGTGGCAACCTTCGGTCGTTCCGTCGTAGGGGTCCCCCATGCTGGCATTCCCTGTCGCCGCCGTCACGGATCTCTGCGTCGCTCAACAGTCGGGGTGCCCCGACACTTCGGCGCCGCGGATCGTTGAGGACGGCGAGGAGGCGCGTGTGCACGTCCTCACCAATGATCGCTGGCCACGCGGCGTGCACGGTCCCGACAGCGTGATGTTCGCGCAGGCCGGCGATGCGTGACCCGGTCATCACCCGCTTCAAGGAACGCGGGATCCAGGGGCCGCCTGTCGTGGTGCCAATGCCGCGAGCGTTCAAGTCCATGCAGATGTTGCGAAGCGTCTCGCCAGCGAGAATGCGCTCGGCTACCTCCAGAATGACGGTCGCCTGACCCGCGTCGACTGTAAGCCCGTCGCGCTGGTAGCCGAAGGCCCGAAACCCGCCGCCGTGCGGCCGACCCAGGGCAGCCAGGTCGGCCATCTTCCGGCGGATTCGCCGCGACTTGTGTTCGCTCTCCATCCGGGCGACCGCTCCGAGGATGCGAGCATGCAGCCGACCCTCAGGGGTGCTGAGGTCGTGCTCGCCTGACACGGACGCCAGCGCAATGGCGTGGCGCTCAACGAGGTCGATGAAGGTCTCAAGTTCCCTGGGTTGGCGGTGGAGGCGATCCAGGTGCCAGACGACGATGGCCTCGACGCGCCCGCTTTCGATGTCGGCGAGAAGTCGGCGGTAGGCCGGCCGTGGCTTGCCCGAGTAGGCACTGATGTCGTTGTCGACGTATACGTCGATGACCTTCCAGGTGCGCTGGTCGGCGAGCCGCTCGCAGTCGCGTCTCTGCCGCTCCACACCGAGGCCTGCGCCCTCCTTGTCCTCGGAGATCCGGCAGTACACGCCAGCGGCTAGGCTCATGTACATCGATAATAGCCGTCAAGAAAGGGTCTCGCCGCATGTACGGCGTGCCTGCATGTGCGGGCGCTGGGATTTCCATCGGCTTGCCGGTTCGTGTCGACCCTGGGGGAGGCCCCCTCCAGACTCCCGCCTCGTCGAGGACATTTCGGCGTCTACGGTGTCCGCAAGATGTGGCGGCCGTTGTTGCAGCAGGGCATCGTCGTAGGGCGTGACCGCCTGGCCTGCCTGATGCGGGAACGGGCCGCGAGGGCGTGGTCCGCGGAAAGATCAGGCGCACCACGGTGCCGGCCGATGTGGCACGGCTAGGCGGCGACAGCACTGGCGAGCGCGTCGACAACGGCTTTCGGGAGGACTGCCAGACAATCGTCCTCCTGCGGTGCGGCGAGCACGCGGCGTAGAAGTTGTGGCTTCTCCGGTGGCCCGAGAGGTGCGGGCTCGACGCGCCTCCAACCGCGGGCCGACGCTGCCTTGATGGCCGTGAGATAGTCGCCCTCACTCATGCGGCCAAGGACCCGGGCCCGCATCAGAAGGGCCGCCAGCGAGACCTGCCATCTCCGCTTCAGGGCGAACAGCGCGGGCCAGTCAGCCCGCGCGGGAAGCTGTTCGATGATGTCCTCGCGCGGCATGAGGAACGCAGCGGCGAAACGATGGGCTTCGCGCTCCACCTCCGGCACTCCCCACACCTGTTCACCATGGATGACGAGGTGGCCGAGTTCATGCGAGGCGTCGAACCGAGATCTCGCCCGGTCGTTTTTATCGGCGCCCAACACCACGATCGGACGATCGCTGAACGGCAGGGAGAAGGCATCGACGTCGCTCGATGCCAAGGGCAGACGAATCACGAGGACGCCGTGCGCCTCGAGGAGGCCGACCATATCCGGGATGGGCCCCGGCGGGACGCCCCAAACGCGCCTGACGTTAGCCGCGATGCACTCCACGTCTCCCAGGCCTTCAGTTGTCAGTGCGACAGGGTAATGCGGGATCGCCGGCGACGGCATGTGCGCAGCGGCGTGTCGACAGGCCGCCAGGTCATGAGCGATGTGAGCCATCGCCCTCGCACGCCGCCTATCGGCCACCGCCGTTCGCCGCAGCGAGCGAAAGAACCCGTCATGAGTGTCGACGAGCGGCAGTTCCAGGAACCCAGCAGGGACGCCCGAGAGCTCGGCAAGCCGATTCTGAGTAGCCGGTGATGGACGGGCAGCGCCCGATTCGAACTGGCTCAAGGCGGCCGCCGTCAAGCCCGCTCTACGCGCAAGCTCAGTCTGGCTCAAGCCGTTCAGATCTCGCGCGAGCCGCAGGCGGCCTGGGACGAACGGGTGATCGATCACGGGACGGGCTGGGGAGTGCCCGCACGTTCGTGGAGACGCCTGCCCCTGCTGGCCGTGCAAGTGGCGCCTGAGAGCCGCACGAACATATGTTAGCAGCCCCCCCCGAACTTGACGCCGAAGATGGTGATGTAGTATTAAGTGGAAGTAGGAGCCGAGACTTAAGCCGGTCTTCTCAGTAGTCGCCGCGGTCACGCCGCCTCCGTGACCTTCGCTCGTGGCGGTGAGGCGCGGGATGCAATCCAATGGACACGTCCGAAGCAGTAGACAGCAAGGTGCGAGGCAGGATGAGCTATGGCGATTCATGATCCGCAGCAGCCGGCGCCTCAAGCCTTCGGCGCCGAGGACCTTCGCTCGATTCAGGGCATCGGTGTCGCGGGCTTCAAGAAGGACCATCAGGAGCTCATGTTCCTGACCTTTGGTGGGGGCCAAGCAGCCAAAGCTCTGGTCACTGTGAACGTCAAGCAGAAACGGACCCACCGCGATAGTCAGAAGGAGGAC
>JRHI01002143.1_pt1 | contig 14341 bp, 13 predicted proteins | sample 215371 | NCBI WGS metagenome assembly JRHI01 (sample SAMN02929681, study PRJNA255918) | sediment metagenome | biome: cave system; feature: Ice Cave; material: Sediment; isolation source: sediment from deep within a dark volcanic ice cave with no known source of... ...
CCCTGTCGCCGCCGTCACGGATCTCTGCGTCGCTCAACAGCTGGGGAACGCGCAGGCCCTCGTCGCGCCAGAGTCGTTGGACGCGCTTGCGATTGACGATCCGGCCCTCGGCGCGGAGGAGCGCCCAGGCACGCCGGTAGCCGTACCGCGGCCAGGTTGTCGAGATCACCCGCAGCCGGGCTCGCAGGGCGTCCTCCGCGTCGACGCGGACCACCACCGCACGCTGGCTAGCGCGGTGCTGTCCCGTCAGCCGGCACGCCCGTCGCTCCGACACGCCGAACCGCTCGCAGAGGCAGCGGACGGCGTCGCGTCGGCGCGACGGGCTCACCATTTTCCCGCGCCAACTCCTTGAGCATGTCGATGTCCAGCGCCTGGTCGGCCACCATCCGCTTGAGCCGGCTGTTCTCCCGCTCCAGCTCCTTGAGCCGCTTCGCGTCGTCGGCCTTCATGCCGCCGTACTGGGTGCGCCAGCGCGACAGCGTCCACTCGCTGACCTCGAGGGCTTTCGCCACCTCGGCCGTCGCCTTGCCCTCGGCGACCATCCGGTCCGCCTCGCGCAGCTTCCTGATGATCTGCTCCGGCGTGTGCTTGCGACCTTTCACCAGGTCCTCCTGCCCCGCCTCGGGAGCCGTGAGAACCCCCATATCACGTGGACCAGTCTGGGGGGCCAGGTCACTGGCACTTGTGGCCCACGACATCCACGATCACGGCGGCATTGAACGACCGTTCTCCGAACTCATCAGGTACGCGCCGCTAGAGTACCGCGGCCTTTCCTCCAAGTAGTGCATTTGCCACGGACGGGCGCGCCGGATCACGTGACCGCAAAAGTGGCCTTCCCACCGGGTTCCTGCCGTCTCCTACTGCTCGGTGGATCTCCTCAGCAAAGCGCCGATGATTCGTAACGTCCACAGTGACCGTTCCGGGGAGCATCGACGGCCACTCCTTCAGGCCGCCGCGGTCGGACACGACAGCACGCACACCGTAGCGGGCAGCCTCCCGCACCACCGCGCCGAATGGTTCCGGCCAGACCGACGGCACCACCAGCAAGTCTGCCCGGCGATACCAGTCGTCAAGGTCTGGTCCGTGCATCCACCCTGGAAAAATCACGTTGCCCAGACCCATCGACCTGGCCATTTCAACCAGAGGCGCACGGAAATACCCATCACCGATGATCGCCACGTCGATCTCCGAAAGGTTCGGCTCCGCCAGAGCGCGGAGTAGGTGATGAATTCCCTTCTGGTGGATGATGCGTCCGACGCAGATGACCAGAGGTCTGGCGGTCCGCGCGGTCACGGCAGGCCTCCAAGCCGATTCGCCGCAATCGGTGTCCACCACCGTGATCTGCTGGGCATTGACGCCCTCGGTGATGAGGTGTCCCCGCATGAAATCGGACGCGACGAGCACATGGGGCAGGTACTGCAACAGGGCGCGGTGGCGCATATGTGTCCGCAGCGCAGCCACGGCTCGGGCGGGGTTCGGATTGCTTCCACAGGGCCCGGTGTACCAATGCGCTACGCATCCCCAGTCCATCGTCCGCATGCACTGCCGGTCACCGCGGCGGAACAGCCGCTGACCTGGGCAGGTCAGGTTGTGTACGAACCCGACGACCGGGCGCTCACGCTGGAGGGCCCCAACAAGCGTCTCACTCCATGGGTCGTGATAGAGGACTACATCAGGTCGCCATGATCCCGAAAAGGCCTGCGCCTCAGCAATCACGCCTGGCGCGGCCGTGTCAGATCCAGGGAGGACAGTCACTGCGTCCTTCAGTCGTTCCGCCAGCAGGCGGCCCTCACCCCAGATCAGAAGATGCGTCTGATGACCGCCCTCAGTGATCTGTTCCGCCAAGTCTGCGATGATGACATGATTGATCTTGAGGCTCAGCTGAAGAATTCGCATCAGCCCACCGGAATGCCACTCATCGCTGCTTCGTGCCGTGGGCGCGATGGCCAAGTCTGCCCGCAACATGAGGGACTAGCTCGTTCAGCCACGACCCGATGGCCTGCACCCGCGCCCGGCCTACGAACGATTTGAAATAAGTCGCCACTGTGCGCTCGCGCAAGAGACTCCGCGGCTCTTGACGCCACGCCAACTGCATCCAACGACGACATGCCCGGTCATCTCCGTCCAGGTAGTGGGCGATCGCCACATGGGCATTGGCGGTGGCGCGTACCCGTCGGGCGACGCGCATTGGCACTCCATTCTCCGCAGTGGCTGATGATACGGCGGCTAGTTCACCGAGCGCCATTGCCATCATGCGGGTGCTCAACCCTGATCCCATTCGGTACGTCGCGAGAACCTCAGGTACGTAGCAGAACTCGTACCTCCGAGCGACCCGAATCCACAAGTCCACGTCTTCCCACGCGGCATATTGTCGGTCGAACCCATCCAGGGCCGTAAGAACGGCGCGCGGCATCACAACGGTGGATGTTTGCACCCGATTGCATTCGAGCATCGCCAGAAATGCGTCACCAGCGACAGCGGGAAAGTGGTCGCTCCAACGGTCGATTGGGCGACCATCAGGGCGCACCCGCATGGTGTCACAGTACACAAGGCCAAAGTTTCCCTCGCGCGAGAAGGCCGCAACCTGGCGCGCGAGCTTCGTCGGCATCCACTGATCATCGGCGTCGAGAAAGGCGATCAAGTCTGTCGAACATGATCGCCACCCGATATTGCGAGCGGTGGCGGCACCGTCATGTTCAATGCGCAGAAATCGCACCTGACCGGCAAAGCGGGCCATGACGTTCGCGGTGTCGTCGCTGGATCCATCGTCCACAACAACGAAGTCGTCCGGCGGCATTGTCTGGCCGAGGACGCTCTGAACGGCCGCCTCCAGAAACCTGGCGTGGTTGTGCGTCGCAACGACAACGGCGACCGACAGGGTGCTCAACGGGCTGTACTCGTACGACGGGCCAGCAACGCCCGCGCACGAATCCTGATCTTCCGTAGGCTCGCGCGTTCGATGACGGCTACCGCGGCAGCGTAGGTGCCGGCAGCCGCCACGATGCCCGACACGAAGGCGACGCCCCCGCCATCGAAGGGATGCGCGACGGCGATAACCATCCCGCCGATGGCGGAAGTGAGGCAGACTGGCAGGACCGGAATGCAGACGGCAATCACGAGGTTTACCTGGAGAGACTTCCTGGCCGTCAGAAGCACAAGTGGAAGCGGCGTGGCTGCCAGCAGCGACGCCCATCCGATCCCGACATACCCAATCCGCGGCACGGCCACGACGGCAATCGCCCAGGTGGCAACAGCCGTCCAAAGGTGGAACCAGAACACCATCCTACTCTCCCCACGAGCAGTCAGTGCGGCAAGTGTGCTGGCTACAGAGATCCGAATGATCCAGGACCAGATCATGAGAACCATGAGGCTGACTGTGTCCGTCCACCGCGGGCCGAACACGATGGAGACTATCTGATGCCCAAAGAGTAGCAATAGGAGGTAGGGCAGACCCGTGGTATACGCGTTGATCTTGCCCATGAGGCGCGTGGCGGTGGCGAACTCCGTCGGGCTACTCTGCAGTCGTGCCATCGTGGGGAAGGCGATCTCCGACACCAGCTGAGGTATGGCCAGAGGCAAGTTCACAATCAGCATGGTGAGAAAGACGTAGCCGGCGGCTTGCGGCCCGGCCAGGGCACTGGCCAGGAGAGGGCCCGATGCCACCTCCATCTCAGCCAGAGCAACGGAGCCCTGGTACGGGAGCCCAAAGCGCATGTGCCGTCGAATCCGCGGCCAATCCCAGCGCAGGCCGATGCGCCATGGTGCGAAGTACTGGATCATTGCGGCTGCGACCGTGTACGACAGAACGGCCGCCACAACGAGAGCCCAGGTCCCGGCGCCGACGAATGCGAGGGCAACGGCACTGATCTGAAAGATGACCGCCGACACCGCGTCGGCAACGGCGAGACGCGCGTACTGAAGTCGGCGCCGCAGCAAGACCGCCGAGAGCGTGCGGAACGAGTCCACGACAAGGAGCAGGGACAGCAAACGAATCAGCCACTCCGACCCTTCTCGCAAACCGAGGATGTGGGTGGCGGTAGGCGCAGCCAGTACAATGGCGACGATCCCGCCAAGCACCAGCAGCATCTGAAAGGTGAACACCGCCTGCATGTCCTCTTCGCTCGGTTCTGCGGTCTGTTGTATTAGCGCTCCGCCCAAGCCGACGTCCGTCGCGAAGGCCAGAAGGCCGACCACGGTGCTGATGGCGGCGTAGACGCCGAAGTCCTGCGGGAAAAGGATGCGCGTCAGCAGCACGCTGCCGACGATCCCGGCGCACTTGATGACCCCTTGGCGCAGCACCAATGACACCATTCCACGAGCGGCCCCTCGCAGCCACGCCTTGTCTGGCGTAGGCGGGCCCTCGAGGTGCGGACCCGTCGGGAGGCTGCCTGGTACCAGGAGGGCGGGCGCTTCGCCGGTCAACGATACATGCGCCACGATCGCCATCCAGCTGTACGCCCCCGCCATGTCGCCGCAAACCGCGAGCCGGCGTGGCGTCGCCGCCGAAGCAGCAAGAGTGCGAAATGGACCATCCCTGGGAATTCATGGGTGCCAAATAGAGACGCCCAGCCCACGTACGCAACACGTCCACCGCGTGGAAGATGCTCAAGGATGATCAGAGTATCGTTGTGAGCCGCTGACTGCACCGCTCGCGAGCTGAATCCGCCCCTCGGGTCGTCCCAGTCACGCCACGCTGGATAGTGATTGACGGTCACCTTGGGATCATAGACGAGTCGCCACCCAGCCCGGCGCAGTTGCAAACCGAGGGCGAGCTCATGAAATGGCTGGGCACCGTCGCCACGAAGGCGCTCGTCGAACTGGAGGTTCCCGAGCGCGGACCTCCGGTAGCTGCTGTTCACACCTTTCAGGACGTCAACGTCCACTGGGTCACCGCTTCCCAGATGATGATTGCCGATCACCCGGCCGAACCACTGGACGCGGCCGATCACATTGGTGAGCCGCTCGACGCAGGCCGAGGGAAGGATGTCCCGTCCGCCAACGCCGCCGACGCGGCCGTCCTTACGGTAGTGAGCCTCGATTCGGGCGATCCAGTCTGACGCGGGTTCGGCGTCATCATCGGTTATGGCGATGATGTCCCCCTTGGCTCGGGCGAGGCCGGCATTCTGTGCGGCAACGACACCCGACCGCGCCACCACAACAGGCTGTGGCGGGGGAATCATCGTACAACCTGCGAGCACGCTCAACGTGGAAGCATCAGAGTCTCGCACAGGAATGATGATTTCATCGGGTCGCCGACACTGCCGATCAAGAGCTATCAGACAACGACGCAACTCCGCGGGCCTTCGAAATGTTGGCACCATCACCGAGATGGTGAGAGACCGCGTCTGTGATGGCGGCTCGAGGACACCACTCGTCGGAATTCCCGTCAACGGAGGTAGTCCCCACGTCCCGAGCCATCAATGTTGATCAAAGAGGCGCGTTGAGCGTGGCCCGACATCGAAAGCATCATGAAGTCGACCTGCTGCCTCAATGTGAGATGCTGGGAACGCCTACGCATTTGCCGGAGAGCACACCAGTGTGCCACGCGGGACGTCGTTCGTGCCGGGCCATGACAGGCGGACTCCCGGTTGATCCGGCTTGTGACCGCGAGCGCACCATGCTGGTCGGTTGCCGCGCGAATGGGCACACTCGGGAGTGTGTACTCCGTCGAACTCCCGAACGTTCGAATTCCGCCGTCGTCGCGCCACATAAACACGCTCAAAGCGTACAATTTCGCTAAGGTTCAGGTGCCCCGATGCACTGACGACTCTCCTGCGGCGCGGCCCCCGGGGCCACGTCGGGCAATCATGCCGTCCCCGGCGCGCGGATCATGCGCCACACCTAGCTAGCCGTCCAGGAGCGAAGCGTCTCAGGCAAATCTCGGGTCATGTGCCAGATCGATGGAGACGTCGCAATGTGGACCCTCGGTGTCAACCACGCCCTTCATGAGAGCTCTGCCTGCGTCGTCAACGACGGAGAGGTCTTTTTCGCCACTGCCGAGGAGCGCCTGAGCCGCATCAAGCAGGATTCGGGATTTCCACATCGCGCCATCGGCGCCGCTCTTGCCGCCGCACGGATCGAACCTTCAGACCTTTCCGCAGTCGGCTTCTCCTTCCCTCGTCCGGAGGTGGGCGTCCTGCATGACCTGTCGGCGTTGCTGACGGGGCGTGTCCCAAGAACCCGCTGGTGGGCGGTGAGTCCGATCCAGCAACTGCTCGATCCCAACGGGAATCGCAGCGACCGCCGCCGCCTCAGCGAGATCCTTGGTGACCACCGCGGACGCTCCACGCATTTCTTCGGTCACCATCTCTCCCACGCCTGGAGCGCGGTCGCCATGGCTCCGACCGAATGCGACGCAGTGCTGGTGGCGGACGGACGGGGCGCTCGCAACTCAACGACCATATGGGTGCGTGACGGCCGCGCGCTGCGGTGCATCGAAGCCAAACGGTTTCCGAATTCGCTGGGCCTGTTCTACGCGCGCATCACGCAGTATCTCGGCTTCCAGCCGCTCGCCGATGAGTGGAAGGTGATGGGGCTGGCGGCGTACGGCAGGCCGACGTTGTGTATGGATTCGTTTATCACTGTTGGCGCGGACGACTATTGGGTCAACGCCCGGCGTCTCCTCGGTGCCGGTTTCAACGACCTGAAAGGGCTTGAGGAACTGCTGGGGCCGGCCCGCCGCCCGGACGACGACATCACTGAGCACCATCACGCAATCGCCGCCTCGGCTCAGCAGGCCATCGAACTCGCCATGCTGGCCATGACGCGGCGGGTCGTCCGGCTGAGCGGCGCCAAAAGGATGGCGCTCGCTGGTGGTGTGGCCATGAACGTCAAGGCGAACGGCCAGATCCTGAGAAGCGGCCTCCTCGACGATCTGGTCATCCAACCAGCGGCGTCGGACGAAGGCTCGGCCGTCGGCGCAGCACTCGCCGCGCAGATGGCTGCTGGTGGACCACCCGTGACCCGTTCATTCGCGCGTGCCGACCTCGGCCAATCCGTGGACGACTCCGAAGTGGCCAGTGTTCTGAGTACCTACAAGCTTGGCGCCTGCCGCGTTGACGACGCGGCAACTACCGCTGCTGACATGCTGGCAGGCGGCATGATCATCGGCTGGTTTCAGGGGCGCACGGAGTTTGGGCCGCGCGCCCTGGGCCACCGCTCCATTCTTGCCGACCCGCGGGACGCCGCCGCTCGAGACCGGGTCAACGCAGCGGTGAAGTTTCGTGAAGCGTGGCGCCCCTTCGCACCTTCCGTTCTGGAAGAGTGCGCGTCGCAATGGTTCGAGGGTTGCAACCTGTCGCCCTACATGATCGTCAGCTTTCCGGTGCGCGAGGAGATCGCGGCACGCATTCCCGCCGTCGTCCATGTCGACGGTACCGCTCGCGTGCACACGGTGTCACAGGCCGTTGATCCGCTGTACTGGAAGTTGATCCGCAGTTTCGGAGACCGGACGGGCATTCCGCTGGTCCTCAACACCTCGTTCAACCTGAAGGGTGCTCCCATTGTGAACACGGTCAAGGATGCGATCGAGACCTTCTTCACATCAGGGCTCGACGCTCTCGTCATCGGACGATGGGTACTCCGCAAAGGGGGGCGGCCTGTCGAGGAGCCAAGTCAGTGACCACCGCGCGCACCTGTGATCCGCGCGCCTCTCTCGCCACGGCCGCGGTGGCCGGATGCTTTCGAGGGGCGCTCAGGATACCTGGTGTGCGCACCGGCATCGAATCCCTGGCCTGTAGAGCAGGCCGGCGGGAGCCGCTGTCTCGGAGGGGAGGCGTGCTCATCTACCACACCAGGGAAGCGCTGCGACGGCTCGGGGATGACCGGGTGCGCTTCGCCCGGGTTGCCGAGGGCGCAGAGGTAGCCGTTCAGTTGAACGAATACCTGTGGCAGTTCATATACTTTCGCGGTTGCTTCGAGCGGGAGACGACGCAGTTTTTTCGCCGATTCCTGCACCCGGGCGACGTCGTCCTGGATGTGGGAGCCAACGCAGGCTATTTCACGATGATTGCGACACGCCTGGTGGGGCCTGGGGGGCGCGTGTACGCGTTCGAACCAAACCCTCGCGCCGCCGTCCTCCTGAGGGCCTCGGTAGCTCATGCTCAGGCAGAAGCGCTGGCGGTGGTCGAACCGATCGCCCTGGCATCCCACGTCGGCCATGTCACTCTCCACCTACCGACTGACGGTGGCGACACCGGCCAGGCCTCCATGGTCTCGGGTTGGGTGGATTCGGCCACCTCGGTGGAAGTCGAGGCGCAGACGCTCGACCATTACTGCGACACACACCGCATCGACTCGATCCGCCTGCTCAAGATCGACGTCGAGGGCGCCGAGGCCGACGTCCTACAGGGTGGAGTTGATGTCATGGCCCGTGTCCGCCCGAACGCGACCGTATGCGAGTTCGTGACCGGCCGGAACGTGCCCGCGCAGGAGCGGGTGCTGGATTTCTTCCGGGGTCACAGGTACCTGGCCTACAAACTCGGTTTGCAGGGCGAGCTCCAGCCACACCCTATGGAACTTCCCACATGGAGTCTCGACGGGTTCGGGAGCGTCCTGACCACTGAGGTTGGCGCCGGCAACCTGTGCTTCGTCCCCGCAGAGCTGGCTCCGTGACGACCGTCGTCATCGACGGGCGTCCCTGCTTGCGCGGCATGACCGGCATTCCCGCGTACGCCGCATCGCTGGTTCGGACGCTGCCGGCGGCAGACCCAGCGCGTACCTACCGTGTCTTCTCCTGGCGCCGTCAGGTGCCCCGCGTGCGCGAGATGTTCTCGGTCGAGGTTGTCAGCTCGCTTGTTCCAGGGCGCATCCTGGAGCGAGTGCAGCAGGCGGGCGCGTCCGTACCCCGCTGGAGGCTAGGCCGGGTGGACATCTTTCACGGGACCAGCTTCGACACCCTCCGAGTGCGGGGGGCGCGAACCATCGCGACGATCTACGACGTCGGCTTCCTTCGAGTCCCGGAGTGCTACGACGCGGGGGCGCGACATTCATTCGACCACGCCATACGATCCTCGAGGAAGCGCGCCGATCACTTCGTCACGCTCACGGAGCACGCGCGCGGTGATGTCATCGATGCGTACGGTCTCGCGCCGGACTTTGTCAGCGTGATCCCACCGGCGTTTGACCGAATGTCTGTGCCCGGCGACCCGGCAGCGTCGCAAACATGCCCGGAACGGGATCCCGGGGGCGAGGATGGACCATCGCAACCGTACGTTCTCTACGTCGGTGAGATTGGCCCCCGCAAGAATCTCGTCCGGCTGATCGAAGGCTTCGCGTCGATCGCGGCGACGGTCCCGCATAACCTCGTGGTGGCAGGACCCGCCGGCCAGGATGCCGAATATCCGCTCAGGTTGTTGGAACTGGCGGCGCGCCTCCAACTGGAGGGACGAGTACGCCTCACGGGACCCGTGCCGTCGGCGCAGTTGAGGCAGCTCTACGGCGGGTGCGACGCATTCTGCTTCCCGAGTCTCCATGAAGGGTTCGGGTTTCCCCCTCTGGAGGCGATGGCCTTCGGCAAGCCCACGCTCACATCGACGGCGACGTGCCTGCCCGAGGTCGTGGGTGACGCTGCGCTCCTGGTCGATCCGTGGTCGTCAGAGGCGATCGGCGTCGGAATGCTTCGACTGCTCACCGACGACGAACTCCGGCACCGCCTGGCCGCCGCCGGGCCTCGGCGGGCTGCATACTTCGACGCGGCACGCATGGTAGCAGCAGCGACCGCCGTCTACGATCGGCTCCTGTGACGGTCGGAGATCAGACTATGGACGGACTGGTCGAGCGCATCGCCCGGTGTATTGTCATCAGAGCCACAAGGGCGCCGCTGCTCGCTCCCGTGCTCGAGGCGCTGGCGCGATGGCTCGGACACCGCGCGCCGAGTGCGCGCCTCAGCCGCGCGCTTGGCTTCTATGTAGGAGAGGCGCTGACGGCTCAGGCTGATCGGAGCCTTCGGCTCGCTAGACTTTGCGATGGATCGCAGGTCGCGCTGCGTCCAGGCGGCCACCTCTGGAACGCACTGTACCTTTTTGGGGTCTACGAAGAGGAGACGACGGCATTCGTCCGGGACTGGCTTCGCCCCGGCGACACGGTGGTCGACGTCGGCGCCAATGTTGGCTACTACTCAATGATCGCGGCCAGGAGGGTGGGTGCGGGCGGACACGTGCACGCATTCGAACCACAACCTGACGTTGTCGGCTTGCTCCGCCACTCCGTGACGGTGAACGGATACTGTGATCGTGTCACCGTCGTATCGAAGGCGGTGAGCGACCGCCCCGGTAGCGTGCAGCTCGCGTTGCCACCCGACGCCGACCGGACCGGCGAAGCATCGATCATCAGCGGCGACGATACGGCCAACTGGCGCACGGTAGAGGTAGAGGCGACAACTATCGAGGACTATTGCGCCGAGAGATCCATCGGGTCGATCAGGCTTCTCAAGGTCGATGCCGAAGGGGCCGAGTTCGAGGTCCTGAAAGGGTCGGAGCGGCTGCTAGCCGACGGGACGGTCGAGGCCATCGTCTGCGAGATCGTCCCTTCGCGACGACCAGAGGCATTGACCGCAACCCTCCAGCTTCTCGATCGGCACGGATACAGCGCCTGCACAATGGACGCTTTCGGCGTACTGGTTCCGCACGGCCCGACGGTCCCTGATTGGATCTGGGGCAATCTCTGCTTTGTGCGGCCGCGACGTGAGCAGGCCCGAAACTCTACGCTCGTGCCACCACCACCACCGTTTGGGCCTGCCCCGGAAACAGCCATCCACTGACGTTGTCGAGCACCTCGAGCTCGTAGATCCGGCGCAGATGGAAAAGACCGGGCAGTGCCAGCGCGAGGGAAAGGCCTATGGACCTCTCGACGGTAAAGCCGGCGGCGGTGATGAGCTCGCGCAGTTGCGTATACCCATATTCCTCAACATGGTCATGACGCATCTCCCAGCGCGGCCGGCCCAGCGCTCCGCGGAGGTGCGTATACCTCGGATTCTCGATGATCCTCGCCAGCAGCGCTGACGCGTTGGGAGTGGACGCGATCAGGTGGCCCCCCGGCTTCAGCGCCAACCGAGCCCGCTCGAGCGCAACGGAAGGGTCGTGCAGGTGCTCCAGCACCTCGTACAAGGTGACCACGTCGAACTGTCCAGGAGGCGGCCGGTACGCCTCGATCGGTGACACCAGGTATTCGACGTTCGCCGCCGTTCGGTGTTCGCGTGCGTACGCAACGCACTCGGAGCTGATGTCGACGCCCACCGCCCGGCTCAGTCTGCTCGCCGCCAGCCAGCAGACCGTACCGTCGCCGCAGGCCATGTCGAGGAGTGCCCCTCCGGCCGCGTAGTGCACGGCCAGTCTTGCCCGCAGGCGCCAGAGCCAGGCCTGCCCGTTTCGCCGGACAAGCCGACCTTGGTCCCCGGCGCGCCGGCGACCCGCAAGTTCGGCGTCGTAGAAGCTGCGCTGCATTTCCTGCGCGTCGGCCAGGGTCAGAACCTCCGCGCGACGTGAGTGAGCGGAGGAGGGAAAGCCGGACATAGCTGTCTCTCCGCTAACCACGGCATCGGGATGCTTCAAGGGAAACATGGCGGGCCCTCATCACAAAGGTGCGAGCTTGGCGTACTGGTCGAGGTATTCGGCAACCATACGCTCGGGCGTATAACGACGCGCCTGAGCGCGTGCGCACTCCCCCATCGCACGTCGAAGCTCTCGTTTGCCGGCCAGCCAATTCAGCTTTGCGGCGATGTCTGCGCTGTCCAGCATGACCATCACCCCCGACTTGCCCTCCTCGACGAGGTCGGTGACCCCATGCACGCGGGATGCAAGAACCGGCAGACCTGCGGCCGCGGCCTCGTGGGCAGGGACCGAAAAAGCTTCGTAGCAACTGGGGAGAACGAAGAGATCGCAAGCAGCATAGTAGGGAGCGACCGCATCGACGGTGCCGGCGAAGTGCACCCGCCCAGGCACCCCACACCGGGCGGCCATGTGCGCGTAGTGGCGGACGTCCCCCTTGCCCACAACGATCAGGTGCCACGAAGGAGCCGCGGCGAGCGCCTCCACCACGAGCGGCAGACCCTTCCGCTCCCAATCTCCGCCCAGGAACAGCGCGACATCGGCACCACTGTCGATGCCCATCCCTCGACGGATCGTCTGCCCTGTGCCAGGGTCGACCGCTACCTGAGATTCCGGCACCGCATTGGCGATCACCCGCGTCGCTCCTTGCGTTCTGGGGAAGTGATCGAGAAGATCGTTGGCAAGACCCGCAGACACGGCCACGTACGATCGCGTGACCGCCGGGCGATAGCACCAGCGCTCCGCCATGCGCGACATCCACGCAGCCAGGGCAGCGTTGATCCGGTATGGGACGGTCGGCAGCCGCGGTGACAGCCGCCTCGACATGGACCACGCGGCGCTGTGACAGTGATGGACGGTGGTGACGTCGGCTCGGTTGAAGATGATGGCGCCGGTGGTGTGGATCACCCCCTTCGCGCGAGCGTGCACCAGCAGCGATGCAACGATGGCAAACCAGGGATAGAGAAGGCTGAAAGGGCGGGCCGGACACCGTATCGCAATCCAGCGGAGATTGGCGTGTCGCGGCACCGAGTTGGTCCTCGAAATCAGGGTCACGCGGGTTCCGGACCCCAGCAGTCCCTCGATTAGAAGCCGCAGTTGGAGGTCCATGCCGCCGAACGCTCCGACCTCGTGGGCCACGATTGTGACCTCGGCAGGAGCGCTCACTGGAGAGTGTCCCCGCATGCGGACAGCGCGCATTCTACCGATCGCCGCACTGCAGCCGTGACCGACCACGCCCGGCACAAATGTGTCACAGCCATTGGGCACCCTCTCGGAGACGCAGTCGCCCCCACGCGACGTCGCGCCCCCCGTCGTCCCCGGATGCGAACACTTGAACCGTGGAATCCCAAGCCTCCTCGCGCGCGGCGCGCTTCGGTTGGACTCGACCTTTGCCAGCCCCGGAGCAATGCATGGCATCGTCAGAGAAGAGGAAGTTGTTGGCATACTGCGGACTGGACACTCGCGGTAAATGTTCCAGCTGATCTCGCCAGACGTCGAAAGTGTCCGAGTCGAAGAGCTCTCCCCGGCGTACTACGTAGCTATGGGCATATTCGAGAGTGCCTCGCACGTAGTCCAGCACTGACTGTACGCCTCCGCTGGATGCGTGATGCCGCTCTTCAACCTCGATGAAGAGTCTGGGACGACACCGAGCGATGGTCTCGTTCGCTCCCCTCAGAACCGAGAGTTCGTGCCCTTCCACGTCGACCTTCATGAAGCCCACGTCCGTCAAACGATAGTCGTCCAGTTTCCTCACAGGCACGTGCAGATCGTAGCGCCCGTTCGTCGCCGTCTCCGCGCTGTCGAGCCTGGCCTCACCTTCGTTCCCTTCGGGAACCGACAGGCGTCCAACTCCCGAGTAGTCGGACAGGGCCACCTGAACGGCGACAACCCGCGGCAGGCGTGCTTCCCTCAGGTACCGATACGCATCCGGTCTGGGCTCGAATGCGACAACCCGGCCGGCGCGAGCAGCTATCCAGTAGGCGTATACCCCGTACGCTGCGCCGACGTCGATCGCAGCACGCCCCGGTGGAACCCATCTGGCGAACCGGCACGCGGGGGCATGGAACCCATGCAGGCACCTCCAGTTTTTCAACGCCCGCGCCGGAAGCGTGACGCGTGGAGGTACCCTGGTCAGAAGCCAGCGACGCACAGTCTCAGGCATTCCCTGACCCCACAACCGGCCCCTGTGGACCGGCTGGCCCCGCGACTGCGCACATAGCCCCGCCTACCTGTACGTCACCTTGGTGCGTCAGCGCCATCTGCGTTCCGGCAGGAACCACGGGCGGCGCTGGAACCGTTTGGACGTGCGAACCCCTCGGCGCAAGGGCCGATTCCGGCAGGCGGTCATGAAACGGAGCCACGGCTGTTGCCGTCGGTTCCTGTGTCACTCAGCTCGTGGCCAGGTGAAGCCGGTGGAGAGCGCCTCGGGCCGAGCCGCGGCGAAGACTGTGTGAACATGGTCGGTGGGCGTGGGGAGCGTGAGCGGTCCCATTCCTGTCGCACTTGAGAAGAGAGAATATCGGTGTGCCGCCAAGAATTGGACAAGCCCGCTTCGCTGCCCCCAAGACTGCTGAGCGCCCCCGGCTGTTCCACTCCATGACGAGGTGAGGGCGACACCGAGACAAAATCTGTGGCGCCCCATGCAGGACTAGCGACTCGGCGCCTTCCACGTCCAGCTTCATCCAGTCTCTCGCCGACTAGCCCGCCCAAGAGGATCGCGAAGTAGCCGACATTCGCCCCGACGTCGACGGCCGAGCTCCCGTCAAGCCCTGTGGAAACTCTTCCAGGGTCGATGG
>JRHI01002144.1_pt1 | contig 14317 bp, 12 predicted proteins | sample 215371 | NCBI WGS metagenome assembly JRHI01 (sample SAMN02929681, study PRJNA255918) | sediment metagenome | biome: cave system; feature: Ice Cave; material: Sediment; isolation source: sediment from deep within a dark volcanic ice cave with no known source of... ...
AGACGAAGCCAAGGCTGACCGGGACCATGACGATGCCGGACGGTTTGAGCAGCGTCGCCAAGCCGGCGAGGATCCCGACGCCGAGGAGCGGTCCCGCGGGCCAGCCGCGCCGACTGGCCCGCAGCAGGAGCCACGCCCCGGCCGCGGCCGGGAGGGCCATGAAGACCTCGGCGTTCGCCGTGAAGCCCTCGATGTTCGGCGAGCTGGAGACGACGGCGAAGAGGAAGGCGGCGCCGGTCGCCGTGCGCCGGCCGGCCCAGTCCCGCGCGAAGAGCCAGACGAAGACGAGGGTGGCCAGGCTGAACAGCCAGGCGCCGAGGCGGAGGGCGACGACGGTCGTGCCGAGCGTGTTGAAGATCAGCCCGTAGACGACAAAGATGCCCTGCGGGCGACTGATCCAGATGTCGTGGTAGAGGCGACCGCGCCCGTCGAGCCAGCGCTGGGCGACGTGGGCGTAGCCACCCTCGTCGGAGATCATCGGGAGACCGAGGAACGGCCCGCGGAGGAAAAGACTCACGAGGCCGGCGATGAGCAGCCAGGTGGCCGCTGGGAGCCGTTGGGCGGTTCGTGCGCGTACCCATAATCGCGCGCGGGTCGCCGGCGTCGTTGCGCTCCGAGTCAAGCGTTCGACCTTCCATCTCTGCCGCCGTCGTTCCGCGCGGCCTCGCCCGCAGGATGGCGAGGGCAAACCCGCGGGCGCTCACGCTCAGCTCTGTGCCGTGCCAATAGTAGCGTCTCGGTTGGGGATCGGAGGATGCGATTGGGTGACTGGCGCGACCTTATACGGAGCCGGTTGCAGGCTTCCCAGTCCGGGCACCAACCCTCACCCCCAGCCGTGCCCAGCGGTGCGCGGGAGAGGGGAGCGCGGGCAGGCACGGTCGTGCCGCCGGCTGGGGACCGGACGGGTTGAGCGAGCGGCGCCACGACGAGCGCATGCTCCCCTCTCCCGCGCACCGAGAGAGGGGCGGGGGGTGAGGGCCGGGGGGTGAGGGCCGACGCAGCGTTCACGCGGAGCGGTATTACCCAGCCGCGCCGCCCAACGCGCCCTGGAGGAGAACGGGTAGGGTGGGTGCCTGGCTGCCCCCCGCCGGCTCGGCGGTGAGGGCGATGGCATCAAAGGTCGGGGCGTCGCTGGAGACGGCTACGACTCCCTCGCCCTTGCCGGTGACCGTGAAGGTGGGGCCGGGCTTCGGTGGGGTCGAGTTTCCGGTTTTGAGGTACCAGAGCTGGTACGCCTTGTCGCGCGGCAGGGCAGCCAGGTCGTGGACGAGGAGGACGCCGGCCTTGTCTGGCAGCGAGTAGAGGAGGGTGCCACCGGCGCGGGTGGGTCCGTCCTTGGTCGGAGTCAGGGAGTAGGCGGTGGCGTTGGCCTGCCCGCGAAGGTGGGCGATCTCGGTTTGCTGGGCCTTGACCTCCGATTGCCGATCGTCGAGGCGCCCCTGGAGGGCGAGCGCCCAGACGATACCGCCGACGGCGAAGACGGCGAGGGCGGCGGCGACGCGCCACGACCACGGGACAGGGGTCCGCCGGTCTGCCGGCGCGGGAGCCACGGCCGGGTCGGTCGCCACGCCACTCCGAATGCGGCCGCGGGGGCGGGCGGCGGTCGGGAAGGGCACGGGTTCGGCGAAGGGTGGGCCGGCGTCCGCGCCGGGCGCCTTCGCGGCGGATGGCGCCGCGGTCTCGAGCGGCTGGGCGGCGGACGCCGGGCGCTCGGCGCGGGCGGCGACGAGCAGGCGCTCGCGGAGATCGGGCGAGGGAGCAGGGAGGCGCGCGGGGGCGCCTGCCTGGGCGCCGGCGGCCGCGTCGACCTCGGGTTCGAGCTCGAGCAGGCGGGGCAGCAGGGCCACGACCGGCGAGAGACGGCCGACCTCGCGGCGGCAGTCTGGGCAGGTCGCGAGATGAGCTTCGAAGGCCTGCCGCTCGTCCTCGGGGAGGGCGTCGAGGAGGTAGGCGCCAACCGCGTCGTGAGGCGGCTGGTCGCGCGGCGCGGCGGGGGTCTCCGCGTTCGTGGTGGGTTGGTTGGATTCGTGGTCTGACGTCACCGACGTATCCTGTCTTGCGCTCAATCGTGTCATGGCCTCCGGACGGCGATCAGCCGTCCGCGGCCGGGTGCGACTCAAGGCCTGCCTCGGTGAGGAGGAGGCGGAGCTTCTGGAGACCGAGGCGCATCCGGCTCTTGACGGTGCCGAGCGGGGCGCCGGTCTGCTCCGCGATCTCCTGATGGGTCAGACCGCCGAAGTAGGCGAGCTCGATGGCCTGGCGCTGCTCGAGCGGAAGCTCCCGGACAGCGCGCTGGACCTGCTCCGCCTCGATCGCACCGGCGACGGAGGCAAAGGTTTCCTCCTCGTCGATTTCGATAGTTGCCGAAACGTCATCCAAGGCCACGTCGGTCCATTCCCGCTTGAGCCGGCCGCGCCGGCGGTCGATCGCCAGGTTATGGACGATGGACATGAGCCACGGCCGGGCGCTGCCATGCCCCGCCTGGAAGCTGCCGGCCCGTCGCCAGACGTTGAGGAAGGTTTCCTGGACGACGTCTTCGGCGCTGCCGTGCTCGCCGAGTATGCGGTAGGCAAGGCCGAAGGCCAGCCGCCCGTAACGGTCGTAGAGCGTCGCCAGCGCCGCGTCGTCGCGATCCTGGATGGCGGCCAGGATCGCGTCGTCGCTCCCTCCCAATGACGCATCATCGGTTGGTCGCTGTTGCTGTATGAGGCTCATCGTCCGCGACCTACTGATGGTACGTCAAGAACGTCCGCCGGGATCAGTCGGGTCCCGCCGGACTGATGGGGACATTATGACCGAAGTTGGGGACGGAGGGACTGAGGTGCGGGGCGGCGGCCTCGCTCCCGCACGGATCAGCGGAAGATGTCGGCCACGCGGAGCGGGGGTAGCCCGGGAAGCACAGCGCTGCCATCGAGCGTGTCGTTCTCGGTCAGTATCATCCGTCGCCGTCCCGCGCCGTCGACCAGGACCGTTTTGGTCTTCGGATAGGCAACCCAGATCAAGGGCACGCCGGCCGCGAGGTACTCCGCCAGCTTGTCCCGCACGTCGGCCGGCGTATTCGACTCGGACACGACCTCGATGACGAGCGTCGGGATGCAGATGATATCGCGCATGCGCGCGCCGCGCGCTGGCAGGTCGTGCTTGAGGACAAATGCGGCATCGGGAGCGAGGACGGTGTCAGGATCACGTCGGAAAAGAAATCCCGCGTCGGCGATGAAGACTTCGCCGATACCGGGGTTGCTCGCGATCAAGAGGAACAGAGGCAGCGCCATCCGCGCCGCGAACATGCCGTGATCCGGCTGCGTCGGCGACACCTTGCGAATCTCCCCACGCCACAGGTAGTGCTTGAAGCCGTCGTCGGGGAGGGCGAAGACATCCTCGGCGGTAGCCAGCTTGGAGGTCACCATGCTCTGCGGTCTCCTTCTGGTCGATCGGCCACCGATCGCGTGCCGTCCCCTACGTTGCCCGGCTCCAATGCTACCACTCACATCGCCGACCGCCGCGTCTGCCACGGCTATCACCGCACCTCGAGCCTCTCCTTCTATGCCGAGGACGACCGGGAGCGATCCTTCACGCGCTCAAGATGATGGCGTGAGGACCGTCATGCCGCCCTGTCAGCGTCGTGCCGAGTGGGTGGGCTTCGATGCTACACTTTCGATAGCTCGGCGGCGCGGCCGTCAGGTCAGGCATGAAGGGCGCCGGCCGGGAGCCGCTGTTGGCGTGTTTGATCGATCCGCTGTCGACTGCGAGACCCGTTTGCCCACAACCGCCGTTCCCCGAGACAATGCCATGTCCAGCCTGACCACATCGCCCGGCACTGAGACGCTGTGGCCCGGGGTCGGGACGCTCCTCGGCGAGGAGAAGATCGGCCCGCGTGACGGGGGCGGGCAGACGGTCGTCGTCGCGATGAGCGGCGGCGTCGACAGCGCGGTGACGGCGCTGGTGATGCGGGAGCGCGGCTACCGCGTGATCGGGATCAACCTGCGCCTCTTCTCACCGGCCGACCCGGAGCACCAGGCGAACCCGTGCTGCGGTATCCCGGCGATGGACGACGCGCGCGCCACCTGCGCTCTGCTCGGCGTGCCGTTCTACGCGGTCAACATGGAGGTCGAGTTCGGCGAGGCGGTCGTCGACCGCTTCGTCGCCGAGTATGCCGCCGGGCGGACGCCGAACCCGTGCCTGGAATGCAACCGGCACGTCAAGTTCCGTCACCTGGCTCACCGCGCGAAGCTCCTCGGCGCGGACTGCCTGGCGACCGGGCACTATGCGCGGATCGCCCGGGGCGATCCAGTCGCCGGGATTCCTCACCGCCTCCTGCGCGCGGTGGATGCGCGCAAGGACCAGAGCTACGTCCTGCACGCGATGACGCAGGCGCAGCTCGGTTTCGTCCGCTTCCCGCTCGGCAACTTGACGAAGCCGGAGGTGCGGACGCTCGCTCGCGCCTGCGGGCTCCCCGTGGCGGAGAAGGCCGAGAGCCAGGAGATCTGCTTCGTCGGCAAGGGGTCCTACGCCGATTTTGTCGCCCGGCGGCGACCGGACGTGACGGTGCCGGGCGAGATCGTGGATGCCGGCGGCACGGTGATCGGGCGACACCGCGGGTTGGTCCACCACACGGTGGGACAGCGGCGCGGCATCGGGATCGCGGCGGCGCGGCCGCTCTACGTGCTCAAGCTTGAACCCGCGGCGAACCGGCTCATGGTAGGATCGCGTGCCGCTGCCACCTCGTGCCGCCTCGCCGCCGAAGCGGTGGCACTGACGGATGGCACATGGCATGCGGAGCCGTTCACCTGCGACGTCGTCGTGCGCTACCGCGGCCTACCCGCTCCGGCGGAGGTCGCGCTCGGGCCGGCCGGGAGTGGCGAGGCGACGGTGGTCTTCACGGGGGAGCGGCCGGTCGCGGCGCCGGGACAGGCGGTCGTCTTCTACCGGGGCGACGAGGTGCTTGGCGGTGGGACGATCCGGCAGGTCGTGCCTGGAGGAGAAGAGGGCGGCGCGGCCGACGGCGATGGCGCGGCCGCGGCGGGCGCGTAGCGGCATCTTTAGAAGCTCAGGGGCGCAGATGAGTGATCGGGCTGGTTCCGTCAACCTGTCGGTGGATTCCACGGTCGGCGGCCAACCGGCGGGCGCGCCGGCGACCGAGTCGAAGTCGGGCAGCCGGTGGAAGCTGTACGCGATTCTCGGCGGGGTCGGCACGCTGATCGCCCTGGTCCTCATCGCCTGGGGGCTGTACGAGCTCGGGGATGAGGGGCAGTCGTCGCTGGAGCGTTTCCGCGACGTCGCGGTGATCTTCATTGTCCTCCTCTTCGCGCTCACCGTCGTCCTCCTGGCGGCGATCGTCGCCGCGCTGGGCTATCTCATCTTGCAGATCAAGGACCGCGTCATCCCGCTCCTGGAGGAGTTCAACGGGACGGCGAAGCGGCTGCGCGGCACGGCGGAGTTCGTCAGCGAGGAGGCGGTCAAGCCGATCCTGACCGTGGCCGGCACCTATGCCAAGATGCGCGCGACGATGCGGACCGTGGCGGGGCGGGACGGGAAGAGGCGGAAATAGGCACGGCGCGCAGCCTTCGTGACCGCGAGGGCTGGTTCAGCCTCGGCGCCTGGCGCGGCCGGACAGCGCCCGCGTTGGGGATCGCGGCCCAGGCCGTTGACACCGCCCTGACCACCGAGGACGCCACCTTAACAGCCGGCGCCTCATCGACCGCATCAGAGCGGCTCCAGGACGTTACTCCCGCCCCCCGTCCTCGTCCAGCTCGAAGTTGACCGGCCGGCCGGCGAAGTGGCATTCGCGGTGAATCTGCGCGTGCTCGGGGCCGCGCCAGCGGCAGCGGTCGCAGAACTCCGCCTGGAAAAAATGGCGGAACAGGGGTTCGGCCATAACCGTCAGCGGGCGGTCGACCGCCAGCCGCTTGTATTCCTCACGGACCAGCGGTTCCAACTCGACCGGCAGGCACAATGGGTAACGGATGCGGTGCTCTGCCCCCGTGGCGCGGTCGCGGAAGACGAGCATCTGCGCCGTGCCACCCAGATCGGCCGTGCCGTCTTCCGTGTCGGAGACGAGGTCAAGGGCACCCCAATCCGCTCCGGCGCGCGCGGAGAGATACTGGAGCAGACGCGCCTTATCAACGGTCCGGGCCGCCAACTGGTCCAGCAGCGGCATCACCCGGCGGACCACGTCCTGAGTCGCTTTGTACACCATCGCCGAGAGGCACCCCGATCGTGCTGAGGTTCGCGCCCGTGGGTCAAGACGAAGCCGTGCGACGAGGCGCGGGCAAGATCACGGGAAACGACGGGCGCCGCGGCACGGTCATGGTAGCACAGCGCCCTCGCGCCGGATGTGCCAGCCCCGGTCGCCGATCACCCATCGCGGCCACCCAACCGCTGATCCACTCCGGAGGCGACCGGACTGTCCGGGTCACGTTCCGCGGCTTCTCGGTCAACAGTTGCTCGTGCAGGATCAGAGGAGAACGTGCAGCACGCCGCGGATGATGGTCTCACGCTGGCTCGGTCATCTGCTCATGGCCGGGCTGGGGAGAGGAGATGCCGGCGTGCTCCCGCTTTCCGTCGAACGTCGGGGTCGAGGGTCAAAGGGGCCGCTCGCCGTCGCAAGGACCGAATTCTGCTGACGCCAACCGGCACCGCAACCGGCACGCCTCGCCCAGGACCAGGAGGCTGACCACTCCGAGAAGAAAGACGGTCGTGCCGCTCTCCCCACCCGGCGGCGTGGCGAGACCGGTCCTCGGCAAGCCGTTGCCACTCGTGACCGACGCGGCGTCCCCGCCAGCCCCAGCGCCATCGGACACCGCGACGCTGTCGCCAACGACTCCTCCGGCGACGGCGCTGCCGTCGCCGGCAGTGCCCCCGACGGCGGCGGAGGCGGCGCCTGGCCCGTAGTCGACGATGTCCGCTTCCCAGTTCAGAAAGATGATCTTGGTCGTCGTGTCGACCGCGACCTGAAACTCGGCCGACGCGCGCGAGGCGAGATCGGTGATGACGTGCAGCCCGGTCTGCGTGGTCGTCACCGGGATCTGCGAGAGAACGAGCCCCCCCGCGCCGCCGGTGTTGAACGTCCCGAGGTCCGTCTGGCCGAACGCGGTGATCTGGACGCCGCCGCCGGCCGTGATGCAGGTACCGTCGCCCAGGTCGCCCGGCCCGGGTTCGACGCCCGGGTCCAGCGCACGAACCTCGACCTGGCTCGCGCTGCCGATGCAGAAAAGCTCGATGACCTGGATGGAACCGACCGCTCCTTGGGTGGCGCCGCTGGTACCGTCGCCGCCGCGGCCTGGCCCACCGCCGTTCCCGCCCCCGCCGGTTGCGGTGCTGCTGGTCCTGGGGCCGCTTCCATTCCCGCCTGGGGTCGGGGTCATCTCATTGCCGCTGCCGTTGCCGCCGTTGCCGCCGCTGCTGTCGGGCTGGACAAAGGCGTAGATGTGGACCGTCACGTCGCCGTCACTCGTCGTGTCGAGCGTGATCGTGCCCTGGTCGTCGACGTTCGCCAGCGTCTGCTCGTCGCCGCTGCCTGGCGCAAACGCGACCGCCCCGAAACGCCGGCCGGGCGGCAGCGTCGATTCGGAGAGGACCACGTTCCCCGGCGGTACGTTGTCGAACTGGTAGCGGGAGGCATCGAAGCAGATATTGTCGTTCGGGTTTCCGTTCACGTCGGTCTTGAGGTCGCTTTCGCAGAGCGTCGCGGGCGCGAACGTCGCATCCGCGATCGTTTGGACCGCTCCGGTTCCGGCTTGCAGCGAGACGTCGAAGGCGAGCTGGCCGCCGCCGATCGCCCCGTTCGGCCCCTGGTCGCCCGGCCGCTCGACGACCGGACAGGCCTTCAACTTGGCGCCGAAGTCGCCGAGCGCGTCGAAATCGGCCTTGGTCACGATTGCCTTGGGACAGGCATGGACGACGACGCTGACCCGGGGCGCCGTGAAGTTGTAGACGTGGACCGTGATCTGTCCATCCCCCGTGGCATCGAGGTCGGTCTTGAGATCGAAGGCCCCCGTGTCCGCGTGCGTGGCAACCAGCGTCGCCCGGTCGCCGGCGTCCGGCAGCTCGACGGCGCCAAAGCGCGTTCCCTTCGGCGCCGTCGTCTCGGTGATCGTCACCGCCCCGCTCTTGACGGCGAAGCCGTACCCGGAGGTGTCGTAGCAAGCGTTGTCGTTCGGGTTGTTGTTGAGGTCGGCGCCGAGATCGCGCTCGCACAGCTGCGCCGGCGTGAAGGTCGCGTTGGCCAGCGCGAGACGCTGATCGCCCGCCGCCATGGTGAAGTCGAAGGCCGCCGGCGTCCCGTGGATCGCGCCCTCCGGTCCGGCGTTGTCGGGGCGGGTGATGACTGGGCAGGCGAGCAGGTGCGCGACGAAGCCGCCGTTGCCGATCGCGCCGAACTGATCCTGCGTTTGGATCGCGGGGGGGCAGACGTGCTCGATCAGGTGGACCGTCACCGGTGGAGCGTCGGCCACCTTGGGCGCGGCGGTGTAGCTGACGACGAAGACCGTCGTTGTGCCGCCTCCGGCGATCTCGATGTCCTTCGTCGCGCCGGTGGTCGTGTCGACGACGGAATGCGTCCCCGCCCCCAATGTCCGCGCGCCGGACGAGGTCACGTCGAACGGATCGCCGCCGTCGAGTGCGATCGATGCTTTGGCCGCGGTGCAGGCGTCGCCGGGCGTGAATTCACCCTCGCCGAGGAGCGCGCCGGTCCCGGCATCACCGCCGGTCGTGCAGCGGTAGACGAGGATCTTGAGGGTGCCGCTGGGGGTGCTGGTCGCCTCCGGCGTGGGCACAGTCGCGCCGCCCACGGTCGGCGTTCCTGCGGCGGCGTCACTCGTGGCCGTCGGATCGCCCTGCGCTTCGACCCGAGGGGCCGAAGCGCCCACCAACCACACCGTCAGGCCGAGCACGGCGCAGAGTTGGAAGCCGAGCCTGAGTCGCCGCATGGCGTTTCCCCCTTCGCGATGGCAACCGGGCACGGCCGATACGCCAACCCTGGGCGACATCGCGCGATCCCACCGCCAGCATAGCAACCAGGACGGTCACCCCGCCACCCCCAGGCCGGCGGGGAACCATCGGTGCTTTCGTGCATCCTTCCGCGGCCGGACGGATCGAGCCGGCGGCCGCCCCGTCAAGCAAACGCGCCGCCGCGATTCGGCGGCGGCGAGACGGGCATCGCCCGATCTACGCACCAGCGCTGGCACGCCAGAGCATGGCGAGCCCAAGGAGGAGGACGACCGTCGCGCTGATCAACGGGCTGACGGCGACCAGGCGGCCGAAAAGCGGACCCAGTTTCGGACCGAGCGAGCCACTCCGCCCGGCAGTCGACCGGCGGACGCGGGTCCAGCGCGGTCCAACCAGTGTGATCGCCACGCCAAACGCCACCAGCACCCCGGCCAGACCCAGGCTGAAGGCGACGATCGCCAGCATCCCGAGACCCACCTGATTGATCCCAACGGCCAGCAGCAGGATGGCGAGGGCATCCGGGCAGGGCACCAGACCGCCCGATATGCCGAGCGTGACCAGGCTCCGTTTCGGCGCACCCCGCCGCACCGCCGCAACGTCAGCCAGATGAAACCGCGCGTGCTCCTCCGCGCTCAGCGACGCATGGTCGTCGTGGTCGTGGGCATGAGGGGCATGGTCGTGGTCAGGCAGGTGATGATGGTGGGTGCCGCGGGCGCGCGGGAGCGCGCCGCGCAGCATCGTCAACCCCATGCTGGCGACGAGTAGCCCGGAGACCATCCCCAACACCGGCAGGACGCGCGACGGGAGAAAGATCTGGCTGGCCACCAGCGTCGCCAATCCGAGTGCAAAGACGCTGACAGTGTGGGTGAAGGTGACGATCGCGGCCAGGAGCAGGGCGTCCCGCGCCGTTCCCTTGGTCGCGACCAGATACGCGGCCACCAGCGTCTTGCCGTGACCGGGCTGGATCGCGTGCAGCGCTCCCATCAGCACAAAGACGCCGATCAAGGTTGCGATGAGCCCCGGGGTCTTGGGCCGCTCCAGGACTCGCTTTGCCCGGGCCAGAATGCCCCCCGTGCCCCACGTGGAAGCGGTGTCCGTGGCCCCGACTCCACCGGAGGCCGCGAGCGCCGGATCGGTCTCGAAGGCGATCCGCGCCGTCGGCGACGGCCACCCCTGGTCGAGCAACCTGGCCCCGGCCGCCGCCTGGACATCGATGCGGAAATCGGTCCGATCCACGCGGTAGTCGTTCCGGACCACGAGGCGGTGTGCGGTCTTGCCGGCCGTCGCCGGCAGCGGCACGTCGATGGCGACGATCAGGGGACTGAGCCCAAGGTGGAAGTCCTCGGTCCGCGGAACCGTCAGCCCGACCGTTGCGGGATCGATAGTCACCTCGCGACCGTCAACCATCACGCGGATATCGCGCAGAAAGGCGGCGGCCCAGGTCCGCGCCTCGGCGGCGTCGATCCTGCCGTTGTGGTCGGGATCGAGGTCTTCCAGGACGAGCTCGTTGGCCAGGATCCCGCCGCCGATCGCGATCGAGAGGCGCGCCTCGGACGCGGCAAGCTGCACGACGAGATGCTGAACCAGGCGATCCGCCGGATGCGCCGCCGCGGGCGCCGGACCCGCCAGCGCGCACAGGGCGCCCGCGACGGCTACCGCGGCCAGGACCACCCGTCGCCAGACGTTGGGTGCCACGGTCGCCTAGTTCCCGTCGCTCGGCGCTTCGTCGCCCGTCGCCGCCCCCAGGCCGGCGACCGCGTCCCGCAGTCGCCGCACGTACTCCGGCGGCAGCTCCCAGTAGCGCGCCGCCGCCAGCGCCGCCCCCGGCGCTCCGGACACCAGCGCGCCGTTGCTGGGCGTCGCGAAGAACCGGCGGCCGTCGTCGGTGACCGCCTCGCGGACGCCGTTCCCAACCGGACCGGTCGCTTGCGTGGCGACGAGGATGCCCCAGACCTCGCCGGCGAGGTAACCGGCAAACGTCTCGGCGATCTCGGCAGCCGCCGCGCCGACCCTCGCCCGCGCGACGAACCGCGCCCCGGGGTGCGCCGTCAACACCGCCGCCGGCTCCATGTCGATCCCCGAAAGGAAGAGATAGGCGGTTTGATCCGTGGTCGCCATCGTTGGTCCCTCTTGCCCTCGTCTCACCGGACCCGAACGAGGGCGCACCGGGTGCCCTGCGGGCGATGTCCGCCCTGCTCGAATGCCGTGTCGTCACCCGCGGGCACGATCTCGACGGCGATGATACCGCGTCTCGGGGTGCTCGGTCCGGTCGATCAGAAGACCGGCGGTTGCGTCGTCAGGCCCCGCAGGGGTGGCATGACCGGCGCGTCCCGCGCCATGATCAGGACACCAAACCGGCCGAGCCCGCCCGGGTCGATCAACCGCAGAATCGCCGCCTGCGCCGCCAGATAATCCGGCAGCGTCGCCGTCGGATCCTGCCGCAACCGGAGGAGGAAATCCCCGAGGTCCAGACTTGCCAGGAACGCGCCCTGCGTCGTGAACCCCGCCAGGCGCAGCCCGACTCCCTCGCCGCCGCGCTGAAGCGCCGTGAAATCGACATGCGCCGTCAGGTCCTGCCGACCGATGCGGAGGAAGGGATCGTCCGTCACCGTGTGCGCGTGGTAGGCCCGGACTGTCCCCGCGAGGCGGTGCGATCGGTAGAGCGCCCGCGCGGGGTAGCCGTAGTCGATCACGATCGCGTACCCCCGGCGCAGTCCCCGCCCGACGCCGGCAAACCACGCGACCGCCGCCGGGCTGACGTCGACCATGGCCCCGTCCGTCGGCGTCACTCCCTCAGCCGCGAGCTTCGCGCCGGCGTCCCGCACCGGTGGCGAGGGTTCTCCCTCGTCTTCCGCGAACCATCCGTCGCGCCAGACGACGTAGCGCTCGCGAAGCCGCCCGGCGCGCACGACCAGCCGGTGGACGGGGAAGGCATCGGCCACCTCGTTCGCCAGCGCGATCCCGACGATCGGCTCGGGATCGCGCTCGGCGACATCCTCGCCGACGACCATCTGTCCAAACTCGACCTCCTCCATGGCGGCCAGCGCCTGTGCCATCCGGTGCCGGTTCGGTTCGACCAAGCGGTAGCGCAGCGCGGCGGCGGCGTTCGGCGCCTCGGTCGTGAGCCCGGCGATAATGTCGTAGGCCAGCGCGCCGGTTCCGGCCCCGTACTCGCGGACGTCGAACCGCTCCGGGCGGCCCAGCCGCTCCCAGGCGTCGGCGATCTGGCGCGCCAGCGCGAGCCCGAAGTAGGGACTCGCCTCGGGCGCGGTCAGGAAGTCTCCGCCGCGCCCGGGCCGCCGTTCCGGCGTGAGATAGTAGCCATGCTCCGGGTGATAGAGTGCCAGCTCCATGAAGCGGGCAAAGGGGATCCGACCCGCCGCCGCGATCTCCGCCTGGATCGCCTCGACCAGTGCCCGATTGCTCTCATCCACGGGATTCACGAGGGGACAGGGGACAGGGGATAGGCGGTCTGGATGGGGCGAAGATGGAGCGGCGTTGCGCGCAGCATGACGGGTTGCCGGGCGCCGCTCGGTGATTGGTCGTTTCCCCGGACCACTCGATCGCACCGTGTCACACCTGCGAACGCCCCGATCTCCTCTTGTCCATCCCTGGGGGGAGGTGCGCCGTGACTATCGTACCATCGGACCGATGGCAGGTTGGGGCGAATGTCGGGCGGAGGACAGTGATGTCGAGGTCGTCGGTGATCGAGGGTGGCGTGCCGCCGGTGGGACGCTCGGCGCTTGTCCAGGGGTTGCGGGTGCTGGGCGTGCGGCCGGGGGCCCTGCTGATGGTTCACGCCCGGCTGAGCGCGCTCGGCTGGGTCGTCGGGGGCAGCGGGACGGTGGTGACGGCGCTGCTCGATGCCCTTGGGCCGGACGGGACGCTGATCGCGTACGCCGGGTGGGAGGATGACCCGCTCGATCTTTCTGGATGGCCTGATGTGTGGCAATCGGCCTACTTGGCCGAGTTGCCGCCCTTCGACCGGGCGACGTCCGAGGCGACGCACGACAACGGCCGGCTGCCGGAGCGGATCCGCACCTGGCCTGGTGCCCGGCGCAGCCGACATCCCGAAGCGAGCGTCGTCGCCGTCGGCGCTCTCGCCGGCTGGGTCACCGCCGACCACCCATGGGACGATGCCTATGGCGCCGGCTCGCCCCTTGCCAAGCTGGTCGAGGCAGACGGCTGGGTGCTGATGCTCGGGGCACCGCTCGACACGCTGACGCTGCTCCACCACGCCGAGGCGACGGCAAACGTGCCGCGGAAGCGGCGCGTCGTCTACCGGATGCCGATCATCGACGACGGACCGGGCGTCTGGAGGGAGTTCCATGACATCGATACGTCGGTCGGGGCGTTTCCGTATGAGAACGTCGCGGACGAAGTGGCCGCGACGCCGGGGATCCGGCCGGGCGAGGAGGTCTTCGCGGCGATCGCGCGGCAGGCACTGGCCGCGGGCATCGGCAGAGTTGGGCGGGTTGGGCGCGCCGAGTGTGTCCTGTTTCCGGCGCCCGCGCTGCATCGGTTCGCGGTGGCTTGGATGGAAGAGCGCTTCGGCCCCTGAGGCGGCTACGGGAAGATGTCGGCGAGCGGCAGCCGGAAGCCGGGCAGCACATCCTCGCCGTCGAGCACGTCCGCTGCGCCCAACTCCTGGACCGCCTTGCCTGGCCGGTGGACGCGGACGACGCGCTGCCGCGGGTGAAACCACCAAACGAGAACCCCCGCATCCATATAGAGTCTCAGCTTGTCGGCCATGTCGCGCTTGGTGTCGGTTGGAGACGTCACCTCAACGGCGAGATTGGGCGGGACAGGGCAGTAACCCTCGTCCGGCAAACCCGCCGGCAGCCGCTCTTTGCGGACGAACCCAACGTCCGGCGCAACGACGGTGTCGGGATTCCTGGACAGGAAGACGCCTCCGTCAGCGCCAGTGACATAGCCCAGGTCGTGATCCTCGACAACGTCGCCGATTCTCCGTAAGACCAACCCGGCGACAAAACTGGACTTCGCGCTGGACGGTGACACGTCGCGCAGCTCTCCTTGAACCAGCTCATAGGGAGCATCCGACCCCATCATGAGCAGGTCTTCCGCCGTGTACACCTTCGTCGCGACCATCGTTGTCATCCTCGTCCGAGTCGCCGAGTGCTGAGTGAACGTTTCGACGGTGCGGAATGGTCTGTCTCGCGCTCAGTCCTCAGTCTTCGACCATGGTCTGAGCACCGTGCCGTCGAGTCGGCGAACGGGAGGTCAGGCGCCGTTGAGATGGGTGCGCAGGCTATGCGTCCTCGGCGCGGTGGTGACGCCTGCGGCGTTTGGCCGCATGCCATGCCTCGTACGCCTCCGGCGCGATCTCGAAGAGCAGATCGTCCGGGTCGGG
>JRHI01002145.1_pt1 | contig 14316 bp, 11 predicted proteins | sample 215371 | NCBI WGS metagenome assembly JRHI01 (sample SAMN02929681, study PRJNA255918) | sediment metagenome | biome: cave system; feature: Ice Cave; material: Sediment; isolation source: sediment from deep within a dark volcanic ice cave with no known source of... ...
GACCGGCTGCTTGTGGCCGTCGAGCGCGATCGCGCAGCAGTCGAGCGCGTCGACCCAGAAGGCGGTCTCGAAGCGCTGCCGCAGGCTGTCGGCGGCCAGCTCCAGCCGGGCCGCGAAGCTTTCTTCTCCGGTCAGACGGAGCAGGCGGGCAACACCTCGTTTGGCCCGGTACACGTAGGCCTGGACCTCGGCCAGAGCGATCGGCCCTTCGGGCCGGCCGGAGGCGGTGTCGAGGGCGTCGCCCGAATCCTTCCAGCCCTGGTTGACCAGGGCGCCGGTGCCGTGTTCGACGAACCAGTCCCCGTCGCCGTCCCCCCACCAGTCGATCCACTCCAGGGCTGCGGTCCAGGCCGGGCGTAGTTCCTCGACAAGGGTCAGGTCGCCGGTGTGCGTGGCGTGGTCGGCGAGCAGGACCAGGAAGAGCGGGGTAACGTCCACCGATCCGAAGTACGGCCGGAAGGGCAGGGCGCCGGTGCGCGCCAACTCGCCGTCACGGAACTCGTGCAGGATCTTACCCGGCTCTGCGTTGGAGGGGCGGTCGAACCGGGTCGCTTGGTGGGCGGCCAGGAACCGGAGCGTGCCCTCGGCCAGTCGCGGTTCGATCTTCAGCAGCAGGTGGGCGGCGAGCAGGGCGTCGCGCCCGAAGGGGACCGCGTACCAGGGCAGGCCGGCGACCAGGTAGGCGCCTGGCTCGGCGAACACGGTCAGCGCCTCGATGTCGCTGATCGCCCGCCGCCAGATCCGGTCGAGATCGGGATTGTCAGTTTCGAGCCGGGGCCAGCCACCCTCCCGGTCGGCGACGGCGGCCCCTGCGGTGAGGTCGGAGCGGCTCATGGTGACCTCGATTCGCCACCGAAGCTGCTGGCCGGGGGCGAGTTCGACCTGGCGGCGGGCGCGGTCGCCGGCCCACTCGACGCCGGGACCGACCGCGACCTCGGTGCAACTGACCAGTCCATCGGCGGCGGCATAGGAGAGCGCGATCCGCTCGGGTCCGGCCATCGAGCGGCGGCAGGYTCGCGGCGGCCCGGAGGCGTGACCGCGGACCTCGAACATGTCGGCGAAGTCGGCCGCCAGCTCGATCGCGAGGTCGAGGGCGAGAGCGGATGCGCCCCGGTTGTGAAGACAGATCTCGTGCACGACCGGCCGTCCCGGATGGGTCTCGCGGACCACGTCCAGGTCGGGCAGGTGGTCGAATCGGGGCCGGCTCACGGCGCAGCCCCGCTCATCCACCGTCCACCACCCCGGAACCGTCGGGCGTCCGCTCTCGGTCAAGACCAGACAGGTCAGGTGCCGGCAGTCGCGAAAGTACATGCCGTCGCCCGTCCCCGGGCCACCGCCGATGTCGCCGTTGATCCCGGTGACGGCCATGTGGCCGTTGCGGTGGACCGAGACCCTCACCGGATCTCAGCCCAGTCCTTCAACTCCTCCAGGAGGTGGTGGGCGGTCAGGTCGAAGGTGAGCGGGGTTATTGTCACGTACCCTTCCTCAAGCGCCCGGGCGTCGTATTCGAGGTCAGCGTCGACCACGATGTACGAACCGGCCAGCCAATGATACGGCCGTTCCCGGGGATCGTGACGGGTGATGTATTCGTCGGTCCACGCAGAACGGCCCTGTCGAGCGACCACGGTGCCCTTGATCTGGTCCCGGGGCAGGTTGGGGACGTTCAGGTTGAGCGTGATCCCGGGCGGCAGCGGTGAGGTGAGCAGGCGACGGGCGAAGGCGGCGGTGGTCTCGGCCGCGAACGCGAAGTCGGGCGATCGGAAGGTGCCCAGCGAAGCGGCCAGGCTGGGAATGCCATGGATCGCGGCCTCGATCGCCGCCGACACGGTTCCCGAGTTGACCACGTTGGTACCGGTGTTGGGACCGAGGTTGATGCCCGAGACCACCACGTCGGGCTTGCGGCCAAGGATCGGCCCGAGCGCGAGCTTGACGCAGTCGGCCGGGGTGCCGCTCACCGCCCACGCCTCCTGATGGTCTCCGATCGGGCGCCGGTCGGCGTGGATCGGCCGGCGGGTGGTGAGGGCGTGGCCGACCGCCGAGCGTTCGCTGTCGGGGGCGACCACCACCACCTCGGCGATCTGCCGGAGCCGGCTCAGGCACGCGGCCAGGCCGGGCGCGTGGATGCCGTCGTCGTTGGTGAGAAGGATCAGGCTCAAGCGATCGAGAGCACGACCTTGCCGAACTGTGTGGTCCGCTCCAGGTGTTCGAGGGCGGCCACCGCCTGGTCGAGCGGGAAGACCCGGTCGACGGCCGGTCGCATGCCCGCTTCGAGGGCCGCGATCACAGCCTCGAAGTCGGAGACGTTGCCCATCGTGGATCCCATCAGGTCGAACTGGCCGAAGAAGACCCGGGGCATCACCAGCTCGTACTTGACGCCGCTGGTGGAGCCGCAGAAGACGAGCCGGCCGCCTCGTCGCAGCGAGCGGAGCGACTCGTCCATTGTGGCCGGGCCGACATGCTCGAACACGACCTCGACCCCCTGACCACCGGTCGCCTCGCGGACCGCCTTGCTGAAGCCGGCCGAGTCGAAGGCCCGCTCGGCGCCCATCGCGATCGCCTGGGCCCGCTTTTCCTCCGAGCGGCTGGTGGCCAGTACCCGTGCTCCCAGGTGGCGGCCGATGGCGATCGCGGCGGCGCCCACCCCGGAACCGGCGCCGACCACCAACATGGTCTCGCCGGGCTGCAGGCGCGCGCGGCTCACGATCATCCGCCACGCGGTGAGGAAGGTGAGAGGAAAGGCCGCCGCCTCCTCCCAGCTCAGGCCGGAGGGCTTGCGGAACAGGTTCTGGATCGGTGCGTGGACCCGCTCGGAGGCGACCCCGGGTCCGGTCTCACTGAAGATGCCGAAGCTGGGGCAGAACACCTGCTGGCCGGAGCGGCAGGCGGAGCAGGCCCAGCAGCAGGTCACTGGATAGAGCACCACCTCGTCTCCCGGCGCGAAGCGGGGATCGGGGCTGGAGACCACCACCCCGGCACCGTCAGCGGCGATCACCTGGGGCGGCTGCACGCGCTGGGCGCCGCCGGTGACCCACAAATCCATGTGATTGAGGGCGGCGGTTCGCATCCTGACGGTGGCGTAGCCTTCGGGGGGCGCGACCGGCGGCAATTCCTGGATCGCCACCCCGCTGGGACCACTGGCCGCCACGAACACTGCCGCCTTGCCTTCATTGAGCACATTCACGGATTCATCGTAGCCGTCGATATGATGAAGTGTTCCGGGGCCCAGCCCAGGCGCCGGAACCCCCGCGCTGGCCCGGGCGCAGGGTGGCGGGCGCTTGGCGACCAGGCCACGATGGATACGGAGGAGGAACTATGGGAACTGCCATTGCACGGCTGGGTGCCGTACTTGCCACCGCTGCCTTTCTGGTCGCCGGCTGTGGAGGCGGCAGCAGCTCGACCAGCAACCAGCCGCAGGTCGAAGCGGCGAAGAAGGAGATCGTGATGGCGTTCGTGCCGTCGCAGCAGGCCGACCAGGTGCTGGCCTCGGCGAAGCCGATCGCCGATTACATCGCCAAGGAGATCGGGGTCCCGGTCAAGGCCCAGGTGCCGACCAGCTACTCGGCGGTGACCGAGGGCATGACCTCCAACCTGATCGACGTGGGCTGGGTGGGCCCGCTCGACTACGTGATCGCGCACCAGAAGAACGGGGCGGAGCCGATGACCAAGTCGGTCCGCAAGGGCGTGCCCGGCTACAAGGCGTTCATCATCGCCCGGAAGGGCTCCGGCATCAACAGCATCAAGGACCTCAAAGGCCACTCGTTCGCCTTCGGCGACGCCGTCTCCACCTCCAGCAACCTGTATCCCCGCTACTTCATGAAGCAGAACGGGATCGATCCCGACAAGGACCTCAGCAAGATCACCAACATCTCCAACCAGACCGCGATCGCCACCGCGGTCTGCAACGGCACCGTCGATGCCGGAGCCATCTATGACGACGCCCGGACCAACAAGGGCGCCAACGACGCCTGCCCGGGGATTCTCGAGAAGACCCAGGTCATCTTCGAGACGCCGCTGATCCCGGGCGACCCCCAGATCGTTCGCAAGGGGCTGAACCCGGATCAGAAGAAGAAGCTGACCGCGGCCATGATCAAGATGGGCTCCGACCCCGACATGCAGAAGATCCTGATGTCGCTCTACAGCATCGAGAAGCTGGTACCGGCCAAGGATGAGGACTACCAGCAGGTTCGCGACGTGGTCAAGGCGGTCCGGCCCGAGCTGCTGACCTCGTAGCCCCGAAGCCGAGCCGAAGCCGACCAAGCGCCAGCCCGACCCGGCGCCGCCAGCTATGGGCCCGATCATCAGGATCGAGGGTCTCACCAAGGAGTTCCAGCGGGGCTTCCGAGCCCTAGAGGACGTCACCCTCGAGGTGAACCGCGGTGAGTTCGTCTGCGTGATCGGGCCCAGCGGCTCGGGGAAGTCGACGCTGTTGCGGTGCATCAACCGTCTGCTCGACCCGACCAGCGGGAGGGTCTTCCTGGACGGGGTCGATCTCACCCAGCTCCGGGGTAGGGCGCTCAGGGCCGCCCGCCGCCGAGCCGGGATGATCTTCCAGCAGTTCCATCTGGTGCGCCGCTCTTCGGTCATGAAGAATGTGCTCAACGGCCGCCTCGGCCACCAGGTCGGCCTGAATGCCTGGATCCCCCGGTTCAGCCGGCACGACCGGGAGTTGGCCTGGCGCTGCCTCGACCGGCTCGAGATCGCCGACAAGGCGCCGGTCCGAGCCGATCGTTTGAGCGGCGGCCAGCAGCAGCGGGTGGCGATCGCCCGGGTGCTGGCCCAGGAGCCCGATTTGGTGCTGGCCGACGAGCCGGTGGCCAGCCTCGATCCGGAGACGGCAGTGGTGGTCATGGACTACCTGCGCGCTATCAACCGCGACGGCATCACCGTGGTCTGCAGCATCCACAACCTCGACCTGGCCAAGGCATACGCCCACCGAATCGTGGCCATGCGCCAGGGCCGGATCGTCTATGACGGCGAGCCGGATGCCCTGGACGCCCAGGCCTACCGGGCGATCTACGGCCGGCTCGGCTATGAGTGACGCTATGAGTGACGACCGCCTGGCCGCGGCCCAGGCCAGCCTGCGGGCTCAGGTGGCACGCGAGCGGGCTCTGAACGTGAGCATCGGTCTGGTGGTGGCCGTATTCCTGGTGGTCACCTACCGTCAGACCGAGTTCAGTCCGGAGGCGCTGGTCAAGGGCGCCAACAACATGCTTCGGATCCTCTCAGGCTTCCTGCATCCCGACGTCAGCGTGCTGACTGACACCACGTATTTCAGAGAGGGGTTGATCCTGCACTTCATGCTGCAGACGCTCAGCATGGCCTTTTTGGGCACCCTGATCGGAACCGTGGTGGCGATGCCGATCAGCTTTCTGGCCGCCCGTAACCTGATGAGGCGCAACCCGGCCGGCACCGCCATCTATTTCCTGGTGCGTTCGGTAATGAGCGTGGTACGAGCCGTGCCGACCCTCTTCTGGGGCCTGCTGTTCGTAACCGCGGTCGGGCTGGGGCCGATGACCGGGGTGCTGGCGGTGTCGCTGTTCAGCTTCGGCCTGGTCTCCAAGCTCTTCAGCGAGGCGATCGAGGCGATCGATCCGGGCCAGGTCGAGGCGATGGTGGCGACCGGAGCCAACTCGTTCCAGGTGGTGGTGCACGGGGTGGTGCCCCAGGTGGTGCCTTACCTGGTCGCGCAGTTGCTCTACACCTTCGAGGTCAATGTGCACTCGGCCACCATCCTGGGGGTGGTGGGCGCCGGGGGGATTGGCTTCATCTTCATCCAGCAAATCGAACAGTTCCAGTACGCCAAGGAGGCGATGACCCTGATCGTCATCATCGCCGCCACCATGCTGGTCGACTACTCGTCGGCGGCGATCCGCCGACGGCTGGTCTGACCGGCCGGAGGTCTTTGAACGCCGGGCGACCGCGGCCGGTGGCGCTGGCCGGACAGGTACAGGGCGATCAGGGCCAGGTGAAGCTGATCGACGCCCCGTTGGTGGCCTGGCCGGCCTCCGGGTAGAGGTAAGCGGTCCAGGTGTCCGGGGAGGGTACCTGGAAGCTTACCGAGCCGTTGAACTGGCCGTTGTAGGCGGTGGTGCCGGTCGACCGGGACTTGACCTTGAGGTGGAGCGTGCCGGGTCCGGCCGCGAGGGTGGCGGTGCCCTTGCCGGAGTCGAACCTGATCCGCATCCCGCAGCCGGCCACGTAACCGCCGCGGGCGGCGGCACAGCCTCCGGCCAGGTCGGCACCGGACACATCGAGGCGGTGGGGCCCGTTCCAGCCGGCGGTGAGGCCGAAGAGCTGGCTGGAGGACGAGGTGGTTACGATTCGCAACTGGTAAACGGTGTGCTGAGCCAGGTCGGCCGGAGAGATCGACCAGTAGGCGGGATTGGGAAAGGCGGCCGGTGTGCAGGGTGCCTGGCCTCTGAACTGGAGGCAGGCCCGCAGCGCTCCGATGTTGTATCCGGCGGAACTGGAGGCGAACGCATGGAGGCTCACGTCGCCGGGCGCCGAGACGGTGAACGTTTCGACCAGAGGCTGGCCGGCTGGAAGTACCAGGTCGGTCAGCGCCAGGTGGGTGGCGGGCGCGGACCCGGAGCCGGAGACCGAAGGAGCGAAGGCATAGACCGCCGCCGGAGCTGGCTGGGGGGCGGCCGACGGTTGGCCGCCGGGGGGAGCGCCGGCGCCGCCCGCGGCAGGTTGGCTCCCGGCCGGCGGCTGGCCTCCGGTTGCCGGCTGGCCTCCGGTTGCCGGCTGGCCCCCGGTCGTCGGTTGGCCGCCGGGGGATGCGGTGGCGCCCGGGCTGGTTGCCGGAGAGCCGGAGGAGGCGAAGTCGGACGGGGTCGGGCGCGGCTGGGCGGCGGAAGCACCCGCCTGGGTGGCGTCGGCCGCCGGCGGCGCCTGGGCCGGCCGGCCTCCCTCCAGGATGGCGTAGCCGGCGGCTCCGGCCAGCCCGGTGAATGCGACCACGGCCGCCCCGATCAGGAGTCGAGGACCGGCTAGCGAGGCGAGGTGGGTGAGCGGATTCATGCGGGCATTCCCTGGATGCGTGAGAGGCGGGCGAAGACACTACCGGACTCGAGCAGGTCGGCGGGGGAGCCTGATTCGATGACCCGGCCACCTTCCATCACCGCCACCGAATCGGCGAGCTGGATGGTGGCGAAGCGGTGAGCGATGATGACCGCGGTGCGGCCCTGGACGAGGCGCCGGATGCCCTGGATCACCAGCTGTTCGGTGGCCGCATCCAGGCTCGAGGTGGGTTCGTCCATGATCACCACCGGGGAGTCGCGCAGCATGGCGCGGGCGATCGCCACGCATTGCTTCTGGCCGCCCGAGAGCGACGCGCCGCGCTCGCTGATGATGGTGTCGAAGCCATCTTCGAGGCCGTCCAGGATGGCGGTCACCCCGGCCGCCTCGGCGGCCGCCAGGATCTCCCTCTCGGTCGCGTCCGGCCGGCCGTAGGCGATGTTGTTCCAGACCGTGTCCCGTAAAAGCAGGCTCTCCTGCAGGATCAGCGTCACCTTCGAGCGCAGTTCGGCCAGGGAGAGCTCCCTTACGTCGACTCCGCCCAGCCGAACGCTGCCCTGGCTGACGTCGTAGAACCGGACGGCCAGGTTCAACAGCGTGCTCTTGCCCGCTCCGGTCGGTCCGACCAGGGCGGCGATGGACCCGGCCTCCACCTTCCAGTCGAGGTCACGTACCACCGGCCGGCCATCCGAGTAGCCGAACGTGACCCGGTCGAATTCGAGCGACAGCGGCCCTGGTGGGAGCGGCTTCGGATTCGGGGGGTCGACCACGCGACTCACCTGGGCGAACGTCTCGCTGAGCCGCTCGGCGGCGACCGCGGCCTTTTGCGTCTGGGTCGAGAGCTTGGCCAGCTGCCGGATGGCGCTGAAGGTGCCCCGGCTGTAGGCCAGGACCATGGTCAGATGACCGACGGTGATGTTGCGCCGCATCACCAGAACCGCCCCGAACAGCAGCATCAGGGCGGTCACCAACGACGTGGTCAGGGCCACCAGCGGCTGAACCCGGGCCTGGTACTCGGAGGCTTCCAGGGCGAGGTCGAGTCCCTTGGAGGTCTCGTGGTGGAGACGCCTGGCTTCTTCACGTTCCCGTCCGAAGGCCTGGACCAGCTTGGCCGCCCCCAGCGTCTCCGACAGCATGGAGCTGACCCGGCCCTCCTGCCTTCGAGCCTTGCGCGTGACCTCGCGAAGCCGGGTGCGGTAGTGGCGGGAGAGCAAATACACCGGGATCGACGAGGCCAGCAGGATCGCTCCCAGCCTGAAGTCGATGAGCGTGAGCAGGATCACCATGCCGATTGCGGTCGCCGCGTTGGTGGCTACGTTACTGAGGGCGGTGCCGATCAGATCCTGGAGCGCCTGCACGTCGGAACTCAGCCGGAGTTGGAGGTCGCCGAGCCGGGTGTCGGCGTGCTGGTGGAACGAAAGTGACAGCTGCTGCAGGTGAGCGAACAGGGCTCGCCTCAGGTCGGTGACGGCCAGCTGAGCGACTCGGGCGGTCTGCCGGAGGTCCACGTACGTGAAGAATCCGTCGAGCACCGCGATCGCCACCAGCAGGCTGCCGAAGGCGGCCAGGGTTCTGAAGTCGGAGGCGCTGATGTGGGTGTCGAGGCGGACCCTGCCTCGAATTGGCCGGATGATCAGGTCGAAGGCAAGCTTGACCGGGACCGGGGTGAGCAGCGCGGTGGCTACCTCGCCCAGCATTGCCAGCCCACCCACCATCAGCGCCCGCCGGTACGGGCGGACGTATGGCAGCAACAGCCGAATGGCGGTGGTCATGCGCTGCCCACCTCGATCCGCAGCACACGCTCGATTCGCTCCGCGACCCGGTCCCAGGACAGGGCGGCGRCGTTGGTCCGGGCCGCCCGCGCCATTCGCGCGCGGAGTGCGGGGTCAGCCACCAGGGTGGCGAGCGCTTCGGCCAGCGAGTCGGGCTGGCCGGGTGGCACCAGCAGGCCGGCCTCCCCGATCAGCTCGGGCAGGTCGCCCTGGGCGGTGGCCACCACCGGCAGCCCCGCCGCCAGGTACTCGGCCACCTTGAGTGGCGAGAAGTAGAAATTGGGCTGGAAGGTGTAGGGAGCGACCCCGATGTCGACCGCGGCGAGGTGTTCGGGCACCTCCGCGTGAGGCACCGCGCCGGCCAGGATCACGCGATCTCGCAAACCGGATCGGCTGATCGCCGCCTCCAGAGCCGGCCGTTCCGGGCCTTCTCCGACGATCAGGAGGCGGGCAGGCCGCGGCAGCATGGCGAAAGCCGCCAACAGTCCGGCCACCCCGTGCCAGGGCTTCAGGCTGCCGGTGAAACCGATCACTGTAGCGCCTTCAAGATGGAGGCGCCGTCGGATCCGGTCGCCGCCCACGGCAGCGTAGAAGGCGGGATCGACCCCGTTGGGGATCACCGCTACCCGTTGCCCATCGGCTCCGGATGCGATCACGTGGTCTCGGATGCCCGACGACACGGCGATGATGCGGTCGGCGGCGACCAGCAGGCGGCGCTCCCGCGCCAGGTGTTCCTCGATGTTCTTCAGGCCCCGGTAGCGGGCGGCTTCCTCGACCAGCGGCGCATTGACCTCGAGGACGAAAGGCACGCCCAACCGGCGGGCCGCGGCCAGGGCCGGGCCCGAGGAGAGGGAGTAGCGCTCCAGCACCACGTCGACACGGGCCGGGCCGAGCAGATCCTCGAGACCGGCGGCGGGATCGGCTTCGGACTCGGGCAGAGGCTGGATCCGCGCCGCTTCGGGAGGCGGATTGCCACCCTCGATCCGGCGGCAGATGACAGTTACCTCGTGGCCGCGACGAATCAGCGCCGAGGTCACGCCGCGGAGGTGTACGGACGCCCCTTTATCCCCCAGTAATGGGATGCCGCGGTCGGCGCAGACGTAGGCAATTTTCATGGAACGCCCATGCGGGCCCCTTCCCATATTTCAGTACTGTAGACGGCAATCGGGTGTACGACCCCTGTGCTCTGTCAACGCGCCGCCGGCCCCGATCAGGAAGCTCACGACCCGACTTTCGGTTCTGGCGCCGGCCGCCCGGGCGGCCCGGCGGGTTCGGGTGAGGCGACCGCCGGCCAGGATTCGATCCCGGTCAGCAGCAGGGACCGCATCCGCGAGGTGTTGGCGGCCAGGTCGAATCGCCGCTCCACCTTGTGCCGTCCAGCGAGGGCCAGGGAGCCGGCCAATTCCGGTTCCTCGAGGACTCGCTGCAGAGCGTCGGCAAGCGCTCGAGCGTCACCGGGTGGGACCAGCAGCCCGTCCACTCCGTCTTCGATCAGCTCCGGGATCCCCGAGATCCGAGTCGAGATCACCGGCACTCCACAGGCCATGGCCTCGACCAGTACGTTGGGGATGCCATCTCGATCCCCGTCGCCGGTGACCACCGAGGCCAGGGCGAAACAGGCGGCGGCCTGATAGGCGGTGATGATCTCGTCCTGCTGGCGCGCGCCGTGGACCGACACCCGGTCCTCCAGGCCGAGCCGGGCGATCTGCTCGGTGAGCGCTACCCGGAGGGGACCGCCACCGTAGAGGTCAAGGCGGCAGACGACCCCCCGATCGCGCAGGATGCCTACCGCCGAGAGCAGCACCGAGTGACCCTTTTTCTCGACCAGCCTGCCCACCGACACGATCCGGCCGGCCTGGGCGCGCCGGTTGACCATGCTGAACCGGGCCAGCTCGGTGCCGTGGTAGAGGACGTGCACCGGGCGGGGATCGTGATCGCGGAGCAACTCTTCCAGGTAGTCGCGGTTGAACCGGGTGCAGGTCACTACGAATTCGGCTGCCCGGCAGCGGATGCGCAGGTTACGGGGCAAGGTGGTGTACAGGTCCTTGGCGTGGGCGGTGAAGCTGAACCTGGGCCCGCCCGCGACTCGGGCCAGATACGCGACTGCGGCCGGACTGTGCGCGAAGTGGGCGTGCAGGTGGGTGATACCCCGACGCCGCAGATCGTGCGCCAGCCAGAGGGCCTCGACCGCATGGCGCAGCGAGGCCATCGAGCGGTGGACGCGCAGCAGCTCCCAGCCGACGCGAAGCGCCTTGAGCGGGCGCCGTCCGGCCTGGGCCGCGGCTCCGGCCAGAAGCCGGCCCCAGGATCGCCAGCCGCCCGCATCCCGGTGCAGGTAGATCACCTGGTCGCGGATCGCGGCGGCGGCCGGGGACGTGAGCAGCTCGTGCGGGTCCATCAATGCGTAGACGGTGAGCTCGAGCCCCTGCCTCCTGAGTTCGAGGATCTCGTTGAGGACGAAAGTCTCCGAGAGCCGGGGGAAGCGCTTGAGCAGATACGCGATCCGGGGCTGGCCCGAGCTGTTCATACCGGTCCCGGCGCCTCCTCGACCAGGCCGCCGTCGAGCAGGCCGGCCGCGACCCGAGCTGCCCCGCCCAGATCCAGAGAAGGCCACGGAAGATCGTCCGATGGTCCGGTCTGCAAGTACTCCAGAACCGCCTGGGCCAGGGCCTTGCTGCTTTCCGTCTCCAGCCGCACCACCCGGGCCAGGCCGAGCCTGGACATCATCCGGGCCCGGATCAGCTGTTCCCGGCGAGGGGCCACCCGGGGACAGATGACCAGCGGCTTGCGGGCGGCGAGAACCTCCACCACCGTGTTGTAGCCGCCCATGGACACCACCAGGTCGGCGCTGGCGATCAGGCTGAGGACGCTCTTCGACGAGGAGACTACCCGGACGCCACCCACCTGCGCGGCGCGTCTTTCGATGCTCGCCCGGCTGGAGTCCGCCATCAGCGGCCCCATCACCATCAGCACGCTGGCCGGGAGGCCGGCGGCGCGCAGCCGGGCCAGGGCCTTGAGGAAGCCGCGGAACAGCCACTCGGCGTCCCCGCCCCCGCCCCCCATGACCAGGATCCGCCGGTGGTCCGGGCCTCGCCGGTCTGGCCAGGCGCCGGCTCCGTCCGCAGCCGGCTCGAGCCCCCGATCCTTCGAGACGTAGCCGGTGAACACGGTTCGGGCCGCGATCGAAGCCGGGAACTGGTACTGCCGGGTCACGTCGTAGAGATGGCGGCACCCATAGACCAGAATCTGGTCGTAGGCCTCGTCGATGACCCGGTAGATGTCGCGCTCCTGCCAGTCACGGCGTACGCTGGCGGGTTCGTCGAGGATGTCGCGCAGGCCCAGGATCAGGCGGGTTTCCGGAAGTTCCTGCCGGGCCGCCTCCAGAGCCAGGGCCAGTTCGCCCCTGATCCCGAGCGGGCTGTGGTCGACCAGCAGCACTTCCGGCCGCAGCTTGAGAAGGGTGGAGTGGATGATTCCGGCCCGTTCCGCTCGCACTCCTGACATCGACCGCGGTTCGACCGGCGCGTAGGTGTTGGGGCCGGTCTTGACCGCGGAGGGCAAGCGCACCACCCGCACGCCAGCCGGCAGCGGCCAGTCGGCGGCGACTGGCGAGGCGCTGAGCATCACCACCTCGCTGTCGGGGGCGTTGCAGACCAGCGCGTGCGCGATCGCGGTGTTGCGGCGAAGGTGACCCAGACCGTAGCCGTCGTGCGAGTAGAGCAGCAGCCTTCGGGGGCGGGTGTCCTCCGGCTTCCGGCTCGACACCCGGCCCGGTAGCAGAGTGGGCGGCCGCCGGGCCCGGCTCATGCTGTCCAGTTGCCAGGCGACCTGGCGCTCCAGTCCCTGATCGACGGGGGTGCGGACAGCCGCCCCCAGACGGTGCAGGCGGTCGGTGCTGGCCAGGGTGTCACGGGCGTCGCCGGGTGGTGCGGGTCGATGCTCACAGATGGCCCGGCGGCCGGTCAGTCGCTCGATGATCCGGATCGCGTCGAGCACCGAGACCGCGGATCCGCCGCCGACATTGATCGGCACGCCCGGCTCCGCCCGCTCGGCTGCCGCCATCAGCACAGACACCACGTCGCCCACGTAGGTGAAGTCGCGCAGCTGGGTGCCGTCCCCGTAGATGCTGAGAGGCCGGCCTTCGACCACCGCCCGGATGAACAGGTTGAAGGCCATGTCAGGACGCTGACGGGGCCCATAGACGGTGAAGAACCGAAGGGGCACCACCGGTACCTCGAAGCTGCGCCAGTAGACCAGGCACAGCTCCTCCGCGGTGCGCTTGCTGACGCCATAGGGCGAGACCGGGTGGAGTGGGCCGTCCTCCTCCATGGGCAGCGGAGCGTTGCCGTAGACGGAGGAAGAGGATGCGTAGATCAGGCGGTGCACCCGGCGCCGCCTGGCCGCCTCGAGCAGGCGCTGGGTGGCCTCGATGTTGTGGCGCGCGTAATCGGTGAACTCGTCGCCCCAGCTACGCCTGACCCCCGGCTGGGCGGCCAGATGGTAGACGGTGTCGCCGGGTCGGAGGATCTCATCCAGTTCGAGTTCGTTGAGGTCGGCGGGAAGCAACTCGAAGTTGCCATGGTGGCTGGCGTTGGCGATGTTGGCCCGCTTCAGCGCGGGAGCGTAGTAGGGCGTGAAGGCGTCGATGCTCACCACCTTCTCCCCTGCCTCGAGCAGGGCTTCGGCCAGGTGGGAGCCGATGAATCCAGCCCCACCGGTGATCACCGACCTGGACATGCCGTCTCCTGCTCGGGGCGGTCAGCGGGTGGGGGCCGGGCTGCGGTGGGATGCGACTCCCCACCCGTCCGGCTTCCCGGGCCGCCGAGCTGTCCAACCCTTGGTGGCCGGGCGCCCCCGGTGAGCCGGCGCCGTCGCCTCATCCATAACAGGTCCAACGCGCAGACCCGCCGGAGTCGGCAGGGGCGGTTGCGGATTCGCCTCCGGTCGGGCCCGGGCGACCCGATCAGGGGGGCAGCTCAGCGGGCCCGGTCGACCCCGACCGCGGCCTGCGCCCGGCGCGATGCCCGAACCCTGGGGGCGGCTCCCCAGGGTACCGGAAGCCGGACTGGCATGGTTATCGTGGCGGTGGCGATGGCGCCTGCCACCGAGCACGTGATCACACTCCGCCGAGGGAGGCTGAGCCCGGAGCTGACCCGGGCGCAGCGGGCCTCCGCCTCGGTCGGATCCAACGCCAGCCGGTCGCGCTCCAACTGGTATGGGTCGATCGCGGTGGCGGCGGCCTGGGCCGCGACCATCGCCGCGCCTTCGGCCTGGAGCCGCGCCGCAAACAGCGCCTGCACGTCGAAGACGAAGACCGCGAAGACGGCGAGGGCGAGTCCGAAGACGAGCGCGAACAGGATCAGGGTCTGGCCGCGCTCGACCTCGGAGGATGGTGGAATCATCCTGATCGGTACGGCGAAGTGTAGGCGACGGCTCGGGCGCCAAGCGGAATGTCGACCGGCAGGATCAGCCGGAGCGGGCTGCCCCTCAGGCTGAGCCGGGCCGATCCCGTGCAGGTGACCGC
>JRHI01002146.1_pt1 | contig 14315 bp, 15 predicted proteins | sample 215371 | NCBI WGS metagenome assembly JRHI01 (sample SAMN02929681, study PRJNA255918) | sediment metagenome | biome: cave system; feature: Ice Cave; material: Sediment; isolation source: sediment from deep within a dark volcanic ice cave with no known source of... ...
GCGCAATCCCGACGAAATACGCGAACATCAGCAGCAGCGCGCCGGCGACGCCGCCGACGAGCACCGCGACGATCATCCCCGTTGTGTTGGCGGCGCCCATCACCGAGCTCGCCAGCATCGCGCCGAGGACGAAGCCGTAGAGGCCCAGGACGATCTTGAACAGGCGGTAGCCGGCCAAGCAGGCCACCGCGCCGCCAAGGACGATCAGGATCGCGGCCGGCAGCTCGTAGGAGTGCGGGAGCATCACGTCGCGTCAGACCTCGCGTCGGCCTTCGAGCGACTTGTGCATCGTGACCTCATCGGCGTACTCGAGGTCGCTGCCGACCGGCACGCCCATGGCGATGCGCGTGACCTTCACGCCGAGCGGCTTCAACAGGCGCGCCAGGTAGATCGCAGTCGCTTCGCCGTCGACGTTCGGATTGGTCGCGAGGATCACCTCGGTCACGCCGGCGTTGATCCTGCCGAGCAGCCCCGCGATCTTCAGATCGTCCGGGCCGATGCCCTGCAGCGGCGACAACGCGCCCATCAGCACGTGGTACATCCCCTTGAACTCGCGCGTCTTCTCGATCGCCGGCACGTTCTGCGGCTCCTCGACGACGCAGATCGTGTGGGGGTCGCGCGACTCGTTGCTGCAGAACGCGCACGGGTCGGTGTCGGTGATGTTGTTGCACACCGAGCAGTAGGTGACGCGCTCTTTCACGTCGCGCAGCGCGTCGACGAGTCGATCGGTCTGCTCGCGCGGCGTCTTCAGGAGATGGAACGCCAGACGCTGCGCGCCTTTGGGCCCGATGCCGGGCAGACGCACGAGCTCTTCGATCAGCCGCAGGAGCGAATCGGGCAGCGCCAAGTTAGAGCTTCATCCCTGGAGGAAGCATGCCGCCCATCTTCTGCGCCATCTCCTCGTCGGCCTTGCGGTGCGCGTCGTTGATGGCGGCGACGATGAGATCCTGCAGCATCCCGACGTCGTCCTTCGAGACGACCTCCGGATCGATCGTGATCGACTGCACCTGCTTGGCGCCGTTGATGAGGACGGTGACCATCCCGCCGCCGGCGTTGCCTTCGACGCGAAGGCCGGCCATTTCCTTCTGCAGGCGCTCCTGCATCTGCTGCGCCTGCTTCATCATCTCTTGAATATTCACAGTTCCTCGACGTCGCGGATCTCCGCGGGAAACACGTCCAGCATCGTCTGCACGCCGGCATCGGCGAGCGCCTTCTCGCGCAGCGCCGATTTCTTCTCGGCCGATTGCTTCTCGGCCGCGTTCGAGTCGGCGGCCGGCGCGGCGGCGGCTGCGGTGCCGGCCTGCGCCGCGGCCATCGTGATTTTCCGGCCGGCGATGGGCAGCGCGATCGACTCGAGCCACGCGCGCTGCTGTTCGAACTGATCCTTCAGCGCGCGCTGCGCGGGAGAGAAGCTGAACGTCACGCGGTCACCGGCGACCTCGATCGTCTGCGCCTGCGCGACCACCATGTTGTAGAACACCGCCTTCGTCTTGAGGATCTCGGCGAGCAGCGCGTCCTTGAAGCGGCCTTCGGCCGCCGGGGCGCTCCGGCCCGGGACGGACACGACCGAAGCGGGCAGCTCGACAGACGAAGAGGGTGCGCTGGCTGACCGGCGATCGGGTTTCGGCGGGGCGACCGCCGCCGCGGCGCGCGCGGCCGCCGCGGCCAGAGGCCCTGCGGCCGCTGTCGGGTTGACCGCCGCTGCAGCACGCAGGGGTGGTGCGTGCTCCGCCCGAACCGGCGCGGGCGCCGGACCGCGCGGCGGCGCCGCTGTGTCCGCTGGTGTCCGGCTCGAGATGGACCCGGGTGACCCGCTGCCCGCTCGCGCAATCAGATCCTCGATCGGCACCAGCTTCCGCAGGTGCATCCACCGCAGCAGCGCCATCTCGAGGTGATAACGCGGCTGGGCCGCGCTGCGAATCTCCTGCTCCGCCCGCGTCAGCAGATCGAATGCGCGCAGCAGGTCCTCGCGCGAGAAGCGCCCCGCCAGCGCTTTCAGCCGATCGCGCTCCCCTTCCCCCGCGATCTCGGGATCGCTGATCCGCGACGGATCGACGGCGAGCACCAGGAGGTCGCGCACCATACGCGAGAGCTCGCGGCAGACGGCGCGCAGGTCGTAGCCCATCTCGACCGCCCGCGCCGCGAGGGCGAACGACGCCGGCGCGTCTTCGTCGGCCACCGCCTGCAGCGTGTCGAGCAGCAGATCGCGCCCCACCAGCCCGAGCACCGTCGCCACATCGTCTGGCGTGATGGTCTTGCCGGTGAACGCAATCACCTGATCGAGCTTGCTCTGCGCGTCGCGCATGCTGCCTTCGGCGTCGCGCGCGATGAGCTGCAGCGACTCCCCGCCGACCGTGATGCCTTCGGCGTCCATGATGTGGCGGAGCTGGGTTGCGATCGCCTTGGTGCTGATCGTGCGGAACTCGTACACCTGCGAGCGCGACAGCACCGTTTCCGGAATCTTGTCGAGCTCGGTCGTCGCCATCATGAAGACGACGTGCGGCGGCGGCTCCTCGATCGACTTCAGCAGCGAGTTGAACGACGCGTTCGACAGCTGATGCACTTCGTCGATGATGAACACCTTGTAGCGGTTGCGCACCGGCATGATGCCGAGGCCCGCAATGATCACCTCGCGGATGTTGTCGATGCCGGTGTGCGTCGCGGCGTCGATCTCGAGCACGTCCATGTCGCGCCCTTCGGCAATCTCCACGCAGGCGTCGCACGCGCCGCACGGATCCGCCGTCGGCCCCTCGATGCAGCTCAGCGCGCGCGCCAGGATGCGCGCGGTCGTGGTCTTGCCGACGCCGCGCGGCCCCGCGAACACGAACGCCTGCGCGAGCCGCCCGCTCGCGAGCGCGTTGCGCAGCGTCCGCGTGACCGCCTGCTGTCCGACGACATCGTCGAATTTCTGCGGCCGCCATTTCCGCGCGATAACTTGGTACGGCATCACATTGCGGATTTCTGATTGCGGGTTGCGGATTCAGACGTCAGATTGCGGATTGAACCGCGGCCCGGAGGTCCCTGCGGCACATTTCAGGATCCGGTGAGCGCTGCTGCCTTCCGGCCCTGACGCGGTTCGCGGACTGAAATTGCACAGGTTCCGGACCGCGGTGCAATCCGCAAACATTCACTGTACTACACCGCCACGCGCGTCGCGAGAACGATGTACTTCGCCAGCACCTCGCCAACCACGACCGTGAAGAAGTCGACGTACAGGATGCCCGTCGCCGACTGCGTGGAGCGGATCTTGGCGGTCTCCCAGGTCAGATACGACAGGACCGCCGGACCCGCGAGGCCGAACAGCACGCGCTGCCAGAAGAAGATGCCGTCCACCGACATGATGTAGTGACGGAAGCTCGGCGCCCCCGACTCCGCCTGCCAGGTCGCGAGGGCGAACCACACGGCCGCGCCGACCACGACGATCCGCGCCAGCATCGACGCGATGTGCACCTTCACGATCGACTGCAGGTGCGACACCTGCAGCGAGGGGATCACGAGATACCAGTGCCCGAGGATCATCGCCGTGCACGCGCCGCCCAGCATCGCCGCCGACGTCAGGAAGCTGGCGATCGTCAGCGCGCGGACGGCCGTCGGCGTGCCCGCCGACACATCCGCCGCCTGCAGCACGACGGCGACCACGCCGGCTACGACCGCGACCGCGACGATGGCCGGACGAATCCTGGCGAGGACGCGCCCGATCGTCGCCCAATACACCACGAGCGCCGCCTCGGAAACATCCAGCGCCAGAAGCGCGAGCTGCTCGGGACGGGAATGCCCGGTCGCCACGGCGCCGAACGCGCCGTACCGGAACGCGAGCGCGATCGCGACGAGGATCACCGCCAGTCCGGCGTTGAAGCGAAAGAACTTCACGCCGGCGTCTTTCGAGACGAACACGAGCGTGAGGGCGATGCCGACGCCAAGATGCGCGAGAAAGAAAAAGAGGACGGTGGACAGCGACATCGTGGTCGGGTGGGGTCGGGTCGTCAGGCGGGTTGGGTGGGTCGGACCTTCGCCGACCTGCCTGGCCCACCCGACTTACCTGACCTCAGCGAAGCCGCTTGTTGATCTCGGCCCAGTTGACGACGTTCCACCAGGCATCGAGGTAGTCGGGACGGCGGTTCTGGTATTTCAGATAGTACGCGTGCTCCCAGACGTCGACGCCGAACACGATCGTCTTGCCTTCCATCAGCGGGCTGTCCTGATTCGGGGTGCTCTCGATCACGAGCTTGCCGCCCTGGTCGATGATCCACGCCCAGCCGCTGCCGAAGCGGCCGACGCCGGCCTTTTTCACTTCTTCCTTGAACTTGTCGAAGCCGCCGAACGACCCGGTGATCGCGTCGGCGATCGCACCGGTCGGCGCACCGCCCGCGTTCGGGCCCATCACCTGCCAGAACATCGAGTGGTTGGCGTGGCCGCCGCCGTTGTTGCGCACCGCGGTCCGGATGTCTTCCGGCACGGTGTTGATGCTGCGCAGCAGATCCTCGATGCTCTTCGACTGCAGCTCGGGATGCTTGTCCAGCGCGGCGTTCAGGTTCGTGACGTACGCGTTGTGGTGCTTCCCGTGGTGAATCTCCATCGTCGTCTTGTCGATGTGAGGTTCCAGCGCATCGGTCGGGTAAGGCAGGGGCGGGAGTGTGTGAGCCATCAGACGTTCCTCCTTGTCGCGTCGATCGGACGGTAGTGCAACGGAGGATCGTACTTCCTGGAGCGATATGAAACAAGGTGTAGGGCCGGCGACGTGCAGGGGCCGACCCATGTGTCGGCCCAGGCGGACATAGAGGTCCGCCTCTATGAGATCGAAAGCATCCGATCGAGCGCCACTTTGGTCCAGTGCTTCTGGCTGTCGGGGACGACGATGCGGTTGTGTACGTGGCCCTCGACCAGCCCCTCCAGGACCCAGAGCAGGTGATTGGGCGAAACACGAAACATCGTCGAGCACAGGCAGCCGAACTGATCGAGCGACAGGACGGTGCGGTCGGGCTGCATCTGCCTCGCGAGGCGGTTGACGAGATGGATCTCGGTGCCCACAGCCCAGGTGGAACCGGACGGGCTCTCGCTCACCGTCTTGATGATGTACTCGGTCGAGCCGGCGGCGTCGGCTGCCTGCACGACGTCCCACGGCACTTCCGGGTGCACGATGATCCGGATGCCGGGGTGCTGGACGCGCATGTTCTCGATTTGGCGCACGGTGAACCGCGCGTGCACCGAGCAGTGTCCCTTCCACAGAATCATGCGCGCGCGCTTCACCGTTTCCGGTTCGAGGCCGCCCCAGATTTCGTTCGGATCCCACACGACCATGCGATCGAGCGGCACACCGCGCGCGTAAGCGGTGTTGCGGCCGAGATGCTGATCGGGGAGAAACAGGATCCGCTCGCCGCGCGCCCACGCCCACTTCAACGTCGCGGCCGCGTTGGACGAGGTGCAGACGACGCCGCCGTGCTCGCCGCAGAACGCCTTGATCGAGGCAGCGGAGTTGATGTACGTGACGGGGACGACGCTCGGCTGAAGCCCCGCGCTGGGTTGTCCAAGCATCTGCTCGAGATCGCTCCAGCACTGCTCGAGCTGATCCGGCGCTGCCATGTCGGCCATCGAGCAGCCGGCGGCGAGATCGGGAAGGATGACCTGCTGGTGGCCGGCGCTGAGCACGTCGGCGCTCTCGGCCATGAAGTGCACGCCGCAGAAGACGATGAACTCCGCGTCGGGGTGCCTGCTGACCTGGCCGGCGAGCTTGTAGGAGTCGCCGATGTAGTCGGCGAATTTGATCACTTCGTCGCGCTGATAGTGGTGGCCGAGAATCACGAGGCGGCGCCCGAGCGTGGTCCTGGCGGCGGCGATCCGGCGGTCCATTTCCTCGTCCGAGAGGCCGAGGTACTGCTCAGGCAGCGCCTGGCGCCCCGTGACGTGCTCGGCCTCGTGCTCGGTGAGCAGCGGAATCAGCATAATATGCTAGTGTTTCACCATGTTTGTGAAACTTTTCGCAATCCTGGAAGTTCGGACACGCCGCTGCACAGTATAACACCCGAGGGGCGCCGCCAATTCCCGGCGCGATCGCCGGCATGAAGCCGCTCGGGAAATCGCGACCTTGCCCTCCGAAATCGCGACCCGGCCCTACACCGCGTGCGCGTGGACGACGTTGTACAGCGTGTCGCGCTCGACCGGTTCACGACCCGCCGCGCGCACCAGGCGCTCGAGCTGCCGCGTCGTCATCGCCTCGGGCGTGCGCGCCCCGGCCATGTGGTAAATCTTCTCTTCCTGCACGGTGCCGTCGAGGTCGTCGACGCCGAACCAGAGCGCGGTCTGCGCCACTTCCACGCCGGTCGCGATCCAGAAGGCCTTCACGTGCGGGATGTTATCGCACATCAGCCGCGAGACGGCGTGCACGCGCAGCGTGTCGGACGCGGTCGGCGCGGGCAGCTTGCGCATCTGGTTGTTGTCGGGATGGAACGCGAGCGGGATGAACGCCTGGAATCCGCCGGTGTCGTCCTGCAAGGCGCGCGCGCGCAGCATGTGGTCGACGCGCTCCTCGTTGGTCTCGATGTGGCCGTAGAGCATCGTGACGTTGGTGCGCATGCCGAGCCGGTGCGCCGTGCGGTGAATCGCCAGGTAGCGATCGCTGCCGCACTTGTCGTGCGCAATCTTCCGGCGCACGCGCTCGGCGAAGATCTCGGCCCCGCCGCCGGGCAGCGAGTCGAGCCCGGCGTCCATCAGCTCGCGCAGCACCTGCTCGTCGGTCTTGCCGTAGAGGTCCGCGAAGAACGCGATCTCGACCGCCGTGAAACATTTCAGATGGATGCCGGGCTTGATGCGCTTGAAGCCGCGCAGCAGCTCCGTGTAGTAGTCGAACGGCAGATCCGGGTGCAGGCCGTTGACGACGTGGATTTCGGTGAGCGGCTGGTGCGCGCGCTGCCGCAGCTTGTCCCACGCCTGATCGAGCGACATCGTGTAGGCGCCCTCGTCGCCCGGTTTGAGACGGGCAAACGCGCAGAACAGGCAGCTCGCCACACAAACGTTGGTCGCCTCGAGCCGGATGTTGTAGTTGTAGAAGGTGCGCGCGCCGTGCCGCTTCTCGCGCTCGCGGTTGGCGAGCCAGCCGACAGCGAGGAGATCGGGAGTCTCGAAGAGGCGGATGCCGTCGGCTACATCAAGACGCAGGCCGGCCGAGAGCTTGTCAGCGATGTCCGAGAGACCGGCAGCAGCGAGACGAGATCGCATCGGATGATTGGCCCAATTGCCCAATTGCCGATTGGTGAGCCCGTCAGGACACCCCGAAGATCTGGACGCGCAGCGAGCGCGCGCGCGGGCCGTCGAGCTCTGCCAGCAGGATCCGCTGCCATTGACCGAGCACCACTTCCCCGCCGCTGATCTGCAGCGTGAGGTTGTGGCCGAGGAGCATCGCGCGCAGGTGCGAGTCGGCGTTCATGCGATCGCAGTCCGACTGGTTCGGATCGTTGTGCATGTATTCGGCGTCGCGCGCGACCATCTGCTCGAGGAACCGCTTGATGTCGGACAGCAGGGCGACCTGGAACTCGTTGATGAACAGCGTGCAGGTGGTGTGCATCGACCACAAGCTCACCAGCCCTTCGCGGATGTTGAAACGCCGGACGAATTCCATGATCTTGTTCGTCAGATCGACCACATCGACGCGCTGGTCGGTGTCGATGACGAATGTCTCGCCATGAATCGTAAGGCCGCCGACCGACGCTGTTGCCACACCTTCGACAGGCTTTTCGCGTACGGTGACAGTCGAACTCTTGCTCATGCGTTCCCCTTCAGTGTTTGGCGCGGTACGGCCCGGTCCCGCGTTCGGACACGAACGTACCATGTTACGAAAAAACAACGGCCCGAGGCAACCCTGCTATACTCCCGCCCTCAACTGACGCTGACCCCGGCGGCTACGCGAAGTGGGTGCGATCCCCACACGGTCCCGCCACTGTAAGCGGCTACGCTTCGCTGGGTCCTTGGTCCGCCGTTCCGGGTCCTCGGTCCGCCACTGAGCCTGCGCTTGGGAAGGCGCGCGAAGCGGATTCACGCCGCAAGTCAGGAAACTTGATCGCCGGGGGCGTCCTTGTTTTTCGGCGCGGAAGACGCCGAAGGAGCCACACTGCCTACCGGCGTCCCGCGCGCCGCCATCTCGTGGAGCGGCGGCAAAGACAGCTGCGCCGCACTCCACCGCCTGCACGGGGTTACGACCTCGCGTGCAACATCCTTGGTCCTTAGGTCCCCGTGATCGGTCCGATGCTGCAAGCCAATCACCTGTCCTTCGCGTACCGAGCGAACGCCCCTCGCGTCATCGACGACGTGTCGGTGAGGGTCGCGGCGGGCGACCTGATCGGGATCCTGGGGCCGAACGGATCGGGCAAGACCACGCTGCTGAAGATGCTGGGCGGGACGCTGACGCCGACCGCCGGCGCCATCCAGTTCGCCGGCCGCCCGCTGCCCGACTGGAGGCGCCGCGATCTCGCGCGGCGCATCGCGTTCGTGCCGCAGGACACGCACGCGCCGTTCGACTTCACGTGCCTCGATATCGTCCTGATGGGACGCTACCCCCACCTCGGCGCCTTCGCGCTCGAAGGGCCCGCCGACGTCGCGATCGCGAAACAGGCGCTCGCCTCCACCGGCACATCGGCGTTCGAGGATCGACCGTTCTCGACATTGAGCGGCGGCGAGAAACAGCGCGTCGTCATCGCCGGCGCGCTGGCGCAGGCGCCCGAGCTGCTGCTGCTCGACGAGCCGACGGCGTCGCTGGACCTGGGGCACCAGCTCGACGTCCAGCTGCTGCTGGCGGGCCTGAACGGCGATCGCGGCGTCACGATGGCCTTGTCCACGCACGACCTGAATTTCGCCGCCGCGCTGTGCCGTCATCTGGTCCTGCTGCGCGAGGGCCGCGTGGTCGCGCAGGGGCCGACCGACGAGGTGCTGACGTCAGGGAACGTCCGCGCGCTCTACGGTGTCGACGCCGACGTCCAGCGTCATCCGGCCGCCGGCCACTTGAGGGTGACGCCGCTGGCGCGCGTGCCGTGATGCCGCCCATCCGCACACGGCTCGTCGTGGTGCTGACCGGGTTCGGGCTGCTGCTGCTCGCCGCGCTCGTCACCGGTCCGCTGATCGGATCGACGCACATCTCGCTCGCCCGCGTGTTCGACCGATCGTTGCCGTTCGCCGACAACTCCGACGCGCAGATCTTCTTCATCGCCCGGCTGCCGCGGGTGCTCGCCGCCGCGGTGGTGGGCGCGTCGCTGGCGGCGGCCGGCGTCGTGTTCCAGGCGCTGCTGCGCAACCCGCTCGCCACACCCGACACGCTCGGCGTCTCGAGCGGCGCCGCGCTGGGCGCGATGCTCGCGATCACGTTCCACTTCGACTTTTCGTGGGGCGGCATCCCGTCGATCCCGCTCGCGAGCTTCGCCGGGTCGATCGGCGCGCTCGGGATCGTGTATGCGCTGGCGTCCGCACGCCGCCGCGGTCTGTCGACCATCGTGTTGCTGCTCGCCGGTGTCACGATGACGGCGTTTTTCCAGGCGCTGATCCTCTTCACCCAGTACCTCGCCGACTTCGCCGACACCTTCCGGACGGTGCGGTGGCTGATGGGGACGCTCGACGTCGGGAGCTACGCGCCAATCCTCGCGGCGCTGCCGATCGTGCTCGTGGCGTTCGCGATGCTGGCGGCCCTCCCGCGGTCGCTCGATCTGATCAGCCTGGGCACCGACGCCGCCGCGGCGCGCGGCGTGAACGTCGTCGCGGCCGAGCGGCTGGCGCTTGCCAGCGCGTCGCTCGCGACCGGCGCTGCGGTGTCGCTCGCGGGACCGGTCGGCTTCATCGGCCTCATCGTGCCGCATCTGGTCCGCCTGATGGTCGGATCGGATCACCGCCTCGTCCTGCCGGCGTCCTCGCTCGCCGGCGCGGCCTTCCTGATCGCCTGCGACGCGGTGGCACGGACCGTGTGGTCGTCGAGCGAGCTCCCGGTCGGCATCGTGACCGCGCTCGTCGGCGGCCCCTTCTTCCTGTGGCTGCTGGTGAGGAAATGACATGAGGCGAATCCTCCTGCTGCTCGTGGCGATGACCGCGGGCGCGGCGGCGCAGAGTCCCGGTCCCGTCCGCCCGGAACGCATCGTGTCGCTGGTGCCGGCGGTCACCGAAATGATCTACGCGATGGGCGGCGGCGCCCGCGTGGCGGCGGTCAGCAACTACGATCATTTTCCCGCCGACGTCGCGCGGCTGCCGCGCGTGGGCGGACTGCTCGATCCGAGCGTGGAGCGCATCCTCGCGATCAAGCCGGATCTCGTGGTGGTGTACGCGACGCAGAGGGAGCTGATCGATCGGCTCGACCGCGCCGGTATTCCGTACTTCAACTACCAGCACCGCGCGCTGCCAGACATTCTGACGACCGTTCGCGCGATCGGGGCACGCATCGGATCGGCGGCCCGCGCCGACGCCGTCGCAGCGGACATGGAACGGTCGCTCGCCGAGATCCGCGCCAAGACGTCGGGGCTGCCGCATCCGGCCACGCTCCTCGTCTTCGAACGCGATCCCGCGGGGCTGCGCAACGTGTATGCGAGCGGCGGGTACGGCTTCCTGCACGACATGCTCGACATCGCCGGCGGCCGCAACGTGTTCGCCGGCGTCAAACAGCAGGCGGTCCAGGCCAGCACGGAAATGCTCATCGCCAGCAAACCCGACGTCATCATCGAGCTGCGCTACGGCGACAGCCTCGAGAACGCGAACGTCGACAGGGAGCTTCGCGCCTGGAACGTGCTGGGGTCGATTCCCGCCGTCCGCGCGCACCGCATCTTCGCCCTCACCGGCAGCGAGTTCGTGGTGCCCGGCCCACGCGTGGTCGACGCGACGCGCACGATGGCGCGCGCGCTGCATCCTAGGGCCTTCAAATGAAAACACTCGTCTCGTGGTCCAGCGGCAAAGACAGCGCGTGGATGGTGCACCTGCTGCGGCAGCGCGGCGACGTCGAGATCGGCGCGCTGCTGACGACGATCAACGAGCCGGCGCAGCGGGTGGCGATGCACGCGGTGCGCGTCGAGGTGCTGCAGGCGCAGGCGTCCGCGCTCGGGTGTCCGCTCTGGATGGTGCCGATCCCGTCGCCGTGTCCGAACGAGATCTACGAACAGGCCATGCGCGAGACGGTGGCCCGCGCCGTCGGCGAAGGCTTCACGCACGCGGCCTTCGGCGACCTGTTTCTCGCCGACATCAAGGCGTACCGCGAAGATCGGCTCGCGGGCTCTGGGCTGACGCCGATGTTTCCGCTCTTCGACACCGACCCGGCGTACACGGCACGGCTGGCGCGCGACATGATCGCCGGCGGCCTGCGCGCGCGCATCACCTGCCTCGACCCGAAGGTGGTCGATCGCGCGTTCGCGGGCCGCGAGTTCGATGCGGCGCTGCTCACCGATCTGCCCGCCGGGATCGATCCGTGCGGCGAGCGCGGCGAATTCCACACCTGCGCCTACGCCGGCCCGATGTTCGACCACGCGGTGCCGATCGATACCGGCGTCACCGTCGAGCGCGACGGCTTCGTCTTCACCGATCTGACAATCGCCAATCAATGACCCGATTACCCAATTACCCAATTACCCGATTACCCGATTACCCGATTACCCGATTACATAATTGCCCGATGCCCCGAATCACCTACCGCGATCTCACCTCGTTGGACGACTTTGCGGGCGTCGTGGACCTCGAACGCCAGATCTGGGGGCCCGGGTACGACGAGGTCGTGCCGGTCCCCATCCTGGCGGTGTCGGTCCACCGCGGCGGGATTCTGATCGGCGCGTTCGAGGCCGACCGCATGATCGGGTTCGTCTATTCGCTGCCGGGCATCAAGGACGGGAAGCCGACCCAGTGGTCGCACATGGCCGGCGTCGTTTCCGAGTACCGGAACGCCGGCGTCGGCATGGCGCTGAAGCTGCTGCAGCGCGAGCGTACGCTGGCGATGGGTCTCGACTTGATCGAATGGACTTACGATCCGCTGCAGGCGATGAACGCGCACCTCAACTTCGCGAAGCTCGGCGTCGTCGCCAGGGAGTACGCCGAGAACATCTACGGCGAATCGTCCAGCCCTCTGCACCGCGGCAACCCCACCGATCGGTTCGTCGCGGAGTGGTGGGTGCGGAAGCCGCACGTCGCGCGGCGTGTGGCGGGAGCGGCGAATGTGGCGCAGGGCTCCGATCCTGCCTTGACCCTGTCAAGGAGCGAGCTGGCCGACGCGATGCCCGTGAACCGGACCATGCCGAGCGGTGACCGGCTGGAGTCGGTCGACGTGGATCTCTCCCTCGACGCGCGGCGGCTGCTGGTCGAGATCCCGATGGGCTTCACCGATATGCTGGCCCAGGCGCCCGAGTTGGCGCTGGCCTGGCGCATCTGCACGCGCGCGATCTTCACCACGTACTTCGACCGCGGTTACCAGGCGGTCGATTTCATGCTGGATCGCGATGCGATGAAGGGAAGTTACTTGCTCGTGCGCGACTAGGACCGGGCATTCTTCCGCAGTCCTGAATCGGTCAGCCGGGCGGCCAGCCGAGGCGCCGGCCGCCGATGAGGTGCAGATGGATGTGAAAGACCGTCTGGCCGGCATCGCGGTTGGTGTTGAACACCGTGCGGAAACCGCCGGCCGAGATGCCCCGGTCGTTCGCGATCGCCGCCGCGCGTCTCACCATCTCGCCAACGATCGCATCGTCATCCGCCGCGAGGTCGCTGAGCGTCGCGATGTGGCGCTTGGGGACGACGAGGACGTGCGTGGGCCCCTGCGGGTTGATGTCGTTGAAAGCGAGGACGCGATCGTCTTCGTAGACGATCGACGCCGGGATTTCGCGGTTGATGATCTTGCAGAACAGGCAGTCGGCCAACTGAGTGCTCCTACACAGCGGACATGAAGGATGCCGCGTTCACACGCGTCGCGCGATCGCCGTGCGCGCGATGCCCTGCAGATCGCGTTTCAGTTCCAGCAGCGTCAAGTCGGGCGACGCCTCGACCATCCCTTCGACCTCCACGTCCTGGCCGAGGCCGAACTCGAAGACGAGATACCCGTCCGGACGCAGACGGCTCGGCGCGCCGGCGACGAGCCGCGCGACCAGCGCCAGGCCATCGGCGCCGCCAAACAGCGCGACCGACGGCTCGTGATCGCGCACCTCGGGCTGCAGCGCCGGCCGTGCGCGATCGATCACGTACGGCGGGTTCGCGACGATCGCGTCGAATGTGCCGGCGACGCCGTCGAGCAGGTCGCCGTGCGTGAACGTGATCCGATCGCTGACGCCGTGGCGCGCGGCGTTGCGCCTGGCGACCGCGAGCGCCGCACGCGAGATGTCGGTGGCTCTGACGACTGCCGAGCGGCGCTCATGGGCCATCGCCACCGCCAGGCAGCCGCAGCCGGTGCAGACGTCGGCGATGGTGAGTGGAACCGAACGGTCCGGAAACAGCTCCTGCATCGCCTCGACGATGATCTCGGTGGCCGGCCGGGGAATCAGGACGTCGCGGGTCACCTCGAGCTCGAGACCCCAGAATTCGCGGATGCCGACGATGTAGGCGAGCGGCTCGCGGGTGACGCGCCGGGCGATCAGGGCGTCGTAGCGCGGCGCGAACCCCTCGGGCTCGGGCTCGCGGGCGTCGGTCAGGAAGCGCTCGGTCGTCCAGCCGAGCACGTGCTGGGCGAGCAGCCGCGCATCGAGATCGGATTCGGTGGGCGTGATGCCGGCATCGCGCAGCCGTCGCTTCGCGTCCGAAACCTGGGCGTGGATGGTCACGAGACGGCCGTCGCGTCCTTGAGCTTTTCGGACTGGTAGTGGGTAATCACGTTGTCGAGGAGCTCGGCGAGATCGCCGTTGAGCACCTCGACCAGCCGGTGCGTGGTGAAGTGCACGCGGTGATCGGTGATGCGGTTGTCGCGGAAGTTGTACGTGCGGATCTTCTCCGACCGCTCGCCGGTTCCGACCTGGCTGCGCCGATCCTTGGCGATGGCGTCCTGCTGCTTGCGCAGCTCCATCTCGTACAGCCGTGCGCGCAACACTTTCATCGCTTTCGCGCGATTCTTGATCTGCGACTTTTCGTCCTGCTGGGAGACGACGACGCCGCTCGGGAGGTGGGTGATGCGGACGGCAGAGTAGGTCGTGTTGACGCTCTGCCCGCCGGGGCCGCTCGAGCAGAACGTGTCGATGCGCAGATCCTTGTCGTTGATCTGCACGTCGACTTCCTCGGCCTCCGGCAGCACGGCCACCGTGACGGTGGACGTATGGATGCGGCCGCTCGCCTCGGTTGCGGGCACCCGCTGCACGCGGTGCACGCCGCTCTCGTACTTCAGCTTGCTGTACACGCCG
>JRHI01002147.1_pt1 | contig 14308 bp, 18 predicted proteins | sample 215371 | NCBI WGS metagenome assembly JRHI01 (sample SAMN02929681, study PRJNA255918) | sediment metagenome | biome: cave system; feature: Ice Cave; material: Sediment; isolation source: sediment from deep within a dark volcanic ice cave with no known source of... ...
GACTGGCCGTGTCCGTTACCGGACACGGCGGGAGGGTCCCCGTCGGTGGGCCAGGCGCACATTGGTCACGGCCGAGAGGACTTCCCGCAACCGCACCGACAAGTCAATTTCCGAGCATCGGTGAAGGTCGTCGGCCCACGCCTCATCTCCCATCTGGTGGACCCACGCCACAGGCTGGGCCGGGGCCTCCATCCACTTCGCCGATGGCGCAAAGCCGAGGTAGATGTCCCAAGCGATTAGCCCCCGACGCCCGAGCATCTCCGAGACGACCTCCCCGACTCGGTTGCCCGCGTCCCAGAAGTGTCGGACCCTCGGATCGTCAAACTGGCTACCGACGCGGTTCGCGTCGGCAGGGGTATCGGCCGGCAGTCCACGCATCCACACCAGAAGCACGACAACAGACACGTCTGGGAGGTCCCGTAGGAGGTCGGCGACCGCACGGGCGCCTGACAGACACTCTGGTCACGTCGGGGACAGGAGCACCAAGAGTCGGGGTTTGCCCCGATGGCGATTGAACTCCTCCGCAACTGGCGTACAGGAGCCTTCCAGGTAGCGCACGCTCGGATCCACCGTCCCATCGTGCCTCGGGATCGCTCGCTGACGAGCCGAGCGGCGGACCACCTTTCATGGAACGCGGCATCGGCGCCGCCGGCTTGCTGTCCTGCAGGGTCGACTCGCCGCCCTCGTGAGTGGCGCGTGAGTTTCTGTTGAGATTTCGTGTGAGGGTCATCTCGCACAATCCCGGGCATGGCCCACCTCATCGACGCCCTGGATCACGAATGGGTTGCCGTCCTCGCCCACGTACCCCTCCCCGCCCATTGGACGACGGACACCGCCTTCTGCGGCATCGATCGGCTCGGCAGCGTGAACACCGTGGTCGCCGTCAACGGAAGCCCGGCGGAGGCTGACCGCGTCCTCGCCGCGCTCGCCCGGCGGGCACCCTCCGACGCCCTGGCCGCCAGAGCCCTCCTCCAGGCGTTGATGCCCGGCCTCAAATCGATCGTCGGTGCCTACAGCCAACGCCTGGGTAACGAGGAGACCGCGAGCGCCGTGATCGCGGCCGCCTACGCACGGATCCGGATGTACCCGATTGAGCGTCGCCCCCAACACATTGCCGCCAACATCGTCCGCGACACCCGCCAGGTCGTGTGGCGCCAGCTCATCAAGGACCTCGCGTTTGGCTCCGCGTTCGGACCGATCGGATCGCTCACCACGGTGGACCCGACGCCCGCGGCGACTCCCGAGCCGGCTGCCGGTGAGCTGGTACTGAACCTGATCGACGAGGCGGTCCGCTCCCACCGCCTGTCGCGCGACTGCGCCCGCTTGATTGTGCTCACCCGGGTAGCGGACCGTTCCTGCCAGGAGCTCGCCGATCTCGAAGGCCTCGATATCCGCGCCGTCTACCAACGCCGCTACCGAGCCGAGAGCCGCCTAGCCCGAGTCGCCCGCACCTCAGCGTGACGACCGCCAAGCAAACCTGCCAAACCAAGAGGAGGAACGTGAAGCACCAGCCGGACCCGAAGACGAGCGTTACCCCTACCCATCTGATCGACGTTCCCACTCTCTCGCCCGCCAGCTCTCGGTCACCGACCGACACATCCGCCGGCTCGTTTACGAGCACCGCATTCCTCACGTCCGCTGGGGCTGGTTGCTTCGCTTCGACCCAGCCGAAATTGAACGCTGGCTCCAAGCGGCCCGCATTCCCACCCGAGATGCCGGCGCCCGGCTCGGCCGATTCGCTACCCTAGAGACACCCACTGGGTCGCACGCCCAAGATGGCGACCAGCCTCGGCCGGTCCGGCCACCACGGACCACCCTCAAGTCGTCCTGACCCGAGGAGCCGGAGTGGCCCACGTTGTGCAACGAGCGCTCGACGCGCGTCCCAGCGTCTCCATAGGCTGCCATCGCGAGACGGACGCCCCGGTCGAGGTCAAGTCCTTCGCAAGCCGGGCGTTCGGCGGTATCGCTGCGCGGATCCCCACGACGGTCAAGGACGCCGGGCGCGCATTGTCGTTACGGCCGCGAAATTGCCAGCGAGCACGATGACGAAGCGTCGACGGTTCGGCCGGGTCCGAAAGCTCCCGTCTGGACGCTGGCAAGCCCGCTACCCGGATGGCAACGGCGTTGAGATCGCCGCGCCCTCAACTTTCGTTACAAAGGGCGAAGCCGACCGCTGGCTGGTGCTGGTCGAAGCCGACCTCACCCGAGGTCAGTACATTGATCCGCGAGCTGGACAGGTCAGATTGGGCGACTGGGCAGAGCAGTGGCTTTGCCGGCCCGCCAAGCATCCCAACTCTGTCGAGCGCGATCGCCAGGCGTTGCGCGTCTTCATGCCCGCTCTCGGTGCGCGGCCGCTCTCCTCGATCACGCCTTTGCACGTCCAGTCAGCAGTGGACGCAAGAGGACAGACTGTCGCGCCGGCCACCCTGGTCCGCGACGTCGCCGCTCTCCGGGCGGTGCTCAATTCGGCGGTAGACGCCGACCTCATCGCCCGATCTCCGGCGAGGAGAGTGGCCCTGCCCCGGGTGCGACCCCCGGAGCGCAGGACGCTGACGGCCGAGGAGCTCTTGCTTCTCGCCGAGGCGGTTCCAGAACGCTACCGAGCGCTGATCCTGACAGGGGGCGTGCTCGGCTTGCGTTGGGGAGAGACAATTGGGCTTCGGGTATGTGATATCGACGTTACGCGCCGGGCCGTAACAGTCGCCCAGGTCGTCGAGGAGATTGCTGGCCATGTTCGGGTCGTGCGCGATGCCAAGACCGCTCGAAGTCTCCGGACGCTCACCGCACCGGCTTTCCTCATCGAGGAGCTTGAGCGTCATCTCGCCAAGCATCGGCTGGACATTCGCGACGACAAGGATGCGCTCGTGTTCCTTGGTCCCCGGGGAGGCATTCTGCGGAGGCGCCTGGCCGAGCGTGTCTTTGCGCCTGCGGTTGCTCGGGCGGGGCTCGATCGTTCGTTGACATTTCAGGAACTCCGGCATGTCGCCATGAGCGCGCTCGTCGACGAGAGGGTGCACCCTCGCGTGATGCAGGGTCGCGCCGGGCACGCGACATCGAAGCTGACAATGGAGCTGTACGCCCATGTCAGTGACGGCGCCGATCGAGAGGCCGCCGACGCCTTGGAGTCCCAGTTCCGCGCCGCCCTCGACCGTCGCGAGCGGCAAGGAAGGGGCACACGAGGCCCGTACAGCCCGCGCTGAGCGGCAAAGCCCCAGCCGCGGGTATATGCGTCCGTGGTCGATCGACCGTGTGATCGGTGCTGGCGACGGTGCACCGTCAGCAACAAGGGGCGCCAAGGCCTAGCTCCGTGCGTTGCGCTCTCCGCTTATCGACTATCTATGCTCACCAAACCGAAGGAGTGACCCCATGTGCCGCAACTGGAAGCTGTGGATCGGCCTCGGCGTCGCAGCGGTCGCCGTCGCCGTAGTCGCCCCTAACCTGCGCGTCGCCCTGCCGTTCCTGCTCGTCGCCGCCTGCCCGACGATGCGGGCTATGGCCGGCGGCGCGGCGTTCGCGTCCCGCCGCCGACAGGGTTCGGGGACGGCCCCGGGGTCGGGTGCGCCGGACGGCCTGGACGAGATGGCTCGCCTGCGAGCCGAGGTGGCCGAGCTGCGCGACCGTGTGGAGCGCTGAGATGGCCGCCACCAAGGTGAGCCATCCTCTGTTCGCCCGCATGTACGAGCGGATGGCCCCCGCTTTTGAGGCCAAAGGCGGTGGAGCCGATCGCGACGAACCCTGGCCGGGCTCGCTGGCCGGATCGTCGAAGTCGCCGGCACCGGGCTCAACTTCGCGCACTATCCGCCTACCGTCACCGAAGTGATCGCGGTCGAGCCCGAACCGTACCTGCGGGCAAGGGCCGAGCACGCCGCTGCCAACGCGGCCGTGCCCGTGAAGGTCGTCGACGGCGTCGCCGACCACCTCCACGTCGACGACCAAAGCTGCGACGCTGGGGTCGCTTCCCTCGTGCTTTGCTCGGTCCACGACCAGGCCGCCGCTCTCGCCGAGCTGCACCGCGTGATTCGGCCCGGCGGCGAGCTTCGCTTCTACGAGCACATCCGCTCCGACTCGCCCCGCTTCGCCCGCTTCCAGCGCGTGATCGACGTGGTCTGGCCGCACGTGGCCGGGGGGTGTCACGCCAGCCGCGCCACCCTCGACGCCATCGAAGCCGCCGGGTTTACCATCGAGCACGCCCGCCGCTTCACGTTCCGCCCCTCGCTCACCACCGTCCCGGTGTCCCCCCACGCCATCGGCACCGCCCGCCGGGAGGAATGACCCGTCGGGGCGGCCCTGTGACTGCGTAGGAGCCGTTACCGACAACGCTCTTTGGCCGCCGGCACCGACGGCGCTGGCCCTCCACGTACGTCCGGTCTGACTGACCTGCCCACGAGCCCTCGGGGTATCGTGTGGCCCGGATGCGCAAAGTCCTGATCATCGCCTTGGTCATCGTGGTGCTCTTTACAGGACTGCCGATCCTCATCGCTGGCATGTCGATGGGCTCATGCCACGATTGCGGCGCCGCGACGGCCACCGCAGGAGCTTGCACTGCTGCCTTCCTGGTCGACTTCAGCCTCCTTATCGCGGTGCTGGTCGCTCTCCTCCGACCGCGGCGCGTCCTTTGCCTGCTCGAGCCGGTCTATTCCGGCCTCGACAGGCCACCCCGCTTGGTTTAGCGCGCCCGCGCGCCCATCGGCCCGCTGTCGAACTGTCCGCCAGTCCCGACATGGTGCTCGATCGATGACCCACCCGCTAACCAGCTGCAATCGCAGGGCTCGCCCTTGCCAGCCCTGAACTTGCCTACCTATCTCGGAGGTTTCCACGTGAAGACCCTGCTCACTTATGTTCCGCTGTTTGGCTGCTCGGCCATGATGGTCGTCTGCCTCTTGTTCATGTGCGGCTCACGCCTGTGGCGTCGCACGCCCGGCCACCAGACCGATGCCATCACGACGCTGCGCGGCAGCGCGGTCAACGCCACAGCAGCCGACGTCGTGCCCGCTAAGGTCCTCGACGAGTTGAGCGCGCTGCGCTCTGAGGTCGCCGAGCTGCGCCGCGCCGCCGCGCCGATCCAGCCCATCCGGGTCGAGGAGCGGGCTGCCGAACCGGCCCGTGACTAGGGCCCGCAGTCACGGGCGGCCCGTGAAGCCGGTCCCGAGACGGACTTCGTCGCGCTCCCGACCTGGAACTCGTCCAGGGTCGGGGGGCAGGAGGCGTCCTGTGGTGGCCGGACAGCGCTCGCCGGCTTTGGTGTGGTTGTTCGCCGTCCTCGCCATCGTCGTTGTCGTCGTCGTGGCGCTGCGCAGCGGGTCCGGGAGTCTCGCTGGGAGTCCTTCGGAGCCGTTCGTCGGGCCGGACCTTCACTCCCTCGTCGCTGACCCGACCATGCCCGGGCGGGTCTTTGTCGGCGGGCACGAAGGAGTCGCCGTATCCACTGACAACGCCGACACGTTCACACCTGTTAGCAGCCTCGACGCCGCCGACGCGATGGGTTGGGCGTTCACGGCGTCGGGGATCTGGCAGAGCGGACACCCCGGCATGCACCATGCGCCCGCGGGCCTGGCCTTCGCTGGCCACAACCAGGGACTGCCTTCGACCGACGTGCACGCCCTGGGCGGCCTCAGAAACGTCTTGTACGCAGCGTCGCCAAGGGTGGGGGTCCTCGCATCGACCGACAACGCCACCACGTGGGCCGTGCGCACCACGCAAATCGGGCAGTCGTTCTTTGGTCAGATGCTTGTCGACCCGGCCAACGAAAACCACGTCATCGCCGCCGCGGCCGATGCGGGCGTAGAGGGGCGGTCCATGGCCTCGGGCAGATAGCGCCCACTAGACCGAAGTTACGTAGAGGAAGCGCTAGAACTCCGAGCAGAGGCGATGACACGCTATCGGCTCATTTCCCGAGAGAGGTAATGCCATGCGGGATGTGTCGGTACTCCTCGGCCTACTTGCAAGCAGTCCGACCCGGATTCCTTCGCATCGTCAATGCGGGCCGGTCGATCGCGGTTCCATTTCCGTCGACGATCGGCGAGTAACAGCACAACCCGATCATCGCCCAGAGTGGAGGTCCGTTTGCCGAACACCGCCAAGTCCGACGGCTGCAGCGACGATCAGCAGCGCGCCGCCGAGGTAGTAGACGGCGGTGATCCCGACAGCGTCGGCTAGAACACCGCCGACCCCGATGCTCAGCAGCCGGAACGAACTCCACACCACGTCGTAGAAGGCGAACACCCGGCCTCGGATCTCGTCAGGCACGGTGGTCTGGATCACCGTGTTGTAGGTCACGGTCCCCGTACTGGTCCCGACCCCGTAAACGGCTAGTGCGGCAAGCGAGATTCCGAAGCTTCTGACCGTCGCAAGGGTCAGGTCCACCAAGCCCCGAAGGAGGTACGGGCCGAATAGCCAACCGGGATGTCGGACATCCGTCACGACCCGTTGGAGAACCACGGGACCGAAACCTGCCCCTACCCCAATGGCAGCTATGAGCAATCCGAAGCGTGTGGCTCCGACGCGGAGGTGACGCTCGGCGAGCACAACCAGGAGTGCTGAGGTCGCCCCGGCAGAGAGCGCAGCCAGTGCTTGCACGCCCGCCAGCGCCGCGAGGAATCGACTGCGGCGGATGGCCTTTAGCCCCTCTGCCACCTGGGCAAGACGGCTGGTCGGTGGCGCAGGCGGTCGGATCGGCACCCTTACCCTGGACAGCAGCAATGCGGAGGCCAGGAAGGACGCCGCGTTCAACCCAAAGGCTGGCCCCGCCCCGGCGTAGGCGACGAGCGCCCCTGCGGCCGGGGCGAGGGCGATCTGTGAGATGACGGCTCCTGACCAGACCGCGGAGTTCGCCCCGACGACCTCATCGGGTCCGACCACGGCAGGCAGCACGCTTGACGCAGCCGGATTGAAGAACACCGCGAACGTCGAAAGCCCGAACGCCGCCGCATACACGACGCCGAGCTGATGGCCGAAAACGGCGAGGACGGCAGCTATTGCCGCACGAGCCAGGTCTGATATGACCATAACTCGGATTCGAGGCAGTCGATCCGCGACGGATCCAGCCACGAACCCAAACATCAAGACGGGTGCGATCTCAAAGGCAACCGTGGCTCCGACTCGCAGGCCGGACCCGGTGAGCCGGTAGACCAAGATCACCAATGCCACCGAGTTGAAGGTATCGCCCCACTGCGAGATGGTCCGGGCCGCCAACAGACGCCGAAATGCAGGAACCCGCAGCGCCCGACCTACAGCGGACTTCACCCCCGAATGTCTAACGGAAGGAGCTCGAACTTTTCGTTTGGCGCGCCCGGGCGGACACCGCTACCAAGGACGTCGATCCCGACTGCGGCATGGAACTCGACGAGGGATCGGCGCAGGCGGACCTCAACTGGCATGGCCGCAACCCCGGTTCTGTTCAGAGGAGAGCCTGCGGCATTTCTTCGAGACGCCCAACTGATACGCCTAGTCGATCTAGGGAGACTCGGCGCTCGGCGCCGGAGCCCGATTGCCTCGTCGGGACTACCCGTGGCGGCCGTGAATTCGAGCACGGGCCGGAAAGCTGTCCGACTTAGGCCGGACCGGTGTCGCGAGAGCGGGCTATGTGTTTGCTGCCGGGTGGTCGTCGAGGCGGGGATCGATATCAACCTCCCGGCCCGATGACGGGGAGCTGGCGCAACAGTGGTTCGATCTCGTCACGGGTGGAGACGTTGTCGAGACGCAGAACGATCTTTCCATTGGCGTCGATGACGAACACCCACGGCTCGTTGAGATCGCCGTTGCGGTAGAGCCAGTCCGCGGCCGCCTTGTTCAGGACTTGTTTCTGAAAGTCACGCCAGATCTCCACGTGCACGAAGCTGGCCCGGTCGGCGTAGTCGTGGGCGAGTTGCTGGACCATGTCGGTGACCGGCCCGCAGAAGCGGCTGACGCAAAACACCGGGGTAGCGAACACAGCCACGATGGGCCGGTGCGCTTGGAGGGCGGCCGCGATGGTGGTTTGGTGCAGCTCCGCGTCAGGGATGGGTCCGCTGGTCGCGCGGGAGTCCACTGCGCCGGGCGGGGCGTCTTTGGAGGTGACGGTCAGGTTCTGGGTGGGTAGGGCCTGGTCGCCGACGACGGGCACGGCGTGGTGCTGGGCGACATTGAACGGGGCGGTGGTGTGCTTGGACTTGCCGCTTATGGTGGCGGTCACGTCGACCTGCCAGATCCCGGCCCGGTCGAAGCCGACCTGGGTTGCATAGACGCCCCGGGCGACGGCGGCATCCACGATCTGGGGGGCCGGTGGCAGGGGGGTGGGAAGGGTGTCGCCGGGTATCGGCAGGAATGTGCCGACCGAGCTGGGACCCTCGTTGCAGGTCGCGTTCTTGGACGGCTGCCCAGTTCCCAGGTAGCAGAAGCGCATCCCCACCGTCCCCAAGCCGATCAGTCGACCGTCGGCGGTGAGGAGTCCGAGGATGAAACGCCCTGGCGGGCCGACGGCCAGGTCGTAGCTGGCGATCTGTGCGGCCAGGTCGCCTGGGGAGGAGACCTGGATGGCCTTCGAGCCGCCGGACGAGCAGCCAACCAGGACGGCCAGCATCGCCATCGGGATCGAGATGCGGCGGCGACGCAAAATGGTCATGGAAAGGTCACCTCGATGAGCAGTCAGGGGCCAACAGAGACAGCCGGCGCAGAGCGATGCCTGCTTCCCGGGTCAGGTCTTGAACGTGACCGGTGACAGCGGGCGGCGAAGGCTGGGCAAGAAAGTCGGCCTCGACTCGCTGCATGGCCTCGAGCAGCCGGGCCGCCTCGCCGCGGTCCGTGATCTCCAACGCCTGGGCGATGACGTGGAGGTTTTGATGAGACTGGTTGTAGAACGTCGACTTCGCGGCCCGAAGGTCTGTCGGCGTGAATGTCCGCACATCGCACAGCGCGGCGACGGACGTTTCGAGCAGCCCGGCTGGTATGCGTTGCCCGCTGACCGTCACGGACCGGGCGCCGGCCGAGCTGCACGCCGCCAACGCCACCACTACAAGACACGCGGACCGTCCCCAAGCTCTGGCTTGAACGGTCATGACCCGGCCGACCACCTGAGTCCCTGGCCGGCAGACCGACTCTGTTCGGCCAGCGACGGAAATACTCGACGCTCTTTCCCCAGCCTCAACGACGGCCGAACCGCGTGAGCCGGAGACTGTTGGTGACCACCGAGACACTGGAGAAGGCCATGGTCGCGCCGGCGATGACCGGGTTGAGGATGCCGAACGCGGCCAGTGGGAGGGCAGCGGTGTTGTAGGCGAACGCCCAGCCCAGGTTTTGGCGGATGGTCCGGTAGGTGCGCCGGGAGAGGCGGATGGCGGTGGCCACGCCGGCCAGATCGGCGGACAGCAAGGTGATGTCCGAGGATTGGATGGCCACGTCGGTGCCGGTACCTACGGCGATGCCCAGGTCCGCCTGGACGAGGGCGGGGGCGTCATTGACGCCGTCGCCGACCATGGCCACTACCCGGCCTTGGACCTGGAGGCGCCGCACTTCGTCGGCCTTATCGGCGGGGAGCACCTCGGCCAGGACCCGGTCGATGCCGACCTGGGCGGCGATGGCCGCCGCCGTGCGCGCATTGTCGCCGGTGATCATGACCACCTCGACGCCCATGGCCCGCAGGTCGGCCACGGCGCCGGCGGCGTGGCCTTTGACTGTGTCGGCAACGGCGACCACGCCGCGCGCCGCTCCGTCCCAGGCCGCGAAGAAGGCGGTCCGGCCTGCCGCCTCCATCTCCGTGGCGGCCGTCTCCAGGTCGTCGCCCAGGAGCAGGTCGCCATCGGCCAGAAGGCGCCGGCTCCCGACCCACACGGTCCGGCCGTCGATGTCGGCCCGCACGCCGTGACCGGCGAGGGCCTCGAACCCAGTGGCAACGGGGAGATCGAAGCCTCGGCTCGAGGCGGCATCCACGACGGCGCGACCCACCGGGTGCTCGGAGCCGGCCTCGGCTGCGGCGGTCAGAACCAGCAACTGCTGCTCGTCAACACCCGCCGCGGGGCGGACATCGGTGAGCCGCATGGCCCCCTCGGTCAGCGTGCCCGTCTTGTCGAAGATGACGGTGTCGATGCGGGTCGAGCGCTCCAAGATCTCGCCGCCCTTGATGAGCACGCCGAGCGCCGCACCCCGGCCGGTGCCGACCATGATGGCCGTCGGCGTCGCCAGGCCCAGCGCGCACGGGCAGGCAATGATCAACACGGCCACCGCCGCCACCAGCCCAGCGGTGGGCCGGCCGGCCACCAGCCACCAGGCCAGGAACGTGCCTGCGGCCAAAACCATGACGGCCGGCACGAACACGCCGGCCACCCGGTCGGCAAGACGCTGCACCGGCGCCTTAGAGCCCTGCGCCTCCTCCACCAGCCGCACGATCTGAGCCAGGGCGCTGTCGGCACCCACCGCCGAGGCCCGTACGGTCAACACGCCCTGCCGGTTGACGGTGGCACCCACGACCGGGTCGCCGGGCCCCTTGTCGATCGGGACCGATTCGCCGGTCAGCATCGACTCGTCCACCGCCGACGCCCCGTCGACGACAACGCCGTCCACCGGGACCTTCTCGCCGGGCCGGACCCGGACCACGTCGCCCACCCGCACCTCGGCCACAGGCACCAGACGCTCGGCGCCGTCGACCACCAGACGGGCTTCCTTGGCACCCAACTCAAGCAGGGCCCGGATGGCCGCGCCGGCGCGGCCCCGGGCCCGCGCCTCGAAATACCGGCCGAGCAGCAGGAAGGCGATGATCAACGCGGCGGTGTCGAAGTAGAGATCGCCGCCGGCGAAAAGTTCGTAGAAGGAGAACCAGAACGCGGCCAACGTCCCCAGGGCGATCAGCGTGTCCATGTTGGCCTCGAGCCGCCGGGCCCGAATGGCCGCCGTTCGCAGGAACGGCCAGCCGGCCCAGAACTGGATCGGCACAGTCAAGGCGGCCGCGGTCCACCGGGCCCAGCTGCGGTCCATCCATCCCAGCAGCAGAACGAACACGGCAATGCCCAAAGGCCAGGCCACCAGCACCCGCACCAGCCACCCTCGGCGCTCGGCGTCCTCGTCCGAGACCGGCTCCCGTTGTGCGCCGGGGACAAACGGGATCAGCTGGTAGCCGATCCTCTCTACGGCGGCGACCAACTCGGCAGCGTCGGTCGTCGACGGGTCGTAGGCGACAGTGGCGTGCTCATTGCCGTAGTTCACCCCGGCCCGCGCCACACCCGGCTGGCGGGACAGGGTCTTCTCGACTCGCGCCGCGCACGACGCGCAGGTCATGCCCGACACCGACGCCTCCAACTTGGCCAGCGTCACTTCCCTGGCCTCGGGCGCGTCGGCGGTGGCCTGGCTCACGGCGCCACCCCGGCCGGCATGGCCTCGGCGTCCGAAAAGGTCCGGTCGGGGCCGGTGGTGACCCGGTCGAAGCGCATCGCCTCCATCAGCTCGTCCACGATCTCCTCGACCCGACCCTCCCGCATCGCGTCGGCCACGCACGTCTCCAAGTGGTTCCGCAGCACCAGGCGATTGGCCCGCTCCAGCTGGCCCTGCACCGCCGAGAGCTGCTTCATCACATCCGGGCAGTAGGCGTCCTCCTCGACCATGCGCAGCACCGCGTCGAGGTGGCCACGGGCGGTGCGCAGGCGGTTGACGACCGAGCGACGGTAGGTTTCCTTCACAACCCTACTCTACCCCACCTGGGGTGGGGTATATTCCCGGTCGTGGACATTCACACGTACACCGTGCCCGGCATCAGCTGCGACAACTGCAAGCGCGCCATCGAGAGCGAGGTCGCCCCAGGTCCCCGGCGTGACCAGCGTGAACGTCGACGTGGCCAACAAAACCGTCAGGGTCGAAGGCGATGCCGACGACGCCTCCATCCGAGACGCCACCGACGAAGCCGGCTATGGGGTGGCGACTTCCCTGTAGCCGGGCCTCGGCTGGCACCGAACCGGGTTCGCAGCTAGGAACCGGGCAGATTCCGCACCACAAAGACAACGTAGCTAGGGCGGTCCGGCCCCCCGAACGGCTCAGCACCTCGGCTAATGTCTGAACATGCCTTCAGATATCGCACCGGCCATCGTGGACGCGTGCGAGGTGCGGGTTGTGAACCCCAAGCGGGTCGCCGAGGTGCAGCGACGTCTCCCCGATCCGGACACGATCCAGGAACTCGCCGAAATATTCGGGCTTCTGTCCGACCCGAGTCGGCTGCGGCTGATTGCCAGCTTGCTCGAGGGCGGTGAGTTGTGCGTCTGTGACCTGGCCGCGACCGCCGGTCTAGGCGAGTCGGCGACCTCGCACGCCCTACGCTTGCTGCGAGCGCATCGGGTCGTGAGGGTGCGCCGCGCCGGCCGGATGGCCCACTACTCGCTGTGCGACGGGCACGTCCGCATGTTGTTGGACGTGGCGCTCCTGCATCTGCGCTACGACACAGGGCCGGGCCGTCAGTGACCCGGTCGACGCGCCTTGGGATTGCCCTCGGGCTCAACGTGGCGCTCGTCATTGCCCAGGTGGTGTTCGGGTTGACGGCGCACTCGCTGGGACTGCTGTCCGATGCAGGCCACAACCTGACCGATGTCGCCGCCGTCATCACCTCCCTGGTGGCGGTGCGCTACGGCCGAAACCGGGCGCCGACAGAGACTCGGTCGTACGGCTATCACCGGGGCACGATCCTCGCGGCACTGGCGAACTCGGTGGCCATCCTGACCGTGACCGTGGTCATCGTGTTCGAGGCGGTTCACCGTTTCGCCCACCCAGGCCATGTTCGTGGTGGCGTGGTGATCATCGTCGCCCTCGTCGCCGTCGTCCTCAACGCCGGGGCGGGGCTGGCGCTCCACGAACATGGCAGCCATGACCTGAACATGCGGTCGGCCCTGCTGCACATGGCCGGCGACGCGCTCGCCTCGGTTGGCGTCGCGGCCGCAGGAACGGTGATCCTTATCACCGGCCGGTTCTTCTGGTTGGACCCGGCGGTCTCCATCGGAATCGCCGTGTTGATCAGTGTGGAGGCCTACCGGCTCGTCCGCCAGGCTGCCGACGTGCTGTTGGAGTCGACACCTGAGACCTCGATGTCGGCGAGTTGACCGAGACTATGGCCGGCGTCGAGGGTGTCGACGAAGTCCACGATCTGCACGTATGGAGCCTCTCGTCTGAGGTGCGTGCCCTCTCGGCGCATCTGGTGCTGAGCGGACATCCCACCCTGGAGGAAGCGCAGCTCGTTGGCGAGCGCGTGAAGCGGACCATCGGAGTCCCCTTCGCCATCGCCCACGCCACGCTGGAACTCGAATGCGAGTCCTGTTTCGACGGGGTGATCCCTGCGTCATGGACCCGACGTTGTTCGCCGCCAATGAATCACCCGCCAAGATGGATGGCCACGATCACGATGTCGGCCATGGCCACTGAGTCCCAGTCCCAGTCCCAGTCCCGAACCCGTCTCGAGCGTCGGGCGGAGGCGCTATGCCGGTTCTCAGTCGGCTGGAACGCGGTGGAGGGCGGCGTGGCGATCGCCGCTGGCGTGGTCGCCGGGTCAGTGGCTCTTACCAGCTGGGGCATCGACTCGATCATCGAGGTGTTCACGGCCATCCTGGTGCTGGTCCACCTGCGGGGCGCTCTGGCTGGCAGGGAAGCTAACGAGGCCCAGGAACAACGGTTCCTCAAGCTCATCGCGGGGACGTTCTTCGCTCTGGCCCTCTACGTGGTCGTCGACTCCACGATCACGCTTGTCAGCGCCGCGCATCCCGAGACCAGCCCAGTCGGGATCGCCATGGCCGGAGCAGCGACGGTGGTCATGCCATTGCTTGCCGTCGGCAAGCGGCGGATTGGCCGGGCGCTCAACAACCCGCTGGTGCTCGCCGACAGCGATGAGACGATGCTATGCGCCGCCCTGTCCGTGTCCACCCTTGTCGGCTTGCTCGCCTGGACACTAATCGGGTGGTCGTGGCTCGACCCCGTTGTCGGCTACCTCATCGCCTACTTCTGCGTACGGGAGGGACGCGAGGCCTGGGCCGGCGAGCTCGTTTGCACGGATGACCACGGCGACCACTGATCTTCCATGTGTTTGCTTGAGCTGCGACGGAAGCGCCTGGCTGGCACTGTTGCATTGAGGCGGCAGGTTGCTCTTCGGGCAGGCTGGACCGATGTCCGCCCGCCGGTCCCGTCCGCCAGTAAGTCCTTCGGAGTTCGCCGGGTTCCGGTTCCCGCCCGAGGTGATCGCCGTCGCCGTCCGCTGGGTATCTGCGGTATGGCCTTCCAACCCTGACGTCGAGGATTGCTGGCCGAGCGTGGTGTGGTTGTGAACCATGTCACCGTCTACCGCTGGGGTGCAGTGGTTCACGCCGCTGTTCAT
>JRHI01002148.1_pt1 | contig 14285 bp, 13 predicted proteins | sample 215371 | NCBI WGS metagenome assembly JRHI01 (sample SAMN02929681, study PRJNA255918) | sediment metagenome | biome: cave system; feature: Ice Cave; material: Sediment; isolation source: sediment from deep within a dark volcanic ice cave with no known source of... ...
GTACATGATCGTGCCGACGGTCTGCTTCAACTGCGAGTCGGCGTGCGGCCTCACCGCCTACGTCGACAAGAAGACGCTCGAGATCCGCAAACTCGAGGGCAACCCTCACCATCCAGGGTCGCGGGGGCGCAACTGCGCGAAGGGTCCCGCCACGATCAACCAGATCAACGATCCCGAGCGGATCCTCTACCCGCTACGGCGCAAGGGCCCACGCGGCGGCGGCGACTGGGAGCGTGTGAGCTGGGATCACGTGCTCGACACGTTCGCCGAGAAGATGCACGAGGCGTTCGCTGCGAACCGGCCGAATGACGTGATGTATTTCGTCGGGCGCCCGGGTGAGGACGGCTTCGCCGACCGATTTCTGGAGACGTGGGGCTGCGACGGCCACAACTCGCACACCAACGTCTGCTCCTCGGGCGGGCGCGCCGGCTACGGCTTTTGGTCGGGGACCGACCGGCCGTCGCCCGACTATGCGAACGCCAAGTTCACGCTGCTGATCTCGGCCCATCTCGAGGCCGGGCACTACTTCAACCCCCACGCGCAGCGAATCATCGAGGGAAAGCACCGCGGCGCGAAGGTCGCGGTCGTCGACCCGCGACTGTCGAACACCGCCTCGATGGCCGACTACTGGCTGCCGGCGTGGCCGGGCAGCGAGGGGGCGATGCTGCTGGCAATGGCCAAGGTGATCCTCGACGACGGCCTGTATGACCACGCGTTCGTCCGCGACTGGGTCAACTGGCGCACCTACCTCGAGCACCGCGCGCCGGCAGCCGAGGCGACGTTCGCGAACTTCATCCTCGAGTTGCGCCGCGAGTACGCGCAGTACACCCCCGAGTTCGCCGAGGCCGAGACCGGCGTTCCCGCCGGGACGGTCGTGGCCGTCGCGCGGGAGATCGCCGCTGCGGCCCCGGCCTTCAGCTCTCACATCTGGCGGGCCGCCGCGGCGGGGAACCTCCATGGCTGGCAGATCACCAGGGCGCTGTGGCTGCTGAACGTCCTGACCGGCTCGGTCGGCACCGAGGGCGGCGTGTCGCCGAATGCGTGGAACAAGTTCATTCCGGCGCCGTGGCGCAAGCCGAAGGCCAACCTGCAGTGGAACGAGACGAACTGGCCGCGGGAGTATCCGCTGGCGCATAACGAGATGAGCATTCTCTACCCGCACTACCTCCTTGATGGGCGCGCGCATCAGCCGTTGCTTTTCACGCGGGTGCTCAACCCGGTCTGGACGTTCCCCGACGGTTACTCGTGGCTGCGCGCGTTGCGCGATGAGAGCCGCGTCGCGCTGCACGGCGCGATGACCCCGACGTGGTCTGAAACGGCGTGGTGGGCCGACTACGTGCTGCCGATGGGTCACGGCCCCGAGCGCCACGACACCCACTCCTACGAAACGCACTCCGGGCGGTGGCTCGGGTTTCGCCAGCCGGTGCGGCGTGTCGCGATGGAGAAGCTTGGCCACCCCGTCGAGTTCACCTACCAGGCCAACCCCGGCGAGGTCTGGGAGGAGGGCGAGTTCTGGATCGAGGTGTCGTGGCGCGCCGATCCCGACGGGTCACTGGGCATCCGCCAGTACTACGAATCCCCGTACCGCCCGGGCGAGAAGATCCGCCTCGAGGAGTACTACCGCTGGATGTTCGAGAACTCCGTGCCGGGCCTCCCGGAGAAGGCCGCCGCCGAGGGCATCGAGCCGCTCGCTTACATGCGTAAATACGGGTGCGTCGAGGTCGACCCGCCCGGGAGCGTCTACGCCCAGCACGAAACGCCGGTCACAGACCTCGAGGAGACCGATGTCCGCGGCGTCGAGCAGACCGTGACCAAACGCGAGTTCGATCCGGGACATCTTCCGCTGACAGGGCGTCCGGACACAATCGCCACGCACCTCGACGGTGTCGCCAGGCGAGGGTTCAACAGCCCGTCGCGGAAGCTCGAGCTCTACTCCGAGACACTCGCCGAGTGGGGGTGGCCCGAGTTCGCAACGCCAGCCTACGCCCGCAGCCATGTCCACCACTCGCTGATCGACCACCAACAGGGCGAATACGTGCTGCTGCCGACCTATCGCCTGCCGACGATGATCCATTCCCGCTCGGGCAACGCGAAGTATCTCAACGAGCTCGCCCACACCCACCCGCTGCTCGTCTGCCCCCAGGACGCCGAGCGGATCGGTCTCGCGACCGGGGAGCTGGCGCGAGTGGAGACCGAGATCGGGTATTTCGTGATCAAGGCGATGGTCACCGAAGGCATCCGGCCGGGCGTGGTTGCCGCCTCACACCACATGGGACGCTGGCGCCTCAAGGAAACCAGCGGCGCAGACCGCTGGACCTCCGCTCTGGTTGACATGACCGAAGTCGACGATCGCGTCAACTTCCGCCAGATCCATGGCGTCGAACCCTGGAAGTCCTCTGACCCGAGCTCGGGGAGGGTGTGGTGGAGCGACGCCGGGGTGCACCAAAACATCACGTTCCCGGTCCATCCCGACCCGATCAGCGGCATGCACTGCTGGCACCAGAAAGTCCGTGTACGACCGGCGCTGCCCGGCGATCGCTACGCCGATATCTACGTCGACGGTCACCGGGCGGCCGCCGTCGCGCGCAAATGGGAATCCCTCACGCGGCCCGCGACCGGCGAGCTCCGCCGGCCGATCTGGCTCTTTCGCCCCGTGAAGCCCGTCCTCGACGCTTACACCCTCCCCGACGATGCGCGCACCCAGACCGCACGCGACGCCGGGAAGACCCAGCCACCGAGCGCGTTCGATCTCGCCAAGCACGTCGACTGGTCCCCGGCCGAAACATGGGGCCCGCTCCCCGCCGCCACGACCCACGAAGGACAATAAATACGAGATGGCGCCCGCGGACACAGGAGAATCCGAGGATCAGCCGCCCGCTGTCACGCCGACCGCTCGCCGGCTTCCGGCACACCGCATCGCGGTCAGTCGCCGCGGTCGCCCCGCCGACCCGCGTTTCAGCTTCGCCAACGAACGCACCTTCCTCGCCTGGAACCGCACCGCGCTGAGCATGATCGTCGGCGGGCTCGTCGCCGCGCAGCTACTCGAGTTCGGCGTCACCGGGCTGCGCGAGGTCGTCGCCCTGCCGCTGATCGCGCTCGGCGCGGTGATCGGCACGATCGGCTTCGCGCGCTGGCGCGCGAACGAGATCAGGATGCGCCTCCGCAAGCCGCTCCCAGCGGCGGGCCTGGGCCCCGCACTCGTCGGCTTGTCCGTCGGCGCGGTCTCGCTGATCGCCAGCGTCGTGCTCCTGATCGATCAACTCCGCCCGTGAACGGCAACGACGCGGCACGCTCCGGACTCACTCGGCTGCAAGCCGGCTGGGACGAGGCAGGCGCCAGCGAGCGCACCGTCCTCGCCTGGCACCGTTCGGCGATCTCGCTGCTCGCGATTGCGGCGCTCGTGCTGCGCGCCGGCATCACCGGCGACCTGCTCGCCGTCGCGGTCCCCCTCACGCTGCTGCTCGCCATCAGCGCCGCGGGAGCCTGGTGGCATAGCGTCCGCATCTATTCGGAGCACGACCGTCCTTTCGAGGAAGGCGCGACCCTCCACGAACCCGAGCTGCGCGCGCTGACCGTGGTCACGCTGATCACCGCGCTCAGCGCTGCAGCGCTCGTGCTCAGCCGGTGAGCCCGCCCACTCAATCCCGCGACCGCAAGCACGATCGCGACCGGGCCGCCCCGGGCGCCACCCAGTCGGATACCACAGGCCGCCGCCCCGAAGCGACTGGATAATGCGCCGATGACCCCGACTCATGATCTGGATACCCTGCGCGCGACCAACGGCTCGCGCAGCCGTTTTCGCGCCGCGCTCGAGCGTCTACACCCAGACCTGGCCGACGTCGGCACCGAGCCGGATCCGCGCTTCACCTTCGCCAACGAACGGACCTTCCTCGCTTGGGCGCGCACCGGATTGGCGCTGATCGGCGGTGGCCTCCTCGCGGCGCAGGTTCTTCATTTCGGACTCGGCGGCGGGCACCTCGTCCTCGCCCTGCCGACGATCGGGCTCGGAGGACTGCTCGGCATCGTGGGCTTCAAACGCTGGCAGGCCAACGAGCGGGCCATGCGCCTCGGCGAACCGCTCGGCCAGGCACCGCTCGTGCCGCTCCTGATGGTCGGCATCGTCGCCATCGCCGTGATCAGTGCCGTGCTCGTCGCGATCGCCGCACTCTTCAACTAAAACGGTGGCGAAGTCCCGCCACCCGCCCGTCAGCAGCCTACGCGCCAGGTGGCTCCCGGTAGTCGGGCGCGACCGTCGTCCGTCGGGCCGCCACCCATGTGAATGGCTGCTGATGCCCGTTAGGCGTTCGGTGGAGCTCTGTTGCGGTGAGGACCGCCGTGAATTGGTCGCCGAGCAGCTCAAGGATTTCGTCGGCGGTGTAGCGCTGAACCGGCAGGCCGGAGCAGTGGGTCGGGCCGTCGGGCGCGAAGGCGGCGATGATCGCGCAGCCACCGGTCGCGACCGTGTCACGCAGGGTGGCGGCATATCGGACCCTGTCGGCAGGGTTGGTCAAGAAGTGCAGCACGGCACGGTCGTGCCAAACGACGTACTGGCGAGGCGGGCGCCAGTCGAGCACGTCTGCGATGAGCCACTGCACGCGGGTGGCTTGGTCGCCGAGGTGGCCCCGGGCAATGTGCAGCGCCGCGCTCGACAGGTCGAGGACCGTCACGTCGGTGTGGCCGGCGCGCAGCAGCGCGCCGGCGAGCGGTGAGGATCCGCCGCCGACATCGATGATCGCCGCATCGAGATCCGGGGATATCGCGGCGAGCGCGCTCAAGGACGGTGTTGGGTGAACCTGAGTCCAGCTTGCGCCCGATCCGCCACCTGCGTACGCGGCGTTCCAGTGCTCCTCGAGTGCCGTCCTGGTGGGGGTTTCGACGGGATCAGTGGCGACGGCGGACGAGGGTTGAATCATCATGCTTGACAAGTTATCAAGTGATCACTTGAATAGGCGGTTGTGAAAGACGCTCGCGTACAAAAGGACGCGTTGTTCGACGCGATCGCGCTGATGGGGAAGGCGTTTGGAAGCCCGCGGCGGCTGGAGCTGCTCGACCTGCTCGCCCAGGCGCCGCGGACGGTCGATCAGCTTGCGCGGGCGAGCGGACAGTCCTCGGCGAACACCTCGCAGCACCTGCAGGCGTTGCACGCCGCGGGCATGGTCAGCCGCTCACGCGAGGGCACGAGCGTGCGGTACGCGCTCGCCGGCGCCGAGGTTCTCGCGTTGTGGCTGGCGCTGCGCGATACCTCCCTCGCCCGTCTCGCCGAAGTTGAACGGGCTGCACGTAACTACCTCGGGGAGGACGTCGAGGCGATCGGCCGTGATGAGCTCAAAGCGCGGCTGCAACGCGGCGAAGTTGTCCTGGTCGACGTGCGGCCTCCCGAAGAGTTCGACGCGGGCCACATTCCAGGAGCCCGCTCAATCCCGCTTGACGAGCTCGAGGACCGCTTGGCGGAGCTTCCCGCAGGCTGCGAAGTCGTCGCCTACTGCCGCGGCCCGTTCTGCGCCTATGCCCACCAGGCCGTCCGGCGGCTGCACGCCGCCGGACGCGCGGCGCGACGCCTCGACGACGGCCCGGCCGAGTGGCAACGAGCGCAACGCGACAGCGTCACGACGCCGGCAGCCTGATCCGCCGGGATCGTGAGGCGACGATCAAGCCCGTCGACGGCATGCGCGCAGTGCGCGTTCGAAGCGCGACAGGCACTTGTTGGCAGGTACGGCGTAAGCGGCTCCGTCCAGGGTCAGGGAGTCCACGCGGGGCCGCGTCGTCGCAGGATCGCGGCCGTCGTGCCGACGGGGTCAAACCGAGAACGTCGGGCGCGCTACTGTCTGCAGCAAAGTAGTGCACGAGGAGAAGAAAGGACCGTCATGCCTGTAACAAAGTTCAACCGCGACGAGGAGCTGTTCTGGAAGAAGCCCGGGGCGACCGGGATGAAGATCAAGGACACGGGACGACCGTCAGGCGTCTTGGCGGAGCTCGCGGGCTCGGCCGAAAACGTTGCTGGCCTCAGCGACGAGGAGCGCAAGGCTCGCGGCCGGCCGGAGCCGCTGCTGCAGATGAGCAAGATCCCGCCGCATCAGGCCGTGATCGACGAGAGCCGTTACTCGAACGACGGTTGCTAGAAGGTGACGCGGCGGCGTAGCGACCGCGAAGTCTTCGCCCGGCGATAACGAGGCGCGCGCCGCCCCAGGCGCGCGCCGCCCGAGGCGCGGAGGTCGTGAGTCGCTAGCCATCAGACAGACAGCAGCCTCCCGCGAGGGGCGGGGTGGCGGCACGGACGACGGCGCCCGAGGGCAGTCGGCGCAGCAAGGCCTGCCGGAACGCTGGGGCCTGACAGCAGTTGGCGAAGCCGAGACCTTGATCGGCTACGACGCGCCGGCCTCCCGACCGGTCCCCGACAACTTCGCCGTCCCAACCGCGGGTCACGAGACGCCCAAACCGATTCCTCGACCCTAGCCAGCCAAGCCGAGTCCGTCCAAGAACCGTCAACTACCAGGAGTTTCCGCCGATGGCGAGACCCGGACTCGAACCGGGGACACCACGATTTTCAGTCGTGTTACCGCGGGACGTTGAAATATCGAAGTTGCAGGTAAAAATGTGTCTCTGCAACTGCCGAAGCGAGTGATGAAAGGTCCAGACTTTGCGGCTTTATGCGGCGTATTCGGTCCGGTAGATCCGGTCTCCGGACCAAAAGCGAAACTCCTGCTTTTTGCGCAACGGACCATGAAAGATTCGGCTCGAGGCGGCGTCGCTCACGGCCCGGATCTCCAAGACTCCAATCTGGTCTGAGGCTTTCGAGAGCGCAAACGTCGCATGTTGGTTATCTGCTGGCACGGCTTCAATCACCTGCCAATCATCACGGAGCGCTGGGTCCTGGGGTCCTGGGCTTGTCCCAGCGTTCACGTTGCGCGCGGCCGGCTGCGCAGTGACGACAGCCGCCGCGAGGACTGCGAGACCGCGACCCCGGCGTGGCCTGCCATTCGCCGCTGCATTCGGCGCAACGCCACCAGACTTTGCGCTCTGAGGCGGGCTTGATGCTGTGTGGGTCGAGGTTGCCGTTGCGGGTCGGGTGCCACTCCACCACCAGGTACGGATACCGCGCACCAAAGGATTGCTCGAGGGGCGCGATCGCCCGAGCGGCCTGGCGAGCGATGTGACGCGTTCGTGCGCAGGCCGGGCAGCCGTGAGGCCGGGGGCGCGTCCGGTCGTTTGCGGCGGCCTGCCATTCGTGCCCGCAGGTGGCACACCGCCACCAGACCTTGCGTTCAGATCCAGCGCCAATCGTGTGCGGGTCGAGATCGTCGTTGCGGGTGGGATGCCATTCCGCCAGCAGATGCGGGTAGCGCACGGCGAGGGAGCGTTCGGGAGCGATCGGCTGTTGGTTGCGTTGGATGGTGGCGGCGATCGAGCGTCGTTTTCCGCAGGTCGGGCATCCTCGACCGGCGCTGGTTCGCTCGTTGGGCGACATCTCCCATTCGTGGCCGCAGGCACCGCGCCACCAAAGACTGCGGTGGGAGTGCTTTCCGACCGTGAAAGGATCCAGGTTGCCGTTGCGGGTCAGGTGCAGCTCGCTCGCGAGGTCGGGGCGCGTTGCGGCAAGCGAGCGCCACCGAGCGATTGTGGGGTCGCCTTTGGCTCGACGGCGTTTGGCTTCCTCTCGGTCGGGTTGCTCTCGCTGGCCCGTCGCGAATTGTTCGAGCATCGCCTCCCGCTTGCGAGCGCTGGTCGCTGGTCCGGCGGTGGTGGTTGTCCGCAGCAACTGGAACGTCTCGCGGTACTCGTCAAGGCTCCATTCATGTCCCTGCCACAGGTGCGAGCCGCCGACCCATTTGAACCACCTGCCACAGAGGTGGCATTGCACACGGTCGTCGTCGCAGGCCATTTCGCCGATTCGCCCGTAGAAGGTGGTGCCATCCGGCAACTGCCCCGATCGCGGCGGCTCAACCGCCTTCTCAGATCGTCGCGCGAGCCGTCGCGAACTCATGCGGCCGGCTTTCCAGCGCCAACGCCCGGAATGAGCGGGTTCCGCAGGTCGCGGTAGGCGTGATCGCAGGACTGTCGGGCACCGGCAGCGATCTGGCCGAAGCAGGGCCGATGACCGTCGGGGTTCGAGTGCACCCACTCCCAGGTGTCGCCGACGATCACCAGCGCTTGACCGAACTCGGTCGCGAGCACATGTCGAGCCGGGATGCGCGCTTCCCGGCTGGTTGTCCAATGCTCGGTCGGGGTCGGGCTACACAGTGCCAGGCAGCTACGCGACCACGCTACCCGCGGACGGTCTGGATGAGTCGGTCCAAGTTCCCGCATTGCGGCCAATCGTCTCACGTCTTCTGGTCGGTGACGCCCGAGCACGACGCCGTCGTCGATGAAGTCCAGCACCTGGCCTTCGCCTCGCCTAGACCCCCCGCGCCTCGGAGAGCGGCGGGAGTCCGACCATCGTCTGCCCGTCCTGTCTGCCGCCTTCGGAGACCTGCATCGAAGGTCGTGGGGTCGGAGCGACATTGCGTGCTTCCTGGAGCACCATCAGCAGTGGGGGATCGAGCGCTGGCTTCTTCACGTTTGCGCGAATCGCGGCTCCGCGGATTCCACCAAGAGGTGTTGGGCGCACCAGGCGCGCAACTCGGTCGTGGCGGGGGGCGCAGCCACGACCGAGCGGGCTTACGGCCATCACCGGGCGCGGATGAAACCGGCCGTAAGGGCGCGCAAGCGGACTTTACCGAAAGCCCGCTCGTTACCGGGATGCTTCGCTTTGGACCGAGCTGCTCAGACGACGTAACCTCAAAGCCCCATTGACGGAAGGTTATGGTCGCGGGTGCTGCGGCGGGCAGACGCCTGGAATCACCGCGTGACCATTCACTAATAGAGAGGGCCTCACCTTGATCGATCGTCTGCGCAACGACATACAGAAACGGCTCGGGTTGATCCTCGCCGAGGCCGACAAGCTGAGGGGAGCCCTCCGAGCGCTCGATACCCGCGGGTCCAATACATCCAAGCCCTCACCCGCGCCGAGTGCGCCGGCACGTCGCCCAGCGACCCCGCGGTCAGGCGCACCCGCGGCGAGAACTGCCGCCGCCCGTGCTGCTCGGCGCCGGGGCGCAACCAAGGGGCGGTCCTGCAGGCGCTCAGAGACCGCGACGCGTCCATGACCGCCGGCGATGTCGCCACGGTCACCGGGCTGCGCCGTCCAACGGTCAGCACCACGCTATCAACGCTCGCCCGGACCGGCGAGGTGACCAAGGCCAAGCGCGGATACGCCCTGCCAAGGGTGAGCACGACCGCTGAAACACCGGGCACCACCACCTCCTCAGGACGCGACCGAGGCCGACCCTGAGCCCTCCGGATTCCACACTTCCAGCCGCTGCCGTGATGTCGCTTAGCAGCGGGCTGACGAAAATACGCAAGTCGCTCAAGCCGAAATCGTTCTGTTAGCGGAAGTGGAGGCCGGTTCAACCTGTGTCGTTGACCAGAGCCAGGGCTATCACTGCTCCCACGCAATCGCGAACTTCGAGTTTGAACGCTCGATTCGGCGGCCGGCGAGAAGGAGTCGGCCGTGAGGTGTAGTACTCAACGGACTGATGGCCAGCCGTCGAGCCTACGCCGACGAGTACGCGCTGCGGGTGAACCGTGCCGTGGAGTTGTTGGCGGGCCTGGCGCCGGCGGACGCGGGCCGGGCGCTTCAGGCCGAGCATGCGCTGTCGGAGCGCCAGGCACGGCGGTACGTGAACGCGGCGCTGGAGCGGCCGGGCGGGGTGGCGGTGCCGGAGCGCACGACGGTGTTCACGGTTCGGTTGGCGCCGTCGCTGATTGCCGGTCTGCGTCGCCACTCGCGGTTGCGGGGGCAGACGCTGAGCGCGACGGTTGCCGAGGCGGTGCAGTCGTATCTCGGTCACGAGCGGCACGGTGGCAAGGCGCGTTGAGATCGAGTTCGTCGGTGATCGGCTCGCCAGCGCGCGACTGGCGCAGGCGTACACGTTCGTGGTGCCTGAGCGGCGCCGCGTGACTCACAACGAGCGGAGGGATGATGGGCAACGTGATCTCGCAGACGGGCCGGGTGGCGGCGATCTACGCGCGGGTGTCCTCCGAGCGCCAGCGCCAGGACGAGACGATCGCAAGCCAGACAGTCGGGCTGCGTGAGCTCGCCGCCGAGCGCGGGCTGCTGCTGCCTGAGGATCTCATCTTTGAGGACGAGGGCTTCTCGGGCGCGACGCTGACTCGCCCGGCGCTTGAGCGGTTGCGTGACCGCGCCGCGGAGGGTGCGTTTGAGGTGCTGCTCTGCCACGCGCCGGACCGCCTGGCGCGCCGCTACGCCTACCAGGTGCTGCTGCTCGAGGAGCTCGCCCGTGCCGGCGTGGAGGTCATCTTCGCGCGCGGCGGCGAGCACTCCGGCACGCCGGAGGATGAGCTGTTGCGCCAGTTCCAGGGGATGATCGCCGAGTACGAGCGCGCGCAGATCGCCGAGCGTTGCCGTCGCGGGAAGCTGCATCGCGCGCGAGCCGGGGCGGTGTCGGTGCTCTCCAATGCGCCCTACGGCTACCGGTATGTCAAGAAGACCGAGCACGCCGACGCGTTCTTCGAGATCGACGAGCTCGAAGCGCCGATCGTCAGGGAGATCTTCGGCCGTTACGTCGAGCAGCGCGAATCGATCACCCAGATCGCCCGGTCGCTGAGCGAGCAGGCTGTGCCGACCCGGACCGGCACACCGCACTGGGGCCCGTCGACGATCTGGGCGATCCTGCGCAACCCCGCCTACACCGGTCTTGCGGCTTACGGTCGCCGGCGCGTGACCGGCGCCCCGGCGAAGCCGATGCGCCAGACCCGCCAACGGGGCCGCCGCTCGGGCCGCTCGGCCTACGAGCACGTCGGGCCCGAGCACTGGCTGCGGATCCCGGTCCCGGCACTGATCACCGAGGAGCAGCACGCGCTCGCCCAGGAGCTGCTTGAGCGCAACAGCCGCCTCTCGCCGCGCAACACCCGGATGCCCTCGCTCCTGCAAGGAATCCTCGTCTGCCGCGAGTGCGGCCACTCCTACTACCGCAGCTCCACCCGCAGCAAGACCGGAAACCTTCACCACTACTACCGCTGCTCGGGAACGGACGGCTTCCGCCGCCCCGAGGGACGCGTCTGCGCCTCCCGGCCGGTACGCCTCGACGAGATCGACGAGCTCGTCTGGACCCAGGTGCTCGCCCTGCTGGAGAACCCTGAGCTGATCAAGGCCGAGATCGAGCGGCGGCTCCAGACACTCCGCGCCGAGCACCCAGCCAGCCACCGCCGCGAAGGCCTCCGGCGCGACCTCACCCGCGCGCAGAACGCGCTACGGCGACTGATCGACGGCTACCAAGAGCAGCTGATCACGCTCGAGGAGCTCCGCGCCCGCATGCCCGAACTGCGCAAGCGCGAGGCAACGCTCCGCGCCGAGCTGGACGCGCTCGACACGGAGCTGCACGACGCCGAGACCTACCTCAAACTCACCGAAACGCTCGACGCCTTCCGCGCGCGCGTGTCCGCGAACGCCAAGCAGCTCACGATCGAGCAGCGTCAAGAGATCGTCCGGCTCGTCGTCCGCGAAGTCCTGCTCGGCGAGGACGACGTCACCGTCCGCCACTCAATCCCGGTCCCGAGCAACGGCCAGCCAGGCGGTTCGCTACTGCGTTCACAGAGTCAAGGCGMTCMGMMRRGCSRTSMRKGACGTSKYCGGCNMSCANSGCRCTGGTTCATCGGTGCCACCGTCACAAGGAGCGCAATGTGTGTGACCTGCTGCCCGAGCGCGACCGGCCCGCGATCCTGGTCAGGATCCGCGGGGCGTGGGCGCTGACCGATCCCGGCCTGGCCGAGCAGCGGCTCGAGCTGCTCGCCTCAGAGCTCGAGCGCACCTGGCCCGACGCTGCCGCGTCGCTCCGCGAGGGGATGCCCGAGACGTTGACGCTGATGCGGCTCGGGATCACCGCCCAGCTCGCAAAGACGCTGTGCTCAACGAACCCGTGCGAGTCGATGATCGAGATCGTCCGCTACACGCAGCGCAACGTGAAACGCTGGCAGGACGGCGACATGCGCAAGCGCTGGACCGCCGCCGGGATGCTCGTCGCCGAGCAACAATTCCGCAAGATCATCGGCTACCGCAACCTCGCCAAGCTCGTAATCGCGATCGAACGCCACGCCCTGCTCGCTGCCGAGAAGAACCGCGACGGTCAGGAGACTCGCGACCCCGTTACCGTCTGACCATCAACCCGTGAGGATCGTCACCAAAGTTCCACGACGATCCGGGCAACCTCGTATGGGACGACCGTGCGCTTCAGTGAGGTTGAGGTTGATCAGGCACGTGCCGCCGGGGTGGTGATCGAGTTTGCCCGGGGGTGGCCGCTGATTGTTGACCGGGCGTTGTATCGCGAGCTGTGCAAGCAGGCGATCGCCCGCACCGTCACCGAGCTCAAGGCCAAGGTCGCGCAGCGAGCCGCGGAGAAGAAGGCCAGCCGCAGCACCAGCCGCGACCGGCCGGTGGATCCGCTGGCCGAGGCGCGACGTGAGGAGCAGCGCCAGCTGCGCGACGTCGCCGAACAGGCGCACGGGGTCAACCTCGATCTCGGCGCCGGCCTGATGAACGGGCTGGCTGCCGTGGACCCGTCAGACATGAACGTGGCACGCCTGTTTGTGTACGGCCTTTTGAGCTCCGACTACGACAGCTCGCCGTACACCCAGACCGGTGAGCGTGTCTGCCGGCTGGCGATGACCGGGATCCGCCTGGTGATCGCGGACTTTCGCTCAGACGTGACCAAGACCCGCAAGGACGGGTCGCGGGGCAAGCTGCGGATCGACTACGGCGACGCTCACCAGCCCGAGGAGCCGGTCAAGTGGCTGTGGAAGTTCGTCGACGGCGCCCGCAACGCATCGGAGCTGTACGGCCGCGCGATCGTGGTTATCGCGGCTGAGCAGTAYGSMYCGCGGCTGGTCGTCCCGACCAGCCAGCGTTCGCACCCCACCCGGTGGGGCTCGCACAAAGACCACGCCGCCAAGGCGCTAAAGAAGCTCGCTGGGCCGCACCTGCCGGCATCGCTGCGCCAGCTTGAAAACGCCGTCAAACGCGCGCACCGCGAGTCTGAGGCGACCGCCAGCCGCGTCAGCGAGCAAGCCCGCCGCGAGCAAGCTGCTGTCACCGCGGAGGCCTCCGTGCCCGCCGACGGCAGCGTCGACGACGCGGCGTTGTGCGAGAGCCAGGATGAGGGCGTCGAGATCGACGTCGACGAGGACCTCGGCTACTCCGACGCCGGCTGATCACACAGGCGCGGCCGCCCGGGCAAGGACGCCCGGGCGGTCGCATTTCGGGGTCCTACGTGTCACAGAGCATGACCTTAGACCCGCAAAACGCCTTACAGACGCTCAAGTTGACGCGGATCGGGCGATGGGATCCGCGGTCACCGCGTTCGGGATCTCGTCTGGCAGCCGACGCCCAGGCCTGAAGCCGTAGGCGAGCCGACAAGACAGTCCGCCTTGCGCGGGTCCTGGCCGGCTCCAGGGGGGGAACAACACCCCGCTCGAGGCTCTGTCCAAGGATGAGGCTCGTGCGCTATCAAGGGCAGAACGCCGTTTGGTGAGCGCGACCCCCGACACGCTCGGTATCTCCGAGCACAACGCTGCGCGGTGGGCCAAGCTCTCTGACGGCGAATGGGCACGCTACGCCGCAGAGCGTGAGCCAACACACCGGGATTAGCATCGAGTTGATGGCGGGCGACAAGACCGACTGGAGACTCACCGGCCAGGACAGCTACCTGCAAGCGGCCGAGCTGACCTACCAGCGCTACCGGGCGCGAAGCGAGACCTGCGAACACGAGCACTGCGCCTTCTGTTGGGCGAAGTTCATGGACCCCGACTTCTCCGCTGAGCACCGCCGCCACATCGCCGAGCACCCCGACGTGCACACCGAGGGCTACGCCACCACAGCCGAGCACGAGCAAGGCGCCGACTACCACTGGATCTGCAAGGCGTGCTTCGACGATTTCGCCGAACGCTTCCAATGGCGGGTCGTCCCGACATCCAGCGCCTCTTGAGCGCGCGGCACTGACAACGGCTGCGATCACGTGGTCATCCGACGTGAACAGATCGCTGGCGAACCCGCCGTCCACCCACTGACGGCTGTCCACAGCACCCGCCCACGTGAGTCAAGCCCGATCACTGCGGCTGAGGCTGCACCAGACGCCGCACCGGCAACTCCGCGGGCCCCTACCAGTGATGCGCAGGCGGCATCTCAGTCGGGTAGCCGGGGCGGTTGCCCGCCCCGGCTCCCACAGAACCGTGCT
>JRHI01002149.1_pt1 | contig 14279 bp, 11 predicted proteins | sample 215371 | NCBI WGS metagenome assembly JRHI01 (sample SAMN02929681, study PRJNA255918) | sediment metagenome | biome: cave system; feature: Ice Cave; material: Sediment; isolation source: sediment from deep within a dark volcanic ice cave with no known source of... ...
TACTGGCTGTCGCCCGCGAACGTCACCGTGTACCTGCCCAGGACGAGAATGCTCTGAAGCAGGGGCACAACGCCCGTGCAACCAGCCGTTCCGTTCGCTGCCGTCGTTGCGGTGCAGATGACCGTGCTACCTGCCTTGAACGTGACCTTCTTGCCGCCGAGCGGCTGGGTCGGGCTGAGCGCCTCGAGCTTCGCCGTCGGCGCCAGGAACACCGCGAGCGGTCCAACGCTTGCGATCACCGGATTTGCAGTCAGTCGCGTCGCCCGCTGCTGATGGATCACGACCGTCCCGGGCCGCACGCACGACGGATCGTCAACACCGGTCCAGACGAGCTTGATGACCACCGAGGACGGGGCACCCGCTCCGGTCAACGTGATCAGGAACTGCGGGAGGCCCGTCGGGCTCGACAGGTTCAGGCCGGTCAGGCTCACCGTTCCGGTGCCGTCGACCGAGCGGTCGGCGATTCCCGGAAGCGGCGCACCGTCACCGTCGCGAAATGCCACAGAGCCGCTTGTATACGTGGCCCGACCCGGGCTGACCACCTGCAGCGAGGTGTAATTCGTCGGCGTGCAAATCGACGTCGGCACGATGATGCTCGACGCCAGGACGCGGATTGGTCCCTGCCCGCAGGCCCCGCCGGTGAACGCATCGAAGTTCTGAATCTGGCTGGCGCCAGTGTCGGCATTCACCCAGATGCAGCTCGCGCGCTGTGGATCGGGATTGACGGTGTAGAGGAAGGCGGACTCAGGCAGCGACTTCGGGAAGTTCGCACAGCTTGCTCCCGTGCTGTAGTCAAAGCACTGAACCTGGTCGCCGCTTCCGTTGGGGACGTAAACCCTCGGGCCGACGACGAAGGCCGGGCCGTTCCACGGCGTGTCCGGCGCGACGACGCTGGCCAACGCCGCCGGCGTGGCAACCGGTGCTCCCGTGAAGTCGAAGCACGGGATGCTCGGCGCCGGCAGGCAGAGGCCCGTAGACGTTCCTGCTGCATTCAGGATCGGGAACGCCGCGCCGAAGTTCTGACTGTTGCCAGCCGGCGCGGGCGCGGGCCACGATCCGCCGCACGCCGCGTTGGTCGTGCCGTCGAAGCAGGCAAGCCGCTCCACACCACCGGCGTCGACCGGCACGATGACCTCCTTGCCGATCACGCTCACCGCCGGAACGCGGAACGCCGGGTCCGCGACCGAGATGTTCCCACCACCGACCGCGACCGGGAACGGCTGACCCGCACAGGCCGCGCCGGTCGCCGTGTCAAAGCACAGCAGCGCGTTCTGCGAACCGCTGGCCGGCGCGCCGTCGACGTAGTTGAACGCGTACCAGCGCGATCCCACGAGAGCCCCATTGCTGACCCCCGAGTTGGCTGGGGCGCCGCCGGCCACAGTCAGAGCGGTGAAGCCACAGAACGGGTCGGGATTGGCCGCCGGCTGCGTCGTGTCGATGCAGACGACGCCCGCCGTCGCGTCGAACGTGCGCGTCGCGTAGACGAAGAGGTGGCCGCTGGCCTGATCGATTGAAAGGCCCGGCTGGCTACTGATCGAGAAATTGTGCCCGTTTGCGTCGGTGATCGTCTTCGGCGCCCAGCACGCCGAAGCGTCGGTTTGCAAATGGCAGGCGACCTGCAGCTGAGGCGCGTGGTGAAAGACGTTGTAAACCGCACTCGGGGTCATCGCGACGGCCCAGCCGTCGCCCCCGCCGCTGCCGGCAAACGACGATGCCGGAGGCACCGGAATCGTCTGGACAAAGCTGTATGTCGCATCGGCCGACGCGCCGGCCGGCGAGACGATCGCCGCGGCAAGCGCAATCGCGGCGAGCAACGGCCACGTCCATCTCAACGATCTGCCCCCGGGCAACGATCGGTTCATCAGGTCATCCCCCTCGAATTGTCCGATCGTCGTCAATCGAATCTGACGGCTAGATCGCGCTGATGTCGTGGACACTGACGCCCCGCGGGCGAAGGTGCATCGGCGTCTACACTTAACTTCAGTCGGATGTCACGGCTCGAGGTGCGCACGTCCCTGGGGCGTCTGCGCGTTCCTGGAACCACCCATTTTCGCCGGGAACCTCACGACTCGCTCGGTCGAGTCCTGTCGCTGTCGACCAGCGACCAGGCGATCCATGTCGCGCGGGCCACCCCGCCGTCGGACGGAAGCCCTCTTCCATCGTCGTTCACGACCGCCGCGCCACGCGAGATCCTAGCCTGCTCAACGTCGTGTTGGAGGATCAGGACTTTGAGCCCGGGACCGCCGGCAACCCGAAGGACGCCGGCGACCAGCGTTACCGGCCGAGCAAAACATCGCGATCACCGTTTTATGACCACTAAGAATGACAACAAACGGTTAACCAGACGAGAATCCTCCTGGTGAAGGTTGTGGGAGAGGAGGACGAGATCGTCAGCGTGCTGGCGAGGCCACCCCTCTGGCGCGGTCAAAATGTGGCGGCTTCCTTGGGGTCGCTGTGCCGCAGGCGGCTGTCTTGTTGGACGGTGACGGATCCGAGTCTGCCCTGACGGTTTTTGCGGATCAGGATGTCCATCTCGCCTGGTCGTTCGGAGTCGCTATCTCAAGCGACGCGAACAGCACCCGCTGCTGCTCGACGAGCGCTGCGCGCCTGGCGATCTGCAGTGCAAGCAGTGACTTGCCCATCGACGGGCGGGCGGCAACGACGTAGAGCCGCCCATCCTGGAGACCTTCTAACGCCCTTCCCCGTGCCAGCCTGGCCAACCAAGACCGCGACGCCACCTGGACCGGTCGCCACGTCGAGCTCGCCGAGTTCGTACGCGAGCTCCGCCCGGTACCAAGCGCCGTTGACCCGGGCGGACCGGAACAGCTCCCTGGAGTCGACCGCGGCGAACCGGCCGTCCCAGCGCTCCGCCGCGAGCACCACGACATGCGAGTGCTGTTGCGGGTCAGGGACACCCTCACCCTCCTGGCCGCGCGTCAACCTTGACGACGTATGCACGAACTCCGCCCTGACCAGGCTCCGTGCTCGCTCCCACCGCAGCGCGCCAGCCTGGCGACGCCGGACCAGCTCAACTTCGCGCTCGACCCTAACCATCGCTGACGCGGCGGCCGTGCGATGCACTGCTTCGATCTGCGCCCGGTGGTACGGCCCCGAAATAGGCCACAACGCTGACACCGACTTCGGCGCACTGAACGTCAAATCCACACCGGCGACCCTCGTACCGTCACCACCGACCGCGCGAATCGGCTCACCGAAGCGAAGATCACGACCGGACATCAGGGCGACCAGCGCGTCGCGCTCGACCCGGCCGTCAGCGCGGAGGCCGAACCGCGCCAGCGGCGCCGGCGAGCCCTGCCATCGGCCGCCTCCTCATCCGCCTCGCCCCCGACGTAGTAGTCGCCGTGGCCCGCGGCGCGGTCAGATACGCCGCGAACCCCGCGGCTGCGTCACCCGAAATCTTGTGCGTCGTCTGCATCCCGCAGCGAACGTACGAACCACCAGCACCCGACGCAAGAGAGCCCCCGGCTCAGCGAACCTCACGGAACTTGAGCGCAGCTGAGCAGCTTTCAGGATGCGCGCGTGCTTCGGGACATCCTCGGTCAACTCCAGCAGTTGAATCGAAGTGCTACCGCGATCTCGAACTCGACGGTAGATCGCGCTCACCCAAGTTTTCTGGCGATCCAGACCGTGCTACGGGCGATCTGCGTCAGGCAGCTACCGCCTCCGCAAGTGAGCGATCTCTACCCCTGCTCGAACTAGTCGGACCGTCGGGTCCTCCAGCGGGGCGTGAAGCACCGCGCTCAACGCGCCCCCCACAGCTTCGACGATGCCGAGCTTCTCGCCGGTCGCGCGCTCTTCCAACAGCTCTATTCGCGCGAGCGCCATCCCTCCCAGGACCCCTACCCCTACACGCTACCTGCCGTCGACCGACAACAGACCGGGAGGCTGACGGCGGTGCGCAGACGAACCCCCCTTGGCACCTATGCTGGGCCATGTTCGGCGAGGGCCCGGAGCCGTTTCACGCGGACAGGCCTCAAATCGAGGACTAGCGGAGCTTGTGCCCGACCGGCAGCACCCAGCGGAACAGGCTTAGGCCCGGTCTCTTACACCAGCAGCCAGCCTGGCAAGTGCAGGTGATAGCGCCGCGGTCCTCCTTCGCACGTCCGGCTAGCGCAGCTCCCACATACAGAGTTCCGGAGAGCAGGAGAAAGCGCCAGCGCATCCCGCGAGGTTAGCCGGCGATACGGGGCGGCGTCAACCGCCACCGAACGCCCATTGCAGGCGACGGTCTCGTGACCCAACGGCTACCGGGCCTCGGCAGCCAATCGGATCCCGACCGCGCAGAGGATCCACCCGCTGGCCTGCTCGACCCGACGCAGGAGCCGGGGGCGCAGGTTCGCCCGGAGGCGGTCGACGACAACGGCGACCGTGCCGTACCAGAGCAGATCGAACGCGACGATCACGCTGGCCATGGCCAGCGCCGCAGGTAGTGCGGCGGTGCCCGGGGTGAGGAACTGCGGGAAGAGCGCCACGAAGAACACCGCGAGTGTGGGGTTGGTCAGGCTATGGGCCAGGCCGCGGCGGGCGGAGCGTCGGGCGATGCCGGACGGACTCGGCGCGGACTTTAGCTCTCTCCGGGCCACGTCGGCGCGGCTCTGGCGGCGCGCCGCAGGGCCCGGATGCCGGTCCACAGCAGGAACGTGCGCCACTGAGGCGCAGGACGTCGTACGCGAGCTGATCCGCCGCGATGAGTGCGGACACTCCGACCGCGGAGAGCAGCCCCCAGACCATGACCCCGACCGAGTTGCCGGCGATGTTGGCCAGGGCGGCCCGCCGCCCGTGCAGGGCCGCGACTTGTGTCCTGGAAGGCCCGGCGCATGCTCAGCACCTGGTCGGCTCGACCGTCGGCCGCGAGGTCTTCTCAGCCTTGAGCAACGTGTCGCCCATCAGCACGACCACGAGGTCCTCGGTGATCGTCGTCCGGGCCTTCGTCGGACCTCGCCCGGTGTACCCGAGCCAAATCCCCACGATCGCCCGGGATATCTGAGCCGACGACGTCCCCGACGTAACGTGGTCCTGAGTACCAACCATCGCCACCTCCTGTCAGCCGTCCCGTTGCTTTCGACTCGTCCGGCAACGTACTCACCTCCTCCAACCCCTCCGGCAGATCGAGCGCGTGGAGCGCACCGGCAAACATCGACCCGAACGGCCATATCGTCGCTGCCTCCTGCGCATCAGCCGCGCTGTGCGTGGCGGTGGACGTGACGAATGTCTTAACTTCCGCGAACCCGGCGGGTGGCGCCGCCGCCTGGAGCCCTCCGTTCGCGCTAGAGCCGACCGCACCGGGATCTACAGCCCGCCTGTCCGGCGTTTCTGTACTGCTGACCCATTCTGTCTCGTCGGCACCAGCGACGGCAACGTCTTCAGCTCGACGAACCCAACGGGCCACGCCTGGAGTGCACCCGCGAACATCCTTGGAGGGCCGTTGTTTTCACTTGCGGTGGACGGCATCTCATGCCTCTCGGCCACGCCCTGTTCAGCGCTTGGCGCCCCACACGTGGTGGTCGACCACGAGAACCTGCCTTTTCGCGTTCGACGGCCTCAGCATTATGATGATGGGCAATCGTGGGGGTTATCCGGGACTCGGTCGTCAGCGGCACGGATCGCGCGGCCGACGTGGCACCGCGATCCCCAGTCAATCGCGAACAGGCGCGGCCGGTCAGCGGGCCGTATGCCCCCATCGCAAGGCCGCACGACGTGATGTCGCTGCAACGCAGCGCCGGCAATCGCGCGGTCCTGCGTCTACTGCAGCGCCAGAAGGCCACGCCCGCCGCGAGCGATAGCACCCTGGCGACCGCGGGCGACCCGACCAACCCGCTCGTCGGACTGAAGACCGGCGACGGCCTGTCAGAGGACACCGTCGAGTTGCGGCCGCGTGTCCTGCAGCTTCAGAACGAGCTCAACCGCCATATGCAGGCCAACCTGAAGCTCGACGGACTGTTCGGGCCGCACACGACCAGAGTGCTGGCCGAGTTCCAGGACAGCATCCGGATAACCGAGCAGAACCCTGTCGACCAGACGACGGCCGATGCACTCCTTCTCGACATTTCGCCGGGGGCCCAGCAGCCGGCTGATCTCGCGCCGTCCATCGCCGTGATCCAGGCGTCCCTCTCTCTGCTGCAGGCGTCGGCTGACGCCGGGGTGTCCGCGACGGGCTATCTGAGGGCCGCGGTCCTCGTGGGGAACGCGGGCGCGAACCTCGTGCGCGTATCTGTCTYGCTGACTCGGGTCGCCGGCGCGCTCGGCGACGCCTCCAGGAATCTCGCGCGTCTGGTCGCCGCAAATGAGCTCGGCAACCCGCTCGTCGGGCTGACCCTCGGCGACGGGTTCGGGTCGATCCGGCTGGAGAACCGCCGCCCCCGCATCAAGCTACTGCAGTCGAACCTCAACGAGAAGCAGGCCGCCGGTCTGAACGTCGACGGGTTCTTCGGGCCGGCGACGCTCGCTGTGCTGAACCTCTTTCAGCAGGTCAACGGCCTGCCCCAGCAGGATTTCGTCGACCCCGACTGCGCCGACCTGCTGCTCGACAGGACCGGCCCCACAACGACGATGAACCTTAGCCCTGCGGGCGTTCTGTTCGCCGCGGCCGCGCAGGGCGAGCGCGACATCTCACTCGCCCTGCTGGCGAGCCCCACGTTCGCGACCGCGAGCTCGGCCGAGTTCGCCGAGGCTAGGGACTTCACCGGCGTCGCCATCGCATTGACACCGCTCCTGCTCCCGGTGCAGGTCCGCACATTCGCGGAACACGCGATGGCCTTGGACTTCCTCACGGTGAACTCGGAGCTGACCACGGTCAGCAATGAGCTCGCGCAGGCCGGCGTGCTCCTGCAGGTCAGCGGCAACTCGCCGCCGAACTTCGACGTCCGCGACATTATCGCCGGGCAGGCGCTCCTCAACGCGTCCGTCAGTTACACAGGCGTCGCGAACACCTTCGGCCTCCTCGCGGCCGCATTCCTCGGCCGCTGAGCACGTCGCCCCGGCGGCGCCGCTGCATAAGCCAACCGTGCGCCAGGCCCAGCGCCTCGACGCGTTGTGGGCGTGGAACTTGCCCATCGCCCTGTGGGGAAAATAGGGTTTGAGCCCTACGCGGCCTCCTGCGGCGTCACGGTCTGGCGGAGGCGTTCGAGCTGGGCGACGAGGCGCTTGATCTGCCTGGCGGGGTCGCGGCGAGCGTAGTAGTCGCCGCCGAGATCGTCGTAGAGCTCGCCGGAGGAGAGCATGTGCCAGCAGGCGCAGAGGGTCGAGTGTTTGACGGCGCCGAGCGCGCGGCCGTGACCGAGCTGGGACTTCTTGCGTCGGTAGGGAACACTGGGCGTTCGCACCAATCCGGGGCGTTGGCGGTCCCGTCGCGGCGGCGCCCAACCCTGCTCTCACCAACCCGCTCCACAACGCCGTCGCCCGTGTCTCGCTGCACGGCCGCGAGCGGCACCGGCGCCAGGTTCAACCCGTGGCGCCTCTGTTGCTCGACGGGGTCGCGGGTCACGCTCGCTTGCTGCGCATGGCTGGCCGCGACGCGCTGCGCGAGTCGCCGGTGACGTCGGCGTCGACGCCCTGGTGGCCGAGGTCGTCCCGCGCGACGTAAACGTCGGCGCGCTCACGCGCGCGACTCAACGCGACGTACGCGCGTTCGCGGTCGGTTTGGCATCCGCCGATCAGGACGTGAGCCCGATCTACCGTGAGGCCCTGCGCCTTGTAGACGTGCTGCGCGTACCCCAGCCGCACGTCGGCGAACTCCTTGGTGGAGAAGTCGACGTCCCGCGGCGGCGACTCGTCGGTGCGCATCACAACCCCTTCGCGGTCATTGACGCTGACGACGTTGCCGCGCGTGCCGTCAACCCGCTCGTGCACGCTTCGCCGCAGCTGTCCGGTCAGCATCACCTCGTCGCCCGCTGCGAGGTCGTAAGGGCGGCCGGGAAGCCGGGCCCGCTCCGGCCCGAGCTCGCCGGTCGTCACGCGATGCTGCTGCGCTACGTCGAGCACGACCGGGCGTGCAAGGCGTCGACGTTAAGCGATTACAGCCTGACGGCCCGTCGCATCACCCGCGATCTCGGCGCCCTGCGCCTCGAGGACGTGACGCCTGAGATGCTCGAGCGATGGAAGGGGACGCTGACGACGTCCAACCGGACGGTCGCCAAGTACCTCGTGATCCTCCACGGGATCTTCCGCCGGGCGATGCGCGTCTGGGGTCTGCCGCGCAACCCTGCGGCCGAGGTTGAGCGGCCTCGGTTTCGCGTGTCGACGATCTCGACGCGTTCTCGCCGGAGGAGGTTCACGCGCTGGTGCGCGCGTCCGGCTCGGAGCAGGACGCCTGCCTCTACCTGACGGCGGCGTTCACGGGGCTGCGGCTCGGCGAGCTCCTGGCGCTCCAGTGGCGGGATGTCGACTTCTCGGGCGATGCGATCCGCGTGCGACGTAGCTACACGGTCCACGGCGGCCTTGGCACACCCAAGAGTCGGAAATAGCTTATTTACAGCTACGAAGCGGCGAAGGAATCGAACCTTCCAAGCGTCGGGTTACGACGCCCTGCCGGTTTTGAAGACCGGATGGGCCACCAGGCCCCTGCCGCCCCAGCGCGAAGGATAAAGACGCCTCGATGTGTGACCAACGTCACACAGTGGCCGCGCCGGTCGTGGCACCCTGGAACGTGCATGCGTTACGCATCCGCCTACGCTACGACCGCCCGCCAGGCCAGCAGCCGCCGGATTGGCCGCTGCGCGCGCTGCCACGCCCCGGTGCTCTGCGACGAAGAGCACTACGGAATCGGCGCGGCGCTGGTCCACGGCGCCTGCGGAACGCAGCCGCTGATCGGGGTGGCACCGACCGGCGGCAACGAGGCAGCGACGGTCGCGGCGCACGCGGGCTGCCCGCCGGTCGCGCCGCCCAGGCGCGATAGGCGCTTCGTGACCGCTGGCGGACTCCATCCGGCGCGTGCGATCGGCACGCATTGAAAGCGAGCCGCTAACGATGCCGCCGCTAGCCGCATCTCGGGTCCAGCCCGTCCACCGATCGGCCGTCACCGGCGCCCCCGACCATCCGCATCTGCCGGCGCGCCGCGGCCGCCCGCCACGGCTCACGCGCAGCGCGATCCTCGCCTCCGCCCTCAAGCTGATCGACGAGGACGGATCCCAGGCGCTGACGATGCGCCGCCTCGGGTCCGAACTCGGCGTCGAGGCGATGTCTCTCTATCGCCACATCTCGAACAAGGATTCCCTGCTCGACGGGATCGCCGAGCAGCTGATGGTCGAGGTCGACAGCTGCCGGTGCGACGGCAACGGCGACTGGGCCATAGCGGCGCGCAGCCTGGCGCTCGGCATCCGCGCCGTGGCACGGGCCCACCCGGCCGCCTTCGAGCTCGTCGGCCTGCGGGCCCTCAACACCCAGGACGCCCTGCGCCCGGTCGAAGCCCTGCTGACCGATCTGCGCGCCGCCGGCTTCTCAGCCGATCGGGCCGTCGCCGTCTACCGGCTGCTGGCGAGCTACACCGGCGGCTTCGCGCTGATCGAGATCGCCGGCTTCACGCTCGCGCGGGTCCATCTCGACGACGACCCCTCCCGGCTGACCGCCGAACAACTCCCCGCCGCCGACTTTCCGACGATCACTGAGCTCGCGCGCGAGCTCGAGCGCGAGCCGTCCGACGCCAACTTCGGCGCCGGGCTCGAGACGATCCTCACCGGGCTGCGCCAGGAGCTGGTCAGCCTCCACCCCTGAGGACCGGTCGTCGCCCTAGCGGTCGAGCCCATGCTCGAGCGCGTCCTTCACGCCCGCGTCGAGCGCGTTCAGCCGGTGCAGTGCGAGCGCTTCAGCACTCGCGAAGCGCCGCCCCGGAGCCGCGTCGGGACCGTGATGGCACAGGACGCAGTGGGCCAGCGCCAGCATCCGATTCTCCCCGAGGATGCCGGCCGTCCGCTGCTCGAGCAGCCGCAGCCCGAGCTGGACATGACCCACCAGCCGTCCGGCCTCGCTCAGGCCGATCGTCGCACCGTAGGTGAACTCGCCCGTCTTGCCGAGATCGTGGACGATCGCCGCGGTTATCAGTAGGTCGCTGTTGAGGCGCGGGTGCTGGAGAGCCAGCTCCTGAGCAAGCGTGGCGACCGCCACCGTATGCTCGAGCAGCCCACCGAGGTAGGCGTGATGACCGGATCGCGTACATGGCGCCCGCCGCCAGGCGGCACGCAGCGCGGCGTCCCCGAGCAGCGCGTTCAGCAGCCGACGGAACTCCAGATCGCAGACCTCGCGGGCGAGATGCTCTAGGAAACCATCGAGCTCGTCGAGGTCGCGGTAGGCCGTCGGCAGGAACATCGCCGCGTCGACACCGTCAGCCGCTGCCCGTTCGACCGCCACGAGCTCGACCTGGAGCTGATCGCGGAACCGTCCGACCCGTCCGCGCACGCGCACGAGGTCGCCGCGGTCGAAGCGCCCGCCGAGCAGATCAGCATCCTTGAACGCCCGACCCCCGATCGAGCCGCTGCGGTCGCACAGCTCGACCGCCAGGTATGGGCTCCCGGCCCGCGCGATCAGCCGCTCCTTGCGCGAGCAGGCAAAGACGGCGTCGACATCGTCGCCGTCGCGGAGCCTGGCGACGAGCGCTCCGGTCGCCGGGGGCATGGGCTGAGGAACCGGCACCTCCCCATGATGTACCTTGGTTCGGATGCAGCCGCTCGTTTGGGAAAGTCGCCCCGACGGCCTCCGCGCCCCGGCGATGGTCTGTGCCTTCAAGGGATGGAACGACGCGGGGGATGCCGCGTCCGCTGCGCTCTCGTTCGTCGGATCGGCGCTCGGGGCCACCCGTTTCGCCCGGATCGACCCCGAGGAGTTCTACGATTTCCAGGCCACTCGCCCGCTCATCCGCACGGGCGACGGCCAGGCCCGAGAGATCATCTGGCCCGGCGTCGACATCTTCCAGGCTCGCGTCCCGCGAGCTCCTCGCGACCTGATCCTGCTCGCCGGCCCCGAGCCGTCGATGCGCTGGCGCAGCTTCTCATCGCTGATCATCGACCTCGCCGAAGCGCTCGGCGTGCAGCTCATCGTCACGCTCGGCGCCCTCCTCGCCGATGTCCCTCACACCCTGCCGGTGACCGTGAGCGGCTTGGCCTCGGACCCCGGACTAGTCGAGCGGCTCGGGATCGTCGGCTCGGGCTACGAGGGCCCGACCGGGATCGTCGGCGTCCTCCACGCCGCTTGCTCCGACGCGGCGATCCCCTCCGCGAGCCTCTGGGCGAGCGTCCCCCATTACGTCGCAGCGGCACCCAACCCGAAGGCTGCGCTCGCGCTCGTTCGCCGCCTCGAGAGCCTCGTCGGCGTTTCCGTCAACGCCGGCCAGCTCGAGCAGGACTCCTCGGACTACGAGCGCCAGGTCGGCCTGGCCGTCCAGAGCGACCCCGACGTGCAGGCGTTCGTCGAGCGCCTCGAGCGGAGCGTCGAGAGCCAGGCGCCCGAGGATCCGGAGATTCCCTCCGGCGACCGTCTCGCCCGCGAGTTCCAGCGCTTCCTGCGCCAGCGCGGCGCCCAGCCGTAGCGGCCCGGGCCTACCGCTCGGCGACCGGGCAGGCGATCCTGAAGTCGCACCACGAGCAGGCCGCGAGCGACGGCGTCGGCTCGAAGCCCTGGGCCATGATCCCCTCGCCGACCTCGAGCACGACCTCGCGGATCCAGTCCGGGCCCTCCGGCGCGTCGGGGACGGCGACCCGCTTGTCGTCGAGGACGTAGTAGTAGGAGCGCTCGACCGCCTCGATCCCCCAGGCCTCCCGCGCTGCGACCGCGTAGAGCGCGAGCTGGATGTCCTCGCGGAGCTCCTCCGGCGAGCGGGGCAGGCCCGTCTTGTAGTCGATCAACGCGTAGCCGCCGCCGGGCAGGGCATCGATCCTGTCGACACGGCCGCGGATGTGGTGCGGCCCGAGGGCGAAGGTGAAGGATCGCTCGAACCAGCGCGCTTGCACCGGCTCGAGCTCCAGCCGGTCGCGGTAGCGCAGGAGCGCGGCGCGCGCCTTCTCGAGCAGCTGGCGCTCCTGGTCGGACTCGCCGAACCCGCCCCGCCGCCAAGCGGTGTCGAGCAGACTGAGCAGCCCTTCCCCGCCCGGCGCGGCGTTCGTGTGGAAGCGCTCGAGCACTTGGTGGACGACGATGCCGAAGCGCTGGTTGAGCGTCGGCTCCTGGGGGATCCGCAGGACCCGCGCGAACTTGTACTTGAGAGGACACGTCCGGTAGGTCTCGACATCCGAGGCCGACAGCATCAGCCCGGCGCCGCGCCGCGGCAGGAACGACTCGAGCGACGGCTGCTCACGCGCCGCGCGTGCAGCCGATCGCCCGCGCTCGTCGCGCTCGGCTCCGAGCAGCTGGTCGTCGAGCGGCGAGGTCTCGAAGATCTCCCGCTGGAGCGGTGTCGCCGCCAACGCCAGGCGCCGGTTGATGTCGGCGAGCGCCTCGCCGATCGGCTGACCGGCGGGGCGCTCGAGCAGCGCGGCCAGCTTGACGAGCTCGAGGAACCGAACCGCCCCGTGGGAGATGTCGAGGTCGGTGTCGAGACGCAGCTCGCCGAGCCGCCCCCCGATCCGCCCGACGCTGTCCAGGAGCTCCTCGCGCAGCTCCTGGAAGGTCGAGTGGAGCGCCTCGGCTGGGCCGAACAGCTCCTCCTCGCGCTGCTCCCACCCGGTGCCGAGCGCCGCCCGGGCGTCCTCAACCGGCGCGCACGGCGACTGGCCTGCCCCGGCGGCCGAGCTCGCCGCGTACGCGAGCACGACGCCGCTGCGGGCGCGGGTGATCGCAAGCTCGAGCAGCCGGCGCAGCTCGGCGCTCTGCGTGGCTGCCGGCTGCGGCTCGGACGCGAGCTCCGCGGGCACCGACGCCTGGATCTGGACCATCTGCTCGGCGCCGGCGTGGAGACCGAGCGCGAAGACGTGGTCGAATTCGAGTCCGGCCGCCGCGTCGAAGCCGAGCACGGCGACCACGCCCGGCGCTGCCGCGACGACGGCCTCCTCCGCCTCGCCGAGCCCGGCCTCGGCCACTGCGGCGATGTAGCGCGCGAACTCGCGCGGCGTCGACTGCGGCGCGCGCCGTGCGTGCGCGGCCGCGAGCTCGCCCAGCCGGGCCAGGTTGACGAGCCGCTCGACCACGTCGGCCCGCGCGGTGAACAGCTGCTGGCGGCGCTGGCCGATGCGGTCGATCAGGCGGTGAATGAAGAGGTCCGGGCGGATGTTGTCAAGCACCGCCGCCGCTGACCGGTAGATCGCCAGAAAGCTCGCGATCCGCTCGCGGGCCTCCGGGGGGACCTGCGGCGACTCGGTTGCCGCGACCAGCGCCGCGACCATGTCGAGCTTGCGCCGTCGCGCGATCTGCAGGCAGCGGGCGATGTCGACCGAGTTCAGCTCGATCGGCGGCCGGGCCAACGCCCGCACCACCGCGCCGGCATCGCGCGGGTCGATCAGCAGGCGCAGCCAGGCGAGCACGTCGCGGATCTCAACCCGCTGGAAGAAGGCGTCCGAGCCGACCAGCCGGTAGGGGACGGCGCGCTCGGTCAGCGCGACGGCCACGGCCTGGCCCTCCGCCGCGACCGAACCGACGAACACGGCAAGCCGCTCCGGGGCCACCGATTCCCGCCCGATCAGCCGCTCGAGCTCCGCGGCGACGCTCTGCGCCTGGGTCCGTTCGTTCTCACAGCGCCAGAAGCGGACGGCTCGCGGGTCGACTCCGGCCTCGACTGGGCTGGCACGCCGATCGCGCACAGCCTGGGCAGCCGCCTGGACCGAGAGCGGGCAGCGCAGGCTCGGCCCGAGCTCGATCAACGACGCGCCGGGGAGCCCGTGGCCCGCCGCCAGCGCGGCGCCTTCGGCGGCGCCAGCCGCCGTGAGTGAGACCCCGGCTCGCCCGAGGCGGCGAATCACCTCGCGCTCGCCATGGGAGAGCTCCTGCCAATCGTCGACCAGCAGCGTCGGCCAGCGCCGGGCCACCCGCGCCGCAACGGCCGCTGCCTCCCCGCCGCCGCCGCCGCCGAGCAGCCGAGCGCAATGGAGCAGCAAGTCGCCGGTGTCGAGCGCCCCGTCCTGGGCGAGCATCCGGTCGTGGGTCAGGAAGATCTCGGCGAACTCGCGCTCCCGCGGCCCGAGCTCGCCGCCTCGGGCGGCGGCCCAGGCGGCGTACCGCTCGGCGTCGATCAGCTCGTCCTTGAGGCGATCGATGCGCCGCACGAAGCTGCCGAGCAGCGCCGCCGGGCGACCCCGAAAGGCGTGGTGGCGCAAGTCGAGCTCATCGACGCGCTCGAGCAG
>JRHI01002150.1_pt1 | contig 14263 bp, 11 predicted proteins | sample 215371 | NCBI WGS metagenome assembly JRHI01 (sample SAMN02929681, study PRJNA255918) | sediment metagenome | biome: cave system; feature: Ice Cave; material: Sediment; isolation source: sediment from deep within a dark volcanic ice cave with no known source of... ...
GGTATGCGCCGAGGTGGACGGCAACATGGTGGCCTGCCTCGTGGCCGTGCCCGACGTCAATCAGGCGCTCAAAGGGACCAACGGCCGGCTCTTTCCAAACGGCCTGATGCGTCTGCTGCTCCGCAGGCGGTACATCTCGCAAGTGCGGCTGCTGCTGCTCGGCATCGACGCCCGGTATCGCGCGTTCGGACTCTATCCGCTGCTGATCTTTGAATGGCACCGGCAGCTTCAAGGCAGCCCCTATACGCACGCCGAGCTCTCCTGGGTGCTCGAGGACAACCGCGACATCAACCAGCCCGCGGAAGCGAGCGGCGCGCGGCGCTACAAGACCTATCGCATCTACGAGAAGGCGCTGTGAAGCGGCGCGTGGCCGTCACCGGCGCGTCGGGGTTCATCGGACGGCACGTCGCCGCGCATCTGGCGGCGCGCGGCGACGAGGTCGTCCCGGTGCGCCGGCCGTTGGACCGCGCCACGCTGCTGGAGGCGCTGCGCGCAAGCGATGCGGTCGTGCATCTGGCGGGGGTGGTCTCCGCCCTGCGCGCGCAGGATTACCGGGCCGCCAATGTCGACGGCACGCGCGCGGTCGCGGAAGCGGCGCGGGCCGCCGGCGTCCCGCTCATCCACATTTCCAGCCTCGCAGCGGCCGGCCCGGCGTCGCCCCGCGCCCCAAGGTTCGAAGACGACCCGCCGGCGCCCCTCAACGCGTACGGGCGCAGCAAGCTCGAGAGCGAGCGCGTGGTGGCGGCCGTCGACGGCTTGGGCTGGACGATCCTGCGCCCCGGCGTGGTCTACGGACCCGGCGACCGGGCGCTGCTGCCGCTCTTCCGTCTCGCGCAGCGCGGGATCATGCCGCTCGTCGGACGCGCGGACGCCGCGTACACCTTCGTGCACGTGGAGGATGTCGTCCGATCGATTGCGGCAGCCGTCGATCACCCTGCCGCCCGAGACACGATTTTCGTCGGCCATCCGCGCCCGGTCACGACGCGCGACATCCTGGAACAGGTTCGCGCCGCGGCGGGCGCTCGCGCCGCGATTATCCGCATCCCGATGGCGGTCACACGGCTGGCGGCCTTGGCGGGCGACCTCGGCGGCCGGCTGACCGGCAGGCCCGCGGTGATCAACAGCCGCCGCTACGCCGAGCTGGCCGCCGACGGGTTCGTCTGTCGCGTTGATCGGCTCCGCGATCACCTCGGCATCGTCGCGCGGATCGATCTGGCTGAGGGGCTGGCCGGAGCGTACGCGTGGTACCAAAGGGAAAGATGGTTGTAGCGCGACCGCTCTTCGTAGCGCGACGGCTCTTCGTAGCGCGACGGCTTTAGCCGAGCGCCCCTACGACATCGCGACGCGCGTGACGCCGAGCTCGGCGCCGACGCGGCCGAGGATGTCCAGCGCCCGCGCAATTTGTTCCGCATCGTGTGCCGCCGAGCAGCTGGCTCGGAGCACACACTCGTCCACCGGGCAGCCCGGCGGCACGATGAGATTTACGTACAGGCCTTCCTCGAGCAGGCGCTGCCACAGCGCGATTGTCCGCCCCTCGTCGCCGGTGAGGATGGGTACGATGGGCGACGCCGTCTCGCCAATCACGTACCCGAGCTCGCGCAGCCCCTGGCGGAGACGCCCGACATTCGCCCACAACTGCTCGCGCAGCTCTGGATGCGCCCGCACGACCTTGATAGCGGCGCTGACGCTCGCCACGTTGGCCGGCGAGCCGGAGGCGGTGAACACGTACGCCCGCGCCAGGAAATGCAGCGCGCGCAGCTCGCCGTGGTTGGACACGCAGACGCCGCCGATACCGGCCAGCGACTTCGAAAAGGTGCCGACGACGAAGTCGACCTCGTCCAGGACACCTTGATCCTCCGCGCACCCGAGACCGGTCGGGCCATAGGTCCCGAGCGAATGCGCTTCGTCCACCAGCAGATACGCGCCGTGCGCGCGGCACACCGCCACGATGTCCCCGAGCGGCGCGACGTCGCCCCGGATCGAGTACAGCCCCTCGACGACGACGAGCCGGTTGCGCCCCCGCGCCGAGAGCCGCTCGAGCTTCTTCCGCAGGCTGTCGGGAGAATTGTGGCGGAAGCCGATGACCTGCGCCGCGGTTTGGCGTGTCGCGTCGTAGATGCTGGCGTGGCTGTCGCTGTCGATGAGAATGACGTCGTCGGCGCCGCACAACCCGCCGATGAGCGAGAGGTTCGCCTGGTAGCCGGTGCTGAAGATGATCGCGTGGCGCTTGCCGTACCAGTCGGCGAACTCGCGCTCGAGCGTCTCGTGCATCGCGAGGGTGCCGTTCGCGGTGCGCGATCCGGTCGTGCCGGTGCCGTAAGCGAGCACCGCGTGCCGCGCGGCGCTGACCACGTCCGGGTGCAGCGTCAGGCCGAGGTAATTGTTCGACCCGAGCATCAGCGTCGGACGGCCGTTCACGATCACTTCGCCCGGGCCGAGCACGCGATCGATGACCGTCCGGCCCGGCATCGCCGTGCCGTCCGCGAACATCGCGCAGCGCTTCTCGACCGCGCGCAGTTTGTCGAGCAGATCCATCAGCCCTCAGCCCTCAGCGCGACGCCCTCGGTCTTTTCCGCCAGTTCGCCGCGCTCATAGCGGGCCTTCGTCGCCGCGCGCTGCACCTTCCCGCTCGTCGTACGCGCCACGCTGCCGCTGCGCACGACGGCGACCTCGTCCACGTACAACCCGAAGAGATCGCCGATCTCGCGGCGAATCGCCTCCCTCAGCGCGCCGGCCGCCACCGTGCCGCTCGGCTCGACGACGATCACCACGCGGTCTTTGTGGCCGCCCTCGCTGGCGCCGAAAGCGACCACGCGCCCACGCCGCACGCCGCCAAGACCTTCAACGGCCCACTCCAAATCCTGCGGATGATACTTCCGCCCGTTGGCGATGATGATGTCCTTCGCGCGGCTGCAGACGAACAGCTCGCCGCCGGACAGATAGCCGAGATCGCCGGTATGCAGCCAGCCATCGCGAATCGTCTGCGCCGTGAGCATCTCCTGTTTATAGTAGCCCAGCATCACGGAGGGGCCGGCAAGGACGATTTCGCCCACTTCACGCTCCATCAGCGGCCGCCCGTCCTCTCCCCGAATCTGGAGCCGGTGCCCCGGCAGCGCCGACCCGCAGCTGACCAGCGACAGCAACGGCCCTCCGCCGTCGTGCGGGACGGCCATGCGGCGGGCCGTCAATTCGTCCGACGACACGTGCTCGGTGCGTGGACGTCGGCCGCGTGGAGGAAACGTCGCGGCGAGGACGTGCTCGGCCAAGCCGTAGCACGGCAGAAAGCTGGTGTCGCGGAATCCGGCCGGCGCGAACTTCTCGGCGAACGCGGCAAGCGTCGGCGGATGGATCGGCTCGGCCCCGCAGCCCGCCACGCGCCAGCTCGAAAGATCCAGACCGGCGAGGTCCTTCACGCGGCGGACGCACAGATCGTACGCGAAGTTGGGCGCGAAGCTGATCGCGCCTCGGTGCCGCGTCATGGCGCGCAGCCACTCGACGGGGCGCCTGACGAACGCCTCCGGAGGCAGCAGGACGCAGCGCTGGCGGCCGTACAGCGCGCCGAGCGCCATGCCTACGAGCCCCATATCGTGATTCAGCGGCAGCCAGCTCACGGCGACATCGGCGGGCGACGCCGCGACCCCCGAGCTGCCGCTGAACGCATCGATGTTGGCCGCGAGGTTCGCGTGCGTCAGCGCCACGCCTTTGGGCGATGACGTGGAGCCGGAGGTGAACTGGACGAACGCAAGGTCGTCGAGCGCCGGCCACCGGTCGGGCTCGAGCGCCGGTGCGTCGAAGTCTGCGTACCGGAGGATGAGGGAGAGCTCCGGGCAGAGGGGCCGCGCCGCGTCGAACGACGGCGCCAGGGCGGGCGTGGTGACCACCGCCCGCGCGCCGGACGCGCGCAGAATCGACGCGGTCAGCTCGAGGTACCGCGGCAGCTCGCTTGCCGTCGCCGGCGGATAGAGCGAGGCCGGAATCAGCCCCGCGACGGACGCGCCGAGGAGCGTTGTCAGGAACTGCTCGGCGTCGGGCAGGACGATTGCCACGAGGTCGCCGCGGCGCAGGCCCGCGGCATGCAGCGACCCCGCCGCGCGCAGCGACGCCGCCTGCATGTCGGCGTACGAACGCCATCGTTCGGTGTCTCCGGAGACGAAGGCGTAACCCGCGTCGGCGCGCGCTGCCTGCGCCAGCGCCTCGGGAAGCGTCCGCAGCGACATCAGACTGGCGACCGGTCTTCCACGAGGCGGGCGACCTGCGCCACCACCTGCCCCACGGTCCGCGTCGCCGGCACGTCGTTCAGCGGAATCGAGATGTCGAAGCGATCCTCGAGCTCGGCGATGACTTCCAGGATCTGCAGCGAGTCGAATCCGAGATCGGCGACGAGGTCGCTGCTGAGCGAGGGGTCGATCGGGCGGCGACTCACGCGCCTGAGCACGTCGAGGACGCCATCGAGAAGCGAAGCCGAGGCCGGCTGTGGCATGTATAAGCCAATAAGATTAGCATCACGCCGTGAGGAAACGACAAGGAACCCGTCTTCGCCGGGACGGGCCGTGGCTCGTCGCACCATTCCTGTTGAGCGCCATCCTCGGTGCCCAGATCGATCCACGCACGGCGCTGATCGAACGGGGCGCCTGGAGCGCGCTGAACGCCGGGCAGGCGCAGGCGGCGGCAGCGGCGTTCCGCGAGGCGCTGGCGGCCGACCCCAAAAACGCGCGGCTGCACCTGGGCGCCGGCCTGGCGGCGTCGCTCGAGCGGCGCGACGCAGACGCGCGCGACGAGTTCGAGCGCGCGCTGGCGCTGAATCCGAAGCTGGCGCAGGCGCGGGCGATGCTCGGGCAGATCCAGTACCGCACGGGCGATCGGGCGGGCGCGGTCCGCACCTACGAAACGCTGCTCGCCCTCACGCCCGACGACCGCGAGGCTCGGGCGACGCTCGAACGCTGGAGGCGCGAAGCCGAGCTGCACGACCGGATGCAACTGGCGGTCGGCTCGCACTTCACCGTGTCGTTCGAGGGACCCGCTGAAGCGGCGCTCGCCGCGGAAGCGCTCGAGCTGCTCGACCGCGCGTACTGGCGCGTCGGCCAGCTGCTGGGCACGTACCCGTCCGAACCGGTCGCGGTCGTGCTCTACACGAGCGAGCAGTTCCGCGACATCACGCGGTCGCCGTCCTGGGCGGCCGGCGCGTACGACGGCACCATCCGCGTGCCGATGCGCGGCGCGCTCGACAACCGGGCCGAGCTCGATCGCGTGCTCTCGCACGAGTTCACCCACGCGCTCATCCGCACGCTCGCGTCTCGCGGCGTGCCGGCGTGGCTGAACGAAGGGCTGGCCACCGCCCTCGAGACCGGCGATCTCGAGTGGGCCGAGAAACGCGCGGCCACACAGCCGCCCGTGCCGCTGCGCGCGCTGCAGAACGGTTTCGGACGGTTCACCGGCGCGCAGGCGCCGCTCGCGTACGCCACGAGCGCGCTGGCGGCGCGGCGGTTGCTCGAGGAAGCCGGCGGCTTCGCGATCGCCAGCCTGCTGCGCGATCTCGGCGACGGCGTCGACTTCGAATCCGCCTTCCTCCACCGCATCCAGCGGCCGTTCGCCGAATTCCAGAGCCTGCCCTGATCGGGCGGCCAGGGTTTACACTTTCGGGATGTCAACGCCAGCGACCGAGCGATCGGCTCACGTTGCGGTGCTCGAGCTCCAGGAGCTCCTGGGATCCCGGGCGAACGATTCGGCCGTGGTGTGCGATCACCACAGCCACGGCGAGTCGTATCACACGCCCGCCGCGCCCGACGTCGTCTGCTTTCCGCACACGACCGCCGAGGTCGCCGCGATCGTGACAATCGCCGCGGCCCATCGGCTGCCCATCGTGCCGTTCGGCGCCGGCACGTCGCTCGAAGGGCACGTCAACGCGATTCACGGTGGCATCACGATCGATCTTCGCGAGATGCACACGATCACGCGGGTGAGCGTCGAGGATCTCGACGCCACGGTCGAAGCCGGCGTCACGCGTCTGCAGCTCAACAAGGCGCTGCGCAACACCGGACTCGCCTTCCCCGTCGATCCCGGCGCCGATGCCACCATCGGCGGCATGACCGCCACGCGCGCATCGGGCACGACGGCCGTGCGCTACGGGACGATGCGGGAGAACGTGCTGGGGTTGACGGTGGTGCTCGCCGACGGCACGGTGATTCGAACGGGCACGCGCGCGCGAAAATCGTCGGCCGGCTACGATCTCACGCGGCTCTTCGTCGGATCGGAAGGCACACTGGGTGTCATTACCGACGTCACGCTGCGGCTGCACCCGGTGCCGGAAGCCGTGTCGGCGGCGGTGTGCTCGTTCGAGTCGATCCAGGGCGCGGTGGAAACGGTGATCGCGACGATTCAGCTCGGCGTCCCGGTCGCGCGCATCGAGCTGCTCGACGAAGCGCAGCTCGACGCGGTCAACCGCTATTCGAAGACGAGCTATCCGGTCGCACCGACCTTGTTCTTCGAGTTCCACAGCGACAGCGCGCGGCACGTCGCCGATCAGGCCGAGACGGTGCAGGCGCTCGCCGCCGAGCGCGGCGGAAGCGGATTCCAGTGGGCGACGCACCTCGAGGATCGCGACCGGCTCTGGCAGGCGCGACACGACGCGCTGTACGCCGCCATCGCGCTGCGTCCCGGATCCCGCGCGTGGACCACCGACGTCTGCGTCCCGATCTCGCGCCTCGCCGAATGCGTGATCGAGACCAAGAAGGACAACGCTGCGGCCGCGTTTCCGATCTGCCTCGTCGGCCACGTCGGCGACGGAAACTTCCACCTGATCTACGTGCTCGATCCGGCGAGCGCCGGCGAGCTCGACCAGGCCCGGCGGCTCAACGAGCGCATGGTGCTGCGCGCGCTGGCGATGGGCGGCACGTGCAGCGGCGAGCACGGCGTCGGGATCGGGAAGATGAAGTTTCTCGAGCAGGAGCACGGCCCGGCGCTCGACGTCATGCGCACGATCAAGCGCGCGCTCGACCCCGGCAACCGGATGAACCCGGGGAAGATGATCGATGTGGGGTGAGGGCTCGGAGCCGCGAAGAAGAGCACGGTAGAATGCGGTATGCGCTATGCCGCTCGTCTTCTGCTGGCTCGGCTGAAGCCTCGCTCGACGGTCACCCGCGTCGCGGCGGCTCTGGCACTCGCGCTGCTGGCCACCGTGCAGGCCGCGCAGGCGAAGACCTTCGCGTGGAAAGCGACCGGCAAGGGCGGCACCATCTATCTGATGGGATCGATCCACGTGATGTCGGACAGCTTCTACCCGCTGCACCCCGCGCTCGAAGCCGCCTTCAAGGACTCGGACCTGCTGGTCGAGGAGGTGGATCTCGCCGAGATGCTCGACCCGACAGCGCAACTCGGCATCCTGTCGCGCGGCATGCTGCCGGCAAACCAGTCGCTCGACACAATCCTCTCCCCGGCCACGCTCGCCCTCGTGCGGAAGGCCGCCGGCGATCTGGGCGGGGCCGGCGGACCGCTGATGCGATTCAAGCCGTGGATGCTCGCGATCGCGCTCCAGGGGATGGAGCTCATGAAGGCCGGGTTCGATCCGGAGCTCGGCCTCGACAAGCATTTCTACGATGAGGCGAAAGGGGGCGGCAAGGCCGTGCAGGGCCTCGAGACCGCCGAGTTCCAGATCTCGCGCTTCGACACGATGACCATGGAGCAGCAGGATCGGATGCTGGCCGAGACGCTGAAGGAGCTGGCCACGGAAACAGCCACGGTCGGCAAGCTCGGGGATGCCTGGAAAACCGGCGACGTCGCGTCCGTTGAACGCATCGCCCTCGCGGATCTCAAGTCGGATCCGCTGATGTACCAGCGGCTGCTCGTCGAACGGAACCGGAACTGGATGCCGAAGATCGAGGCGCTGTTCGCGCGCAGAGGGCACGCGCTGGTCGTCGTCGGAGCCGCGCACCTGATCGGCCCCGACGGGTTGCTGGTCATGCTCCGCGCGAAGGGCTACACGATCGAACAGCTGTAAGGCCGACACGCGAGTCCGCCCCGACGACGGAGCGTGTCGGGGACCTGCGCGTTCCCCGGTCACGGTTCGGAACAGCGGCCCGTCTCCAGCAGGCGAGCGGCGACCACGCGGATCAGCCGGTTGCCGCCGTCACGCGCGCGCCCCAGTTGACGGCGGGCATCAGCGGTCATCGCGCGGCTGCGGACGTCGGCGGCGGCCCCGTCCATTTCGCTCGCGCACAGCTTCCGGTGTCCCGCCACGAGATTGAGATACGGCGCGAGCCAGGGCTTTGGAAGATCGGCGAGCAGCCCATCGATGAATTTCGCCTCGCGTCGCGGCATCTCCGGGAGCCCCGCCCAGTCCGGCTCGATGTCCGCATCCAGCGCATACTGCGGCGCCACGCGCGCGCTGTCGCCGCGCGCGAACAGGCAGAACACCACGCGCTCGATTCCGACGCGCTTGTCGTACGTCTCACGTTCGGCCGCCGTCGCACCTGGGGGCGGCGTCAGGCCGCTGTGAAACCCGCGCTCCCGCTCGCGATATTCGGCCAGCTGCGACTGCACCTCCTTGGGCAGGCCGGCCGTGTACTCCGCCGCAGGCATTTCCTTGCCCCACAACACCGCGTCCGCGACGGCCGCGACGCCCGACAACTCCGCCGCGCCGGCGCCCGCCCTCCTGCTCACAACGAGGGACGCGGACGAACCGCGCAGCAGAACCGCGAGGACGGCAGGCGTTCGCAGGCGCGTTCGCAGGCGCGACATCTGGCGGTATTCTATATCCCGACCGGAGGTCACGAACATGCGGCACGTGCTGACGGCGACGGTGGCTGCGATGCTGGCGGGCACGATCGGAATGCGCGGCGGCGACACGGCGTCGCGCTGGTGGTCCCACGTCGAGGCGCTGGCCAACGACGGCATGGAGGGGCGAAACACCGGCAGTCCGGGCCACAGACGCGCCGCGGAGTACGTCGCGGCCCAATTCGAGCAATCCGGTCTCGAGCCGGCCGGCGTCGGCGGCTACGTCCAGCCTGTCTCGTTCAACACGCGCCGCATCGTCGAAGCGAAGTCGAGCCTGGCGCTCGTGAATAACGGCAAGACCGAACCGCTCACGCTGGGCGAAGACGCCAACATCAGCATCCGCGTCGATCCGGCCCCGGCGATCGAGGCGCCACTCGTTTTCGTCGGCTACGGCTTGCGCATCCCCGAAATGAAGATGGACGACTTCGCCGGCGTCAATCTCAGAGGCGCGATCGTCGTCTACGTCTCGGCCACGCCAAAGTCGCTGCCGGGGCCGCTGCAGGCGCATTTCGGCTCGGCCGCCGAGCGCTGGAAGATGTACAGAGCCGCCGGCGCGATCGGCACCATCAGCATCGCCAATCCGAAGAGCATGGACATCCCGTGGTCGCGCTCGACGCTCGCGCGGCTGCAGCCGGCGATGTCGCTCGCCGACGCGACGCTGGACGACGCGCCGGGGCAGCAGCTGGCAATCACATTCAATCCCGCCCACGCGGACGCGCTGTTTGCCGGATCCGGCCATACGTTCGCGCAGCTGCTCGCGCTCGTCGATGCGGACAAGCCGGTGCCGAGCTTCGCGCTACCCGCGCGCCTGAAGGCGACGACGGCCGTCGAGCGATCCACCGTAGAGTCGCAGAACGTCGCGGGTATTCTGCGGGGATCGGATCCGAAACGGCGCGACGAGTTCGTGGTCGTGTCGGCGCACCTGGATCATCTCGGGGTCGGCGGCGCCGTGAACGGCGACACGATTTACAACGGAGCGATGGACAACGCGTCGGGCATTGCGGCGATCCTCGACGTGGCGGCGTCGCTGCACGAATCCGGCGCGAAGCCGGCGCGGTCGATCCTGTTCGTCGCGGTGACGGGCGAAGAGAAGGGCGAGCTCGGATCGCGCTATTTCGCCGCCCATCCCACCGTGCCGCGGGCGAGCATCGTCGCCAACGTGAACACCGACATGTTCCTGCCGCTGTTCCCGCTGAGGACCCTGATGGTGCTCGGACTGGACGAATCGGATTTGGGCCAAGACGTCCGCGCCACCGCGACGGCGGCTGGCGTCACCGTGCAGGCAGATCCCGAACCTCAGCGCAACCGGTTCGTCCGGAGCGATCAGTACAGCTTCGTCAAGGTCGGCATTCCGGCGCTGGCGATGAAGGTGGGCTACGACGCGAACACGCCGGAGGCGGCGATCGCGGCGAAGTGGACCGCGGAACGCTATCACGCGCCGTCCGACGACCTGAATCAGCCGATCGATCGGTCCGCGGCCGGGAAGTACGTGGAGATCGTGCGGGATCTCGCCGTCCGCATCGCCAACCGGACCGATCGGCCGAAGTGGAACGACGCGAGCTTTTTCAGGCGCTTCGCAACCGGCGCAACGCACTGACCGCCGGCTACGGCGTCCCGACCTTGTCGTACTGCCGCCGGTTGGCGTCGGTCCATGCTGCTAGGCGCTGTCGAAGGCGCGCGCAGCGGTCGGGCTGCGCCGGTGCGAGATTGTACTGCTCGTTCGGATCGCGGCTGAGGTCGTAGAGCTCGTCGGCGCCTTCGCGCAGGTCGAAGAGGTACTTCCAGTTCTCCTCCCGCACGCCGAGCGTGAAGTGATCCTCGGCCACGTAGAAATACGCGCGGGGCGCGCGCCGCGTGTCGAAGAGGCTGCGTCCCTGCCAGTCGGGCGCCGCCGGAAACCCGGCGAGGTCGGCGATCGTGGGCGCCAGATCCACATGACTGCCGATGGTCGATGACCGCGCCGCGGTGCGGTAGAGCCGCGGGTACCACAACATGAGCGGCACGTGCACGTCTTCCTCGTACACCGTGCGTCCCTGCATGTAGGTGTCGTGCGGCGCACCAAACGCCTGCCCGTGGTCGCCGGTGACGACGATGAGCGTGTCCTGGTCGAGGCCGGCGCGCCGGATCGTCTCGAACAGGCGCTCGAGGTGGCGATCGGTTTCGTGCAGCACGTTCAGATAGCGGTCCAGATCGTAGGCGTCGGTGACGGGATCGCGGACGAAGTTCAGCAACGGCACGCCGGGCGTCGGCTCGTACGGATGATGCGTCTGCTGGCTCCACGCCATCAGGAAAAACGGGCGCGCCGGATCGTTCTCGATGAACTGGATCATCCCGTCCACCACACAGCGATCCTCGACGCCCCAGGACGACAGCAGCGTGGAGCACGGCAGCCCGTGATGGTCGACCAGATCGCCGAAGCCGCGGCGATCGAGGAACCTGTTCCACACGGCCCAGTCCAGATCGCTCGGCGTGAAAAACGCCGTACGATAGCCCCGATCGTGAAAGACCGACGCGAGCGACGTGCCGGGCATGCGCGGGTACTCGGCGGTGAGATCGCGGAAGTCGAGTTTGGGGAAGGCTGACAGCAGAATCGAGCCGAGCGAATTCGAGCTGCGGCCGATGTGCGTGTAGAAATTGTCGAAGACGAGGCCGCGCGCCGACTCGGTTTTGAGGTTCGGGGTTGAGTCGTAGGCGCCGCCGTTCAGGCCCGCCCACCGGGCGGCGACCGATTCGAGCACGAGGAGGATTACGTTCGGCGGACGTCGGGCGGCGAGGAGGCGTGCCTCCCGCGCACCGCGCAGCGGCGCGCGCAGCAGCGGTTCGAAATCTGCCAGGTCGGCCGGGGCGAACCGTTCGGCCATCCGCACCGCTCCCCCGCCCGTGACCGACTGCCACCACGACGACACGAAGACCCACTCGGCGTTGGTGGCCACCTGGCGATCGCGGCGCGTGGTCCACTCCTTGGCGAACGACCGCTGCCCCACGATCACCCAGACAGTGAGCAGCGCGAGCGCGATGCCGCGGCCGCGCCACCACGGGCGCCCGCGCACCCGCACCAGACGGATGCTGCCGGACACGAGCGCGAGGTAGACGATCGGCACGCTGACGAGACCGACGAGGGTCCAAGGCGTCACCTGCGCCGCGACCGACGAACGCAGCATGCGGACGTCGCCTACCAGCGCGACCAGCGGGTACGTGAAGAACCCGCCGAACACGCCGAAGAAGATCACGCTGGCCAGCGCATAGAGGCAGGACGCCGCGGAGAGCGCCAGCACCACGACGATGACGGCCCGGGTTGCTCCGCGGCGATCGCGCGCCAGCCAGAGCGCCGCGCGTCCGCACAACCAGACGGCTGCCGCGCACAGCACGTCGACGAACGAGACCGCCGCCAGATCGTGGAGATAGTCCGAAACGGCGGTCAGCGTCCGCGCGGCGGGGGCACCGATATACAGCGCCTTCACGGCGACGAAGGCGACGGCCAGCCAGACGGCGGCCCAGAACAGGCGCCGGTTCTCCCGCATAGGTCCCGTCAGAAATCCTTCGTCCCGGGTTTCGCCGGAGGCGGTGCGACTGAGAGGACGCGCAACTGCGGCAGCCGGTCGCGATCCACCACGCGGCCGTCTTTCCACACGGCGGCCACCTTGCGCAGATTGCTGATGTCGGCCAGCGGGTCGGCGGTGAGCACGACCAGATCGGCGAGCTTGCCCGCTTCGATGGTGCCGACATCCGTCAGGGCGCGCGCGGCGATGGCGCCGTTGCGCGTGGCGGCCCCGATCGCCTGCGACGGCGTCATGCCCAGCTCGACGAGCCCTTCAATCGCCATGATCGTGCCGATCCCGTGATCCTGCTCCAGCGGCTTCGGCGTCCGCGTGAACTCCGGCGCGGCGGCCCAGTAGCTGTCGGTCCCCGGCGTCACGCGGCAGCCGGCGCGAATCAGGCGCTGCGCGTTCGCCCTCCTCATCTCGAGATCGGCGCCCGCGTCAGACGCGTCCTTCCGCCGCTCGGACGTCGTTTTGTCGCGCGGGGGCGTCCTCGATTCTTTCTCCGCTTCAGCCTTCTTCTTCTCAGCCTCGTCCTTCGTCTTGAGGTGCCGCTTCCAGGCCGGGCCGGTGATGGTGCTCGCCAGCATCGAGCAGTTCAGCCCGCGAGCGACGATGGTCTCGATGAGATCGCCGGGCATCTCGCGGCCGTCGAGCAGTTCCGGGTGCTGGATGCCGTCGATGCCTGCGGCGATCGACAGGCGCAGTCCCTCGATGCTCGTCGAGTGCGTCTCCGCCGCGCGGTTCCGCTCGTGCGCCGCGTCGACGATCACCTTCTGCGCGTCGGCTGAAAACCCGATGAAGGTCGGCTCGGAGAAATGGCTCGTGCCGCCGAATTTGAGGAAGTCCGGTCCCTTGTCGAGGTACGCGTTGATTGCCTGGCGGAGCTCCTGAGGCGTCATCGCCATCAGCTCCTCGCCGCCGCCCTGCGCGACGAAGTCGTTCATCTGCTCCTGAAACAGCGTGAGCTGCCCCATGACACGGCTGAACGAAAACGAATACGGTCCGCTCCAGCCGAGAATATTGCCGGCGGCGAGAATCCGCGCGCCGGCGCGGTCGCCGCGGGCAATCGTGTCGCGGACCTTCGTCAGCGGGACGAGCGCGCCGTAGCTGTCGCGCACGGTGGTGATGCCGTAGCTCAGATCGATCTGTGCGGCCTCGAGGACGATATCGTCCTGCCGCGGTTGATAGCGTGCGAGCGTTTCGTACCGATCGTTCTGGCCGCCGTAGAGCGACAAATGGACGTTCGTGTCGATGAGGCCCGGCAGCACCCATCGCCCGCGCGCGTCGATCTGCTGCGCGCCTGCGGGAATGGGGACCGCGCCGCGGGGGCCCACGGCTGTGATCCGCGCGCCGTCGATCAGCACCACCGCATCGGCGATCGGCCGGCCGCCGTTGCCGTCGACGACGGTCCCGCCCACGATGGCGGTGGGCGCGGCCGGGGTCTGCGCGTGCGCCGCCGGATGGGTGAACGCCGGCGCGAGAGCCGCCAGCGCCAGCACGACGGCGAGCGGCGCGCGCATCGTCATGGCTTCGTGGCCAGCGGCAGATCGTCGCGGTTGCCCCACTCTTCCCACGCGCCGTAGTAGTTGCGCAGCCTGTCGTAACCGATCAGGCGCAGCGCGAACAGGTCCACCGACGCGCGCATGCCGACCTGGCAGTAGGCGATCACCTCCTGCGACGGCACGATCCCGCGATCCTCATAGATTTTTTTCAGCTCGTCCGCCGACTTGAACGTCTTCTGCGCGTCGAGCAGATCTTCCCAGTAGATCGGGATGGACGAGGGGACGAAGCCCCCGCGCCTGATGTTGCGCAGATCCTTCCCCTCGATCTCCGCCGCCGTGCGGGCGTCGATGATCTTCACGCCCGGCTTGTCGATCGCGCCGACGACGTCGGCGGCCGTCGCCACCCATGCGGGGTGCGGCCGCGCGATGAACGTCGCGGCGGCGGGCGGC
>JRHI01002151.1_pt1 | contig 14254 bp, 12 predicted proteins | sample 215371 | NCBI WGS metagenome assembly JRHI01 (sample SAMN02929681, study PRJNA255918) | sediment metagenome | biome: cave system; feature: Ice Cave; material: Sediment; isolation source: sediment from deep within a dark volcanic ice cave with no known source of... ...
CCATGGAGCGATTGTGTTATGTGTCTATCTACTATCCTCTTCTCATCCTTTTGACCTCTGCCATCAGTTTTAGCTCCTCTGTACGAGAAAAGCAAGGGCAACATCAAGGGATGTCTAGACAAGACTTTTCTCGTGTGCTACAGTAGCGGACGTTGGTAATTGCTTTTTCAATGCGTCAGGAAGCGCTGTAGTGAACTGGTATGTTGCTATGCCAACTGGCTTGTGGAGATCGCTGAGTGCATATTCAGCCATCACTGTATTCTTGGTCTTACACAAGATAATCCCAATCGTGGGATTATCCGTTTCATACTTGATCTGCCGGTCAACAGCCGTCAGGTAAAAGTTTATTTTGCCTGCATGCTCAGGCTTAAACTCGGTTGTTTTTAATTCAATGACCACAAAACAACGCAGGCGGATATGATAAAACAGGAGATCAAGGTAGAAGTCTTGGTCGCCGACAACAATGTGATAATTACTTCCGACGAAGGTGAAGCCAACACCAAGTTCCAAGAGAAACTGCTGGATATGTGTCAGAAGTGCGCTTTGCAGGTTTCTTTCTTTTGTTTCCTCTCCGATAGTAATGAAGTCAAAAATATAGGGGTCTTTGAGCGCGTCTTGCGCCAGATCGGAGTGCAGTGGGGGAAGGGTCGTCTGAAAATTGGTGAGGGCCTTCCCTTTTCGCTGAAACACGTTTGTCTCGATCTGAATTTCTAAAATATTCCGACTSCATCCATACTTGATAGTTTGTTGGTGTACCGCTTGGCTGAGCAGCTGCTTCGTCGCCAACTCTTAGCAACGGAACAAAGCGTCCCCAATCAGATCAACAAACCCACCAATCGTCCCACCATGCGCTGGATTTTTCAGTGTTTTGAGGGTCTTGATCTCTTACACATCTGCATTGGATCACGCTGGCAAACGCAGATCCTGGGGCTGAAAGCTCTTCATTAACAGATTATTCGCCTGCTTGGTCCTACATATTCACAATTCTCTTTTTTCTCTCCCTAAACTGCGGAATGTGGGAGCTAGGTGAATTTCTTGGAGCATAGCTGTTACTTAGCGTACACGATACACCACTCATAATTTGCTATACACTACTCTTTGGTGCTACAATATTCCTGTCCCTATTGGCTGACACCGCTTATTTATTGTGAGCGAAAAAGAGCTAGCTATTTATGGCCCTAGCGAACCCAGGAAAAGAGACGTGACAACACAACAAATAGAGGTACGGGCAATCTCTGAACTGTACGATGTGCAGGCTCGCCGCATTGCTCGTGAAATATTACAATTACCAATGCAGCATGTATCCTCGCTTAGTGCGATTGCCACCAGCCCACAGCCGCTTTCTATCCGCACCGCCCACCTCTACAATCTTTCAGGCACCCTTACCCCCTCACAAATCGATCAGCTTACACAACAACTATTGGTTGACCCTGTCGTAGGGGCCCGATTGATCGCGCCCGCCTCGTCACCACATACAAATCATATAGTTGATGTCTTCTTGCATCCAGGTGTAACTGATACGCTGGCGGAAAGCGTGCTCACTGGTGCTCGTATGCTTGGCATCACAGGCTTAGAACAAGTACAAACTGGACAACGCTATATACTCGATCCTCGTTTGAGCCGAGAAGATGTACATACAATCACCAAAGCGCTCCTCTATAATCCCGTTATTCAGCAATACATCTTGCACGATGAAAATACTGTACGGGCGCAATTCTTTCTTCCGACCGACAACGAACTGCGTTCTAGCGATGCTCAGTCGGTCGGAAAGGAAGTATTCATTGCGCCCTTATGATGGAAGTGCGATATCTATGGGATAGGCAATATAGACCTGATAGATGGCGCTGTGGATGTGTCCACACTGATGCTGAATGTTTTCTAGATAGGAGTGTGGGTCCTCGCTCATGATTTCGTCAATCTGATCGTACTCTAATGCGGCCCGTAGACGCCCTGCAAGCCGTTCGGCACGACCTGCATTACGAATATGTGTAATCTTCCCAATGGCTTGTAATGCACTTTGCGTCACGTTGGCTGCGAAACGGACCGAGCGTGGCGATTCTGCATTCAGGAGTAAGAACTCGGCTATGCTATTAGGTTGAATGTTGGCGGTATAGACTTTGCAATAGGCTTCAAACGCGGCACAGAACTTGAGTAAGCCAACCCAACCGAGATAATCGAGCGGGGCATGGGTAGAGCCATCATTGCTTTGTGCTTCTTCTATGTAGGTGCGAAAATGCACATCTAATAATGCTGCTGTAGCGGTAGCACGTTCGATGGAGCGGCCCACGCGGATAAAGTACCAGCCCTCGCTATGTGTCATAGTCGAGTCGGTAATGCCCTGGAAAAGATGAATAGCTGACTTGACACCCGCAAAAAAGGCGTGCGGCTCTGCATACCAGATCTCTTGCATGCTGGTACGCTTGATCTGGAGATAGAGACGGTTCATATGTTCCCACATCTCCGAGCTAATCTCCTCACGAACTTGGCGTGCATTCTCTCGTGCTGCCGTGATACAGGCCGCAAGAGAGGCAGAATTGTTGTCGTCAAAGGTGACCGCCTGAGTAATGGCATAAGCATCATTTGGTTCGCAGTCTACTGTCACCCGCAAACTCTTCATGAGCCGTTCCCAGCCTAGTTGTTCCTCCTCTGGCGTCTGTTCAAGCATCATGTTCAAGCTGACATCAATCAAACGTGCAGTATGTTCCGCTCGCTCTAAATAGCGGCTCATCCAATACAAACTATCTGCAACCCGCGAGAGCATAACGCTTCCTCTCTCTTTCTGGATTAATGGTCCTTATTGTTGGTCACTGCTGGTCGTAAAGTACCCAGGTGTCTTTACTACCGCCGCCTTGTGAAGAATTCACGACCAGCGATCCTCGTTTCAATGCGACACGTGTAAGTCCACCAGGGACGATAGTGACGCGATTTCCATAAAGAATGAAGGGGCGCAGGTCAACGTGGCGCGGCTCTATCTGCCCATCGATGACACAAGGGGAGCGTGAGAGTGCGAGTGTCGGCTGGGCAATATAATTGCGTGGATCGTCATGAATGGCTCCACGGAACTCTTCACGTTGCGCCGCAGTGCTATATGGCCCAATCAACATGCCGTAACCACCCGACTCGCCGACAGCTTTCACTACTAAATCTTCCAGGTGTTCCAGTACATATGTTTTATGTGTAGCATCGGTCAACAGATAGGTTTCCACGTTGGGGATAATGGCATCTTCTCCTAAGTAATAGCGGATAATGGCGGGTACATAGGCATAGAGCGCCTTGTCGTCGGCGATGCCGGTGCCAATGCTATTTGCCAATGCTACGTTCCCAGCACGATACGCGTTGAGCAACCCGGGAACACCCAGTGTGGAGTCTGCACGGAAGGCGAGCGGGTCGAGGAAGTCATCATCGATGCGGCGGTAAATTACATCGACACGCCGTAATCCGCCGGTGGTACGCATATAGACAATGTTGTCATGCACCAGCAGGTCGCGCCCCTCTACTAATTCAATACCCATTTGACGTGCCAGGAACGTGTGCTCAAAATAGGCCGAATTATACACTCCTGGCGTGAGTAACACGATAGTTGGATCAGGACGTCCTTCTGGTGTGAGGTCAGCGAGTGTACCGAGCAACGCCTGCCCGTAATGGTCTATAGGCCGTACTCCATAGCTGCCAAAGAGGGAAGGGAAGACACGCTTCATCACTTGGCGGTTTGTGAGCATATATGACACACCACTGGGAACACGCAAGTTATCTTCGAGGACCGCAAAACTGCCATCAGGGAGACGCACCAAGTCGGTGCCAACAATAGAGACGTAAATATCGTGTGGTACATTCACGCCACGCATCTCACGACGGTAATGCTTACAACTATAGACGAGTGAACGTGGTATGACTCCTTGGGATAAAATATGTCCATCGTGGTAAATATCTTTGAGAAAGAGATTGAGGGCAGTAATACGTTGCGTGAGACCGCGTTCCAGCGTTTCCCATTCCTTGCCAGTGATGATACGGGGTAGCAGATCATACGGCCAGATGCGCTCTGTCCCTTCGTCACTGCCATAGACAGTGAAGGTGATACCTTGATTCAAAAAAGCACTATCAGCCGCCTGTTGACGTTGTTGCAGGATTTCAGCAGGCATCTCTAGCAAGCGGTGATACAATTCCTGATAGTGAGTGCGTGGGCTCCCTTGCATATCAAACATCTCATCATAGGCAAGGTCCAATTGATAATGAGAAAAGGGTGGCGGCGGTATCGTAGGCCGTCCAGATGTGTCTGGTAGTATCACGGGCTATGTCCTTTATACAGTGAATGGATGGGAATACAAAACACGCACAGAGTGAGGCGACGCTGCCAGACGTTCTCTCAGAGAGGTTTGATACTAGTATGATAGCAGTGTGAAGAAATGTTTGTCAATGTGTAGCAACGGTTTTGCGGAATTTCTAGGGGAGGCAGTCTCCTTGCCGGTTGCCCTGCTCATATACTAGTAATATATGGTACAATAAGCAAGATTATGCACAAAAAGTGTACTGATGAGTTCATAGGTGGAGGTCTTCCGAGGTGTCAATCGACAATGTCGCTAAGACTCCTTCCAGACGATTGCAACGCAGTTTTGTGGATCGCTTGCGCAGGGGTCTTTTTATACCGGTCCTCATGTTGTTGACGGGACTTATTCTCAGCTTTGCTGTGGGCATATTTGTTTCTTATAATCAACAGCGTCTTGGCGACCAGCGTGTTTCTGTACAAAGCGATCTCGATACCATCCTGAGTTCGATGGTGGATCAGGAAACGGGGTTACGTGGCTATATTAGTACCAACGATCCCTCATTCCTTGCACCATTTAATAGCGGACGGCCACAATATCTTTCTTCAGTACAGCATCTAAAGGACCAGCTACAGGGAGGTGGCTTTAACACCACCGCTGCCTCTCTCATTATGGTAGAAACGGCGGCCTCTAACTGGTACGACAACTTTGCGACGGTACAGATGAGGAATATGGAAACTGGTAATGTGGCAGTGGCACGAGCCGATGCTACCATTGCTAGAGAGAAAACACTCTTTGACCAGTTTCGTAGCGCGATGACGCAACTACAGGCCAGTGCGAACCGTGATCTGGTGAATATGCAAGGCCAAGCCAATACTATTGACGTCATTGTCGTGATTGCAGTTGCTATCCTCTCTATAGTTGCTATGCTCTTCTTGTGGAATACCTTTCATAGCTTAACGCGTACGTTGCGTAACCAATTTGCTATCCTCAATGAGACAGCGACACAATTTGGCGCGGGCAACTTCACTGTTCGTGTACGTGGTTTAAGAGATACCGAGCTAGGACAGTTAGGCCGAACCTTCAATACGATGGCAGTTTCATTACAAGAGCAGCAATCTGCCTTAAAAGATAGGGATATTTTGGAGAGCGTGTTACAACTGAACACGATTCTCACTAAGAGCTTGGACCTGGATGTGCTGACACACGAGTTTTTGCAGACCACTCTCTCATTACTCGATGTGCACCTTGGAGCGTTATATCTCTACGATAGGCAGAAGAACAACCTAGCACTTTTTACTGCGCTTGGATTGTCTCAAGGAGAAATGGAAAAGGAGTTTCAGCTTGGTGAGGGCTTGATTGGGCGTGCCGCACAAATGCGCGAACCTCTCTATGTGGCGCAAAAAGAGGATAGGCAGAGACAAGATTTTCGTATCAAAACGCTCTTGGGATATGCGCTTCCAGCTAGCTTGTATCATATTCCATTGATCAGAGGAAGCGAGCTACTGGGAGTGCTATCGCTTGGCTCCTTATATCCAATAAATGAAAATGCACGCAATGTCTTAAATGTCGTTGCAAGTAATCTTGCTGCCGCAGTGAGTAATACACGCGCCTATCGTCATATCCAGGAGCAGGCGGAAGAGCTAGTATTGCGAGGGCGTGAACAGGAGCGTGCAAATACTGCGTTACGTCGCCAGCGCGATGATCTGACAGTCTTAAATGCAGCGTTAGAAGAGGCGAACCGTGCTCGTAGTCAGTTCCTCTCAACCATGTCTCATGAGTTACGTACACCGCTCACTTCAATTATTGGTTTTAGCCAGATACTCCTACGTGGCACTGAGTCAAATACCTTTACCCAACGGCAAAAGAGCAATATTGAGCGCATCACGAAAAATGGGCAGCATCTGCTATCGTTAATTAATGACGTGCTAGACCTCGCAAAAATCGAGGCCGGGCATACGGATGTCAATTATAGACAGGTAAACATTCAAGAACTGATTCCAACGTTGGTGGAGGAGACACAGTCTATTGCCATTGAACGTGGTTTGCAACTGAGGGCTGATGTCGAACCTGCACTCCCCACGTTAGAGACCGACCCGATGAAGCTGCGCCAAGTGTTGCTCAATCTTGTGTCCAACGCTTTGAAGTTCACGGAGAAGGGCGAGGTGGTTATCACGGCAAAATTGGCCCCTGCTTCGACGCTTCCTGGTATAGCACGTGATGAGGTTGGAGAGCAGATTGCTATCGCGGTGAAAGATACGGGTATTGGTATCTCACCGGAAATGCAATCACGGATCTTCGACGCTTTTTATCAGGTAGATGGCAGTAATACACGCAAATATGGTGGTACAGGGCTTGGCCTCTCGATTGTACGTCAATTGACGACCTTGCTCGGTGGCACACTCGATGTGCAGAGTGCCGAAGGTCAGGGAAGTACCTTCACTGTCCTTTTGCCTTTACATGCTCGCAAGATTGCTGATATGCAGCAAAACTTGCGCTTACATGCACATGCTGTTCCTTCTTCTCTTGACCACGGGGCAAGCGGTGCATTGGCTATCCCCTCGTATGATGATGAGCAAGACCAGGGAGCAAAGGAGGCAACTACTGAGCACTATATTGTCTTGTCGGTTGATGACAACCCAGATGTGTTGCATCTGATTGATAGCGCGTTAGAGAATTCGCCCTATGAGGTGGTGAGTGTGAGTGATTCCACCAGAGTAATGGCTATGGTTCATAATTTACAGCCGAGTGCAGTAACTCTGGATGTGATGATGCCAGATTTGAATGGCTGGCAATTGTTGCATGAGTTGAAGTCGAATCCACGCACAGCTCACATACCTGTCATTATGCTCACTGTGCTTGAGGACCGCTCGGTAGGCTATGTTCTAGGGGCTGATGAATACCTTGTAAAGCCCATTGAACGCAATGCCTTACTCAGCACACTACAACGTTTTGTAAAGCGTCATGCCACGCTCCCTCCGCCTACTGAAATTCATGATGCTAGTGCAGATACTGGGGCTGGAGATGCACAGACCGCTATGGCACTGAATCGACAAGAAGCCGTGAAACCCCATCAGATCGTTGTGGTAGATGACGAAAAAGCAACGCTCATCACTTTAGAACGCCTCTTATCTGAAGGTGGTTTTACTGTGCGTACTATTCGAGAGGGAAGCGATACCCTGGATATTATTCAGCAAACTGATCCAGATGTCGTCATACTACATTTGCTGCTTTCAGCGGGTGATACCTCACAAATGCTCACGCGCCTTGTGTCTTCAGCGGCAAATGTGGAAGGAGCTTTTGCAAAGAGGGTGGAGAAGAGCGAACAGGGGGTACCATCAGATACATAATGCTAGATAGTGATGTGTCGTATACACTATATATGATGGTATGTATGATGTAAAAGGGGTAAGAGTATGGATGCAACCCAAGGTGTGCGCCAGAAGAAACGCATACTGATTGTTGATGATAGTGAGGATATGCGCTATCTGCTGGGCCAACTTCTGGAGGAAGAGAATTACGAGGCGATTTTTGCCGAGAATGGGCAAGTGGCACTGGAACAGGCGCAGGAGCATCACCCGGATTTGATCTTGATGGATATGTCCTTACCCGTGCTCAATGGCTGGGAGGCCGTCAAACAACTACGTCAGATGCAAGATTTTCAGAAGACACCCATTCTGGCCGTGACCGCTCATGCTTCTAAGGCTGAGGGTGAACGCGCTCAGACTATTGGCTGTAATGGTCACATTGCAAAGCCCTTTGATATTGAGCAGATGCTCGTCAGCATTGCCCAATATCTCCCTTCTTGAAAACATATTTGAAAGAGAGCCAACAGGTTCCATACTTGCTCAGCCATGCGACTGAGCAAGTATGGGACTTGGTGGTTGTCTTTATTTTCCAACGACTTTGATACGCTCAGGGCGGCGCACAAAGTAATAGATGAGTGCCCCAACCACTGGAACGAGCAACACAAAGAGCAACCACGCCACCTTATCATTCCCCTCAGATGGTTCCTTCGTGATACAGTCATAGGCGACCCATAGCCAGAAAATAGCCGCGATAGTCGCTAGACCATTCCTGCCCAGGAGCAAAAAGTACAGCAGTCCAAGCAATGGATTAGCAATCATAGACACGTTCTCCTCTGTTACAGACATTTTCATAATAGTATGTACAGGCTTCGAGAAATGTGTAACCGTTTATGTTACGTGCTGTATCGCAAGAAGTTGCAAAGCGGTACAGAAGATTTTTTCGATGACTCCAAGGTAATAGAAGGTGTCTAGGCAAGTAGATCAATCGCGACAGGCAACGAGGTACGCGACCAATCAGTGAGATCATCACTATCACGCGGCGTGTACTTTTCAAGGACGATACGCCGTGCAAGTGCATCTTCTGTTGCATCAGTAACCACACGCCCGGTGCCTGTAGAGCTAGTGTCATTGATTTTAACCTGCACCGCACTATTGTGCAGAATGTTTTTCACCCAATCGGACTTGTCGCGCCCACCGGAGAGTATGTAGAGGGTCTGCTCATGCAGCGCAAACCAGATCTCGATGGTATGCGAACGTCCCGACACACGTCCGGTTGTGGTGAGATAGCAGAAGTCTGCATCGGCGAATGGTTGGAGGTTTGTGGTCATGGGAGTGCTCCTTTGTGTCGAGGATGGGGAAAATATAGTTATCGAACTTCTTATGATTGGCACAACGTGTTTAGGAATCCTGCCGTTTTATTTTACGCGATTGTAAGAATGCTTTAAGATCTGAGCGGTGGATACGAAAAATCTTTCGGTCCTGCGTACCAATATTCGAAGCAACAAGTTCGCCACTCTGGATAAACTGATATACTTTTCGAGCATTGACTCGTAACTCCCTGGCTACTTCATCAACAGTCATCAAATCGTCATTCATAGCAAACTCCTAAAAGCTATTATAAGCAACTCACCATCATTATACAGGTTTTCGTGCTTGCGGTCAATCCTGCTGCTATGTGATGTAATGTATTGTATTTTGATATCTCATAGTATATAATATACTACATATGGTACGTTGTAGAACTTCAGATAGGTGCAACATCAGAAAGGGGCTAGATCTATAGCGACAGAACGACAGACAAACAGTGTTCAGTGGGGGAGTATCGTATTCAATTTGGATCATGAGGTTATCCTTCGAGGGTAACTTCCTATGACACCACAGGAGGACTATATGGGGTTTAAAAATGCGGAGAACCTGACACCGAATACTATTGGAGAGAGGTCGCAAGGTGCCATTGCTGCTGCAGTGATGAAATATGGTTATATCGTTCTTATCCCCTTTGGGGAAGCCCACCGTTATGATATAGTGATTGAGAAGGATAACCAGTTCTTGCGTCTCCAATGTAAAACAGGACGATATATAAACGAAGTGATCAAATTTAATGCTTGTAGTTGTAACTGGTTTAATAAAACTAGAAAGCCGTATACGAAGGAAGAGATAGATTGTTATGTCGTCTACTGCGAGTATACAGGAAAAGTTTACCGTGTGCCAGTAGAAGATGTAGATGGTCTCGATGGAACACTTCGTATAGAGCCAACGGCTAACAATCAGGCGAAAGGTGTTCGTTGGGCAAAAGATTATGAGATATAATCTCGAATGTTTCGGAGTATATTAGGGAGACAACAGATAAAGAGATGCATTGAAGTAACAAAGGAGCCGGTGGTCGGATTCGAACCGACGGCTTGCAGCTTACGAAGCAGCTACTCTACCACTGAGTTACACCGGCCAAGTAAGAATATTTTTAATATGCCTAATATACGAATGCGCTGCTCTACCACTGAGCCACACCGGCATATTGCGCTTGACACAGCGAATTATAACCGTGCGTATGTCGTTTGTCAAGCATTTTTCTCTGCCCAAAGGTGTGTTGAGGAAAAGGGTAATTACGGTTAGAGAGGGAGACATTATCAAAATTTGCCCTTATTCAATCATTGAGCGGCGTATCTCAATGATCTGGTCACGCAGTTGGGCGGCTTTCTCAAACTCTAGCTGTTTGGCGGCAGAGCGCATTTGCGCTTCTAGGTCTTTGATTAAGCGTAGGGCCTCGTCTCGTGGAATGCCTGCTAAGGCCACAGAAACCGCTTTGCCTTCTGCCTCTGCACTAGTTCCGCTCATGGCTCTGAGACGCTCGGACAGCGTCTTGACTTCTTTCTTGATGCCGCGTGGTGTGATATGGTGATTTTCGTTAAACGTCGTCTGTAGTGTACGACGGCGGTTTGTCTCGTCGATGGCACGGTGCATAGATTTGGTGGTGTTGTCGGCATACATGATGACACTGCCTTCAATGTGACGGGCCGCACGCCCAATCATCTGAATCAGTGAGCCTGCTGAACGCAAGAAACCCTCTTTATCTGCATCGAGAATGGCTACCAGTGAAACCTCTGGCAGATCAAGTCCTTCACGTAGCAGGTTAATACCCACAACGACATCATAGACACCTAGACGCAGGTCGCGCAGTATCTCTATGCGCTCAATTGTGTCAATCTCTGAGTGTAGGTAGTGGACTTTGATGTTGAGTTCTTGCATATAGTCAGCGAGGTCTTCTGCCATCTTCTTAGTCAAGGTGGTGACGAGGACACGTTGGCTTTTTTCGACCCGATGACGAATCTCTGCCAGAAGGTCATCAATCTGCCCCTTGGTTGGGCGCACACTGATTTGGGGATCAAGTAATCCTGTTGGGCGAATGACTTGCTCGACAATGGCCGCACTATGCTCATACTCGTATGGTCCAGGAGTGGCCGAGACATAGAGGGCTTGTTTGACCTCGTGCTCAAACTCGGTGAAGGTCAAGGGGCGGTTATCTAGTGCCGAGGGTAAGCGGAAGCCGTAATCGACAAGCACCTGCTTACGTGAGCGGTCTCCGGCGAACATGCCACGCACCTGTGGGAGCGCAACGTGTGATTCGTCTACGACGAGGAGAAAGTCATCTGGCATATAATCAAGAAGTGTCCAAGGCTGCTCACCTTCTCCACGTCCTGCGAGGTGGCGCGAGTAATTTTCGACGCCAGAGCAGATACCTGTTTCACGTAACATCTCGATATCGAAGTTTGTGCGTTGCTTCAGACGAGCCGCTTCCAATAATTTGCCTTCCGCTTCAAGCTCTTTGAGACGTTCGATCAGTTCATTTTCGATCAGTTCTATAGCGTGGTTTAAGCGTTCTTGTGTAGTGACCCAGTGTTTGGCGGGATAGATGTCAAGGCGTTGACGTTTGCCCAGAACTTCGCCTGTCAACGGGTCAATTTCGGTCATGCGCTCAATCTCATCGCCAAAAAACTCGATGCGTACGGCCACATCTTCATAAGCTGGGAATATCTCTAACACGTCGCCACGCACACGGAAGCGACCACGAATAAAGTTGCTGTCGTTGCGCTCATACTGAATCTCGTTCAGATGACGCAGGATTTTTTCACGGCGTCGCTCATCACCCACTTTGAGTGTTAAAACAACTTCTCCGTATTCCTCTGGACTACCGAGACCGTAGATACAGGAGACGGAGGCAACAATCAGCACATCATGGCGCTCAAAGAGGCTACGAGTCGCAGAGAGGCGCAACTTCTCAATCTCTGCATTGAGCATACTTTCTTTTTCAACGTAAGTATCCGTACGAGCAATATATGCTTCTGGCTGATAGTAGTCATAGTAGGAGACAAAATATTCAACGGCATTGTTGGGGAAGAACTCTTTATATTCGCTATACAATTGTGCGGCAAGTGTTTTATTTGGTGCAAGTACCAGGGTCGGTTTTTGGACCTGTTCAATAATTTTGGCGACAGTATATGTTTTACCACTACCAGTGACGCCTAAGAGTGTCTGGTGTCGATAGTCTTTTCTCACTCCATCTACAAGCTGCGTAATCGCTTGGGGCTGGTCGCCAGTTGGTTGAAAAGGCGCTTCTACTTTGAAATCTGGCATAGATGTTATATCCTTGATTTAGAATATCTTTTCCAATTGTTGCTCTCATTATACCACACCCACGACCGAAACGCACAAAAAACTGCCTTTGAGTTATTATATAACACAAAAAATATGCACAGAAATGTGTGAACAAAGCGTCTCTATCATTGTAGAGTTGAAAATTGAAGAATTCTTCTCTGACATATTATTACGATGTGGAGGTTTTATTGATGTCTCTGAGTATGATACACCTACGAACGGCGACGGGAAAAGTCTTCATAAGTGTAGTTGGGCTATTACTCACACTTCTATCATTGGCAAGTTGTGATACACCCTCTACCACTGCTGTGCCAGTTCCTACAGTTCCCCCTCTGCAATTCTCGACACTTGATCTTGGTATTCCACAGAAGGCATTGGATTCACCTATTACTGGCAAGGTAGCGGACGATCAGGTGCTGCATGTGAGTGTGACTTTCAAGGTCAATCAAGCGGTGGTCGATCAGCAGGCTGCCGAGCATAAATTGAAGCCGGGCGATAGTGTTGACGCCGGAACGCTTGCCAATCAGATAGGAATTGCCGACGAAACGTATCAGAAGATCAAAGCGTACTTCGGCGTCGAGAATGCAAAGCTCCAGCTTGGTAAACTGCATACCAACCTTACTATCGACGCAAAGGCTTCGACGTTTGCTCGTTTGCTACAAACCAGCTTTGTCACACACACACTAAACGGGCGAACCTTCTTTACGCCTGACCCTAAAAATCTGCCTAAGTTGCCAGCAACTATCGCCAATTCCATTTTGGCTGTAACTGGTTTGGATAACTATAGCTTGCCTCCTGTCACAGGGCATGTGCTCGGTACCTATCAGCAGGCAAAGGGTCAGACTGCCCAGAAAGCGGGAGCAAGTTGTAATGTCCAATCTAACAGTTTGATTCCTCCAGAAGTTGCTCATGCCTACGGGTACGACCAGCTCTGGAAGCAGGGCTGGCATGGCGAGAACATGACAGTTAATCTTGTTGAGATAGACGGTTTTGCGCAAAGTGATGTCCAGAATTACTTCGCTTGCGCAGGGTTTAAGGGACGTTTAGATGTGGTCAATGTTGATACTTCTGCACCACAACCAGAGGGTGAGGCAACGTTAGACCTTGAGATGATCTCGGGTATGGCGCCCAGTGCGCATATCGTCGATTATCAAACGGATGTTAGTCAGGCCAATTTTATCGATGTGTGGACACAGGTGAATGATGAGCTACAGCATATTCTCAATGACAATGCTCAGCGAAAGTATGCCGCCGAAGTAGTAAGTATTAGTCTGGGACAAGCAGAGTATGGTTTTACTATTGGCAACTACCGTGCCATGCACCAGAGCTTGGACCTGCTCACAAAGGTCGAGCATATGACCATCTTTGTATCAAGTGGAGATTGTGGCGCATTTACTGATCGTATATACAAGAGCCTTTCTGTGAGCTATCCAGCGAGTGACAACTCTGTTGTAGCGGTTGGGGGTACGATACTAGGTGTCGATAAGAATGGTGCTCGTACAAGCGAGGTTGCGTGGTCTGATGGGTCGGATGTGATTGATTGCCATAATCAGTGGGGCAGTGGAGGTGGACTGAGTGTCATTTTCTCGAAGCCGAGTTGGCAGAATGCTCCTGGTGTCAGCAACCACTACTCGAATGGGCAACGGCAGGTCCCCGACATTTCAGCGGTGGCCTATAATGTTGCGGTATATTATCAGGGACGATGGGTTGTTTTTGGTGGAACAAGTGCAGCAGCGCCCATCTGGGCAGCGGGTATGCTGTTGGTGAACCAGGGCATGATTCAGAAGAAACAGGTCTTCTTCTATGCACCAGATACCTTCTATCAGGCTGCTAACAAGCATGGCACGGTGACACCTTACTATGACGTAACACGTGGTAACAACCTCTACTACCCTGCGACCGCTGGGTGGGATTATGCGACAGGGCTTGGTACGCCTAATCTTGTAGGGCTCTTCATTGATCTGTATCGTCAGGTCTAATTAATTCCGCAGTAAGAAGCAAGCACAACACAACCTGCATATGGCTAGCCAT
>JRHI01002152.1_pt1 | contig 14242 bp, 11 predicted proteins | sample 215371 | NCBI WGS metagenome assembly JRHI01 (sample SAMN02929681, study PRJNA255918) | sediment metagenome | biome: cave system; feature: Ice Cave; material: Sediment; isolation source: sediment from deep within a dark volcanic ice cave with no known source of... ...
GGGGAAAACATCTCTGGGTGTGGAAGGAAGATCCGTCTGAAAGTGGATCCTAAGCTGGATGTTTTGCGCACTGACGCTCGTTTCGCGACTTTCGTTCAGCGTCTCGGACTCGATTCATCGCCTCCCGTTGCCTTTCATAGCAACGCCCCATAATTACGTATATCGACCTCAGGACTGCGGCGTATCGCAATGCTCGGCGGTGATAAACACAACAATCTTTTACGGCACGATGCCGCGATCAAGGACGGGAGGGCGCTTAGTCTGCTGGGGGAGGCGTGCGCACCGTGCTAAATGCAGAATCACTTCGAATTAGAGATTTCATACTACTTCTTTGAAAGCTCGGGCCCGAAATGCCTTTCAACTTCTTCGCGGCTAAGCGGGTTTTTCGCTTTGGTCAATACGACCGAATAGACGACCTTGTTACCCTCAAGCTGCGCGGTGATGAACGCCCCGTCCTCCGGCAGTTCTTGATTGGTAAATTTAACTTTCCTGCCATTTTCGAGAGTTTTAATCCACTCTTCGTCTGGCACGTTCGCTTCTCTCCAGGCAACTGTTCGTTAGCGGTGAGTCTATGTTCCAAATGCTTTTGTCAGTGCTAGTGGCATCGTCGAGTAACGCGAAGACTACCAGGCACGTTACCGAGCAGGAAGCGGATGCGACTTTACCCTCGTGTTTACGTTTCGACGACCCGGATAGGCACACTTATACACCCGAGGCACGTACAAGCGCACCAAATTGTTCTTCATTCGGTAGATCATCGAACTCGGAGCAACCGTCGGCCAGATGCAGCCGGCTGGAGCTCCCGGTTCCATAAGAGCAGCCGAACCGCACCGCCGGGGGGATTCGGCGCGGGCACTACCCCAGAATTCCCAGCGAAGACTTTTTCAAGGTCGGCCAAGAGGCTCGCGCGCTCCGGATGGTCCCCGGTCGGCGTCCACCGCACGCAACCGGTGACAACAAAACGCAGCGGCTACAGCTTCCAGCCTGGCCGGGGTTCGCGGCGGAGGAAATCGTTCGCGTGCGCAACGTTTGTGACGCGCATGTTGGCGCCGTCGTATTCGATTTTCTTGCCCGCGCGCAGCGCCACAACGCCTAGCAGCATCACCTCGGTAAGCTTGGCGGCATATTCGAATGGGCACGAAGCTGCAGTCTTGCCCTTCGCGGCGTCTACCCAGTTCATCTCGTGGGCTTCCTTGGCGATTCGTGGAAGCTTTTGCGGTGGTTTGCCCACGGAGTCATGCAGCGACTTCGGGAGCAGCCGCGGTTTTGCGCCGTAAGTCTCATGCATCAGCTTGCCCTTGCTACCGATCAACAGTCCCCCACCTTCCTTATTCAGTTCTTCCTCGCCGATTTCCACCGGCTTTGGAGGGAAGAGGGCGCCGTCGTACCACGTCAGCTTAAGTGGCGGCATGCTGCCTCGCGCGGGGAACTGGTAAGTGGTCATGGTGGCGGCCGGATAGGATGCGCCGTTGAACGGCGTAGACACCGTTTCGATTGTGGTGGGATACTCGAGGTTCAGAGCCCACATAGACTGGTCAATCAGGTGCGCGCCCATGTCGCCGATAGCGCCCACTCCCCAGTCGACCCAGCCGCGCCAGTTGAACGGGTGATAGATGGGATGGTATTCGACGTTGGGGGCAACACCGAGAAATAGATCCCACGCCAGTCCTTCAGGAGCCGGATAATTTCCGGATAGCGCGTTGGCGAGCCGCGCATTGACGTCTTTCTGACTCCAGCCCAGTTTCTCTGGCGCCATCTTGAAGGGTTCCGGACGTGGAACGCCCTGAGGCCAGATAGGCCGGTTCGTCCAAATGTGCGCTTCATGCACGTCGCCGATCGCGCCTGCGGCAATATATTCAACGATCGTCCGAGTATCATCGGTTGAATGGCCCTGATTGCCCATTTGCGTCACAACTTTTGTTTCATTGGCCTTCTTGCTTAACAGGCGAGCTTCATAGATGGACCAGGTAAGTGGCTTCTGTACGTATACATGCTTTTTGAGATCCATGGCCGCCAACGCGATGGCGCCGTGCATGTGATCTGGCGTGGCCACGATGACAGCGTCAATATCCTTTTGCTTGTCGAGCATCTCGCGGTAGTCCTGATACCGCTTAATCTGGGGAAGCTTCTCGTTCAGTCGCTTCATATCTCCCAGCCGCGCGACCGCCTTCTCGCGGTCGGCTTCGGTTGGCGGCTTTTGATTTGGCAGTGGTGGCGGCGGGTTATCCATTCTCGCCTGCATCTTTTCTATGTCGGAGCCCAGCCGCTCGAATCCTTTGTTGGCGAAACCCCAGTCGACATCGCAGAGCGCTACGATATTCTGGCTCGAAGTCGCGATCACGTTGTTGCGCCCCATCCCGCCCACGCCCACAGCAGCAATATTCAAAATGTCGCTGGGAGCAGTGAACCCACGTCCCAATACATGCCTTGGCACAATGGCAATCGCCGTGCCGGTCGTTGCCATGGTGGCGACAAACTTCCGCCTTGACATGCCAGCCTCCATCTTTGTGCTGGCATTTTTTTGTGCGTTGGACTTTTCTCGCCTGCCTCGTATTTTCATTAGTTCTCCTGATCGAGCCGTGTAAATCGCGGGAATGCGTTCAGAATCGAGTTACTCCGTCTTCGAGCGAACCATCTTAGCCCCAAACGAGCTCGTAGTTAACCAAATATTATCCCCATTCACGATCATTTTATAGAGTCAGGCAATTTCATCTTCTAGAGGTCAAAAACGGGAACGGCTGAACGAGCCGCGGCTGCTATCCCAATGAGGTGCCTGTAGAGATCGTAACTTCAAGCTTGCATGGACAGGACGGCAGGCCTATGCTTTTGGCCAACTGGAATCTGAAAACGGAAATTCTAGTTTTAACCTGACGTTATGACATTTGCTTTTAAGTTCGCAAAATTAAGCTGCATTCTGGTCGTCGTTGCAATTTCCTCCTGCTTGAATCCGGCTGTGGCCCAATCGCCGATTCTCTTCGTGAGCACCAGGAAAATTTTCATTCTCGATGCGGGCAAGGTCTCTTACGTCTTTGGCATCAATGAGCAGAACATGCTGCAGCATATTTATTGGGGCGCGAAGGTGGGGCGCGAGGAAGATTTCGCAGCCGCCCACAGCGCTCCGGAATGGGCTTCCTTTGACCTGAACACCACTACGACGCCTCAGGAATATCCTGGATGGGGGGCCGGGTTATATGTCGAGCCCAGCCTCAAGGTCACCTTTCCTGATGGTAACCGCGACCTCGTTCTACATTACGCTGCGCACCAGTTAGCGGGCAACACGCTAAGCATCACCCTCAAAGATATTGAGCGTCCCTTAATGGTCCATCTGCATTACACGGTGTACCCGCAGACAGGCATTCTGCGCCGTGAAGCCACGATTGAGAATCGTACGGACAAAGCGGTGATGATCGAGAGCGCGCAATCAGCTGCGTGGTATCTCCCGCAAGGCGATGGCTATCGGCTGCGCTATCTGACCGGACGCTGGGCCAATGAGTGGCAACTGAATGAGGAGCGGGTGAACCCGGGCTTGAAGGTGCTGGAAAGCCGCCGGGGCAGCACTAGCGTACAGGCCAATCCGTGGTTTGCGCTCGATCGCGATGGCAATACCGACAGCGAGCATGGTTCGGTGTGGTTTGGCGCGCTGGGATGGAGCGGCAACTGGCGCATCAGCGTGGAGCAGACACCGCACCAGCAGGTGCGGGTCACGGGCGGTTTTAATCCCTTCGACTTCGGCTATCGCCTGGCACCCGGCGAATCTCTCACGACTCCGGCCTTCTACGCTGGCTATACAAATCAAGGCATCGGTGAGGCATCGCGTCTTCTGCACGCATTCGAACGCACCGAGATTCTTCCCGGCGGCTCGGGGTCGCGAACTCGCCCAGTGCTCTACAACTCCTTTTATGCCACCGGGACGAAAGTCGATGAACCTGGGCAGAAAGCGCTCGCCGAAAAAGCAGCAAGCCTGGGAGTGGAACGCTTCGTGATGGACAGCGGTTGGTTCGATCACGTTGGCGATTGGAATTTGAATCCGAAAAAGTTTCCCAACGGTCTCGGCCCGCTGATTCGTCATGTGAAAGAGCTGGGGATGGATTTTGGGCTGTGGGTTGAGCCGGAGATGGTGAATCCGGACAGCAACCTTTACCGCCAGCATCCCGACTGGGTGCTGCGCTTCGAGGGACGCCCGACCACCATCGCAGGAAACGAACTGGTTCTAAACCTCGCCAGGGACGACGTTCGAGAATACGTCTTTCACTGGCTCGATCAGCTAGTGAGCGCGAACGATATCTCTCTCTTGAAGTGGGATTACAACCGCAACTTCAGCGAACCTGGCTGGCCGGATGTTCCCCCGGAGCAACAGAAGAATCTCTGGGTGCCGATCACGCAAAATCTTTACAACATCCTCGACCGGCTGCGGCAAAAGCATCCCGGGCTGGAGATTGAGTCTTGTTCTGGCGGTGGCGGGCGCGTTGATCTGGGAATTCTGCGGCGTGCTGAACAGGTTTGGCCATCGGATAACACCGAGGCATTTGACCAGCTAACTATTCAGCAGGGTTTCACGTATGTCTACACGCCGCATATTATGGTTTCTTGGGTCACCGACGTGCCAAACTTCAACGGGCGCAGCGTGCCGCTCCAATTCCGCTTCCTCGCATCCATGCAAGGGTCTTTGGGCATTGGCGCAAACCTGAATCGCTGGCCAGCAGAGGATCTCGCAGTGGCGAAACGCATGGTCGGCTATTACAAATCGATTCGCGACACCGTGCAGAATGGCGCGCTCTACCGCCTGGAATTGCCGGATCGCGGAAACTTTAGCGCCAACGAGTATGTTTCCGCGAACAAATCCCAAGCGGTGGTATTTGCTTTTTTGCATTCGCAACAGTTCGGCCGCAGCCTTCCAGCCATAGTCCTGAAGGGCCTGGATGCGAACGCCACCTACGCCCTGTCGCTCCTGGATGCCAATGCCAAGAATTCCGCTCTACCCGAAAAGCTCAGCGGCGAGTACTTGATGCATCTTGGTATTCCGCTGCCCCTGCAAGGCGACTACGACAGTATTGCTATTAAGCTGAATCGCCTCTCACCCTAGAACGGAGGGTTCGACGCCACTCCATCCGGCGAGCAGGGCATTAGTCCAGCGGGAGTTGGGCAACCTGGACTCTTCTCGTCAAGATTTCGTGAGTCGTTTGAGCGCACTGCGCTTGCGGACGTTGCGCGGGAAGGGCTTACTGCACGTGCCTTTTTAGCAGAGAAGCTATCGTATCGAGCAATTCGCTTGAGGAGCCCGTTTTTGAAAGGCAGGCATCCGCACCAAGTTGCAGGACTTCTTGCGTAACCTGCGGCGAATTGTGAGTCGTATAGATCAAAATTTTAATCGCAGGCGCGAGTTGACGAATTTTTGCGGCCGCTTGTGAATGCCGTTCATCACCGGCATGCTAAGATCGAGGACGATCAGGTCCGGACGCAGCGATAGGGCTTTTTCAACGGCCTCCTGGCCGTTGACAGCCTCGCCACACACCGCATAAGCTGCATTCGTTTCGATCAGCCTTTTCAGCCCTGCACGCACAATCTCATGATCATCTACAAGCAATATTCGCGGCATTTCGCATAGCCCTGTGACGCCGGGACGCGGGGAGACATAGTTGAACAGGCGCGAAAGTCTGGCACAATCCTAGAATCGCTGTATTTACATACTTTTGCTACGTACGAAGGTTCTTAGCCTGATCATTCCCCACAACTCTTGGTCTAAGACCTCTTGACGGGTTTGATTCGCATGAGGTATCGGTGGCGTCATGAGCATAGGGCCAAGCCTCTACCCAGTGTTTCACCGCGGTCAAGCCAACTACGGCTCCAACCCAACCACAAGGGCAATGCGGATCAAACAAGTGTGCGTCCGCATCTTCCAAACTGCTTTTCATGCTGGAACAGGCGCAGGCTAACGGACGCCCGCACTTGGGACACGCGAATAAGAGAACGTGAGCAAATCCTGCGATAGTGTGCTCCATCGGGTCCTCCGGAGGTATTTTGCGAAGTGGATGGTAACAAAAATCGGCTTGTATGTCTTTTCCGTTTTTAATGCCATCTACCACTCATATCCCTCCGATTGTGCGTGATTCGAAGTCAGGAGCAAATGGCTCCGATTCCATTCCAGTCAATTTTGCTCTTCAAAAAAAAAGTGAGCGCCCTCCGAGCGCTCACTACGTTCGATCGGCTTACACTCACACCTGCCGGTAATTTATCCCGGGCTCATCGGCGGCGTTGTCTTGGATTTCTGTACCGTCCCCTCCCAGCACCTACCGCAAAATCAGCCCGGCACCCGCGATCTACCCAGATGCCTTGGTCGTCGTAACCCCAGGTGGAACCTTCGACACACGCTGTCCCGCTGCGTTGCCTCTGTATCCGCACGCCGCCGCGAGTATCTGCTGCGCAGTAATGCCGCTTCTCATCGTTGGAATTGCAGGCAACGATCTGGGCTTGACCATAGCCACGATTCCTGTATCCACCGTTCCCGTAATCGCCCCGTCCGCCGCCGAGTGTAAAACTAGCGCGGCAACCGTGATCCACCCAAATGCCCTGTTCGTCAGCGCCCCAGCTATAACCCTCGGTGCACGGTGAACCGCTGCGCTGGTTCTGTAATTGCACGCCCCTGCTCGTATCGGCTGCGCAGTAATGCCGCTTCTCATCATCGGAATTGCAGGTGATGATTTGAGCTTGCCCGTAACCGCGGTTCCCATACCCGCGATTGTCGTAATTGCCGTCCCGGTCATCTCGGTTTCGATAACCGCCGCGCCCCCCGACCGCGAATTCCGCGCGGCACCCGTGATCCACCCAGATTCCTTGCTCGTCATAGCCCCAGCTATAACCTTCCGTACAAGGTGAGCCGCTGCGTTGATTCTGCAGGTGCACGCCGTCGCGAGTGTCAGCCGCACAGTAATGCCGCTTCTCATCATCGGAATTACAGGCAATGATTCGAGCCGGCCCGTAGCCGCGATTCCTATCTCCGCCATTGTCGTCATTGCCCAGTCGGTCATCTCGGTTTCGATCCCCGTCCGGGCCACCCACCGCAAACTCTGCGCGGCAGCCGTGATCCACCCAAATTCCCTGCTCGTCATAGCCCCAGCTATAACCTTCGGTACAAGGCGAGCCGCTGCGCTGGTTCTGTAACCGGACGCCACCACGCGTGTCCGCTGCGCAAGAATGTCTTTTTTCATCATCGGAGTTGCAAGTAACTATGGATTGTCCAAATGAGCTTGACGGTATAAACAGGCACAGTGCCAATAAAGCTGTGTTCAAAACCCATCGATACTTCATTTTTTCATCCTCACTTTCGCTTCATCCTGGCCGATTGATTGATAACAAATTGAACGTTTCAAGCCGGTTCGCCCGCGGGAGCTGAGATCGTATTCTACGCCAATTTAGACTGAGAAAAGAGCATCACGGTTACACGAGAGGAGTGCTACACAAACAGGCTAAGCGGCAGATTTTAGGCCATCTACTATGCTGAGTGGACTGCTAATTCAGACTCCCAGCCGAACTGTATTTGACCAAATCAACCGTCTTCCACGCGCCATCGATGATGGCTTTGCGAATTTTGTCGGCTTTCTCACCTTTGCGTGCTTGTACGTAGGAATAAACCGCCTCTGATTTGCACACTGCGCACATTGACCCGTGCGTGTCCACGAAACAGTCCAGCAGACTCTTGTGGCCCACATGCTGGTCGCAATGGCAGTAACACGGCTGCTGGTAGAGGACATCCTTGATTTTCCCGGCCATCGCGTAAACATTTTGATTCAGCGCGTCCGAGAAAGTTTTGGGATCGAGCGTGGCCGGCAACGGTTGGCGCGAAGGAGTCGTATGGAACGCGGGAACCGCCTCGAGTGCACCTTGCTGAGTGCTGGCAAGCCTTGCGTGCGCGCCCGACTGGCCCCACGCGAGCGCAGCTAGCGAGATCGAAAACATTGCTAATATAGCTGGAAATTTGCGAGCCATTTGTCTAACCCCTTCGATAAAGTTGCGAACGGCTATAAATCTAGCACAAGCGACTCTCCAGCGCGACTGCTCTTAGCATCCGTTGCCATGGTTTGCACCTGGAAGATACCCTTTGAAACGTTCTCCGTTCAGCGAAAACCGCCTCCACCAAGCCGAATCACGAGGCCGCTCGACACCCAGTAGGTGGTTTGATGCGTTTGGAAGAAAGAAGTGCGGTAAAGGTCGGCATCAAACAAACGAATGGAGAGGTGCGGAAACAAATTAATATCCACTCCCCCGCCGACTTTTATGGACAGGCCATTGTCGGAAAATTGGCGACCCAGATTCGTGAATTTCGTATTTACGTGCGAGCCGCCAAAGAGCGCTTCCGCGAAAGGCGTTATGCTCCATTTGATGTGCTGGCGATAGAACAGCCGAGGCCCGTAATGATTTCCGTAGAGTGTATTCTGCACCAGGTTGGAAGAACCACGGTTGTAGCTGGCGTCGGCTGCGATTTGCAGCCATGATTTCGCATTCCAGGCGACGGATCCAACGACGCCGTTGCTCGTCGTTGTCGCGGCAGACTTAATCGGAGTGCGCGCGTAACCTCCATATAGCTCGATGATCGGCCCTCTGGCGGAACCGGACGCCTTAGGCCGCTGCGCCAATGCCGGGAAAGCAAGAAACAACATGAAGAGCCCGAAAGCGATGCGTTTGGACATCTCTCCCCCAAAAATTAGAACTTCTGCAAAGGCTGGGCTGCCCTGCGCCTGAAGCGTTGGGGTCAGGTTTACGCATCTTCAGAATCGCAAATTCAAGGGTTCCCTGCAATCAAAAATGGTGTTGTTGCGACCCAACAGGTTAAGCCTACGAGGAGCCTTATACGGCAATGCGATTCCACTCATTTGAGAGCAAACAACAAGCGGAAGTAGTACTCTCCTCCTTGGACGAGCCAACCCTCTTCCCCATGCTGCCGTTTGCCGCTTAGCCTTTGCTTTCTAGAATATACCTCTGAATTTCCACCTTGCTTCCCTTCCCCAAGCCGATTTAATCTTGCAGTTCAAGAATGCTTCGCCGGCAGTCGGTGGGGAGGAGCGCACCATGGCCACCTCGGTGTGGAAGGGCTATCTCACGTTCGGGCTCATTTCGATTCCAATTCGCCTTTTTTCCGCGGCACGCAGTGAGCGGATCAGCTTAAACCAGCTGCATAGCGTGTGCAGCTCGCGTATTCGCATGCCGCTCTATTGTCCCACCTGCGATCGCAAGGTCGAACGCTCAGAAATCGTGAAGGGCTACGAGTACGACAAAGATCAGTACGTGCTGTTCAACGAAGAAGAACTCGAGAAAATCGAGCCGGAATCCGCACGCAGCATGGAGATTCTGGAGTTCGTCAAAATTGCTGAAATCGATCCGCTCTATTATGACTCTTCCTATTACATGACTCCCGAAGACGCTGGAGAAAAGGCCTACGAGCTTTTGTTGAAAGCCATGGAAGAATCCGGGTACGCGGCGATTGCGAAACTTTCCATGCATCAGCGCGAACACATCGTGGTAATCCGGCCGCGCGCCAAGGGTCTGACGCTCCACACCATGTTTTATACCAATGAGATACGCCAAGTGGCGGAGTATGGCCGCAGCGAGAAAATCGAGCCGAAAGAGCAGGAACAAAAGCTCGCCATGCAATTAATCGAAAGCCTGGCAGCGCCGTTTGAGCCGGACAAGTATCAAGACCAGTATCGTGAGAGAATGCTTTCCCTGATTACCGCGAAACAGAAGGGTCAGGAAGTTGCCCAAGCGCCCCACCCAACGCTTGCTCCGGTGATCGATTTAATGGCCGCACTCAAGAAGAGCCTCGCCGAAAAACCTGCGGCAAGCAAGAAGCCGCCGGTGCGCGCTGTGGCTTCCGCGGCACAAACTCAAAAGAAGGGCAAGCGGTCTGCTGGATAATTCGCTTCGGGATAATCTTCGATGAGTACAGATCGATTCACGCGCGGTGAAGTGCAGCGCATCGTGGACGTAACCGCGAAGCAGTTAGACTATTGGGAAAAGTTGCGTTTGGTGGAGCCCCGAAAAAGCGGCCTCGATAAGTTCTACGATTTTCGCGACCTGATCAGTTTGCGCACTGCCAAACAGCTCATCGAAAAAGGCGTGAAGGCCACCCGCCTGCGCCGCTCCCTGGTAGCTCTCCAGCTTAAATTAGCGGAAGTACAGGAGCCTTTGACTGAGTTACGCATTCTTTCCGATGGTCGCGATGTTGTCGTGGATCGGGGCGGCGCAAGGCTTGAGCCTATCTCAGGCCAGTTCATGCTGAATTTCGACACACGCGAATTGAGAGATAAAGTACGCGTCATGCCCGAGCGCAATGCCGAAGCGTGGTTCCTGCTGGCCTTACAGCATGAGTCTCACGCTGCTAGTGCAAAGGCCATTGACGCCTATGAGCGCGTCCTTGCTGTCAACCCGCGACATCTCGACGCGCTTATTAATTTGGGTATGCTCCACTATGAGCAAGGCAATCTCGAGAAAGCCCTGGGCTGTTTCGAACGTGCCGTCGAACGCGACGCCGAGAATGCCATTGCCCAATTTAATATGGGTAGCGTGCTCGATGAAATTGGTCAAATTGAGAAGGCGAGACACCATTTAAGGCTGGCCGTTCGCTTGGATGAAAGTTATGCCGACGCACATTACAACCTCGCATTTGTCTGCGACAAACTCGGATCTCAGCCGGAAGCCCGCCAGCACTGGCAGCGCTATGTGGCCTTAGATCCCACCGGCCCCTGGTCAAAGTATGCTCGCCAAAGACTCGTCCACCTCACACCTAATCTCTAGAGAGCTTTGAGGGAGTGGCGGAACGCTACAGGGATTTCTGTATCGACTGCCTATGTCCCTGCGAAGCTTAAGAACCGCGTAGAGGCGCTTCTCGCCATTCCTCGATGTAGGCGTGAATTAGCACAAGCTCCCGCGAAAAGCATCGGTGCGCCTGTGGCCTTGAATGATGCGCTGAACGAATTGCGTGTTTTACAGCGAGGAGCCTAGATTTGACAGCAAGCTGAGTAACCCGGGTTTACGCCAGTTGCAGCGCGGCGTCTCGCAATAACCCTTCCATTCCCGCGCCTTTCAAAAGCACGCTTTTAACGCCAGCAGCACGGGCCACAAGTTCAACGAATTTATTCTTGTGTGCCGTCAGCATTATAACGGGAACCTCGGGCATCGTTTTTGACAGCACATCCGCGGCTTCTACCCCGTTCATTACCGGCATGGAAAAATCCAATACAATAAGATCAGGGCGAAACTGACGCGCCTTCTCAATTGCCTCTTGACCGTTAGCAGCTTCCGCGCAAACACCAAATTCCGGCTGCGACTCCAAAATCGTTCGGATCACCCGACGGATCGCTGCATTATCATCTGCAATCAGAATAGACTTGAGCATTCCCCCCTCGGATGAAATTCGTTACAACCCTTCCCTAGAGCCGCCGAGACGACAAGGGTCGGTTCCGCCCGCCCCAATCGCACGACTCTGCCCAACTTACGACTTGATCCAACCCCAAGGCAATACCGATTGTTTGGTAGCGCTCCCTACATATGTTTGGCTATAGCGTTTTTCCTAAGGCCCCGTGGAATTTTCAATAGACCTACTTTGGTAATTTAGCCTTCCTGTACTGTCGGCCAGCTACCCCATGTCCAGAGTCCCTGTACTTCTGTAGGACGACTGGAAAAGAACGATTCCAAAGGTCTTACGCCCGAATCAGAGCCTCGCCGACTGCGCAAAAAACTTGCCAGTAATACGCTCAGTACATAAACCGGGACGTCGAGAACAGGTTTTGACAGGCGATGTAACGACCACTTGCGCCCCTTTCGCAAGTAGGCGCACGAACTTAGTTCTCTTACCGTCGCTCGGCCCCAGCCCTGGCGATCACGTCCTGAAAACGTAAAGCGGGCTATGGGGGTGCAGTTTGAGAGTTTTTGTTACCGTATTCTTTTGCGTCTTGATCGCCTTGTGTTTAATAACCACAGGTTGCGTTGGACTTGCCAGCTCCAAATCGCCAGCCTCTTCCGCCGGATATCTTTCGCCCGCGAGCCTTTCCTTTGGCATCCAGGTTGTCCAGTCAAAAAGCGGCCCTCAGAGCGTGACCCTGACGAACGCCGGGAACACCGCGATGAGCATTTCCGCAGTTACGACTAGCGCTGACTTTTCCCAAACAAATAATTGCCCGCAAGTTCTTGGCGTCGGAGCGGCTTGCTCGGTACAGGTGACATTTTCGCCGGCGAAGCCTGGGACACGCGCCGGAAGTCTTACTTTTTCTCACAACGGCTCTGCGGTCCCCCATACTGTTGGACTCTCCGGAATCGGCTCACCGGTGCCCATTACCCTGAGCGTGGCGCCCATGGCTGTCGATTTCGGCGATATACCAGCCGGATCAGCTAGCGCCACAAGATCGATTGCCGTCACGAATTCAGGTAGTTCCAACGTTGCACTGACCAATGTGGTGGCTAGCTTGCATTTCACGGTGGTTTCAGCTCCGGGTATTCCGGCAAAGCTCCTGCCCGGCGAAACCGCTTCGATTCAAGTGGCTTTTGTGCCCGATGCATCCGCCGCCACCGGTGCCAGCGCCGGTTCTCTCTCCATATCAAGCGATTCGTCTGCCGATTCAGCCCGCGTCGCGCTCTCCGGAACAATTTCCAAGGTATCCACTAGCCCTGCGGTCGTCGTGAACCCGGCTTCCCTGGACTTTGGAAAACAGAATGTTAGCGGCACTGTTAGCATTCCAAACGTTAAAGATGTCACTCTGCAAAACAGCGGCAGCGCGGATCTGGTCGTAAGCGCAATTGTTCCGAGCGGCGCGGCATACCGCATTGTCTCGAGTCCCGCACCGCCTTTCACTATCGCGCCGGGCCAATTTGCGAAGCTTGGTGTAGCGTTTGCACCAGTTGCGGCGGGCGTCACATCTGGCAAGCTGACGATTTCAAGCAATGCCCCAACGTCGCCGGACACCGTATCGCTTTCCGGGACTGGCGTTGCGTCTAGCGCGCAACTTTCTGTTACGCCAGGTGCACTAAACTTTGGTAATTCAAACTTTGGTACAACGAGCTCCCCACAAACGGTCACCCTCCGGAACACGGGTTCCGAAAAGGTAATCGTCAACTCGATTTCCGCGAGCCAAGCGCAATTCGCTCTTGCTCCAACGCCTGCCCCTTTAACGCTAGCTCCCGGCGAATCGGCTGCAGTGAATGTCACATTTGCTCCCATTGCCGCCGGTGCACTGTCTGGCACACTTACAATTTCAAGTAGTGCGCCTTCGTCCCCCGACTCCGTATCGCTCTCGGGGACGGGCATAGCGTCCGGGGATGGCGGAGAGTTCGATGCTTACGGTGGTACCACCGCTTTGGCGTGCCCTAATGGTGCGGCGGCTCACTTTTACACGCAAAAGATTGGGAATCGTTGGTGGCTCTGCACGCCAGCCGGCAATGCGTACTGGCTGCGCAGCATTTACCACGTTGATGGCAACGATTCGACGGCTGACTACCAAGGTGTGCGGTTACTTGAAACCATTCGGCGGAAATATGGCAAGCTGACGACCTGGGGTACGACCACCGTCAAACGGATGAAGTCGTGGGGATTCAACGCCTCAGCCGAATATTCCACCGGCTATGTTCAGCCGACACACACCGATAGGGACTGGAACACTCCGGATCGCACCAATCCTGAAAAGATTCCCTTCGTCGGGCTGCTCTTGCCGGGGCACTATGCTCGCAATGCCAACTCCTATGCGGCGCCAGTTAAGGATTTGATTGGGTCCACCAATTCTAACTATAAAGGTTCGCGCCATCCCTGCCTGGATGTCTTCGACCCGAACTTTGGCAAGTGGCTGCAGAAATCTTTGCAGGATCCGAGAAACCCTGAGTACAAGTGGATTCACAGCTCGCACAGCGATTATTTAATTGGAATCAACGTCGATGATCCGGACGAATTGTTTGGGTTTGGCGCTGGCCCTGACTTCAAGGGACTCCGAAACGGTAGGGAGGATGACTACACTCACGTGCACCTAGGACTAATCGCCCTCGTCACGCCTTCCGTACAGTGGTCTGGGACCGACTCTAACGGCAGATGGATCTCGTACCCCGACAGCACGGTGTACACCAAGCAAGCCCTCAGCAATTGGCTGGCGGCTCGCTATAACAACAACATTGATTCACTCAATCAGGCTTGGAGCTCGAACTACAGCACCTTTGGTTCGGACGGTGGATGGGGCCGAGGTCATGGAGTAATGGATGAGGATGGCCG